>Ga0066903_100000186_pt1 | contig 33754 bp, 23 predicted proteins | sample PanSoiMetaGPlot1_FD_67491 | JGI IMG/M metagenome (GOLD analysis project Ga0066903, IMG submission 67491) | Tropical forest soil microbial communities from Panama analyzed to predict greenhouse gas emissions - Panama Soil - Plot 1 (version 2) | ecosystem: Environmental > Terrestrial > Soil >... | reverse complement strand
CCGGCGCGGCCGAAGCGCGCCATGGTCGCCGACATCAACCGCTTCCCGTTCCCGGATGATTCGCCGCTGCCGTACGGCGAGGCGATCTTCGACCGCATGGCGGTGGAGGTGGCGCGCGGCTGCACCGAGGGGTGCCGCTTCTGCCAGGCGGGGATGATCTATCGGCCGGTGCGCGAGCGCGATCCGGTCGCCGTGCTCGACGCGCTGGTCGGCGGCGTGAAGAAGGGCGGTTACGACGAGACCGCGCTGACGTCGCTTTCGACGGCCGACTATTCCTGCGTCACGCCGCTGGTCAAGGCGGCGATGGCGCGGCTCGGGCCCGAGCGTGTCTCGCTGTCGGTGTCGTCGCTGCGCGCGTACGGTCTGAACGAAGATCTGCTGGGCGAGATGGCCGGCGTGCGCGCGGGCGGGCTGACGTTCGCGCCCGAGGCCGGGACGCAGCGGATGCGCGACGTCGTCGCGAAGAACGTCACCGAGGAAGACATCCTCGAATCGGCGCACCGCGTGTTCGGGCGCGGCTTCTCGCGGATGAAGCTGTACTTCATGATCGGCCTGCCGACGGAGACCGACGAGGACGTCGTCGGGATCGTCGAGACGGCGGCGCGCGTCCAGGCGATCGGCCGCCGCTACCAGCGCGGCGCGCAGGTGACGGCGTCGGTGTCGACCCACGTGCCCAAGCCGCACACGCCGTTCCAGTGGGCGGCGATGGACGGCGAGGGGGAAATAGCCCGCAAGCAGGAGCTCTTGGCGGCGCGGGCGCGCGCGCTGCGCGTGACGCTGAAGATGCACGAGAACCAGCAGTCGCACATCGAAGGGATCTTCGCGCGCGGCGATCGCCGCGTGGCCGACGTGCTGGAGGCGGCGTTTCGCCTCGGCTGCCGCTTCGACGGCTGGGACGACGCCCTGCGGGTCGAGCTCTGGGATCGCGCCATCGCCGAGACCGCCGCGCGCACCGGCGTCGACGTCGGCCGCTATCTCGGGACGCTGCCGGTCACGGCGCGGCTCCCCTGGGACCAGATCGACATCGGCCTCGAGGCGGACTTCCTGGCCAAGGAGTACCGGAGGGCGCTGAAGGACCGGCTGTCACCCCCGTGCGGCAAGCCGTTCAAGAAGCTCCTGCACCCGAGCAGCGTCGCCGCCGCCGAGGACGCCGCCGCGGCCAAGCTGATCTGCTACGACTGCGGCATCGCCTGCGATCTCGGCGCGATGAAGCAGGAGCGGCTGTTCTACCTGCGGCGCATGAACGCTTGGCAGCCGGCAGAGACGAAACCGGCGGAGCGCGCCGCGGCCGACGGATCGAACGCGGGCCATCGCCGCACGACGCCGCCGCCCCGGCGACCGCCCCAGGGGACGCCGGTCCGCTACCGCCTGCGTTATACGAAGCTCGGGCGCGTCGCCTTCCTCGGCCACCTGGACCTGGTGCGACACCTGCCGCGCATCTTCCGGCGCGCCGGGTTCACGCTGTTCTACTCCGACGGGTTCCATCCGAAGCCGGAGCTGTCGTACGGTCCGGCGCTGGGCCTCGGCATCCCGTCGCTGGGCGAGCTGGTCGACGTGACGATGATCGACGACGTCGCGCCCGACGAGCTGCTGCGCCGGCTCGCGCGCGTCACGCTGGACGGCATCGAATTTCTCGAGGCGGCCCGGCTGGGACCGGCCGATCGCCCGATCGGCGGCGTGGTCGCGGAGGCCGAATATGCGGCGCGCCTGCCCGACGACGCCGACGTGGGCGCCGCGTTCGCCCGCGCGGAGGGGAGCGATCCGCTGCCGGTCCTGCGCACGTCAGAAAAGAAAATTGGCCGGATGATCGACGTGCGCAAGACGCTGCTCTCGGCGGCGCCCTGGGACGACGGTGACGCCCGCCGCCGCCTCGACTGGGACGGCGGCCAGACCGTGACGTTCCGGATCGCGGTCGGTCCGCAGGGGAGCGCGCGCCCCGTCGAGGCGCTGACGGCGCTGTTCGGCGACGACGTCGCCGGGCGAACGGATGTGGCGCGGCTCGGCCTCCGCGCAGCGACCTCGTGATCGAGACCGAAGGGCTGACGAAACGCTTCGGCGAGACGCTCGCCGTTTCCGGGCTCAGCCTGCGCGTCGAAGCCGGTGAGGTGATGGGGTTCCTCGGACCGAACGGCTCGGGCAAGACGACGACGATTCGTCTGCTGATGGGACTGCTCCGCCCGAGCGCCGGGCGCGCCGCGATCCTCGGCCGCGACTGCCATGCCGACGCCGTCGCGCTGAAGCGCGACGTCGGTTACCTGCCCGACGAGCCGTTCCTCTACCCGTACCTCTCCGGCACGGAGACGCTTGAGCTGGTCGCCGGCCTCCACGGCTTCGGCCCCGTCGAGGGCCGCCGGCGCGCCACTGCGGTCGCAGACCGGCTCGGCCTCGGCGAATCCGTGCGCGCGTACACGGTGACGTATTCGCTCGGGATGAAGAAGCGCCTCGCGCTGGCGCTGGCGCTGATTCACGACCCGAAGGTGCTGATCATGGACGAACCGACCAACGGCCTCGACCCGGCCGGCGCGCGGCAGATGCGCGCGACGATCTCGGAGCTGGCGGCCGGGGGACGCACGATCTTCCTCTCCACGCACCTGCTCGACGCCGCCGAACGCCTCTGCCACCGGGTCGCGATCATCCAGCGCGGCGCCCTGCAAGCAGTCGGGACGCCCGACGAGCTGCGGGCCCGCTACGCGGCGCCCGGGACGTCGCTGGAGGATCTGTTCCTGCGCGTCACCACTGAAAAGGACGGCGATGGCTGAAGCCGAGATCGCCGACCCCGACAGGCTGGATCTGTTTCGGCTGGCGCGGATCTTCATCCGCTACCGGCTGCGGTCGATGCGAAACGCATTCCGGGTGCGCGGGCGCGGGCGGACGACGTCGTTCGCGATCCTCGTCGGCTTCGTGACAGCGTTCGCGTACGTCGGATTGTTCGCGCAGGCGTTCTCGATCATCGCCCGCACCGTCGACATGCGCGGTCAGCTGGCGGCGCTGGCGCTGGTGACGACCACGATCGCGTTCGGCAGCCTGACGGCGCGCGCCGCCAGCAACGAAGCCGTCCGGGCCGGCTCGCCCGAAAACGAATTCTTGCTCGCGCGCCCGGTGTCGCTGGGCGCGCTGGTCGCCGCGCGCGGGCTGGCCGACGCGGTCACCGATCCGGTCGGCGCGCTGTTCCTGCTGCCGGTGCTGATCTCGGCCGCCGCCGTCTGGAACCTGGGCGCGGCCGGCTGGCTGCTGTCGGCGGTGATCTCGCTGCTCATGCAGATCGGGATCTTGATGCTGGCCTACACCGTCCAGCTCGCGGTGGTGCGCTGGGTCCCGGTCCGGCGGCGGCGCACGGTCTGGACCTGCCTGCGCCTCGGCGCGGCGCTGTCGCTCGCGATGCTCTGGATGCTCGGCACCGCGGTGATGCGGGCGCCGGCGGCGCTGGCGACCGGCGTTGACGCCATCGCGCCAGCGCTGACGTATTCGCCCGCGGTGCTGGCGGGCGCGCCGCTCGCCGCGCTCGCCGGCGGCGATGTGGGTGTGGCCGCCGCCGCGCTGGGTCTGCTCGCGCTCGCCGCCGCCGGCTCGGTGGTCCTGGTGATCGGGGTCGCGCGGCGGGCCGGGATGGCCGGCTGGGAAGAGGCGGGCGCCGTCTGGGCCGACGCGGCCCGCGCGCCGCGCCTGACTGACCGTCTGCCCACCGCCGCGACCAAGGACCTGCGCCTCATCATCCGCGATCGCTCCCAGCTGCTGGCGCTGATCGGCATGCCGGTGATCTTCATCGGCGTGCAGATCTTCGGCGCCGCCGGGTGGAGCTGGACCACCGGCAACCTCGACCGGATCGCCTGCCTGGCGTTCTCGCTGGCGCTGTACATGGGGACGATCGGCCCGCTGACGCACATGCAGGCCGAGCGCCGCGCGTTCTGGATCCTGCGCACGGTGCCGGTGCCGCTCGGGCACCTGCTGGCGGGCAAGGCGCGCGCCTGGGCCATCATCATCGGCGCCATCGCCGCGGCCGCGTTCGCGGTCCTGTCCGTCTCGGTGCCGAACGTCGATCTCGCCGACCGGCTGGTGGCGGGTCTGCTTGTCACCGCGGGCTCGGCCGGGATGTGCTTCGTCGCGGTCGCGATGGCGAGCGGCGGCGCCGATCTCTCCGACGAGACGAACACCGCCGTCGGTCCGGGAACGGTCTACGCGTACCTGGGGGTCGCCGGCCTGTTCAACGTGGTGCTGGTGGGGGATGCGGCCACCCGCGTCGCCGGCCTGGTGCTGTACGCGCTGGCCGGCTGGACTTACTGGCAGAAAGGCGTCGAGCAGGCGGCGTTCTGCCTCGACGCCGAGGCGGTGCGGACGCGAAGCGTGCGCGCGGCCGACGGCGCGACGATGCTCATCATCTACGCGCTCGGATCACGCGCGGCGGTCGAGTTCATCCGGAAGGCCGGCGTCCAGCACGCCGCGACCGCAAACCCGCTGCGCATCGTGCTGCTGGCGCTGATCGTCGCCGGCGCCGCGGTCTACCTGGCGCGCCGGCCGGCGAGCCCGGCGGTCGCGCGGCGCGGGCTGCCGCTCTCGCTGCTGCTCGGCGCCGGCGTGGGCGCGGTCGCGGGTGGGCTCGCCACGGCGATCGCGGGCGCGGCCGCCGGGTTCTCCTGGCAGGCCATTGCGCTCACGGCCGACGAGATCGTCCTCCGTGGCATCGTTCAGCGCGGCCTCGCGCAGAAGTCGTCCCTGAAGTCGCGCCTCGGCGCCGCCCTGGCGACCTTCGTCGCCGGCGTCGTGACGGCGCAGATATCGGGGTGGTCGGGCGCGCGCGCGCCGGCGGGGATCGCGCTGGTCGTCGCCGGTCAAGCCGCGGCGACGGGCGTCTACGCGCTGACTGGCCGGGTGGCGGCGGCGTGGGTTTCGCGCATCGTCACCGTCGGTCTTGCCGCTTTCGTCTAGCGATTGAACGGGATACGATGATCAAGATGCGAGTAGTCCTACCTTTGGTTACGTCACGCCTTCGTGCCGTGCGGATTCTGGCGCTGGCGGCGTTCGGAACCGCGGTGATCGCTTCCTGCGGCGTCGACCAGAGTGGGCTTGGCTCGATGCCGTTCTTGCCGCACGACGCTTCGTCCGGGGACACGACCGGGATCGCGGGCGCGAGCGGCACCACGGGCGCGGGCGGCTCGGCGACGGGCGCAGGCGGCAGCACGGGGGCCACGGGCGGCTCCGCGATCGGCAGCGCGGGCACCACGGGCGCGGCGGGAACCGGCGGCGCCGCAGGTACGACAGGGACGGGCGGCACTAGCGCGGGAGCTGCGGGAGCGGGTGGCGACAGCGCCGGCGTCGCTGGCGCGGGCGGATCCGCGGCGGGCACCACGGGCGCAGCAGGAACCGGCGGCGACGCCGGTACCACGGGGACTGGCGGCAGTAGCGCGGGGGCTGCGGGCGTGGGTGGCGACAGCGCCGGCGTCGCGGGAACTGGCGGAGACGCGGCAGGCACCTCGGGCACGGCGGGGACAGGCGGCAGCGCGGGAACGGGCGGCAGCGCCGGGACGGGCGGCACCGCGGGCGTTGCCGGGAACGGGACCGGCGGTCGAGGCGGCGCGGGTGGCGGCGGCCGCGGCGGCACGGGCGGGGTGACGATTCCGTGCAACTCGACCACCTGTGCGACCGGCTGTTGCCGGGACAGCACGACCTGCATCCGGATGCGCTCGGCCATGGAGTGCGGCTCCAACGGCGCCGCCTGCGCGCCGTGCGGCGGCTGCCAGACCTGCTCGCCGATGGGCCAGTGCCAGATCGACTCCATGTCGCGCTGGACGATCACAGCCGTGTCCGCGCAGTTGAAGCCAGCGAACTGGGATCGGCCGACCGGTCAGATCGGCGGCCCGCTGCCCGATCCGTTCTGTGAATTCGAGAACCCGGCGGGCAACGTCAGTACCGCCACCGCCGGCGTGACCGACACGATCGTCGACACCTTGGACCCGACCTGGAATCAGGTGATCACGCCCGCCGGGATGACCGTTTCCGCGGCGACGCTGATGTCCGTCAACCCGACCTGGCAGATCTGGGTCGGCGACGACGACGGCTGCTCGACCCCGAGCTGCCTGGCGGACGTCGCCTGCACCTACCGGCAGGCGATCACGGCGGCACAGCTGCAGGCGGGTCAGCTGGTCGTGAACAACCTGATGAGCTGCAACTCGCTGACGCTCGCCTTCACCTGCAAACCGTAGGCGGCCGCCCGGATGGGTCAGGCCTTGGCGACGAGGCCCGAGCGGAGACAGCGCGTGCAGACGCGGATGTGCCGGTGCGCTCCACCCGCCAGCTTCGCATGCACGCGGCGGAGGTTGGGTCGCTGGATGCTCTTCGTCTTGATGTTCGAGTGGCTGACGTTGTTGGCGACCCGGCGCTGCTTGCCGCAGACTTCGCAATGCGCTGCCATTTCAATTCCCTCCGGAAGGCGCGTACCTTTAGCACCAGCCGATGGAATTCGCAAGCAAGCGCCCGGCGGCCACCGCGGGCCTCCTGCTGTTGCTCTCGTTCTCGACCCAGGAGGGGTGCCGGTGCCGGCCCGCGCGCGCGCCTGCGGCGCATGACGGCGGGGCCGCGGTTCCGACCGCCTGGCTGGCAGGCGCGGTCGTCGATCGCCGCGATCACCCGGTGCCCGAGGCGCGCGTGCTCGCGTTTCCGACCGGCGGCGACGGCGGCCCGGCGGAGGGGGCGACGCCCTTCGAGACCGCCACCGATCTGTCGGGGCACTTCCGCTTCGACCACCTTCCGCCCGGACCTTACCGGCTGCTGATCGACGCCGCCGGGTTTCCCACCACCGAGAAGAGCCCGGTCGTGGCGCCGGCCGACGATGCCGCCGTTCGCGTCGACGGCGAGGGACGATCGATCGTCGGCCGGGTGCGTGCTGCGGGCACGCCCGTGGCCGGCGCGCGCGTGCTGCTCGCGCCCGACGGCGGCGGACCTCTGCGCGAGGGCGTGACCCGCGCGGGCGGTGGGTTCGCCTTCGGGGGTCTCGGCGACGGACGATACGCGCTGCGCGCGGTGGGCAACGACCTCGCCTCGCCGCCGTCGCGCGCCGTCGAAGCCGCCGATGGCCCAGGCGCCGCGCCGGTCGAGCTCGAGCTGGCGCCTGCGCGCAGCATCACGGGCCGGGTCGTCGACGACACGGGCGCGCCGCTCGCCGACGTGCCGGTGCGGATCGAGACCGCGGCCGGCGCACCCGGCGATGATCCGCTGCCGACCCGCTTGCAGTCGGACCGCGCGGGCGGCTTCGCCGCGCTGGTGTTTCCTGGCGCGTATCGGCTCTCGGCGTCGCGCCCCGGGTACGTGCTGCGCCGGGCGCCGACCGCCGACGCCGCCGGCAAGGGCCCGGCGCTCACCGTCGCTCTCGAGCTGATGCGCGGCGCGCGCCTCTACGGTCGGGTCGTCGATCCGCGCGGCGGCGGCGCGTCGGGCGCGCGCGTTCGCTGCGTGGCGAGCGCCATCGAGGATCTGACCGTGCAGAACGGGCCGCTGCCGCTCGCCGCCGAGGCCGCGGCGATGCCGTCGGGCGCCGCGCGCGCTCTCGGCTCGACGCGCGCCACCGTCGCCGATCGCGACGGCCGGTTCGTCGTCGACGATCTGATCCCGGGACGCTACCGGATCGAGGTCGCTCATCCCGGCGCCGAGCCGCTGCGCAGCGACGAGCTGGTCCTCGCGCCGGGCGAGCGCCGCGACGTCGGCAAGCTGGCGCTGCAGCCGGGGTTCCCGGTCACCGGCCGGGTGGTCGACGAGAGCGGCACGCCGATCGACGGCGCGCGCGTCGTCGTCGCATCGGGCGGCACGTCGGCGGGGGCGGCCGGCCTGGTCGCGCTCACGGACGCAGGTGGCCAGTTCGCGCTGGCGCTGCCGGTCGGGTCGTATCGCCTTGCCGCGAGTGCGTCCGGACGCGGAACCGCCCAGGTCGCGGTCGACGTGGCGGCGGGCTCGTCGCCGCCCGCGCTCGCGATCAAGCTGTTCCGCGCGGAAGCGACGCTGGAGGGTCTGATCCGCGACGACGGCGGCCGGCCCCTCGCGCGCGCCCGCCTGGCGGTCTGGCCGGCGGATCTGCTCGACGGCGCGGCCGGCGCGGCGCCCGGCGCGTCGCCGATCGCGAGCGGCAGCGCCGACGTGGGCGGACACTTCGTCATCGCCCAGCTGCCGGCGGGCGATGCCCGGCTGGAGGTGCAGCACCCCGACTATCCGCGCAGCGTTCACCTGGTGACGCCCGGCAAGTTCGCGAACCTGACGGTGCCGTTTCCCGGCGGCATCGCGGGCGAGGTGAAGGTCCGAACGACGGGCGCGGCGGTCGCACGCGGCCGCCTGGAGGCCGTCGGGCCGGGCGGCGCCAAGGCGAGCGCCGACGTCCGCCGCGACGGCACGTTCCGCCTCCTGCGCCTGATCCCGGGCCACTGGCGGCTCACCGTCGTGGCGGCCGGCTATCGCAGCGCCGAGCAGGAGCTGGAGGTGCCCGCCAGCTCGAACCTCGGTGAGGCGTCTATCCGCGATCTCCGGGTCGAGCTGGACGGGACATAGAGATGGGAGGGGAGGGTGGGGGCCCCCACCCTTTCCCCTCCCAAACCCTCCCGCGATGGTACGCGGCGAGCAAAGCTCGCCGGCTCCCCACGCGATCGGCGTCAGCGGCGTCGGCGGCGCCGTCGCGCGAGCTGGACGCCGATCACCCAGGCGACGAACACGACCGCGGCGAGCGCCGGCGTCGTCCCCGCGGTGCCACACCCGCAGCCGTCGTTCGGCGTCTGCGTGCTGCACGAATTCGGATCCATGGTCGGCGGATAGATCGAGCAGACGGCCCGGATGTCGTCGGCCGACAGAACGCGCTTGCTGACCTCGGTCGGGCCGGAGATCGTCGCGAACATGACGGTGTCCGCGACGGCCGCCGCGTCCGGTGATTCGCAATTCGGCGCGCCGTTGTTCATGTCGTCGATCGGCTGCTCGAGGTCGGAGAACGGGTCCCAGCAAGTGTGGCCGAGGCCCTGCAGGTGGCCGAGCTCGTGCGTCACGGCGTTCTGCAGGTCGAAGGCGTAGTCGCCCTGTCCGTTCCCGGGCGGCACGAATCCCGGATCGCGATTCGTGAAGGGGTAGACGATGTTGTTGATCTGCACGTCGGCGTCGACGATCTTCCCGTTCGCGCGCGCGAACACCGACGTGAGCGCCACGATCGAACTCGAGTTGTAGATCGGGTTGTCCGGCGGCGGCTGCAGCGACGGGGTGTAGAAGATGACCGTGTTCTGGCCGTCCCAGGCGGGCAGGGGCGGCTTCTTGCCCTCGTCGGCCATCTCCGTGACGATCTCGAGGAACGGGTGCGTCGTGCCGTCCGCGCAGGTGACCTCCGTCGGGCTCCAGGTGTGCGCGGCCGCGCCGATCGACGTCGCGACCTGATCGCGCGTCATGTCGGTGAAGCCGTACGTGTAGATCGTCACCGGAACGCAGCTGACCTGCCAGTACTCGGCGACGCCGCCGTCCGTCCGTTTGCGGACATACCCGTACGTCGGGGTGCTCGCCAGGCACACACCGGCCAGCGACACCGCCGCCGTCACCAGGGACAGGCGTGCGATGCCAGGGCGTGGGCCCATCACGGTTCTAGTCGTCCTCGGTTCGAGCGCCGCCGCCGCGCGCGCGCCATCAGCAATGCCGCCGCCGCGACCATCAGACCTGACCCGGCGGCGGGCGCGGCGCCGCCACCCGTCGTGCAGCCGGAGCCGGAGCAGCCCTGCAGCGTGGACGGCGGCGGCGGCGCGCAGACCATCGGATCCTGCGCGGCGGGATAGATGTCGCAGACGGCCTGCTGATCGTCTGGCGCCAGCGTTCGCTTGTCGGTGTCGCCCGGGTTGGCCGAAGGGAACATCGTCGTCGCGAGAACGTCGGGCGGCGCGTTGGCGCAATCCGGCGTCGGGTTGCCGTTGTTGTCGATCAGCGGCGGCGGCTGCAGGTAACAGGTGTGGTCGAGCCCGATCACGTGGCCCATCTCGTGGGTCAGCGCGTTCTGGAGATCGTGGATCGACTGGCCGTCCCCGATCAGGTCGGGGTGCATCACCAGATCGGCCCAGTGAAAGTCGGTGGCGTTCACTTCGAGGTCAGCGTCTTTGATCAGACCGGTCGACGTGCTGGCCGACACCGACGTCAGCGCCAGCGCGGCCGGGTCGTACGAGACGTTCGCATCACAGCCGCCCGTCGCTGTCTGTTTGCACCAGTCGTGGCTGCGGAAGATGATGTTGTTGTGGCCGTCGTTGGCCGCGTGGGGCGTCTTGTCGGTCGAGCTCGCGACCATGATCTGCAAGTAGGTGCACGAGTCGCTGACGTTGCTCCACGTCGCCGCCGCGGCGTCCGTGTCGGACAGGATCTCGTCCAGCGTCATCATCCCCTCGAGGTCGACGGGATAGGCGGTCATGAAGATGCAGGACTGTGCCCACTGGAACGGCTTGCCGTTCGCAGATTTGTAGCGGACGTACGCCTGAGCGGGGCGCGCAAACGCCGCCAGCGTCATCGCCAGAGCGGCGCCCAGGAGGAGGGCTTGTTTCACCGCGCTCCGCCGGTGGGTGATCCAGGCTTCGCGCCGGGCGCGCTGGTCGGGTTCGCCGTCACCGCGAGGCTCCGGACGTCGGCCTTGAGCTCATCGAGCGGACGCGCCCGGACCTCGAACACCGGCGCCGTGGCGCTGGCCGGGGTGGTGCGGATGAACGTCGCGCCCGCTCGATCGGGCGCGCGAACGAACAGTCTTCCGGTGGCCGCGTCGCGCTGAATCTGGCGCTTCCCCTGCGCCATGCCGACGACGCTCGCGTGCTCGGCGCGGCCGGTCAGGAACACCACCGCGCGCTCGCCCGGAACGAAGCGGGTCATGCCGTGAACGGTCTGCGTCAGGTCGCCCACGGTCCCGCCCAGCTGGACGACGGTCAGGTGCGACCCCGGGGCGGCGCCCCCCTTCCAGCTGTCGACCACGACCAGGTCGATCGTCGACAGGATCTGCTCGTGCCCCGCATCCCAGTCCGCCTTGACGGAGACGACGTCCACGACCGCGACGTGGTCGGCGCGCTTCACCAGCGTCGGCAGATCCAGCGCCAGCACCAGGGACGCGCGGGCGGGAGCCGCCAGCAAACAGAGCGAAAGGGCGATGGCCGCTAGCGAAGCACGCATGCTGATAATGATACGGCCGAATCCCCGGTTTGTTGAGGGACCCTTGCTGTAACTGCCGTCACTCCACTGTCACGAAGACGCCGCCGGCGGAGCGGCGGTCGCTCCCGGCGCCGGACCCGCGCCCGACCGCGCCGGCGGCGTCGGTCGCACGTGATAGGTCCCGCCCGTGCCCGGCAGCGGCGGACCGGCCTGGGCCTTCTCGCGAGCCAACTCCATGAACCGATACTGGCTGCGAAGGCTCGCCTCGGGGCCGTCCCCGTCAGCCGACTGCGCCGCCTGCTTCCGCACATAGCGACCGTCCGACTGTAGTTGCCGCGCCTTGACGTTGTCCTTCAGGGCGATCCCGAGGATCTCGTCGATCACCCGATCCCGCAGCCCCTCGTCCTCGACCGGGAACATCACCTCGATACGACGCTGGAAGTTGCGCGGCATCCAGTCGGCCGACGACAGATAGACCTCGCGCTTGCCGCCGTTGCCGAAATGGAAGATGCGCGCGTGCTCCAGGAAGCGGTCCACGATGCTGATGACGCGGATGTTGTCGCTGGTCCCGGGCACGCCCGGACGCAGGCAGCAGATGCCGCGCACGATGAGATCGATCGACACGCCGGCCTGCGACGCCCGGTAAAGCGCCTTGATCACCGGCGCGTCGACCAGCGCGTTCATCTTCGCGATGATCCGCCCCTTCGACCCCAGCGCCGCCTCGCGCTCGATGAGCGCGATGATCCGTTCCTGCAGCCCGTGGGGCGCGATGGCGAACCGCTTCCACGACGGCGGCGACGAGTAGCCGGTCAGCAGGTTGAACAGCGCGCCGGCGTCGTCCGCGTAGGCGTCGCGCGCCGTGAAGTAGGAGAGATCGCCGTAGATGCGCGCCGTGGCCGGGTTGTAGTTGCCGGTCGACAGGTGCACGTAGCGCTTGATGCGGTTGCCCTCGCGCCGGACCACCAGCGCGACCTTGCAGTGGGTCTTGAGGCCGATCAGGCCGTAGACGACGTGCACCCCCGAATCCTCCAGCGTGCGCGCCCACTGGATGTTGGGCGCCTCGTCGAAGCGGGCCTTCAGCTCGACGACCGCGGTCACCTGCTTGCCGTTCTCGGCCGCGCGGATCAGCGCGCGCACGACGGGCGAGTCGGCGCTGGTCCGGTAAAGCGTCTGCTTGATCGCCAGGACGTTCGGATCGTCGGCCGCCTCCGAGATGAATTCGACCACGTCCTCGAACGACTCGTACGGGTGCTGCAGCAGGATGTCGCGCTGGGCGATCACGCTGAAGATGTCGTCGTACTCCTGCAGCGGCGGCACGATCTGCGGCGAGAACGGCTCGTCGCGGTAGGGGCGAAGCTCGTCGCGCCCGCCGAGCGGTCCGAAGTCCGCCAGGTGCAGCGGCCCGTCCAGCAGGTAGACGTCGTCGGTTTCGAGGCGCAGCGCCTGGCGCAGGAAGACGACGACCTCGACCGGCGTGTCGTGCGCGATCTCCAGGCGCACCGCGCTGCCGCGCTCGCGCCGCCGCAGCTCTTTCTGGATCGTCTTCAGGAGATCGTCGGCTTCGTCCTCGTCGATCGACAGATCGAAGTTGCGCGTCACCCGGAACGGGCTGCACCCGAGCACGCGGAAGCCGGGGAACAGCTCGCCCGCGTGCATCGTGATCAGGTCCTCCAGCAGCATGTAGGCGAAGCGCGTCGTCCCCGGGGCGGCCGCGCCGTTTCCTTCGGACGCGGCCGCGGGCAGCGGCACCTCGGTGATGCGCGGGAGAACGGACGGCACCTGGACGACGGCGACCATCGTTTCGCGGCGCGCGACCTTCTCCTTCTCGCGGTGCATGAACACCGCCAGGTTGAGACTGCGATTGCGCAGCATCGGGAACGGGTGCCCGGGGTCGACCGCCAGTGGCGTCAGAACCGGCCAGACCTCGCGCGCGAAGTAGGCCGACAGGTGGGCGCGCTGCTCGGGCGACAGATCCCCGGCGCCGAGGCGGCGGATGCCGGCCTGGGCGATGCCGGGCTCGATGTCGTTGCGCCAGGCGCTGTAGAGGTCGGCCAGCATCGCGTGGACACGCGTGCTGATGGCCGCCAGCTGCTCGGCCGGCGTCAGACCGTCGGGCGGCGTCTCCACGACGTTGCCCGAGAGCTGCTGCTTGAGGCCCGCGACGCGGACCATGAAGAACTCGTCGAGGTTCGATGCGACGATGGAGGCGAACTTCAGCCGCTCGCCGAGCGGAACGGTCGGGTCACGCCCTTCCTCCAGGACGCGTTCGTTGAACCCGAGCCACGACAGCTCGCGGTTGATGAACAGCTTCGCGGCCGCCGGGTCGTTGACCACCGGCGGCTTGCCGACGACGGGCTTTCGAGCGCGGCGCGCCACGGGCGGGGAGTCTAGCGCAAGCAGCTGTTACGCGCGTGTAACAAGGCCGGGATCCTGGAAACCCCGGTCAGTGCGCGTCGGAGAGGAAGCCGGCGCGGCGCTCCGGCCCCTGGAAGCCGACCTGGACGGCCCGGCGATCGCGCCGGTGGCCGTGGGCACGCAGGCGGGCGCCCTTCAGGATCTCCTCGACGAGATCCTCGAATGACAGGCCCGCGCTGTGGGCGATCTTCGGGAGGAGGCTGGTCGGCGTCATTCCCGGCAGCGTGTTGACCTCGAGGATCACCTCGTTGCCGCGCTCACTGACGACCAGGTCGACGCGGGTCGCCCCCTCGCAGCCGAGCGCCTCGTGCGCCAGCGTGGCGAGCCGCAGCACGGACCGGTAGCGCTCGGGTGACAGCCGCGCCGGCAAGTGATAGTCGGTCCGGCCGCCGGCGTACTTGTTGTGGAAGTCGTAGAAGCCGCGCTTGGGGACGATCTCGACCGCGCCGACGGGCTTGCCGTCCAGCACCGCCACCGAGATCTCCTTGCCGTCCACGAACCGTTCCACCAGCACGTCGTCGTCGAAGCGCAGCGCGTCCTCGACCGCCAGCTCCAGCTCCAGCTCGTCGCGCGCGACGCGCGTCCCGAACGAGGATCCCTCGCCGCACGGCTTGACGACGACCGGGAAGCCGAACGCGCCGTGAAGCTCGAACAGGTCCTCGCCGCTGTCCGCCTCGATGAGGTAGCCCGGGGCGGTGGGCAGGTTGGCCAGGCGAAAGACCTCCTTGGCCTTCGCCTTGTTCATCGCCAGCGCCGACGCCAGCACGCCCGAGCCCGTGTAGGGGATTCCGAGCAGCTCCAGCATTCCCTGGACGCAGCCGTCCTCGCCGTAGCGGCCGTGCAGCGCCAGGAATGCGACGTCGATGCGCGCCTGTCGCAGCACCAGGTCCACGTCCCGGTCGACGAACAGCGGCCATGCGTCGTGGCCCCGGTCGGTCAGTGCCGCCAGGATGGCCTCGCCTGACCGGAGCGACACGTCCCGCTCCGCCGATAGGCCGCCCATCAGGACACCGATTTTGCGCTGACCCGTCATCCTTCCACGGGTAACCGGGACCAGGTAGCCCGTCAAAAAAATTACCCGTCGAGTACGCGGACGGGATTGGGCAAATGGGCGCAGATCTGTGGTAAAGACGGGCGCCATGACTTTTCTGGAGGCGGCCCTCGAGATCCTTCGCCATGAAGGCCGGCCGCTGCATTACAAGGAGCTGACCGAGCGCGCCCTCGGGAAGAAGCTGCTGACGTTCGTCGGGCGGACGCCCGAGGTGACGATGCAGACCCAGCTGACCGCGGCGGTCAAGAAGGCGCCGGGCAACCCGTTCGTCCGCACCAAACCGGGGATGTTCGGCCTGTTGCGGTACCCGGAGGTGAGCGCGGAGGAGCGCGCTGCGTACGCCAAGGCTGACGCGGCGGCTTCGGGCGCCAACGGATCGTCTGGGCCGGACGAGCGCGAAGGACGGGGACGCGACCGAGATGGGCGGGACGGCGGCGGCGGGCGCGACGATTCGCGTCGGCGCGGGCGCCGGCGGCGGGGACGCGGACGCGGCGCGAGCGACGAAGGCCCGTCCGAGCGGCGCGGGACCCCGGCCCCGGCCCCGGCGGCGGCGGCGGCGGCGGGCGGGGGCGGAGGCGGCTCCGGCGCCAGCATGGCGGGCGGGGCGGAAGAGATTGATGGTGAAGCGGACGAGCCGCAGCACGCGGGGCTTTCGCCCGAGGCGCGCGCCGCCGCACTGGCTGAAACCGGGGTTCTCGAAGCCGACGGCGACGAGACGACCGGCGACGAGGATGACGAGGAGGACGGAACGTCCATGGAAGACGACGAAATCTCGGCTGCCGGTGAAGCAGGCGACGAAGTCGACGGCGATGACGAGGGCGAGGGCGAGGGCGACGATGAGGGCCCGGCTGCCGGCGACGAGGCGGCGGCCGGCGCCGAAGGTGCCCCGGGCGGCGCGCCCGGAAGCGACGAGCAGCGCGGACGCCGGCGACGGCGCCGGCGGCGGCGCGGGGGACGCGGGGGCGAGGGTGGGGGAGCGTTTGGCGAGGGTCCGCGGCCCGGCGCGCCGGGCGGCGAAGGGATGTCGGCGCGGCCCGCGGAGGCCGCGCGTTACAGCGAAGCGGGTACGGGTGAGGGCGGCGTGGGCGCGGAGCCGGGCACGCCGGTCCCCGTCGTGGACGAAGGTCAGGCGGGCGCGGCGGGCGGCGCCGGCGAGGGGCAGGGTCCCCGCCGGATCATGACGCCGGTCGACGCGGCGCTGGAGATCCTGCGCGGACAGGCGCCGGGGCGCGGCGTGCACGTGCGGCAGATCGCCGACGGCGCAACCCGACGGCGGCTCGTTCACGGCGAGCCCAACGAGGCGTGGCGCGTGATGCGCACGGCGCTGGCCGCCGAGCCGCGCGAGCGGCTGCGGGCCGGGATGCGGCCGCGCGTCCGGTCGGCGGGCGCGGGTCTTTACGCCCTGGCGCGCCGTCCACCCGACGCCGAGCTCGAGCGTGCGGAGCAGGTGTTCGGCGAGGCGCGTCGCGCGCTGCGCGAGCGGACCGCGGCCGCCCTGGAACGGCGCATCGCCGAGCTGCCGGCGCCTGCGTTCGAGGCGCTCGCCCGGGTGCTGATCCAGCGCGAGGGCTTCGGACCGGCGACCTTCGTCAAGCGCGTCGAGGGGACCATCTACGTCGAGGCGCTGCGCGGCCGCGGATCGCGGTCGTCCCGCTGCCTGGTCGGGTTCAAGTTCGGCGGCGGCTCGGCCGGCCGCCGCGCCATCGGCGAGCTGCGCGAGGGGATCCGCAGGCGCGGCCAGGACGAGGGGCTTCTGATGCTGGCCGGCCGGCTGGGCGACGACGCCATCGCGGAGTGGAAGAAGGCTTCCGACGGCTCGGGACGGCCCGAAAACCAGCCGACACCGCCCATCGAGATTGCCGATGGCGCCGCGCTGGCCGAGACCTGCATCCGCCACGGCGTCGGCGTCATCAACACCATGGTCAGCGTCGATTTCGTCGACGCGGATTTCTTCGCCGACATCGCCGAGGGCTGACCCTTGGCGGTCTGGCGGTGGCTGGGGCGCGTGCCGTTCGCGACGACCGCCCGCGAGCAGGAGCGCCTGCGCGCGGACGTGCTGAGCGGGCAGGCGCCCGAGACGCTGCTGCTGTGCGAGCACCACCCGGTCGTCACGCTCGGGCGATCGGCGGACCCGGCGCACGTGCTGGCGCCACGGGCCGAGCTCGCGCGGCGCGGCGTCGACGTCCAGCCCGCCTCGCGGGGCGGGGACGTGACGTATCACGGGCCGGGTCAGCTGGTCGGCTATCCGATCGTGCGACTGCGCGGCGGCGTGCTCGGCCACGTCACGGCGATGGCGCGGGCGATCGCGGCCGTGCTGGGCGAGCTCGGCATCGACGCGCGCTGGCGGCGCGACGTGCCCGGGCTGTGGGTCGGCGACAACAGCAAGATCTGCGCCTTCGGCGTGCATGTCCATCGACGCGTCGCGATTCACGGGTTCGCGCTCAACGTCGCGAGCGCGCTCGACGGCTTCGACCTGATCGTTCCGTGCGGTCTTCAGGCGGTGCGCACCACGTCCGTCGCGCACCTGCTTGGTCCCGGACGATCGCCGCCAGCGCTTCACCTGCTGGCGGCGCGTGTCGCGGGCGCGCTCGGGCGTGAACTGGATGTCACATTCGTTCCCCAGATCGACTCGCCCGCGCTGAGCGGAATCTCGGCCGTTGAAATGTCGGAACGGATCACTAGAATGATCCAGGCGTGAAAAGCGCCGCCAAGCCGCGTGTCCTAGTCGTTCACAACCGCGACTTCGAGCACAGCCAGCACGATCCGGAGAACGGATCGCGGGCGGACATCAAGGGAACTACCGAGAACGTGGTCGGGGCGCTCGGGCGCGCCGGGCTGGTCGGCGAAGCGCTCGGCATCGACGAGGACCTGGCCGGCGCCCTGTCGGCGATCTCGGCGTTCGCGCCGGACGTGGTCTTCAACCTGTGCGAGTCGCTTTCCGGCGATGCCCGATTCGAGCCGCTGCTACCGATGCTGCTCGAACGGGCCGGGATCGCCTACACCGGTTCGCCGCCGATGACGCTCGGGCTCGCGCTGCACAAGAACAAGGCCAAGGCGGTGCTGCGCGCCGCCGGGGTCCCGACGCCCGACGCCGTGTGCCTGACGACGCCGGACATCACGAGCGTGGCGCTGCCGTTTCCGCTGATCGTCAAGCCGTCGCGCGAGGACGCGTCGGTCGGCATCAGCGCGCAATCGGTCGTGCAGGATCGCGCCGAGCTCGGTCGCCAGGTCGGCGGCGTGATCGAGCGCTATCGCCAGCCTGCGCTGGTCGAGCGCTTCATCGAGGGGCGCGAGATCTACGTCTCGATGCTGGGGCGCCTCGACGGCGACATCGACCTGCTGCCGTTCCACGAGATCGACTTTTCGGAGATGCCCGCCGGGCAGCCGCACATCGTCTCGTACGCGGCGAAGTGGGAAGAGACCTCGGCGGAGTACCGGGGCACCAAGCCCGTGCGTTGCAACGGGCTCGACGACGTCGTCGCGGCGCGCATCGCGTCCGTGGCGCGCGCCGCGTTCGCCGCGATGGAGCTGCGCGACTACGGGCGCCTGGACGTCCGGCTCGCCGCCGACGGAACTCCGTACGTCATCGACATCAACCCCAACTGTGATCTGTCGGAGACCTCCGGCGGATTCGCCCGCGCCGGACGCGCCGCCGGACTCGGTTACGACGAAGTGGTCCGGCGCATCGTCACCCTCGCTCTCCAGAGACGCACCCATGCGGATACGATCCCTATTGCCGTCCGATCGCGCGCAGCTCATCGACATCATCTCGCAGGGAGCGGGATTCCGATCCGCCGAGGTCGCGTGCGCGATCGAGCTGCTCGACGCGGTGCTGGACCCAGCTGATCCGGACGAACGGGACAGCTACGAAGCACGCGTGGCGGTCTCGGACGAGAAGGGACAGCCCGAACGGGTGCTCGGGTACGCCTGTCTCGGCCCGACCCCGATGACCGATGCGACCTTCGACCTCTACTGGCTGGTGGTCGCCGAGGATGCGCGCGGTCGCGGCATCGGCGGCGCGATGTTCGCGGCGGTCGAGGCGGAGCTGAGACAGCGCGGCGGCCGGATCATCCGCGTCGAGACCTCCAGCCTCGAAGGGCAGGGCGGCGCGCGGCGCTTCTACGAGAAGACCGGTTTCAGGTTGGCGGGCGCGATCCCAGATTTTTACCGAGAGGGAGACGACCTGCTGGTGTTCGCCAAGGTGCTGTGATGCGCGGGGCGTCCGGGCTGCTGGTCGCGGCGGCACTGGGCGGCGCGATCGTCGCGGGATCCTGCCGCCGTCACGCGGCACCACCGCCGCCGGCACCGCCGCCGCGGCCGCTGCTCGCGGCGATCGTTCTCGACGATCTGTCGCCACCGTCTGACGAACGGATCGACAAGGGCCGCATCGAAGACCAGATCCGAATGGCGCTGGCGGCGTCCGGGCTGTTCTCGACGACCGCGCCAGACGGCGGCGCGATGCCCACCGCCCGCGCCCGACTCGCCTTCACAGCCGAGTGTGTGCAGGAAGGCGCCAAGGGCGAGGCGCGTGCGCAGGTGCGGCTGCACGTCGACACGCGGCCGTCGGACGCGCCCGGCGCGATCGAGTTCGATGTCGAGGGCCAGGGCGTCGAACCGTACACGGTCGCGACCAAGAAGGCGCCGCAGCAGGCGATGCCATCGCTGACGAAGCTGGTGCTGCGCATCGCGAGCGATCTGATCGACGGCGTCGCCACGCGGCGGCGGCTGGAGGAGGGCTCGCCGACCGCGTTGCACGCCGCGCTGGTCGCGGACGGCGGCGAGCTGCGCGAGGAGGCGATCCGGATCATCGGCGAGCGGCAGATCCGTGCCGAGGTGCCGACGCTGCTCAAGCTGCTCAGCGATCCGGACGAGACGGTTCGTGACGCGGCGCTGGGTGCGTTGATCGCGATGCACGAGCGCAGCGCGGTGCGCGAGCTGACACAGTCGCGCTCGCTGCGCGACCGACGCGAGATGCGGAAGATCATCGAGGCGATCTCGATCCTGGGTGGGCAGGAGGCGGACGAGTATTTGAGCTTCATCGCGGCGACGCACGACGACGACGAGATCCGCGCCGACGCGGCCGCGGCGCGTGTGCGCCTGCAGCGCCGCGAAGCCGAAGCCGGCGGCCGGTAGGCCCGCCCCTCCCCCTAACCCTCTCCCCGCTTCGCGGGGCGAGGGGACCTGATCCTTCGTCGCCTCTCCTCCTTGGAGGAGAGGCCGACGGCCGTAAGCCGGCGGGAGAGGAGGGCGTCCGGCAATGGCCTGTCCGGTGCCAACAAGAGTGCGTTGACTTTATTTTCTTTTTAATTGCAGTAAGATTTACGTGTGGCCGTTGCCAATATAGTTGGCGCATCGGTTTTGCCCGCCCGCTACGCGGCGGGCGAGCGGCTGGGCCAGGGGGCGAGCGGTGAGACCTTCGCGGTGGTCGACGCGACGGACGGCGCTGCGTGCGTCGCGAAGCTGTTCGCCGCAAGCGCGGCCGCGCGCGGCGCCGCGATGAACGAGCTCGCCGGGCTGCAGGCGCTCGCCCACCCGAGCGTCGTGCGCGTGCGCGACGTCGGGCGCACCGCGGACGGCCGCATGTTCCTCGTCACGGAGCGGATCGCCGGGCCGTCGATCGACAGCCTGGCGAGCATCCCCGACGAGGCGGCGCGCCGGCAGGCCTTGCAGCGGGCGGCGCACGATCTGGCGGGCGCGCTCGCGCATCTCCACGGGCGGGGCATCGTCCACGGCGACGTCTGTCCCGCGAACGTGCGCATCGCGGGCGACGGCCGCGCCGTGCTGATCGATTTCGGTCTGGCCGGCCCGCCGCTGCCCGGCGACGGCGCCGCGCGCGGAACGCTCGGCTATGCCGCGCCCGAGGCGCTGACCGGCGTGCGCGCTCCCGCCGGCGATCTGTTCGGGCTCGGGGCGACGCTGTTCGAGGCGTGGACCGGCGCGCCGCCGTTCGGGCGCGGACTCGCCGCCGTTCAACGCATGCTGAGCGAGCCGGCCCCGACGCTGTCGTCGGTTCGCCCCGGACTGGGCGAGGGGTGGGATCGGCTGCTTGCCCAGCTGCTCGCCAGCGATCCGGGCGAGCGTCCCGCCAGCGCGCGCGAGCTGCTGCGCGAGGTGATCCGCCTTTCGGCCGGCGCGGAGACGCCCGTCGAGGTCGACCTGGGCGTCCCGTATCCCGAGGGCGATCCGCTGGCCGGCCTCTTCGTCGGCCGCCGCGCCGAGCGCGCCGCGCTGCGCGCCGTCCTCGAACGGCTCGCCGACGGGGCGGCGCCGGTGTCGACGCTGGCGCTGGTGGGCGCGCCCGGAAGCGGGCGGCGGACATTGTTCGACGTCGTCGCGCGCGAGCTGGCCGTGTCGGGCGCGGCGGGCACGACGCCGGTCGTCCAGTTCTGGCGCGGCAACCTCGACGCGCTCGCGGCCTGGCTCGAGCCCGCGCCCGCTTCGCCGGACGCGCGGGCGGGATCCGCCGGGGTGGCCCTCGATGCGCAGCGCGCCGCCGAGGCCCGCTGGGCGGGGATGGCGGAGGCGCTGGAGACGCGCGCCGCCGAGCAGCCGCTCTGCATCTGGCTGAACGAAGGACCGGACGCAGCCGCGTTCGCGGCCTGGGCGGCGGGGGCGTCTCCGTCGGGGCGCGTGTTGCTGGTCGTGCCGGTCCGGGAGGCGCTGGCCCGTCCGTTCGCCGATGCGATCGCCCTCGGCAAGCTGGTCGCCGATGACGTCGCCGCGCTGATCGCGGGCGCGGGCGACGCGGCGATCCCGGCGGGCGAGGGCGCCGCGCTGGCCCGATCGATCGTCGAGGCGGCGCAGGGGAACGCGGCCGTCGTCGGCGTGCTCGTGCGCCGCCTGATCGCGAACGTGCGCGCCGGCCGAGACGCGGCGGCGCCGACCGACGCGGGCGCCGATCTGGACGGGCTGCTCGCCGACGGTTACCGCGCTCTGCCCGAGGGGACGCAAGCGCTGGTGCTGGCGCTCGCGCTCGCCGACGGCGCCGCGGACGCGGGCGCGATTGCGGGCGTCGCCGACGCGTCCGGGGCGGCGGCGAGCGGACGCGCGGCGGGCTGGCTCGAGATCGCGGCAGGCGGCGACGTGCGCCTGCCCAGCCCGGCGCATCGGCGGGCGGCGCTGGCGGCCGCCGATCCGAAGTTGCGCGCGCGCATCGCGACGCGGGCGCTGCCGCATCTGGGCGAGGACGATCCGCGGCGCGCGGACGCGCTGGTCGCTGCAGGCCGCCCGGCGGACGCGGCCGCGGTCCTGCGTCGAGCCGCGGCCCAGGCGGCGCGCGCCGGCGGCGCGCCGACACGAGCGGCGCTGCTTTACGAGCGCGCAGACGCGCTGGCGCCGGATCTTCTCGACGCGGCAGAGCGGATGGCGCTGGTCACCGGCCTCGGCCTGCTCGGGCGGTACGAGGAGGCAGCGCACGCGCTCGCCGCGGCGCGCGCCCGCGCTGGCCGCGATCGCGTCGCCCGGGCGGCCTGCGCCGAGCGCGACGGCTGGTTGCGGGCCCGCCGGGGCGACACCGAAGGCGCGCGCGCCGCGCTCGAGGGGGGGATCGCCGAGGGCGCCGACGATCCGTCCGCCACTGCCGAGCTGCGGGCGCGACTGGGGCGGCTGCTGGTGACCAGCGGGCGTTTCCGGGAGGCGCTCGCGATCGTCGAGCCGCTCCGCGCGCGCGACGCCGACGGCGCAGTGCCCGGCGACGGCGTCCGGGCCGTCAGCCTCGAGGCGGCCGCGCTGGCGCACGCCTACCTGGGCGAGTCGGAGCGGGCCGGCGCGGCGCTGTCGGATCTCGAACGGAGTGGCGCGGTCGGCGACGGCCGGCGCGCCTACCTGGCGGCGCTGCTGGCCCAGCTCGGCGGGCGCGAGGCGGATGCGCTGGCCGGTTACCGGGCCGCTTACGATCTGGCGGCGCGCGACGGCGACGTGCACACGCTGGCGAGCGTGGCGCTCAATCTCGGCGCGTTGCTCGCCGAGCAGGGTGTCTATGGCGAAGCGCTCGCCGCGAGCGAGCGCGCGGTCCGCGAGCTCGGGCGGCTGGGCGGCGCGGCCGAGCTCGCCACGGCGCTCGTCAACGGCGCCAACATTCTGGTGCACGTCGGCGATCTCGCGGCGGCGCGCCGCGCCCTCGAGCGGGCGCGCGGCCTGGCCCGCGAGCGAAAGCTGACGCTGCCGCTGGCCGCCGCGACGTTCGTGGAAGGCGACCTGGCGCTGCGCGCCGGGCAGCCCGCGGAGGCGGTGGCGGGTTACCGGTCGGCCGCGGCTGCGTTCACCGACGGCGGGCAACCCCACCGCGCCGCCAGCGCCCTCTGCGCCGCCGCCGAGGCCGCCGCGGCGGCCGGCCGCCCCGACGAGGGTCGCCGGATCGTCGGTGAGGCCGACGCGCTGTCCCCCCCCGCCGACGACGACGCGGAGCGCGCCCGGGTCCTGGCGGCGCTGGCGCTCGCCGACGGGGCCGGGGAGCCCGCCGGCGACGCCGCCGACCGGCTGGCCCGCCTGGCCCGGCGCGTCCGCGCGGGCGAGCGGCGCCCGCTCGCCTTCCGACTGGCCGCGCTGGCCGGCCGCCTCGCCGAGCGCGCCGGCGATCGCAACAAGCTGACCGACGCGCGCCGCTTCGCGCGCACCACCATGGAGGAGATCCGCATGGCAACGCCCGAACATCATCGCGCCGGGCTGGAGAGCGATCCGGACGCGCTGTGGGTGCTCGGATCGGAGACCGCCCGCGCCGGCGACGGCGCCGTCTCGCCGCGCGCGCTGGCCGCCGAGGGCCGCCTGCGGCGCCTGCTGCGCATCAACAAGCGCCTGAACAGCGAGCTTCGCCTGCCGCGGCTGCTGGAGATGATCGTCGACACCGTCATCGAGCTGACCGACGCCGAGCGCGGCTTCCTGTTGCTGGAAGACGAGTCGAGCCAGCTCGAGGTCAAGGTCGCGCGCAACATCGATCAGCGCACCCTGGAGACCGCGGAGTTCGAGCTGTCGCGTTCGATCGCGCGCCAGGCGGCGGCGGGCGGCGAACCGATCGTCACCATCGACGCCGCCGGCGACGCGCGCTTCCGCGAGGCGCTGTCGGTCTCCGATCTGCACCTGCGCTCCGTGCTGGCGGTGCCGCTCGCGATCAAGGGCCGGGTGGCCGGCACGATCTACGTCGATCACCGACTGCGCAAGGGCGCCTTCGATCAGGACGATGTGCGCCTGGTGCTCGACTTCGCCGAACAGGCGGCGATCGCGCTCGAGAACGCGCGCCTGCTCGCCGAGCTGCGCCGCCGCGAGCGCCAGGTCGAGGCGCTGAACCGCCGCCTGGAGGTCGAGCTGGCGGCGCGCCGCGAAGAGCTGTCCGGGATCAAGCAGGAACTACGCGACAACCGGGAGGCCCTCGCCGTGCGTTACGACTATCGCAACATCATCGGCCGCACACCGCGCATGCTCGATCTGTTTCGCCTTCTCGATCGCATCACCGACACCACGCTGCCGGTGGTCATCCAGGGCGAAAGCGGCACCGGCAAGGAGCTGGTCGCGCGCGCGATCCACACGAACGGCCCGCGCCGCGATCAGCCGTTCGTGGGTGAGAACTGCGCGGCCATCCCGGAGACGCTGCTGGAATCGACGCTGTTCGGCTACGTGCGCGGCGCCTTCACCGGCGCCGAGCGCGACACGCGCGGCCTGTTCGAGATCGCCGATGGCGGCACGCTGTTTCTCGACGAGGTCGCCGAGATGTCGCCCGGCATGCAAGGCAAGCTGCTGCGCGTGCTGCAGCTCGGCGAGCTGCGCCGGGTCGGCAGCGAGCGGACGCGCAAGGTCGACGTCCGGATCGTCGCCGCCACCAACCGCGACCTCGCCCGGCTGGTCGAGGAGGGCAAGTTCCGCCGCGATCTCTACTTCCGGCTGAACGTCGCGCAGATCGCGCTGCCTCCGCTGCGCGACCGGCGCGACGACATCCCGCTGATGGTGGAACATTTTCTGGCCCGGCTGGCGACGGCGGCCGGACGCCCGGCGCCGAAGCCGATGGATCCGGCGGCGCTCGCCCGGCTCTCCGCCTACCGCTGGCCCGGCAACGTGCGCGAGCTCGAGAACGAGATCACGCGGGCCGACGCGCTGTCGGGCGATCGGATCGGCGTCGCGGATCTGTCGCCGGCCGTCGCCGCCGCCGGCGATCCGGGCGCCGTGGTGCCGGACGATCCCGACAGCCTGCTGCTCAAGCCGCGCGTCGAACGGCTGGAACGCGCGCTGCTGCGCGAGGCGCTCGGCCGCGCCGCGAACAACCAGACCAAGGCGGCAGAGATCCTCGGCCTCTCGCGCTTCGGCCTGCAAAAGAAGCTGAAGCGCTACAATTTCAGCGTCTGACGGAGTTAATCCAGTTGCGGCAACCGCCAACAGAGTTGACGTCCCGAACCCCGACGCCCGCGATTTTCCGCGGCCATCGCGGCGGCGCGCGCCTTGCTCTTGCAACCTCGCCGAGGCAATCCCGGTGATGAACGCGTTGCGGCGGAGGCTCCTCAAACTCGCGACCCTGCTGGGCGCCTTCACGATCCTGTGGGCGTGCAACGCCCCGTTCATCCCGGTCCCGCCGCCGGGCGCGACGTTCACCTCCCAGCTCGTCGACGACGGGATGGGCACCCAGAAGACCGTCTGGGTGACGCACGGTCTGCCGTCGATGAACGCCGCGCTCGCGACCTACTACGTGTACAACGAGCGCCTCGGAACCGGCATCATCGCGACCGCCGGCCCCGACGGGACGTTCACGGGCATGCCGATGGACGGCGTGGAGAACGACCACATCGACCTGTCGTACCGGACGCCGAACGGCGATTACAGCGATTCGCTCTGTCTCTTGCTGACGACGGCGCTGGGATCAGGCGGCGTCTCGGCGCCATCCTGTCGCCCGTAGCCGGGCAGGCGCTGGACCTCGTCGCGCGCGATTCGCCAGGCGGCCTGGATGATCCACGAGATCGACCGGTCCTGGCGAATGGCCTCGTGCTGGGTCTCATCCAGCATGCCGGAGCTGAAGTAGAGCGTGACCTTCTTCTTCGGAGACGGCACCTGACCTCCAGCTTCGATCAGGGCGAGATCTTGGCGTTGAACGGTAGATACACGACCAGGCTTCCGGTGAGCGTGTACGTGTGCGTCCAGGAGAGGTCCTGCGTGTCGGCGACCTGATCGCCGTTGACGTCACGGCCCGACGGGTTCAGCTGCGCCATCACGTCGCGCAGCTCGACCGCCAGCGCCACGCCCTGGCCGAAGAAGGTGTGAAACCCGAGGCCGAAGGTCGGCCCGATCTTCCACCCCGTCACGCCGCAGAGGTATCGGTCAGGGCTGGTCGGATCCATCGGCGCCGGCGTACTGCAGTCGCGCACCTGGCCCGTCGGCTTGACGTTGATGAACCCGGGACCGATGAAGCCGTAGAAGTCATAGGCCGCGAACAGCTTGCCGAACAGCGAGAACTTGCCCGCGAACGGCGTGAATCCCAGCTGGGCCCCGGCGATGAACGGAATCCGTTGGAACCCGGCCTTGGCCCCGTCCGGGGTCGGCTCGCGGTTGACCATGCTGTTGCCGCTGGGGCTGAGCGACCCCGTCAGCTTGTCGGAGAATCCGGTGGCGATCTGCGCCGCGCCGATGTCGAAGAAGCCGCCGATCGACAGCCAGTCCGTCAGGTGGATCTGACCGCGGATGTCGACGAGGAACGTGTGATAGAAGTCCTGGTTGATGGTGGTTCCGGCGCCGACGCCGAGCTCGCCGCGGAGCGCGCGTAGCTCGAAGCGCTTGCGGATGGCGGGCGCGTCGGCGAGAGGGCTCTTGCGCTGAGCGTGCGCCACGAGCGGCGCGCCCAGCGTGGCGAGCGCGACCAGGAGTGCGAAACGGTGCTTGTTCATGAGCATCGGCATGTCCTTTGTCGGGCCCGTCTAGCGAGGGGTCTTGTACGTGAACTTCGTGGGCAGGTACATGCCCACGCCCGCGTACACCATGAAGTTGTTCACCAGCGCAGAGTCAGCGGCGTTCTTGCACGAGGTCTGATCCATGCACTCCGGCGTCATGCTCGCCGGCGGTTCGAACTTGTCGGCGATGATGTAGTCGCGAATGGCGACGTTCAGGGTCAGCCAGTCGGTCATGAAGAGACGCCCGCCGATACCGACGTTGGGCGTCAGCGCGGTGTTCTTGAATCCCTTCCGGTTCTGCTCGGCGGGGTCGCGCGCGATGACCTGCGTGAAGGTCGCGCCGACGCCGGCCGAAGCCCAGATCTCCCAGTGGACGATCTGGCGGTTGAACAGCGCGAACTTCCCGTACGTCGGGACGTAGCCCATGTTGAACGAGCCGCCGTACAGGTACTTGTTCAGCGTCGACGATCGGTTGAACTGAAGGCCGACCAGCTCCTCCTGCGTCTCGAGCTGCTTGACGAAGTACTGCCCCTGCAGCCCGATCCAGAGCGCATCGGTCAGGAAGTAGTTCAGGTCGGCGCCGAAGACGTAATGGCGAATGAGGTTGTCGTTCACCGTCACGCCCGCGAACGGCGCCAGTTCCAGCCGGCCGCCCTTGAGGAAGGCCTTGCGCGGCACGACCAGGATGTCCTGCCACGACAGCGTCGACGTCGGATTCTGCTTCTTGGGTTCGGTGAGAGACTCCTCGATCTTCGCCGGCTCTTGGTCGGTGGTGTCGAGGCTCTCGCTGGCGGGAGCGCCGCCGCCTTCTTTATCGCCGCCCGCTGCGGGCGCCGCCGCCTTGTCGCCCCCTTCGCCGCCGGCATTTTCGTCCGCGGCAGGCGCCGCGGCCTTACCGCCACCCCGTCTCGCGTGCCCGGTGGCGGCCCAGCCAACCAGGGCAAGACATACGGAGAGGCTGATGGCCAGTCGCTTCATGATCCCTCGTTGTCTGGGGGTGGGAAATCCCAACGTGGCTCAGAACCGCTAAAACCCAATATATATCAACGACTTACGACCCAACCACTGATTCCGCGCACTATAGCATGCTGAAAAATTTCTAATCAATTAAAAACGTTTTGCGTGGTTAGGTGCCGTTCGCGTGTGCGGGTTAGCTGTTCGTCGCGCGCGGGTGTAATCCATCAGCGGCCGCTAGTTCGAGTGCTCGGGAGGCTCGAAAAGCGCGTCAACGAATTCGTCCGGATCGAAGGGCCGGAGATCTTCGACCTTCTCGCCGACCCCGATGTAGCGCACCGGGATCTTCAGCTGGTCGGCGATCCCGAGAATGACGCCGCCCTTGGCCGTCCCATCCAGCTTCGTCAGCACGATCCCCGACACCGCCATCGCCTCCGTGAAGATCTGCGCCTGCGCAATAGCGTTCTGCCCGCTGGTCGAATCGATCACCAGCCAGGTTTCGTGCGGCGCGCCGGGGCTCGCCTTGGCGACCACGCGCCGCACCTTCTGAAGCTCCTGCATCAGATCGGTCTTCGTGTGCAGCCGGCCCGCCGTGTCCGCGATGGCGACGTCGAACCCGTCCGTCGCGGCGCGCTTGACGCCGTCGAAGATCACCGAGGATGGGTCGGCGCCTTCCTTGCCGCGCACCAGCGTGGCCGAGGTGCGACCGGCCCAGACGTCCAGCTGCTCGACGGCGGCGGCGCGGAACGTGTCGCCCGCGGCGAGCAGGACCTTCTTGCCGTCGCCGGCCAGGCGCGCCGCCAGCTTGCCGATCGTCGTCGTCTTGCCGCTGCCGTTGACGCCGATGATCAGCAGCACGAAGGGACGGGCGGACCCGAAATCGATCGGCGGCGCGGGCAGCGACAGCATCTCGGTCGCGCGCCGGCGCAGGAACGCCCAGACCGCATCCGGATCCGCCAGCTCGCGGCGCGACAGCGAGCTGCGCAGCTCCTCGAGCAGCTTCTGGCTGGTGCGCACGCCGATGTCGGCGGTCAGCAGCACCTTCTCGATCTCGTCGACGACGGCCGGATCGATCTGCTTCTTGCCGGCGAAGATCTCGCCCAGGCGGGCGATGAAGCCGGACCGCGTGCGCGCCAGGCCGGGGGCCAGCGCCGCGCCCTTGCGAGCGCGGGTGGGCGCGGGGAACGGAATCACCTGCGCCGGCTCGCGCTCGGCCTCGGCCGGCTCGGGCTCTGCGGGCGCCGCCGGGGCAGGGGGCGTCGCCTCGCGCGGGCGCGCGGCGAGCCGCGACGGGCGTGCGGGCTCGGGCTGGGGCCGCGACTCGGCCTCCGGCGCAGTTTCGGCCTCGGCCTCGGACTCCGGCTCTTCTTCTTCCTCGGGCTCTGGCTCGGGCGTCGCGCGTTCGCGCCCGCGCAGGCGCGGCGCAGGCGCCTCGCCGGCAGCGTCGATCATCCGCTGGCGCGACGCGCGCGCTCGGCGAACGACCAGGAAGCCGAGCAGCCCCGATACGATCACCCCGCCCACGATGCCCAGGAGCTCGTAGAGCTCCGCTGGGTTTACCGGCGCGCTCGTCGGGTCCATGGCGGGTGGGACATTATCATACGTAGCTGGTCATTCCGGGCGGCGGGAGCCAGCGTCGACGGCGATCTACGTAATTTGCTTGCGGTCGGCGACTGCGCGACTGTTTACACCGTGGGCGGCAGGGTGATACAAGACAGAGCCCCAGTGACGATACATCTCACGTACGGTCACGTCACCGTGGACGGTCGCCACGCCGTCTGCGAGCCTCTCAGAAGGAGCGCGATTTGAAGATCAAGCGCATCGAGATTTGCGGATTCAAATCGTTCGTCGACAAGACGACGATCTCTTTCCCCGATCCGATCACGTCGATCGTTGGACCGAACGGCTGCGGCAAGTCGAACATCGTCGACGCCATCCGCTGGGTCATGGGCGAGCAGTCGGCGAAGCACCTGCGCGGTCGCGCGATGGAGGACGTGATCTTCGCGGGTTCGGAGAGCCGCGGCCCCGCGGGGCTGGCGGAGGTGTCGCTGACGTTCGATTCGAGCGCGCTGGATGCGGGCGCCGCGCCGGGCGGCGTGCCGTGGGGCGCGGCCGCGCCGGAAGAGATCGTCGTGACGCGGCGGCTGTATCGCGACGGCAGCAGCGAGTATCTCCTGAACGGCGTCCCGTCGCGGTTGCGCGACGTCGTCGAGTTCTTCCTGGGCACGGGCGTCGGATCGAAGGCGTACGCGATCATCGAACAGGGACGCATCGGCTTCATCGTGTCGTCGCGGCCCGAGGATCGTCGGGGCCTCATCGACGAGGCGGCCGGCATCACCCGCTACAAGTCGAAGAAGAAGGCCGCCGAGCGGCGGATGGACTCGACGCGCCAGCACCTGCTGCGCGTGTCCGACATCATCGGCGAGATCGATGGGCGATTGCGATCGCTGCGCCTGCAGGCGCAGAAGGCCGAGCGCTACAAGCGCTACAAGTCGGAGCTGAAGGATCTGGATCTCTGGTCGTCGGCGCAGCGCTATCTCGGTCACCTGGTGCACGAGAAGTCGCTGGGCGACGAGCTGTCCGGCGTGCGCGACACGCACGAGGCCGAGAGCACCTCGCTGGAGGCGGGCGAGGCCGCGGCGGACGCCGAGCGTCTGGCCGTCGGCGAGGAGGCGGCGGAGCTGGCGACGGCGAAGGACGAGATCTACGCGCTGTCGAACAAGGCGCAGCTCGGCATGCAGCGCGCCGACCACCACGACGCCGAGGCGACGGAGCTGGCGGGGCGGGTCGAGGCCGGGCGCCAGGAGATCACCGAGCTGCGCGCGCGCGCCGCCGTCCAGGCCGCCAACATCGAGGAGATCTCGAATCGGCTGAGCGAGATCGACGCGGCGGCTGATGCGAGCGAGCGCGAATACGAGGCGCAGGCGCAGGTGCAGGAGGCGCGGCGCGCGACGCTGGCCGAGGCGCGGCGCGAGCTGGAGGCGGCGCAGGCCGAGGTCGCGGCCGCCCGCGCCAGCATCGCGCGGCGCGAGGCGGAGCGCGCGGGCGCCCTGCAGCGCCGCGACGATCTGATCGCGCGGGTCGCCCGGGTCGCAGCAGACGAGACGGCCGCCGGCGAGCGGCTGGATGTGCTCATCGGCGAGGAACGGCGGCTGCGCGACGCGATCGATGATCTGGCGGTGCGGGTCGAGGCCGCGCAGGGAGCTGCCACCCAGACCGAAGCGCGCCTCGGCGTGGTGCGCGGCGAGCTTTCACGGGGTGAGCTGGAGCTCGAGACGCTGCGCGAGGAAGCGCACCGGCGGCGGTCGCGGCTGGCGTCGCTGACGGAGATCCAGGACCGCTACGAGCGCTTCCAGACGGGCGTGCGCGCGATCATGCAGGCGCACCGCACCACCGACGGCGGCGACGGCATCAAGGGCGTGGTCGCCGACATCGTGCAGCCGCCCCCGGAGCTGGAGACCGCCGTCGAGGCGGTGCTGGGCGAGCGGCTGGGGAACGTCATCGTCGACTCGCACGAGGCGGGCGTCGAGGCGATCCAGTACCTCAAGCGCACGAGCGAGGGGCGTTCGTCGTTCATCCCGCGCGCGCTGCGCGGGCAGCCGGCGCGCGGCGAGGTCGTGTTCGACGCCACGTCGGGCATGTCGGACGGAGTGACGGCCGAGGCGAACGACGCCGAGCTGCTCCCTTCCGTCGACGACGACATGATCGCGTCGACCTGGCCCAAGGGCGATGGCGTGCGCGGGCCGTTGCTGGATCTGATCGGATACGACCGCCAGTACGGCGAGGTCGCGACGTACCTGCTCGGCGACGTGCTGGTCGTCGAGGATCTGGAGCGCGCGCTGACGCTGTGGCGCGAGACGCAGACCACCAAGACGATCGTCACGCTGGAAGGCGAGGTGATCGATCCCAAGGGCGTCGTCACGGGCGGCTCGCGCGAGTCGGCCCTCACCGGCGTGCTGGAGCAGAAGCGCGAGATCCGCGAGCTCGAGCAGGTGATGGCGCGGCTGGACGCCGACCTGGAAGCGGCGCTCGCGCGTCAGATCGAACGGAAGCAGTCCGCCGCCGACCTTTCGCGAGCGCTGGACGAGACCGCCGCGACGCTGCGCGCCGACGAGATGACGTTGTTCGGCCTGCGGAAGGATCTCGATCGCGTGGTCGAGGAGGGGAGCGCCTGCGAGGCCCGGCGCGAGCAGCTGGCCGGCCAGCGCGCCGAGCTCGGCCGGGCGGCCGATGAGAATGAGCAGCGCCTCATCGAGGCGATGGCAGGACTGGAAGGCGATGGGCGCGCGGCCGAGGAGGGCGACGCGCGCGCGGTGGCGCTGCGCGCGCGCACCACGGCGCTGTCCGACGAGGTCGATGTCGCCGTCGGCGAGCTGACGACCCTCAAGGTGGCGGCGAGCCAGGCCGAGGAACGGCGTCAGAACGCCCGCCAGACGCTGGAACGGCTGCGCGCCGATCGGACCGAGGAGGAGGCACGCGCGGCGCGCATCGAAGCCACCCTGGCGGACGACGAGGCGCGCGCGGCCACCCTGCGGCAGGACGCGCTGCGGCTGCGCGACGAGGCGTCGCTCTGGAACGCGGAGGCCGAGGCGCGGGCGCGCGCCCACGGCGACCGGCAGGGCGCGCTCGAGGAGCGCCAGGCGCGGCTCGCCGAGCGGGAGGCGCAGCTGCGCGCGGCGCGGACCGAGGTCGCCCGGCTGGCGCAGGCGCTGTCCAAGCTGGAGATGAGCAGTCAGGAGGTCGTGCTGCGCCGGACGTCGCTGGAAGAACAGGTCAGCGACCGCTACCGGGACGTGGTGCTGGGCGCGGTGGTGCACGAGTACCACCTCCGGACGCTGTTCGGCGCCGACGAGGAGAAGCGCGCGGGCGAGCTGCGCGGCCTCATCGAGCGGATGGGCGAGATCAACCTGACCGCCATCGAGGAATCGGAAGAGCTGCAGAAGCGCTTCGACTTCCTGACGACGCAGAAGGCGGACCTGGAATCCGCCATCGGCGAGCTGGAGACGGCCATCGAACGGATCAACCGAACGTCGCGGCGCCGGTTCCGGGAGACGTTCGACGCGGTCAACGCCCAGTTCGAGGCGGTCTTCCCCCGCATGTTCGGGGGCGGCAAGGCCAGCCTGGTGCTGACCGACGAGAGCGACATGCTCGAGACCGGCATCGAGATCGTCGCCAACCCGCCGGGGAAGAAGGTCAGCCAGAACATCGAGCTCTTGTCGGGCGGCGAGAAGGCGCTGACCGCCGTGTCGCTGCTGTTCGCCATCTTCCTGGTCAAGCCGTCGCCGTTCTGCGTGCTGGACGAGGTCGACGCGCCGCTCGACGAGGCGAACGTGGGCCGCTTCAACCAGGTCGTGCGCGAGATGACCGACCGGTCCCAGTTCATCCTGATCACCCACAACCGGCGCACCATGGAGATCGCCGACCGGCTGTGCGGGATCACCATGGAAGAGCCTGGCGTCTCGCGACTGGTCGCTGTCAATTTGCGCGGCGGGCCGTCGCGCATCGGCAAGGCGCGTATCGTCACAGAATCGACGACGGACACGGGCGCGCAAGCTTGACAGCGGCGCGTTGACGGCCTAGACCGCGTCTCCTACACTTTCACCAGGAATTCAGGAACTCGATGGCCACGTACATCACCGAAGAATGCATCAACTGCGGCGCCTGCGAGCCGGAGTGCCCGAACGAAGCGATCAGCGAAGGCGAGGACATCTACGTCATCGATCCGAAGCTGTGTACGGAGTGCGTCGGGTTCCACGATCACGAGGCGTGTCAGGCGGTCTGCCCGGTGGAGTGCTGTCTGCCCGATCCGAACCGCGTCGAGACCGAGGAGGCGCTGATCACGCGCGCCAAGTCGCTGCATCCCGACAAGGAGTTCGGCGAGGCCTATCCGTCGCGCTTCCGCAAGCCCGGCGCCGCCTGAGGCGCAGCGTGGACGCCGGCTGATGGCTGAGCGCGCCCGCGGCCTGATCGTCGCGATCGACGGGCCCGCCGGGGCAGGGAAGTCGACCGCCGCGCGCCTGCTGGCCGCGCGGCTGGGCTACGCGCTGCTCGACACGGGCGCCATCTACCGGTCGATGGCGCTGCGCGCGCGCGAGCGGGGCGTCGCCTGGGACGACGGGCCGGGCGTGGCCGCGCTGGCCGACGGGATCGACATCGCGTTCCGGCTGGACGGCGCCGTCAACCGCGTCACCCTGAACGGTCAGGACGTCACCACCGCGATCCGGACGCCCGAGATGTCCGACGGGGCGTCGCGCGTGTCGGCGCTGCCGGAGGTGCGGGCGGTGCTGCTCGGCCTGCAGCGGCGCATCGGCGCCGGCGGCGGCGTCGTCGTCGAGGGACGCGACATCGGCAC
>Ga0066903_100000185_pt1 | contig 33798 bp, 23 predicted proteins | sample PanSoiMetaGPlot1_FD_67491 | JGI IMG/M metagenome (GOLD analysis project Ga0066903, IMG submission 67491) | Tropical forest soil microbial communities from Panama analyzed to predict greenhouse gas emissions - Panama Soil - Plot 1 (version 2) | ecosystem: Environmental > Terrestrial > Soil >... | reverse complement strand
TCCGTCCGAATTGCGTCGAAAACGTCCATCCCGCGCCTCTTCCTTATATACCGGAGCGCGCCGGCGCCAAAAATCGCGCGCGTTGACCTGGACGCCCGCGGCTGCTAGTTAAGTCACCGCACGGGGCTGTAGCTCAGCTGGGAGAGCGCCTCAATGGCATTGAGGAGGCCGACGGTTCGATCCCGTTCAGCTCCACGAAGTTCTTGGGTTGTATTCTCTCGATAGGCGGGTTCGAAACGATTTGCGCTCGAATCGTTTCAAGGTGAGGAGGCGGGTCTGCCCTCATCGAGCACGGTCAGCACCCGCCGCTGGCGCGCCCCGGCGATCGCTTCGGGCGTCGGTCCTATCGTCCGGGCGCCGCCGGTTCAGGCGCAGGAGGTCCGGACGGTACCGGCGGAACGATCGGCGCGGGCGGCGCTGGTGGCAGTGCGGTATAGCGTCGGCAGCGGGGACAGCGATGGCGGTCCGGCATGCTCCACCGCCACGACCAAAGCGGCATGCAACGCCCTCGCGAATTGCCACTCGGTCTCTATACGGACGAACGGCGCACGCCGATCTGAACATGCACCTGTCCGTCGCGAACGGCGGAACCTGCTGCGTCGGCTGCGTCATGTCTTTCGTGTGCTCGCCGTGATGTTCACGTCGTAGCGACGGCGCGTAACAGCCCCTGTCGCCCCCGCGTGCTGGCGGTGGAGCAAATGCCCTGTCATTTGGGCGGCCAATTTCGCGCGACCGCCCGTATGTACCAGCGTCGGGCAACTGGTCATTCATGGTGTGCGGCTTGGCACGACGTCCGGTCGACCCGGCTCCTGTAACGACGCAAACGTTTGGAGAGGCGACATGTGGAAATCAATGAGCACGCGCAAGACCACGACGACGTTCGGCGCCCTGCTGGCCGCGGCATCGGCCGTCGCCGCTTGCGGGCCGTCCGGCACGAAAGGAAACGATGAAGTGCAGGTCAGCGCGCCCCTGTACCTCGCCTTCCCGAAATGGCCGGCGGACAGCGACGGCGTCGTGCGCATCCCGGTCTGCTTCGATCAGAACGTCGCCAACGCGACGACGCATTTCGCAGACGACGTCGTGCGCCTGCGCGCCGAGCTGATGAAGAGTTGGAGCGCGGTCGCGAAGATCGACTTCAGCGGCTTCGGGACGTGCGGCGCCAACAGGAACGGGATGATCGTTGTCCATCTCGTCACCCACATTGACCCAGTCAGGGGGCTCACCCCGGCCGGTGCAACAAATCCGGGGCCCGGTTACCAGGGGCCGAACGCATCGACCGACATCCAGATCCGCGTCGATATCGAAAGCCCCTCGACCGGGGCCGTGCCCGCCGCCGTTGTGATTCACGAGTTCGGACACGCTCTCGGCTTCGCGCACGAGATGGACCGTCCAGATTTCACAGGGTCGTGCACGGACATGGTGACCATCTACGGAGGCAACTATCTCGACACGCCCATTGACCTGCATTCGATCATGATCGGGGAGGACTGTCCCTCCACGGGCTTCAGCGGCAACGACCTGGATTTCTGGGACATCTGGGGCGCCCAGATTGCCTATGGCGCGCGGTACGGCGCCTTCGCACAGCTCGCGACGGCCGTGAACTCCTTGTCTTCCGACCACCTCACCGGCACCTCGGTAGACCGATCTTTCGCGGACCCGTCGGCCTATCGATGGACCTACTCGGAAGGCTGGATCTACACCAAGCAGGCGCCGCAGACCGTGCCCCTCGTGCTGTACTGGAATTCGTCCCGCGGCGATTTTTTCACGACGGCAACCACCGCCGGCTTCAACGACGCCACCGCGGCGGGGTACAGCGCCGTTCGCGTCGAGGGTTACGTGTATCCGACGCAGCAGCCGGGAACGATCCCGCTCAACCTCTTCTGGAACTCCGCGCGCCAGGACAACTTCACGACCTCGAACCCTGACGCGGAGGTGGCGGCGCTGGCGGCCGGTTACGTGTTCGTCCGGACGGAGGGCTTCATCTTCGGCGGATTCAGGGACTCGGCGGGTAACGTCGTCGGAGCGCTCGCGAACACGCCCTACGTCCCCGGTTGGTGGCTCACCAACCCTGCGACCGGAGATCATGTTTCGCTCAGCGCGCCAATCGTGTCGTTAGATACGATCAGTGCCGTCGGACATTTGCTGCTGCACGGCTATTTTCCCGTGCGGACGGACGCGGCGTTTCTCCGCTTCAACGTGCCTGGAACGACGCAGGCGCAGATCTTCAACTCGCAGGCAGGCGACTACCTCGTGGTGGCCAATCCGCAGGATCAGGCGGCGTTCCTGGCTTCCGGCTACGCGACCGTGGCGGACCAGCCTGACGTCTCGGGCGCCAACACGGCGCCCGCGTTCCTGTTCACGAAACAGTACGACTTCGGGCCGACCGCGAACGTCGTTCCGTATCGCTTGTACGTGAACGCGTCGGCCTCCGACAGGTACTCGACCTCCTTCGGGGGGCTGTTGCCCGCCGTGGGCGACACGGGCGGCAACCTTCAGGGATTCGGATTCTCCCAGGATCCGGCGGCCACAGCGTTTTATGGGGGCGCGAACGAGATTTACGACGGCGGCACCGCCTGCACGGTCGGAGGGATCTTCATGCACTGCTGTCCCGACGGCTACGCGATGATTGGCGCGAACATTGGTACGAACGTGTTCAAGTGCGTGCAAACGGCGCTGACCGGACCGAAGTTCTTGGGCGCCAACTCGAGCACCGGGAACACGTGGAACTGCAACAGCGTGACGGGCTCCGTGATGGTTGGGTTTCACGCCGACCTCAACACCGTCGCCTGCCAGAGCTCCACGGTGCTGACGTCGACCGTGAACGGCTCGACCTCGTACGTCGACCGCTGCACGTACGATGACACCCGGATGCACGTCTGCCCCTTCGTTTTGGGGGCGGCAACCGGCCTGATGGCCGGCTACAACGAGACAGACAATTCGCTGATCTGCCTGAACCCGGCCAACCAGATCCCGGCGATCCTGAGCGGTCCCGGCTGCAATCCGGTCGCCCACCAATCTTCGAGCCTGGCCGGGCTCAACGACGGCCCGCAGCTGGCGGTCGACGGCAACACCGACGGAAACTTCTGGGATCAATCGGTGACGCATAGCAACTGCAACCTGGGTGACTGGTGGCTCGTTGACCTCGGAGCCCCGCATACGATCACGGGGGTCAACATCTACAACCGTACGGACTGCTGTTCGGAGCGACTCGGGAACTTCAACGTATTTCACGAGCTGCCCTTCCAGAGCTGGACCCTGGACACCACGTTCTCGGGCAATACGCTCGGGGTCCCGACCGTCCGGTTGGACCTCGGGAGCGTGAGCGGCGAGAACCTCCTGATTCAGAAAACGGACAGCAACTGCCTCTCTCTCGCCGAAGTTCAGGTCATGGGCTTCTAGGCGGAACCGGCGGCAGCGTCGCCGGCCTCCCTTCAAAAAGGCGGCGTCGGGTTTCATGAACCCACCCAAGTAGGGGGCTGTGGGGGATCCCGCTACCGCGAGAATGGAGATCGTCAGCGTCCGCGCCCGCGAGGGGGGCGGCAACGCGGCGGAACGCCGCGGACCAATGGCGCGTTTCGGCGCACGCGGCGCCTTCCAATTTTCAGGGACTCACCTGAGCCAATCGGCTGCTGACAAGCCGCCCGCTGACGCGTAATCTGGCAGACACCATTCTGTCGACCAATCGTGGTCGGGGAGACAGGTGCGTGAAGCTGAATCGCTCGGCCTGGTCGCAATCTTCTGGCTGGATACACGAGGACGGCGGCGCGGAGAGCGGTGACGTCGACCTCGCGCTGGTGTTCGGGTCGACGGGCCCGATGATCACCGAGTGCCTTCCCGAGATTCGTCGCCGCTACCCGAAGGCCTACTTCTGCGGCGGATCGACGGCCGGCGAGATCGTCGGCAAAGAGGTGCGGGACGATTCGGTCGTTGTCACGGCGATCAAGCTCGAGAGAAGCGGGCTGCGCGCCGCTGACGTAACCGTCGCCGCTGCAGAAGACAGCCTCGCCGCCGGGCGGCAGCTGGCCAGCTCGATCCCGCACGATGGCTTGGTTCACGCATTCGTCTTGTCGGACGGCCTGGGCGTCTACGGTACTGATCTCGTGCGGGGACTCGGCTCCGTGCTTCCCGCGGGCGTCGCGATCACCGGAGGTCGCGCGGGCGACGGCGAGCGGTTCGGCCGCACTTATGTGTGCGCCGGCGACTCCGTCGCCGAGCGTCGTTGCGTGCTGCTCGGCTTGTACGGTGATCGCCTGCGGGTCGGTTACAGCTCGATCGGGGGCTGGGACGCCTTCGGGCCGGAACGGCGCATCACCCGCTCCTGGCGCAATGTCCTGTACGAGCTCGATGGGCGGAGCGCGCTGGAGTTGTACAAGCAGTATCTGGGCGAGCACGCCAAGGACTTACCGGCGAGCGGCCTGCGCTTCCCGCTGACGGTGCGTGACCCGACGGGGGGCGAAAGTGTGACGAGGGCCGTGGTCGGCGTCAACGAGGGCGAGCAGAGCATGACCTTCGCTGGAGATGTCCCCGAAGGTTCGTTCGTGCGCCTCATGCACGCAAACTTCGACCGCCTGGTCGATGGCGCCTGCGCCGCCGGCCGCGCGAGCCAACAGATGCTCGGTGTTCCCGCCCAGCTCGCCATCCTGATCAGCTGTGTCGGGCGGAAGCAGCTCCTCAAGCAGCGCGTCGAGGAAGAGGTGGAGGGCGTGATCGATGCGCTGGATCCGGGTACCCACACGATGGGCTTCTACGCCTACGGCGAGCTGTCGCCTTTGGCGCAGGGGGAGCCGTGCATGCTCCACAACCAAACGATGTCCGTCACACTGCTCAGCGAGACGTAGCCGCGCCCGACTAAGCACACCAGGAGGCAGAGAACGTGCCGAACCTGCACAGACTGCTGGAGCGCCAGCTGCGCAAACACGTCCGCAGCGAGCTGGGGTCCGAGCTGCGGCGTCTGCTACAGGCGGTGAGCGACGCCTACGAGCAACAAGATCAAGAGCGGCAGTTCGTCGGGCGCGCGATGGAGCTGTCGTCGAACGAGCTGCTGGAACGCAACCGTGCGCTCGCGGCGGCGCAGGAGCGGCTGCTGGCCGAGGTGGAGCAGCGGAAGCGCACGGAGTACCGGTACCGCCTCGCGGCCCAAGGCGCAAACGACGGGCTCTGGGACTGGGACCTCGAGACCGGCAGCGTTTACTACTCGCCGCGCTGGAAAGCCATGCTGGGGTACGACGACGCGGAGATCGGAGACGGGCTTGCCGAGTGGTTGGATCGCGTCCATCCGGATGATCTGCCGCGGTTGCGGGCCGACATCGACGCGCACTTGCGCCGCGAGGACCAGAACCTGTCGTCTGAGTTTCGGATCCGCCACCGCGACGGCCAGTACCGTTGGGTGCTGTGCCGCGGGATTGCCGTCAAGGACCCCGAGCGCGCCACCCTGCGGGCGGCCGGCTCGCTGACGAACATCAGCGATCGCAAGCTGGCCGAGGAGCAACTGCGGTTCGAGGCCATGCACGACTCGCTCACCGGTCTGGCGAACCGCAGCCTGCTCGCGGACCGATTGACGCATAGCTTGGCTCGTAACGGCCGCGATCCCGCGAACAGGTTTGCGCTCCTCTACATCGATCTCGACGAGTTCAAAGTCATCAACGACAGCTTGGGCCACCAGGTTGGCGACAAGCTGCTCATCGAAGTGGCGCGGCGGCTCTCGGCGTGCGCACGCAAGGTTGACACCATCGCTCGCATCCCGGGCGATCACGTGGCGCGGATCGGCGGCGACGAGTTCGTGATGTTGCTCGAGGATCTGGCCTCGCCTGAAGACGCCCTGCGCGTGGCCGAGCGCGTCCACAGCACCCTCGCCGAACCATTCAGCCTCGGCGGCCACGATCTGGTCGCCCGGGGAAGCGTCGGGATCGCCACGAGCGACGCAGGCTACTCCCGGCCCGAAGAGGTCCTTCGCGACGCGGATACGGCCCTCTACCAGGCGAAGCAGGCAGGCAAGAGCTGCACCTGCATCTTCGACCAGCAGATGCACCAGCGCGCCATGATGCGCTGGTCGACGGAAACGGAGCTTCGCCGTGCCATCGAGCGCGACGACTTCGAGCTTCACTACCAGCCCATCGTCACCAGCGCCGGTCGACTAGAAGGGCTGGAGGCGCTGGTCCGGTGGCGCCACCCGGTTCGCGGGCAGGTGATGCCTGACGCGTTCATCTCAATCGCAGAGGAGACCGGCCTCATCGTGCCCCTCGGAAAGCTGGTATTGGCCAAAGCTTGCCGACAGGTCCGACGGTGGCAGCTCGAGATCCCGTCGCTCGCGCACATAGCGGTCGGGGTGAACGTGTCTCACCGCCAGTTCGTATCGCCGGCGATCGTGGACGACATAGCGCGCGTCCTCGAAGAAACGGGCCTCGGGCCACAGAGCCTCCGCCTCGAGGTCACTGAGACCGCGGCGATGCAGAGCGCCGTGCAAACGATCGACACGATGGCGCGGTTACGAGCCATGGGTGTGCTCATCCATATGGACGATTTCGGCACCGGTTATTCGTCGCTCAGCCAACTCCAGAGGATGCCGCTCGACGCCCTCAAGATCGACCGCGAGTTCGTAAAGGGCATGAATCACGACGCGACCAGCCGGTCGATCGTCAATTCCATCATCGCGCTCGCACACATGATGGGCCTCCGCGTGATTGCCGAGGGAGTCGAGACTGCCGAACAGGCCGCAAGGCTGGCCGAGGCGGGCTGTGATTACCTGCAGGGCTACCACTTCGGTCGACCGATGCCTGCCACGGAGGTCGCACGACTCGTCGAGTGCCTCGAGGAGTTCCACGCCCGCGTCGTCGCCGTCTAGGCTCGAAACGCGACCTCGTGCGGCAATAGGGCGCTCCGTCAACTCCGGCCGTCGAACAGCGCCGGGGCGAGTCGGGCGGTCAGCGTCCCGCGTCCTCGGGAAATGCGCTGGCGAGCGCGGCTTCGAGGCGTTCCCGTGCGGGGTTTTCGCGGGCGGCGGCGCGTGTCCGTTCGCGAACGCCGGTGTCGAAGCGACGCGCGGCGAGGCCTGAGACGGCGGCCTCGGCGTCCTGGATCGACCCGGTCTGGACGATTTCGAGGAGAACGGCGAGCGCGCGATCGTTGCGCTGCAGGCCGAGCGCGCGCAGGGTCGGCGCTCGTTCGATCGCGCGCGGCGCGGCCTGCAGGTGCGCGAGCAGCGTATCCAGCGCCTCCGGACGCGTCGACTGACCGAGCACCAGCGCGGCCAGCTCGCGCGCACCGTCGTCGGCGCCGTGCAGAGCGTCGCGCAGCCGCGGAAGCGCGTGGTCCGGCGCGAGCGCGAACAGCCCGGTCATGCACGCGAGCATGACGAGCGGATCGTCGTCTCCGAGCTTCCAGCGCAGCGCAAGCGCGCCGGCCAAAGCTCGGTCACCGTTCGCCGCGAGCGCCTCGGCGGCAGCCTGACGCACCGGCGACTCCGGATCGGCGAGCAGTCCGCCCGCCACGAGCGACAGGTCGGGATGAGCGAGGCGCGCCAGGGCAAGGACGCCACGCGCCCGGACGCCGCCCGCGGTGTCCACCGGCGGTCCCCAGGCAGGCTCGGGCTGGAAGGTCCTCGTCGCCTCGAGGAACACCGCGGCGTCGTCGTGATTGCCGAAGTCCAGCGCCTCCAGCGCTGACAGCTTCCCGATACAACCGGGATCGTTCTTGACCGGATCGACAAGAAGGCGGCGAAACGCAGCGATCAGATCGTCGTCGAATTTTTCCAGTGCGTGCTGGCGAACGATCTTCGCCGCGCGCGCCGCGACCAGCCCAGGACAGGTCCGGAGGGCATTGCGCAGCCGCGCGTGAGACTCGGCCGACGACACGTCAGCCGCGGCCGCTTCGACCACCGCGAGTTGCGTTTCGACCGACGCGCGCTTGCCAGGACTGCCAGCCGCGGCCCCCTGTCGGTTCGAGCCGAATCGCCGGGCCGCCACCGATTCATGCTACTTCAGAAGGCCCCTCGACGCGTCCCGTCGAGCGATGGTACACAACCGCTGATCGAGGCGGCTTCGTGACTGAAATGCTGGCGTTGGGCGGTTTGGTTTTGCTCCTGGATCAGTGGAGCAAGAGGGTCGTCCAACTGCGCCTCCCCGCCGCGGGTCATGGCTGGGGACGCGTCGTGCGGATTCGATGTGTCAGGAATCGGAGGGACGCGCAGGCGGGGCGCGCGAAGCGGATGGTGCTCGTGCTGATCTGGGCGGCGGCGGTCGGCAGCGCGATCGCGCTGCACGGCACGGGCGCCTGGTTCCAGAGCCACGCCGCCTTGCTCGGGTTGGGGGCCGCGTTTGGTGGCGCGGCGGGAAACTTGCTGGATCTGCTGCGACGGCGCTGGGTCGTCGACTTCATCGGCGTCGGTTGGTGGCCTGCCTTCAACCTGGCCGACGTGGGCATCGTCGCGGGACTCGCGGCCGCCTTCTGGACCCAGGTGTGACGTGCGGCCGATTCTGCTTCGCTGGCGGCGTCTCACGGTCCACAGCTACCCGGCCCTGCTGTTCGTCGGGATCGTCGCCGGCGTGGCGGCCGGCAACGTCGCGGCGCACGCGGCGGGCCTCGATGCGCGGCGTGCCTACGCGGCGACCCTTCTCCTGATTGCGCCCGCGCTGGCCGGCGCCAGGCTGCTGTTCGTCGCCACGCACTGGAACGTTTACCGGCGCCAGCCGCGTCGGATCTGGAATCGCAACGAGGGCGGGGCCGCACAGTACGGCGGTTTCATTCTGGCGCTCCTCTGCTCCGTGCCGTTGGTCCGCGCGTTGGGACTTCCGTTCGGGGCCTACTGGGACGCGACGACGTTCGCCATCCTGACGGGGATGATCATCACCCGCGTCGGCTGCCTGCTGAACGGCTGTTGCGCCGGGCGTCCCTCGCATTCGTGGCTCACGCTGTATCTGCCCAACCACCTCGGCGTCTGGGATCGGCGGATCCCGACGCCGTGCCTCGAGGCGGCGCTGGCGGGCGTGCTGCTGGCGGGGGCCGTCTGGGCCTGGCCGCGGCTCCCTTTTCCGGGCGCGCTGTTCTTGCTGGTGGCGACCGGCTACGCAACGGGACGGCTGGTGCTGGAATCGGCCCGCGAGCGCCGCGCGGGACTCAGTCGATTCACCATTCATCACGGAATCTCCGCGGCCGTGATCGTTTCGTCAGTCGCGGTTCTGGCGGTCCGCTGGCCCAGGTGACCAGGTGAGCAGGAGGCGACGATGGCGAATGCATTGACCGGTGAATTCGATGTCGTGGCGGAATTCGCCACACTCGCCGCAAACCGCGTGCTCGCGGCCATGCATCGCGCCGAGCGATTTCCGCATTCGATGTCGCTGCGCGTGGACGACAACCCAGTCCCCCAGCGCCCGGGCGCCTCGATCGTCCTCGGCGTCGTGGACGAGTTCGGCGGTCCGCCGGCCAACCAGAACCTGATCGGCGCGGCCGCTTTCAAACCGGGCCGCCTGGCGGCCACCAGCGCCGCGGTCGCCCTGCTCGACCCGGTGGTGAACGCGGACGCAGTCGCCGTCGAGGTCCCGCCCGTTCCGAGCCACCTTCAAGGGCGGGCGCAACTTCAGCTGGCGCCCCCGACCATCGAGGTCGCGGGCGCCACGGGCGCCAGCATCACCGTGAAGATTCCGGTGAGGGCCCGCTACTTCCCGGACGCGAACACCAGCCCGGCCGCCGAGTTCGTTCGCGGCGACCTTCAGATCACCGCGCGGGTGGACCAGGTCGCCGCCCCGGACCCGCAGAACCTGCGCGCCGTCCTGATCGACGTCAGGGGCCCGGGCGTCACCGTCAACTTCAGCCCGACGTGGTCCAGCCGGCCGCTCAGCGTCGAGGATCTGGCCGGCATCAATCTTTTGATTCACAACGCGCTTCGGACCGGTTTCCTGCCGTCCAGCAACCGGCTCCCGGACGAAGTGAACTTCTTGCAGTTCAAGACGCTGCATGGATCGCCGGACGCCATCACCGTGCTGCTGAACCTGAGCACGCCCCGCGGGAACCCCGCCAGCATGAACAACGTCTTTCTCCGACCGGGCGACGACTTCGCTCTCGCGGTCGGAAGGGACTTCATCATGGCGGCCTTCCCGGAGGTTCGTGACGACCGGGTCCAGCACCACGGTTCGTACGACGTCTCCAACATCGACCAGACGACAGATCTCCAGGATGGGCAGCTACTCTTCAAGGTGACCGGTCACGTTCACCGCACCAGCTGGCCTCACGTCAGCTTCGATTTCACCGCCACCCAGGCGCTGTCGCTGATTCCGGCGGCGGCGACCGCGGGAGGTCCGCTCGACACCGCCGAGGTCGCACCGATCGGCGACGTCTCTCTGGAGATCAGCGGCGGGATCGTCGGATGGATCTTGAACCAGTTCAAAGGTTTCTTCGTCGACCAGGTCCGGCAGATGCGAGACGACGCCATCGCCGCCGCCCAGCCCACGGTGCGGGCCCAGCTGAACATCGACACGCGCCTCGGTCCCCTCCTGCGATCGCTGCTCGAACCACCGACCACCGGTTCCGTCGTTCATCCCCTCGAAGAGGTGAGGCCCGTCCTCGCCTACAGCTTCATCGAGATCCGGTCGTCCGGAATCATCCCCCACGGCACCCTGGCGGTCGCAGACTGGCCGCCGGCGCACGTCGAGTTCGAGCAGATCCCGGTCTCCTCGGGCGGACCATTCGGTGTCGTCAATCCATTTGGCGGAGGGCCGGATTACTCCGCGCTCAACAGCTGGATTCCCGGCGGCACGATCCAGCAATACGAATGGGGGCAGGCCCCTCGCATCGACGAAAACAGGTTCGTCTTGCTGGCCGAGCCGCCCGAGGTCAGCGTCGCGTTTGCCGCCGGGGCCTCCAGTGCGGTGAGCGCGTTCCAACCGCTCTGCCTCACGGTGCGCGGCACGCGGCTGTCGGCGTCCGGCCCGGTCGTCTCCCAGCCGGTCAGCGCCACCGCCTGCACGCTCGACTGGATCGACATCCTCTCGAACGCCGAAGCGACGAGTGCCGGCGCCTTCGCGCGGGTCACGCTGACGCAGCCCCGTCCCGGCGGTCCCCTCGAGGTGGTGGGACATGCGCCGGCGCGGCTGAACGGTCCGGGAGGGCGGGTCCCGAATCGCATCGTTCACTTTGCCGACGACCAGACGGCGGGATCGCTGGAGTTTCTGACGCGAGCCATGAGCGAGAGCGGGCGCACCGACGCACCCGCGGTCGTGCTCGCGGTGCTGACGTCGGCGCAGTTGACGAAGAGCCGGCACGTGGACGGCGTCATCTATGCCGAAGAGGCGGACGGCGCCTGGGAGCGCGCCTTCGGGCTGAAGATGGCGCGCCGTCCGGCGACGGTCATCGTGGCGCCCGACGGAAAGGAGCTCTGGCGGCATGAAGGCCATCTCGACAGCGCGTCGCTGGCGACGCGACTCCGGCGGCTGCTGGTTTCAGACCGGGCGCTGGCGCCGCGCCTGTCGGTCTCGAATCTGCGGATCGGCCGGCTCGCGCCGAACTTCGTCTTCGATCTTGCGGCCGGTCCGGGCCTGACGCTGCGCAAGCTGGCCGGACGTCCCGTGAACCTCGTCTTCTGGAACAGCTCGTCGAAGGCCAGCATCGAAGCGGTTCGCGAGCTTCAGAAACCGGCCCGCGCGTCCGCAGGACCGGCGCCCGTCGTGCTGGCCATCAACGATGGAGACGCCGCCGAGGTGGCGAGGAGGGTCGCCGAGGAGCACAAGCTCTCAGCGACGATCGTGACCGACCCGAAGCGGGAGATCTCGGTTGCGTATGGTGCGAGCGTCTGGCCGACGACCGTCTTTCTGGACGCGCTCGGCCTGGTCAGGAACATCCGCTACGGCCGTTTTGCCGCCGCGCATGTCGAGTCTCCGGAGGGCCGCGCGTCATGATCGATCCCTTTGTGCTGCTGACGCCCCTGCTGTTGCTGCCGATCTTCGCGCTGCTGCGTTTCGTCGGCTGCTTCATCGAGCCGAACCCGCCCGGGCCCCACTTCCATCCTGCGGTGCCCGGAGATGGGAAGGTGTTTCTCTCCTGGGAGGCCGTTCCCGGCGGCGGTGACGGCGCCGACTTCCACGTCAAGCGCAGCGCCAGCCCGGGTGGACCTTATGACCAGATCGGTATTGTCAGCCAGGACGTCAATTATTTCACTGACCGCGACCGTACGAACGGCGTCAGCTACTACTACATCGTGACGAAGAGCGAGGCGGGGTTAGAGAGCAACAACTCCAACGAGGTTTCCGCGATCCCCGGGGAGATTTCGATCCTGCAGACGCAGGCGTTCGAGGACGGATCCAGCACCAACACGGACACGGTGGCCGCGACGCCGTTCCCGAATCTCGACGCGGGCTCGCTGGTCGTGGCCTGGGTCTGGTACAACGCCGCCGCGCAGACCGTTTTGGCCGTGTCGGACACGGCCGGGAACGTGTTCAAGCTGGCCACCGCGAAGGCCGGGACTAATGTGCTGGTCGGGTGGCAGCAGGAGATCTGGTATGCGCCCAACGCGGTAGGAGGAAGCGGAGTGATCGTCAGCGCGCTCTTCACCGGGCCGTTCGCGGCGAAGAAAGCCATCGTCGCGCATGTGTATTCCAACGCGTCCCCCGGAGCGCCGTTCGACGACCCGGTCGATGTAACGAAAGCCGATGCGGACGTGTCCCAGGGCGTTTCGAGCGGCGTGGCAGCGGCGTCCGATCAAGGACTCATTTTCGGCGCTGCGCTGTTCAGTGCGGTGGGCGCCGCGGGACCCGGGTTCACGCAGGAGGCGGAACAGAGCGGAAACGTGACCGAGGATCGTCGCGTGGATGGGCCCGGTCCCGTCGAGGCGACGTTCACGAATACGGTTCCAAACCAGTCCTGGATCGCCCAGATGGTCGTGTTTCGGTAGGTGGCGGAGGGGCCACGAGCGCGGCAAAGCGCGCTGCGACTGTGGCAGCGGTGGTGCGGAGCGCGTCCGCCCAGACGGCGGGATCGAACCAGCCGTGATCGGCCAGAGTGCCGGCGAGCGCCTCGGGGATCGCCGGCGAGCTGACCGAGGCGGGCGCCTCGTCGAGCGCCGCCGCCAGGTGGCGTCGCACCGGATCGCCGCCGCGTTCGACACACCAGTGGACAACGTCCCAGGCCAGCTCGGCGTGCGACGCTTCGTCGCGCGCGATCACGGCGAGCGCTGCGCCGGCCGCGCGGTCGCGCGCGCGATCCCGCGCCCGGCGGGCCACCTCGGCGCCGACGCCTTCCAGGAGGCAGCCGTCGATCAAGGACTCGGCCCCCAGCTCTGCGAGTGACGCCGCGGTGACGGCGCGCGCCGCTTGCAGCTCCGGCAGCGGGCCCGGTCCCACGGGCGTCCCGGCGTATGCCGTCGCGAGCGAGAAGGCCAGGCGCGCGTGCGCGATCTCGTCGAGCGCCGCCTGATGAGCCGCCTCGACCAGGTGCGCCGGCGCGCCCAGCGCCACCAGCGAGAGCGACAGACGCGAGAACGCCGGCACCGAGGCGTGCTCGCTCCGCCCGCTCTCGGTCCACAGCCGGGCCAGCGCGGCGCGCACTTCGTCGGGCAGCGCCGCGGCATCCGCGACGGGAAGCTCAACTTCCCAGCCCTCGGCGTCGACCGCGCGCGCCGCGACCACCCGGCGGCCGACACGAAGGGCGCGGCCCTCGCAGGGCATGGGACTGCACGTCCTGTTGGTCATCTCATAAACCACAAAACCCAGGCCGAGGAGGACGAGAGCCGCAGCTCCCGCCAAGCCATAGAGAAGGCCCATCGCGGGACGGTTGGGCTCCGTCACCCGGGCCGCGCTTATCATCGCCATCGGCACCATCACCGTCTTCCCGTCGTCGGTCTGGCCCGAGAAGACCCCGTCCTTGACCGCGATCGACTTGAACCGTCCGCCGTAGGTGCCCTGCGGGACGTCGAGGAAGATCTTCGCGTCCCCGGCAATCTCGATCTGGCCGTTGCTGGGCGACAGAACGGTGACCGCGCCCCCCTTGGGCTCGCCGTCCCGATACCCGTCCAGCCGCGCCAGCTCGGAGGGCTTGATCGGCGCCGTCGCGTAGCAGCCCGACAAAGCAACGAGGGCGACGACCAAGTACCAACGCATCGCCCGTGACGATAGTCCCGTTCGCTCCGGCATGCAGCCGGACAAAGCAAATCGCGTTCCGACGCTTGCCCTCACGATCACGCAGGTTCGTGGTGGCGACGGCGCCGAGACCGCCGCCACCACGACATTCCGGTCATACGCAGCCGCGCGGCCTCAGGGCTGGCCGGCGGGGGAGTCGTTGGTCCCCTGCGTCGCGTGGGGCGGAGACGCGACGTAGAGCGCGATGTCGTCCTGAACGACGAACGTCAGCGCGGCGTACGAGAACGGCGCCTTGCTGGCGGTGATCGAGTAGCTGCCGCTCGCCAGGTTGCCGAACAGGACGCCGCCGTCGACGGACGTGCTGGTCAGCGTCGGGTCGGGCGCCACCGACTCGTTGAAGTAGACCGGGCCGAGCGAGACCGGAAACGGGGCGGCCGGGCTGATCGCGACCTGAACGCCGGGATCGCCGTGGGGGAGCATGGGCGAATACATCGACGCCCACGACTTGCCGACCGTCGTCACCAGCACGTTGTTCAGCGTGTAGGGGCTACCGATCAGCCCGCCGATCTGCAGTTCGATCTGGGTCTTGGCGGCCAGGTAGTACGCCTCGGTCGGAAACTGGGCCGCGACGTCGGTGATGCCCGCGTCGCCGATCTCGAACACCTGCGACTTGGTCGTCGGATAGCCATCCAGCTGGTAGACGAAGGACATGTGCAGCGGGCGGCCCTTCACCTTGATCGCCTTGAACCCCCACTTGCCATCCGCGTCCGAATGGATGCCGAGCAGCCGCGTGGCCGGCACCTCGGCGACCGACACCAGCGCCCCCGGGACCGTCGACTGGAACGGAAAGGGAACGGGCGGCGACTGCGACAGGTCGAGGCCGAAGTGGAAGACGGTGCCGCCGACGGGAACGACCTCGAGACGGAAGGGGGTCTTCGCCTGGGCCTGGGCCAGCGTCAGCTTGCCCGCGTAGACCTGCTGGATCATTTCGTCGGTGCCGTCGTCGCCCGGATCCGATTCGCTGCAGCCGGCGTGGAACAGCGACAGGGCGGTGATCGCGAACATGAATGACAGATGCTTGGACATGACGAGCCTCCTCGGGTGCGTTTGAAAATTCCTGCGCTCTTGGGCTGCCGCCCGAAGCAGGACCCACGCCAACCGCGAAACCCGCGGCCACCGTCGAATGACGCCCGCCGTCGGGACGGGTTGGGGGCGGCGTGGTGTGTGCTTGGTGTGTTTGGTGTGGGGCGATCGCCCGACGGAAGCGTTGTCATGCGGATAACGACGCTGGTACGGTGCTTGCGAACGACGGCCGCATGCCGAATCGAGCGCAGCAAAGCGAGGACGTCCTCGGCCCGTCGGCGCCGCGCCGCCGCCGCACCAGCGCGGCGCGCGTCATCCCGGCGGCTCTGGTCGTCCTCTGCGCAGCTCGGGCTGCCGCGCAGACCGAACCCCCTGCCCCGCCGGCCACCCCGCCAGCCCCGCCCGTCGCTACCGACGGCGGGAACGACTACTGGGACCCGCCCGTCATCACGCCGACCGGCCAGCCGTCGCGCGTGTCGGAATCGCCGTCCACGACGTTCGTGATCACGGGCGAGGAGGTCCGTCATTCGGGCGCGACGACGATCCCGGAGATCTTGCGCCGCGTCCCTGGCATGGACGTGCGGATGCTGGGCTCGACGGACGGTCAGATCGGCCCGCGCGGCTTCGCCTTCGAGGTCGCGGACCGCGTGCTGGTGATGGTCGACGGGCGGACGGTTTACGTCGACTTCTTCGGCGGCACGGCCTACGAGATGCTGCCGGTCTCGGTACTGGACATCGATCGGATCGAAGTCGTGCTCGGTCCGGGCGCGTCCGTCTATGGCAACAAGGCGATGCTGGGAACGCTGAACATCATCACCCGTTCGGCGGCGGCGTTTCCCGGACTGGAGGCGCGGGTCGACGCCGGCCTCGTGCGTCCCGGTGATGTGCGCGCCGCCGTGCGCGACGGCGTCGTCTGGGGCAACTGGCGCGCGCGCGTGACGGCTCTGTTCCGGCGCCTGTCGCCCTATCCGATCGACAACACGAACGTCAATCCACCCGAAACGGAAATCAATTACACCGACCCGGTGTCGGCGGGCGGCGGAACGGCGACCATCGGATACGCGCCGCATCCGGGCGTCGAGTTCGCGCTCGAGGCCGGCGCGATGACCGGAAACACGTACCTCATCCCGACCGGGCAGCAGGTCTATCCATTCGGGTCGACCCTCGCGTACGCGAAGGCCGATGGCCGCGTCGCCCTCGGCGGGCCCGGCTCGCCCTACGGCGACCTGCGCATGAAGGCGGTCTGCAACTTCGGCTGGATTCGATCGTCGGCGTTTCCGCCGTCCCCGCCGCCCCCGGCGCCCCCGAACACCACCTTGAACACCTCCTATCAAACTCCGTACGCCGAGGTGAGCCACGACTTCCATTACAGCGTCGCGGGGATCGGCATGCAGGCCCGGTGGGGAGGCGAAGCCCGTCTCAACGTGTTCCAGGACAAAAGCATCACCATCGATTCCGTTCCGATCTGGAACGTGGCCGGCTTCGCGAACAACGAGGCGCTGCTCGGCCGCTGGCGCGTGACGACGGGCCTTCGCGTCGACCACCAGACGCTGACGGCCTATACGGTTTCGCCGCGCGTGTCCGTCGTCTTCTCGCCGACGCCGGCGCAGCAGATCCGGGCGGCCTTCAACACCGGCTACAACAACCCGAGCCTCATTCAGAACTTCGCGAACCTACCGACCGCCACGGGCGGGTTCCTGATGGGGAATCACGGTCTCGACCCCGAGCGCATCTACTACGGCGAGCTCGCGTACGGCGGCACCGCCGCGAGCTGGCTGCGATTGTTCGTCAATACGTTCGCGTACCGGATGGACAACTCGATCACCGTGTCTCAATCCGCGCAGTGGGTGAACCAGGCCGGCGCCACTGGCTATGGCGGAGAGACGGGGTTCGAGGTCGCGCCGAACCGCACGCTCTCGGGGTACGCCCACTATGCGTACCTGCGGCTCAAGGGAGACGCGCAACAACCGTACGCGATGGCCGGCGCCGGCAACCTCGGCTCTCCGACCAACAAGGTCACCGCGGGGATTCGGCTGGACCTGCCCCGCCGCGTCTACCTGACCGCCGACGGCCAGTACTTCGGCGACGCGACGGTCGCCCGCTTGAACGATCTGTCTACGCCGCTTTACCTGGCGACCCCGATCCACGGTTACTTGATGCTGCACGCGCGAACCGGGATCGTGCTCGACAATGCCTTCGACCTGTCGATCGCGGCCACCAATCTACTCGACCAGAAGGAGGCCCAGCTGCTGGGAGCGCAGAATCCGCGTCTACGGGTGATGGCGACGATTGCCTACACGCCGTAGCGACGCCCCATGAAGTTCGTCGTTTTCATATCGCTGATCGCGACCGCGGTGGGCGGAGGCGCCCGGGCGGCGACGACTGCCGATCCGGGCGGTGGCGGCGGCGTCTGCGTGCTGGCCGCCGGCGACGAGCATCGGGACGTCGCGGACGAGATTCAGCGGACGCTCGGCGCGCGCGCGCAGCTGGTCGACGTCCGCAAGGCGCCCCAGCCGGCGGAGATCTCGCGGCAGTGCGGGCGGATGGTCGTCGCCGTCGGCCGCGAAGCGCTGCGCGCGGCGGTGCAGACGCCGGAATCGACGCAGGTGGTGTTCTCGATGGTGTCGTCTCCGGGCGCGCTGCTGAACGGCAAGCGGCCGGTGTCGGGCGTGTCGCTGGACGCGGATCCGGCGCGCATCATCGCGCTGCTCAAGCACGTCGAGCCCCGCGTGCGCCGGATCGGCGCCGTCTACAACCCGCACGCGACCGGCGCGCTGGTCGCGGCCGCCGAGGGCGCCGCGCGGGCGAACGGCGTCGAGCTGGTGGCGCTGCCCGTCACCACGATCGGCGACGCGATCAAGGCGTTCCACCGCTTCGAGCACGAGCTGCCGATCGATGCCCTCTGGCTGCTGCCCGATGCGACCGCCACCGCGCAGGAGACGGTCCGGTATGCGCTCGAGCTCGCGGACTGGAAGCGGATCTCGGTCGTGGGGCTGTCGCGCTGGTACGTCGCGCAGGGGGCGCTGTTCGCGCTGGCGCCGCAACCGAGCGGTCAGGGCGCGCAGGCGGCGCGCATGGCGCTGGATCTGCTGCGCGGCGGCCCCCCGCAAGGCGTGAGGTACGCGAGCGACTACGCCCTCTTGTTCAACACGCGCGCCGCGCACCGTCTCGGCATCAGGCCGCCGCCCGACGTGCTGGACCACGCCGAATTGGTGTCGCCATGAGCCCGGCCACGCGAACGGGGAGCCTGCGCTGGCGGTTCACCGCCTGGCTGTTCGTCGCTCTCGTCGGGCTGGCCGGGCCGCTCGCCGTCTACTATCAGCTGCGAATCGATCACCTGATCGCGCGCGAGGCGGACGAACGCCTGAGCGCGCTGGCGCGCCACCTGGCCTCCGGCGCGCTGCTGGGCGTGCTGGCGAAGAGCGAGGAGCTTCTCGAGGGGACTCTGGAGGGCGCGCTCTCGGAGCAAGACGTGCTGGGGGTGGCGGCGTTCGACGCGTCGGGCGGCCTGATCGCGTCGCGCACGCGCGGGGACGCCGCCGTGCCGACCTGGTCCGCTGAATCAACTTCCTGCCAGCCGTGCGCGATCGACAATCACCGGCTTCGTTGGGTCGCGCCCGTTCACCGCCGGCGCTCCGCGGGAGGCGCCCGTACGCAGGAGGACTTCTATAGCGGACCGCCGCCCAGTTCGTCACGCCTGGTCGGCTGGATCGTCATGGAGGTGTCGACCGAACGGCGGCGCGCCGCCGAGCGCGAGGTCGGGCGGCGGGGCCTGCTGATCTCGCTGACCGTGCTGGCGGTGGCGCTGGTGCTGACCCTGTTCGTCGCGCGACGGCTGACATCGCCGTTGCGATCGCTGGCGGCGGCGACGCGCGAGATCGCGCGCGGCAAGTGGGACGCCCCGCTGCCGACCCGATCGCAAGGCGAGATCGCCCAGCTCGCCCTCGATTTTCGCGACATGACGGCGGCGCTGGCCGAGCTCGATCGCGAGAACCGCACCTACCGCGAGCTCCTGGAAGAGCGGGTCCAGCTGCGGACCCGCGAGCTGCAGGAGGCCTACGATCGATTGAAGGCGATGGCGGACGAGAAGGACCAGTTCGTCGCCACCGTCTCGCACGATTTTCGATCGCCGCTGGCCGTCATCCTCGCCAGCATCCAGACGATCCTGGCGGACGACGCCATGCCGGCGGGCGCGCGCCGGGACTTCCTCGACCGCGCCGCCCGACAGTGCAAACGCCTCGGCTCGCTGGTCAGCGACCTCCTGGATCTCGCGCGAATCGAGAACCGCGACGCCGAGATCCGGCGCGTCTCGCTGGGTCAGATCGTCGAGGACGTCGTGGACGGAAGCCGGTCGAACTTCGAGGCCCGCGGCGTGCGGCTGGCCTACGATCCCCCCGCGCCGCCGATCGACGCCGACGTCGATCGCGGACAGGTCGAGCGGGCCGTCGCGAATCTGCTCGGCAACGCGGCGAAGTTCACCCCCACGGGCGGCAGCGTCACCGTCTCGGTCGGGGCGCAGGGCGATCACGCGGTGATCCGGGTGACCGACACGGGCCCCGGCATCCCGTCCACCGATCTCCGCCACGTCTTCGAACGATTCTTCCAGGGCGAGGGTGGCCGCGCCGCCGGCGGATCGGGCCTGGGCCTTGCAATCGTCGCCGGCGTCGCGCGGCGCCACGGCGGCGACGTCAAGGTGACCAGCACGCCCGGACAGGGCGCGACGTTCGAGCTGTTCCTTCCCAAAACGAGTGCAAGGCCAGATAAAGAAAAGAAGGTGATGTGATGGCGACGATTCTCGTGGTGGACGATGAGATCGACATGCTCGAGACCATCGCGTACAACCTGGAACGCGCGGGGCACTCCGTGGTCCGCGCGGGCAGCGGTGCCCAGGCGCTCGAGCGGCTGGCGCCGACGCCCGACCTCATCATCTCCGACGTGATGATGCCCGGCATGGACGGCCTCGCCTTCTGCGCGGAGGTGCGGCGGCGCCAGGCGACCGCGCTGACGCCGTTCCTGTTCGTCACCGCGCGCGGCCAGGCGGGCGACAAGTACGAGGGCCTGCGCGTCGGCGCCGACGACTACGTGACGAAGCCATTCGATCTGCCCGACCTGCTGGCGCGTGTGAACGGACGGCTGCAGCACCGCGCGCGCGCGACCGACCTCGAGCGCGACCTCGAGCGCGCGCAGGAGCGCTGGCGGCAAACCGCCGAACCGCGCGAACTGGAAGCCGCCCGCCGCGATCAGGCGCGCATCGCCGCCGAGATTCACGACGCCGGCTACGTCGATTATCAAGCGCCCCGCGAGGACAGCGCCGCGCTGCGCGCCAAGGTCGGCCAGCTCGAACAGCGCTTCCCCGCGCTCGCCGAGCTGCGTGCGACGTCCCTGGTCGGAGAGGCCCCGACGTTTCTGCGGCAGTTCGAGGAGATGCTGATCGCGGCCGCGGGATCGGACCCGACGCTGGTCATCGGCGAGCCCGGCACCGGAAAGACCGCGGTCGCGGAGGCGATCTGGCGGCTGGGCCCGCGGGCCGGCGGTCCGTATCGCACCATCAACTGCGCCGAGCTGGCGGCCGGTGATCCGACCATCGCGGCCGGCAAGCTGTTCGGATACGGCCGCAACAGCGGCCTGCCCAACCTGCCGCGCGAGGGGCAGCCCGGGTTGCTCGAGCAGGCGAGCGGCGGCGTTCTGTTCCTCGACGAGGTCGGCGAGTTGCCCCGCCAGGCGCAGACGCTGCTGCTGCTGCCGCTGGAGGGCCGGCCGTTTCAGCCCGCCGTCGGCACCGGGGCGCCGCGGACGGCGGACGTGAAGTTCGTCTGTGCGACGAACCGCGATCTGGCGGCCGAGGTCGAGGCTGGACGTTTCCCGCGCGATCTCTACGAGCGCCTGGCCGGAAATGTCATCCGCATGCCGTCGCTGCGCGAGCGGCCCGGCGACGCCGCGATCCTCGCGGAGCGGTTGCTGCGCGAGGCGACGCCGGCGGGCGGCGGGTCGCTGCAGCTGGATCCGGCCGCCCGGGAGGTGATCGCGGGGCTGCCCTGGCCGGGGAACGTCCGCCAGCTGCGCAACTGCCTTCGCCAGGCAGCGCAGCGGGCACGGCTCAACGAGCGGGATGCGGTGATGCGACCGGATCTCGGCGAGGAGCTCCTGCGCGGCTCGGCCCGAATGACGCCGGCCACCATCCCGGCGATGCCGGCCGCCAGCCCTGCTCCTGCGGTCGAGCCGGCGGGCGGCCCGGCGAGCGGCCCCCGCCCTGACGTGGCGCGCCTCGTCCAAAGCGGTTTCTCGGAGCGCGAGGCGCGCGAGCTGCTCACGCTGCGCGACACCGGCTACCAGGTGGGCGACGCGGAGACCCGGCTCGGCTACAGCAGCGAGGCGCGAACGCTCAGCCGCCGGCTGCGGGGAATGACGCTGAAGGCGCTGAGCCTGACCAACGCCGACGTCGATCGGGCCGCGGCCCTGCTGCTCGCGGGCGACGCAGCGCTGCACCCCATCGTGCTTCGCCGCGTGCAAAAGGTGGTCGACTCGCTCGTCGAGAAGCTGACCGGGCCCGACGACGCGCTGGTCGACGGCCTCCCCGCCGACTACCGCCGCCACGCGCTGGCGGTGATCGCGACACTGCGCCAGCGACGCTGAGCCTGGCCGCGCCGAGCGCGGCCGCCCAAATCACACGAGGGGTGTGTCGCGCGACGCCGATTCAGCGGCCCGCGGACGGGCACGACGGTTGCTTTTGCTTCCCGCACCATGACGACCAGGAAGCATCTTGCACATGCGATCAGCATTGCCGCGTTCGGAACCATCCTGATCCGCCCAGCGATCAGCGCGGCCGGCGAGGCATCGCCCGTGAACACGGCACAAGCGGCGTCCTCGACACCGCGCGAAATCACCGCGTGGGTGTCAGGCGGGATCGGAACCGCCGGCATCCGCGGCGAGGACGCGATGCTCGCGCGCGTGCAGCTGTCGGTCGGCATCGGCAGGCACCTGCTGTCGCTCAGCTTGGGGCATATCGAAGATACGAACGGCTCGTGTGGCGTGCTGTCGATCTGCCCGGGCAACGATGTGTCCGTTCCACACAACAGCGCAACGGAGCTCGCCTTGCGGTACGGCGCCAAGGCCCGGGGACGCTTCGTGCTTGGCACCGCATCGCTCGGTGTCGCGACCGTCTCCGGCGTTCAGCGCGGGCAGAGGCTGCTGTCCACGGAATGCTTGGGGGGGTGCGTGAACAGCTACGACTCCACGACCTTCCGAACTATCGGCGCCACCGCCGAGATCGGCGGGTACGCGACCTCTCGATTCTTTTCGATCGGACCGACGTTCATCGCCGACATCAATCCGGTCCAATCCTTCTGGGCGGTGCTATTCGACGTGCATTTCGGATTCGTCGGCAACCCGTGACGGGTTCACGCGTCGATGCAACTGCACTCCGGCGTGCTGATGTTGGTGTAGCCCGAGCCGAGGTAGCCGTTGTCCAGGCAGCAGACCTGACAGGCTGTCTCCGGTGTTGGGGCCGAGAGCGCGCTGGCGCACACCGTGTTGTCGGCTCGGTTGAAACAGACGCACGTCCCGCTCGAACCCGTGCCGCCGCTCCACATGTACCCGCTGTTTGCGGCGTGACAGCAATCCATGCATACCGCCGCGCTCGCGCCCTCGGCCGCACAGATGGTCGCACCGCTGTTGTCGCGCGGGTTGCCGCACACGCAATGCCCTCCGTAGGAGGTGGCGCCCGAAAAACCGCGCTGGTTGCAGCAACCCAAGCACTCCGTGGTGATGATGTGGTCCGTCGAGGCGACCAGGTCGTAGCAGCTCATGGCGTCGATGTTCGGCGGTGGATTCAGGGTCATCGGAGCCGCATCAGGCTGCGAGGTGTCCCCTCCGCAGCCCGGGTGAAGCAGCGATACGACGGCGATCGCGAAAACGAACGACAGTTGTCGGATGGACATGACGAGCCTCCTCGTATTCGTTGTTGGAACCCGGGTCGATGCGTGAGTCGCCCGTCAGCGCGCGACGATTCGCCCCTGCGGCGCGCCGTAAGCGGCGGGGACGTCACCCAGCCCGGACACGTAGCCGAGCAGCGCCTGCCAGTTCTTCAACTCCTGCACGCCGTCGGTCGTGGGATCGGCGTCGACGAACCGAATGGTCGGGTCGATCGGCGTCGCGCAGTCGGCGTCCTTGGCGACGACCTGCAGCATCCCGCCGGTCTTCGCGCTCACCGCCCCCAGCAGGCCCGCCACGAAGTTGGTCGTGACGACCTTGTAGCAGGTCGCGGTGTCGGCCGGATCCAGGGTCACCGTCCCGGTCGGCGTCACGAGCGACAGGTCCGTGACCCGCGCGAACGCGGGCCTCGACGAATCGATCCCGACGCCCAGGCCGGAGACCTGGAGAAAGAAGTCGTTGCCGATGAACTCCGGCGCCGCGTCGAGCTCGAACCCGGAGGCGATGTCCTTCGCGTTCAGGTAAAAGGTCACCAGCCCATAGCCCGGCTGGGCGTCGGGACCGATGCCGGTCGGGACGACCTGGAACAGATCGGCGAGCCAGATCTGCCCGGTCTGTCCCTTGACGATGTCCGCCCGGATCTGGCCGTTGCCCTCGATGGCGATGACGGGCGGATCCGTCGGCTGGAGGCTGGCGCTGACGGCGCGGTAGGCGTCGGTCACCAGGTTCCCGATGGGCGCCTCGGCGAGCGAAGGGAACGGGATGTCGACGGCGGTCTGGGCGACGACCTCTGCGTAGCGCAGGTTCGCAGGCGCCAGCGCGGTGTCGACCCCCAGCACCAGTCCGCCGATCACGTCCTGGATGAAGCTGTCTCCCGCCAGGTGGTCGTCGATCGGCACGAGATCGTAGCCGTCGACAGCGACCGTCGCTGGGTCGCCCGGCGTCGACGCCTTGGTGACCGTCAGACGAAGCTCGCCCAGGTTTTCGCCGTAGGCGCCCGCGGTGACGATCACCGTCTGACCGATCCTGACCGGCGCGGCCAGCTTGGCGTGCGAGTGACCGCTGACGATCACGTCGATGCCGGGCACCGCGGCGGCGAGCGCCGCGTCTTCGCCCGCGCCGTTGCTGTCGATTCCCGAATGCGACAGCGCGATGACCAGGTCGACCTTGTCGACGTTCCGCAGCTCCGCCACCATCGCCGTGGCGGCGGGCGCGATCGCGTCGAAGGTGAGCGGCGCCTTCTGCGGCGTGACGTCGGCCGCGTCCTGGCCGAGCAGCCCGAAGATGCCGACCTTGATGTTGCCGACCGTCTTGATGAGCTTGTGCTGGATGGCGCCGGAGGCGGCGATCTGCGAGAGCGCGTCGTCGCCCGCGTCACCGTCGGCGAAGTTCATGTTGCTCGCGACGATGGGTACGTTGGCCCCGACGCTGGCCGCCGCCTTCAGGATCGCCGCCAGCCCCGCCGGTCCCCAGTCGAGCTCGTGGTTGCCGATGGTGGTGGCGTCGTAGCCGAGCATCTGCATGACGTGGAGCTCGCCGGCCGCGGTCGTCCCGAGGAGCTCGAACAGGCTGCCCATCATGAAGTCGCCGGCGTCGAGCAGCAGCACCGGCTGGCCCTTGGCGGCGGCGGACCTGCGCGCGTCGGCGACCGCCGTCGCGAGACGCGCGAGCCCACCCACGGTCGCATCGTCACCGGTGGTCTCGGGCGTGTAATCGGCCTCCGGCGAATGGCCGTTCAGGTGCGAATGGATGTCGTTGGTGTGCAGGATGACCAGCGACTGCGTCTCCGCGGGCGGCGGCGACGAGGAGCACCCCACCGCCGCGATCGCGATGCCGACGATCGCGGCCCAGCGGTGGCGGATCGTGTGCAGCGGGTTCGTGTTCTCGGTGTTCTGCGTGTGCTCTCGATTGGTCTTCATGGGCTCTCCTCCGTTGGCATCGTCCGCACAGCAATCGCCGTGCCCCGAGACACGAAGATCGCGCCCAGCCCACGCGCGCTCGTCACGACGGAAGCGCCGCGACGAAGTCGCCGATCAGCGCGTCGTACGAGCAGGGGCTGCTCGTGGTCGCGTCGTTGTCCGAGGTCGTGCAGAACCCTTGCGCGTTCTGCGGGTGAGAATCCCCCGTGTACGTGCGCGCCTCGATGCGGATCGACGTCGGCGACAGGCGCGTCGCCGTCGTCCGGATCAGCTGAGGCATGTCGCAGGTCCCGGCGGGGTTCCAGGTACCGGTGGTCACGAAGGTGCCGGCGAGTGACCCGTGCGCGTCGCTCGTCAGCTCATAGGAGTACCAGGCGGCGTACCCGCTGCCCGCACGAACGCTGGCGGCCGTGGCATCGCAGCTTGCGACATCCGGGCAGGAGACGATATCGAGACGCGGGGGATGGGCGTCGACCGCGACGAAGAATTTGTCAGGCTCCTGCGCGAGCACCGATGGACCTTCTGCGTCGCAGGCGGTCGTATTTTCGGTCTTCGCGCTCAGCTGATAGACGCCGACCCAGTCGGACAGACCGTCGCCTCCCGGTCCGCCGCAGCCGGCCGTCACAGCGAACAGACCGCACCCGAGGACGAGGCGCATCAATCGTTGGCGCAGGCGTGGACGGGTCACAGCAGCACCAGCAGCCCGAACTGCACGCCGAACTCCGTCAGCTTCTCGTCCGTCGTCGTCGGGGAGCTGCCTGGGCTGTTCGACGTGCTGCGGCCGCTGAACGCGATGTCGAACGTCGGGCCGAAGGTGATGGCGGCGCGCGGGACGACGGTCAGCACGATCGGCGCCTCCACCGAACCGAGCAGCCCATCGAAAGAGCTCGACGACTCGGTGGTCCCCTGCGAGGTGAAGTCGTCCGACAGGTGCCGATAGGTGATCCCCGCGCGCGGCCAGATGGCGAGCGTCGGGGTGACCCTGGCGAGGTAGCCGACGCGCGGCGTGATCTGTAAGCCGGTGATCGTCTGGTCGCTCGTGCCGGACGACATCGAATAGTGAAACACCGCCAGGGCGGCTCCGACGCTGAACCCGCGCGCGACGAAACCGTCCAGCGCGACGCGCGGAAATGAAGCCGGCGTGAAGAGCCCGGCCGCCGGGTTGCCGAGCACGGAGAACGTCGTCCCGCTGCTCGAATTGACCTCCATGCCATTCATCGACGTCGACATGGACGAATAGTCGAAGCCGAACAGACGCTCGGCGGAGACCGTGAGGTGGCCGGTGTCGCCGAGGCGCGGCGGCTCGGGCGCGCCGGCCGTCTGGGCCGCGGCGCGGCCGGAAATCGCAACGACAATCAGGAAGGTGATCAATCCACGCGCGCTCGTCATGACGTGCTCCTTTCGGTTGAAAGACTTCTGAACGTCGAGGTGCGACAGCAACGCCCGTGCCCATTCGTTGACCGCACCGGTGCGCCGACGCCGCGCGTTCAGCCGCGTCTCCGGCGGCGCACACCACACCGACTACACGGCGCCGCACACGCATCACCGCGCGGATCGCCGGCGCGCCGGGTTCGCATCCCGTTTGCGTCCGCGATCACGGCGTGGCCCGGGGCGTGCAAAGCGTTCGCGGCATGAAAACCATCGCCATCGCCACCGCGTTCGCGCTGCTTGCCGTCGCCGGCGCCGCCCAGGCCGACCCGGCCGCGGATCGCACGCACAAGCTGATCGAAACATTCAAGACCGTGAAGGCCGCGCCTGAAGGCGGCAAGCTGTCGCCCGCCGAAGAGGCGGCCAACGCGAAGACGTTCGCCGCGCTGGACGCGTTCTTCGACTTCGCGACGTTCGGGACGGACTGCCTCGGACCGTCGGCGGGCAAGCTGTCGCCGGCGCAGGCGAAGGAATTCAAGGAGCGGCTGATGCAGATCCTCCGCCGGCGCGGCTATCCGAACGGCGGATCGGTGTTCCGCGAAGGCGTGATCAAGGAAGGCAAGCCTGCCGAACGCGGCGGGGCGATCGCGGTACCGCTCTCGATCAGCTTTCCGAAGCAGGACGTCTCGATGGAGGTCGAATTCGTCTGGAGCAAGACGGGCAAGATCGTGGACCTGCTTCTGGACGGCGATTCGCTGTCGAAGGACACGCGCAACCAGGTGGGACGCATCGTCGCCAAGGGCGGCGCCGACGATCTGATGCGGCGGGTGATCGCGAAGCAGAAGGAGGTGGAGAAATGAACCCGCGCATCGCAAGCGTCGCGGTGGTGCTGGCCGGATGGGTCGCCGCGACGACGGCCGCCGCGGCCGAGGCCGGCGCCCCGGCCGCCGGGCATCTGGTTGCGCCGCTTGGCGTGGACGACTGCGTCCGGATCGCGCTCGAGCACAGCGCGCGCGTGGTCGCGGCCCAGGCCGACGTCGGTGTCTACCGCGCCCAGGCCGCGCAGATCGAGGCGCTGCTGTCGATGAAGTTCCAGGCGATCACGTTCCTGGCACCGATGTATCGGGCCGAGGGCGGGCTCGGGTTCTCCACGCCCTACCATCACGATCTGTCGGATTGGGGCCCCTACGGTCACGCCGACGCGCGCCTCATCAAGCCGCTCGCGACGTTCGGGCGGTACACGGCCGGTGTCACCGCCGCGCGCGAGCGCGTCGCGGTCGAAGAGGAACACGCGAGAGAGATCGCCGACACCGTGCGCGCCGAGGTGCGGCGCCTCTACGCGCTGCGCCTGTACGCGCTGTCGATGAAGCCGAACCTCGAGAACGGCAAGGAGATCCTCGCGGGCGCGATCAAGAAGGCCGAGGAGATGTACGCGGCCGACAGCGGCGAGGTGACGCTGCCCGATCTGATGCGGCTGCGCTACGGCGCGGGCGAGATCGACCGCTACCTGCGCATGGCGGACGACGGCGCCGGGCTGGCGGCGCTGGCGATCAAGCAGGCGATGGGGCTGCGGCTGGAGGAGCCGATCGTGTTCGCGGACGACCGGCTGGTGCCGCCCGAGGATCCGGTTCCGACGCTGCCCGCGCTGGTCGCCGTCGCGATGACCGACCGCCCCGAGATTGGTCAGATCGCGCACGGCAGGCGGGCGACCGCCGCGTGGGAGACCGCCGAGCGGCGCGCCAACCTGCCCGTGCTGTTCGCCGCCGCCGCCGGCCAGGCCGACTGGACGCCGATGCGGCCGCCCGGCTATTCGGCGGCCTACTACAACCTCTACAACGACTGGTTCGCGGGCGTCGCCGTCGGTCTCAAGTTCGACATCGACCTCGCCGCCGCCAGCGCGCACGCCGCCGAGGCGCACGCGAAGGCGCAGTGGGTGGACGCGAACGCCGCGCTCGCCGACACCGGCATCCCGCTGCAGGTGACGAAGGCGCGGCTCGACCTGGTGCAGAACCGGGACCTCGCGCGCGTGGCGGACGACGAGGTGAAGTCGACGCGCAAGTGGATGACCTTCTCGGCCGCCGCCTACATGAGCGGCACCGGCGAGGCGCGCGACGTGCTCGAGGGGGTGGGCGCGTACCTGCTCGCCAAGAAGGCCTACTACGATCACCTGCTGGGCGCGTACCAGGCCCGGGCCGACCTCGAGCTGTCGATGGGAACGAGGGCGCCGCGATGATGTTCGATCGCCTGTTCGGCCGGCGCTGGCTGGTTGTGTCGATCTACGCGGTGGTCGCCCCGATCGCGATCTGGCTCTGCACGCGGATCCGCCTCGACAGCAACCTCCTCAACCTGCTGCCGTCCGACATCCCCGCTGTGAAGACGGTGCGCAAGCTGGAGTCGTGGTCGGGCGGCGGGGCGCTGCAGTTCATGTACCTCGGTCTGGTGCGCGACGAACGCACCACCCTCCCCGACCTGAAACGGTTCGCCGAGGCGATCGGTAAGGAACTGGACAAGAGCCGGTGGATCAAGACGCCGGTCTCGGTCGGCGTCGACGTGAGCGCGATCCGGCGGGCGGCGCCGCTGTTTCTCGATCCGGCCGACCTCGGAACGCTCGGCGCCAGGCTCGACACGCAGGTGACCGCCTTGCGCAAGCAGCGCACCGGATTCTTCGTGGACCTGGAAGACACGCCGGCGCCGCTGCAGCTCGACGACATGCTGCCCAAGTACCAGCGGCGTTTCCAGTGGGGCAGCGCCCCCGGCGGCGGGCAGGAGACGCCGTCCGCGATCCTGGCCCGCGTCCGCGCCAAGACCAGCCCGGACGGCACGCACCTTTATTACCTGTCGCCCGACGACAAGATGCTGACCTTCTTCTTCAACCCGGTGTTCCCGCCCGATCAGCTGGCGCACTATCCCGAGCTGGTCGTCGACGTCGACCGCGCCATCGCCGCCGCGCGCGCTGCCGTGCCGGGCGCCGTCCCGGTCGCCATCTACAAGGGCGGCGCCTATCCGTTGCAGTGGGACCAGCGCGACACGACGTTGCGCGACGCGATCCGCTCGACGTTCTGGGCGGGGCTGATCATCCTGTGCATCGACCTTCTGACCGTGCGCCGCCCGCGCTCGACGCTGATGGTCTACCTGAGCCTCGCCACCGGCCTCTGCGTCACGTTCGCGATTTCGTACCTCGTGATCGGCACCGTCAACGTGATCACGGCGTTCCTGCTGGCGATCCTGGCCGGGCTGGGCGTCGACTTCGGCTACTACTTCTCGACGCGCTTCAACCTGTTCGCGCGCGCCGGCCTGTCGCGCGACGCGGCCGTGCGCGAGGCCTGGACGCAGACCGCGGTCCCGGCGGCGATGGGGGCGCTGACGACGATGGCGGTGATGGTGATCCTCGCGTTCGGGCGCTTCCGCGGCTTCGCCGAGCTCGGGATCATCTGCTCCATCGGGATCGTCGCGATCTACGTCGCGATGTACACGCTCTGCCCGGCGCTGTTTCTCTTCTTCGCCCAGGGGGGCCGCGGCGACGTCAGCGTCCACGAGGCGCGCGCGATCGTCGGCCGCGCCGATCTCGATCCGGCCCCCCGCCGGCGCGGGCGCCTCGCCTGGCTGAATCCGGCCGGCCGGGGCGCGCCGTTCGTGCTGGCCGCCGCCGGGCTGGTGACGATCGCCCTCGGGCTGTCGGCCCGCCACGTGCGCTTCGCCTACACGGGCGAGGAGCTGACCGTCAAGAACCAGAAGTCGCTGGAGATCGATCGGATGATCCTCGCCCACTACGGCGAGAACGTCGACCAGACCATCACGCTCGCCGACACCGAGGAGCGCGCGCGCCGCATTCACGACTACTTCCAGCAGCACTTCGGCGACTTCAAGAGCATCGCCCGCTACGAGTCGGCCTTCACCTACGCGGCGCCGGTCGACCGCCAGAGCGCCGCGCTCGGCGCGATGGGTCCGCTGCGCCACGCGCTCGAACGGCTGCCGAAACGCGACGCCGATCCCGATCTGCAGTTCGCGTTCTCACAGGCGCCGGCGCTGGCCGACGCCGCGCCGATCACCGTCGACGGGCTGCCCGAGTACCTGAAGGCGATCTATCTCGGGCGCGACGCCTCGGGACGGACGGTCGGCTACTTCGGGCATATCGTCGCGAAGCATTGGCTCTGGGACCTCGACGAGCTGAATCGCTTCGTGAACGAAGTCGAGTCGCTGAAGGTCGACGGCCAGCCGGTCGAGACGACGGGCCGCGCGCAGATCTTCATGCGCGTCATCCAGATCGTGCAGCACGAGGCGATGCTCTTCTCGATCATCGGCGCGGTGGTGATCCTGGCGATGTTCTGGATCCAGGCGCGCCGGCTCCGCTTCGCCCTGCTGTGCATGCTGCCGCTCGTCGTCGGGATCGTCTGGACGCTCGGCTGCCTTCCGCACATCGGCGCCAGCGGGCTTTACCTGTCGTTCATGAACCTGGTGGTCCTCCCGATCCTGGTCGGCCTGGGTGTCGCGTTCGGCGTGCACGTCGTCTACAACTACCGTCTCTACGGCTCGGCCGAGCGCGCATTGCGCGTGACATTGCGCCCCGTGATGGGCAGCGCCGCGAGCGCGCTCGTCGGCTGGGCCTCGCTGCTGCTGGCGTCGATGATCGGCATGCAGGGGATCGGCTGGCTCGCCACCCTCGGGATGCTCTGGGTGACCGTCGCGTCGATCGTCGTGCTGCCCGCCGTCCTGGCGCTGCTCGATCGCCTCGGCTGGATCAGGCCGGACCGCACGCTGCCGAACCCGTGAGCCGATTCGCGCCCCTCGGGTATCCAACCCAGGTGTAAGCGCTGTCGCACAAAAGCGGTTGCACGCACCGAGAGAAGAGCAGCGACCATGACGCGATCTGCGGTCTTGTCGGTCTTTCCGATTGTGGGGTTGGCACTGATGGTGGTGGCGGGGCCGGCCTGCTCCAGCAACAGCGCCGCGAACAGCCAGGGCAGCGCCGGAAACGGCGCAGCGGGTCACGGGACGGGCGGGGCTGGCGGAACCACCGGCGCCGGCGGAGCCGGCGGGATCGCGACCGGCGGCGGCAGCGGCGGCACATGTCCCATCTACCAGGCGATGTGCGGCGGCACGTGCATGCCGGTCGCGAACGATCCGAACAATTGCGGGAGCTGCGGAAACAAGTGCGCGGCTGGGCAGGTCTGCATCGGCGGCGGCTGCTCGGGCTCGTGCCTGCCGGGGGCCGGCCAGACCGCGTGCGCCGGCCAGTGCGTCGACACCGGCAGCGACAACAACAATTGCGGAAGCTGCGGGCACGTCTGCGGGGCGAACCAGGGGTGCGTCGGCGGCGGCTGCGTCGCCGCGCGCGTCTTCCCGCCCCCCGCAACCTGTACGGGCGGCGGTCCCTCGCCCACCGTCGGCGCCGGCAGCACCGCCAAGTGCGCGGGCCTCATCGCCCAGACCAGCTTCACGTGGAGCGTCTGCTCGTGCCAGAACATCACCTTCGACGCCGACGCGCTGGTCGACGGCTGGAACAGCACGATGGGCGGCTACAAGCCCCACCAGCTGGGCGGCGGCATGGGCGCGAACATGAGCATCTCGAGCATGAGCCTCGCCGACATCTACGGGCAGTCTTGGGCGGCGGCGAGCAGCACGGCCTTCAACGTCTCGGCCTTCAACGTGTACGACGACATCCGGAGCGGCGGCAACATCAGCGGCGACCAGGTCGCCGCCGCGCGCGACGCCTACGTCGTCGGCAACATCAGTGGTCAGATGACAGTGGGCGGGACGCTGTACCAGACGCCGGGCAAGGCCCACCCGGGCCTGACGGCCGTGCAGCAGACGGTGACGGTGCCGCCGCCCTGCAACTGCACGAGCCCGATCCCGGTCGTCGACCTGGTCGCCTGGGCGAAGACCAACAACAACGACGCGGCGATCGGACTGGACCCGGCCATCATGACCCAGGCGGGTCATCCGTCGCGCATCGACCTTCCGTGCGGCGTCTATTACATGAACGGCTTCAGCAGCGGCGGCAGCATCGTCGCGCACGGAAACGTCGCGCTGTTCATCGACGGCAGCGTCACATCGTCCGGGGATCTGGTGCTGACCGTCGCGGACCCGACGTCGGCGATCGACATCTTCGTCTCGGGAACGATCGTCGCCACCTCCAGCTTCAGCCTGGGAAATCCCAGCTACCCCGCGCTGACCCGGCTTTACATCGGCGGCACGCAGACGCTGAACGTGCAGTCGATGCTGATCATCGGCGCCGAGATCTGGGCCGGCAACGCCACCGTGCTGTGGGAGAGCGACACCGACGCGTTCGGGTCGATCTTCGCGGGCGACCTGCAGGTCGTCTCGACCTTCAACCTCCACTACGATCAGGGCGTGATCCACGCGGGCAATCGCTGTCCGGGCGGGGAAGGCGGCGGGACGGGCGGCACCGGGGGCGGCGGCTGCGCCACCTGCGAGGAATGCGGCAACCAGGCTTGCCACAACGGAATGTGCGGGATGTGCACGACGAGCGATGAGTGCTGCGCGCCGCTGGTCTGCAACGGCGGCACGTGCAGCGCGCGCATCCCCTGAGCACGTATAGAACCAATTCGCCGCAACTAAATTGCGGCGTGAATTGCCGGAACGCGAAGATCTGAGCGCGTTCGCGATTCTGTCGCCTTCGGCATCTCGATGTCCGAAAGCCGGTCGCTCGCGGATCGATTTTTCGAATAGCGGACACTGCGATCGAACTTTCGAGCACCCTGAACTTTTTCGTTCACGGGAAGTTCGAACAGTTGTTGCGGCGAGACGACAACGATCGGCGTTACAGACGTTGGCGATCGTTGTTCGTTCTGCCGTCCGTTTTCCGCTGGCGCAAGGAGGAGTCATGCAGTCACCGTGTCGATTCTCGAAAAGAATGGCCCGCTGCGCTCCGCTGACCGCTCTCCTCGGCGCAACCCTCGCGACCGCCGGCTCCGCCGCCGCGGGCGAGGAGCTACCTCAACCGGATCTGACCGCCGAAGGGCACCTGGTCCAGACCGGGCCGCTGAACGTGCTGCCCGAAGCGGTGTCGGCGCGGGTGAGCGACGACCGCGCGACGGCCACGGTCTGGGGCGGGTATGACGGCGCCAAGCGCGCGCCGCTGCTGACCGCCACGGCGGAAGCGCGCGTGCTGGGCCGGCTGGTGCTCGTGGCGGGCGCTGCCTATGCGGAGGTTCCCGGCGACGCAACGATGCGGCCGCAGGTCGGGCTCCGCGCCCAGCTGCTCGATCAGGGGAAGCACGGCCTCGACGGCGCCGTCGCGCTGATGTACCGGCAGGACCTGTTCGCCAACGAGGAGGGCTTCATCCAGGGCGCCGTCGCGCTCGAGCGACGCCAGGGCCCGGTTCGCGTCGTCGGCAACCTGCTCTACGGACAGGACGGCGAGGGCGACGACCATGACGGCGAGATGCGACTGGCCGCTCTGCTCGAAACCCGGCCCG
>Ga0066903_100000184_pt1 | contig 33810 bp, 27 predicted proteins | sample PanSoiMetaGPlot1_FD_67491 | JGI IMG/M metagenome (GOLD analysis project Ga0066903, IMG submission 67491) | Tropical forest soil microbial communities from Panama analyzed to predict greenhouse gas emissions - Panama Soil - Plot 1 (version 2) | ecosystem: Environmental > Terrestrial > Soil >... | reverse complement strand
CGAAACCCGGCCCGGACTGCTCGTCGGCTTCGACGGCCGCTACCGACGCGATCTCGCGTCCAGCGATCCGAACCGGGTCGCCCGCAACCGCCCCACATACGAGCTGACGGCCGGACCGGCCGTCTCATACACGCGCGGGTCGTGGGCGGTGATGGCCGAAACCGGCCTCTCCGCCGTCCGCACGGCGACGACGCGGGCCGGTGTGGTCGCCCTCGCCGGCCTCGGCTCCAGCTTCTAGTTCCTGCGAATTCGAGCCCGTTCACGAAGGAGAGAGCGCGATGAAGACCCTGCCATCTGTCACGTCCATCAAATTCGGCCTCACAACGGCCCTTCTGACCATCGTTTCCGCGCTGCCCGCCCGTGCCGACACGGGGGTGCAGATCGCGACAGGCCAGTTCATCACCCCGACGGCCCCGCGCGGCGCCGTGCAACAGTTCCTCAACCCCAAGCTGGCCGCCTACCCCAGCTTCATCGCCGGTGAGGCGGTGCGCTCCCAGCTGAGCCCGGACGGCCGCACGCTGGCGATCCTCTGCGCGGGCCAGAATTCGCTGGTCAAGAAAGACGGAACGAACGACGTGGCCGCCTCGACGCAGTTCTTGTTCATCTACGACGTCAGCGGATCGCATCGCGACGCACCACTGCTCAAACAGGTGATCCAGCAGACGAACGCGCACGTCGGCCTCGTCTTCGCGCCCAACGGCAACACGCTCTACGCGGCGGGCGGCCGGGACGACTCCGTTTACGCCTACAGCAACGTCGGCGGCACCTGGATGCTGGGCGCCATTCTGGGTCTCGGCCACGCCAACAAGGGGGTCGGGCTCGGCGTCAGCCCCAACGCCGCCGGGCTCGCGATCTCGCGTGACGGCACGACGCTGGTCGTCGCCAACAACTATAACGACTCGATCAGCGTCATCGATGCAGTGAACGGCACCGTCCGATACGAGCACGATCTGCGCCCGTTCTTCGCCGGCAATGAAGGCATCAGCGGCGGCGTGGGCGGGACCTTCCCGTTCGCGGTCGTCCTGAAGGGCAACAAGGTGGCGTACGTGTCGTCCGACCGCGATCGCGAGGTGATTGCGATCGACATAAGCTCCACGACCGCCGGCCATCTGATCAAGCGCATTCACCTGGACGGCAATGCGCTGGGGATGGCCCTGGACGCGTCGGGCGCGCGGTTGTACGTGGCCGAGGACAACGCCGATCAAGTTGCAGTGATCGATACGGCGTCGAACGAGGTGAGCGCGAAGATCGACGCGCGGGCGCCGGCCGGTCTGCTGCCGGGCTCCAGCGACGACAACGCCGATGACAACAGCCGCAAGTCCCGCTTCACGGGCGCGGCGACCTTCACCGTCACGTTGGCGCCGGACGGCCGCACGCTTTATGCGGTCAACGCGGGCGCGAACGCGATCGCCGTGATCCCGCTGAGCGGCGCGCACGCCCTCCGGGTGGCCGGCCTGATCCCGACCGCGTACGAACCCCACGACATCACCTTCAGCAGCGACGGCCAGACGATGTACGTCGTGAACGGCAAGAGCGTCACGGGACCGAACCCCGATCACCTGTCCAACTCGACCGCCCTGATCACGTACTTCATGTACCTGGGCGGCAACGCAGCGGCGGCGGTGGCGGCGAAGGCCTCCAACGAATATCAGTTCCAGCTCGAGCGCGCGTCGCTGGTCAGCGCACCCGTGCCGGACTCAGGTGACCTGGACCGCCTGACCAGGCAGGTCGCCGACAACAACTTCTACGGCCGTGGCGCGAGCGACGCGGACCGGGGGACGATGGCGTTCCTCAGCCACCACATCAACCACGTCATCTACATCGTGAAAGAGAACCGCACCTTCGATCAGATCCTCGGCGACCTCGGCAACGGGGCGAACGCCGACGACACACTGGTGCAGTTCGACAAGACGATCACGCCGAACTTCCATCGCCTGGCGAGCCAGTTCGTCACGCTGGATAACTTCATGGACCCGGGCGACGGCAGCATGGACGGCTGGTCGTGGAGCCTGCAGGGCCGGGTCACCAACACCGAGACCCTGACCCAGCAGATCAACTACGCATTCGTGAACCGCGGGCTCTCCTACGAATCCGAGGGGACCAACCGCAACGTGCCGGTGAACTTCGCGACGGTCGCCGAGCGGGATCAGGCCGCGGGCCCGGCCGGGACCACGAAGTACTCCGACGCCAGCGCCGCCGTGCCGGGCGGGACGGCGAACCTCCTGACCGGCGGCGGCAATCACGCCTCCAGCGACGCGCCGCTGGTCGCGCAGGGCGGCTACATCTTCGACGCCGTCTTGCGCGCGGGCGGAACCGTCCGCAATTACGGCTTCCTGGTGAACAACATCGGCAGCGTCGGGACCAAGGCTGCGCCCGAGAAGGATCCCTTCGGGGACGGCGTCATCCAGGTCGCGCCGCTGGCGCCGTCCCTGGTGCCGCTGACGGACGTCTATTTCCGCGGCTACGACCAGGTCTATCCCGATCTGTGGCGCTACAACGAGTGGAAGCGTGAGTTCGATCAGTATGTCGCGGGCGGGAACCTGCCCGGTCTGTCGATGGTGCGCTTCAGCCATGACCACATGGGATCGTTCACGAGCGCGCTCGGAGGCCTGAGCACGCCGGAGACGCAGAACGCCGACGACGATCTGGCGGTCGGGCGTTTGGTCCAGGACGTCGCCCAGAGCCGCTTTGCCAGCGACACCCTGATCATCATCACCGAGGACGACTGCCAGGACGGTCCCGACCACGTGGATTCACATCGCGCGACGGCGTACGTCGTCGGTGCCTACGTCAAGCAGGGCGCGATCGTCAGCACGCGCTACAGCCAGGTCAATGTACTGCGCACGATCGAGGACATCCTCGGCACCCAGCACATCAACCTCAACACCGCGTTTCAGCGACCGATGACGGAGGTGTTCGACACCCGCTCGTCCGGCGCGTGGAGCTATACCGCCGACGCTTCGACGGTGCTTTCGACGACCACACTGTCGCGGGCGCCGGGCGGGCTCGGGGTCCAGTACGCGAGCGGCCCGGTCGTCAAACCCCGGCACGCCGCGAAGTACTGGGCGAAGGTGACCGCCGGGTTCGACTTTTCCGACGCGGATCGCGTTCCGCCGGCCCGCTTCAACCGGGTGCTGTGGCGGGGCCTCAAGGGCGGCCAGCCTTACCCGGCGAGCATCAGCGCCCGCCGCGTCGCCATCAACCGCGACAACGATTAGGGCGACCGACGTCGGCCTGGCCGGCGCTGCCCGTCCGCAAGGGCGGCGCCGGCCAGGCACGCCCATTGCGGCCCATGCTTCTGAAGCGTGACTTCTCATTTATGGCAACATCTCATTTGTGGCCGATGGGCCGGATCCGCTGATCTCGGCCGGGCGCTTCCGGGCATCGACAAGATGCCGTGACGAAGCCTGCCCGCATCGCATTCCTGGCGCTGGCGCCCGCGCTGCTTCTGGCCTGCGGAAACGGGTCCACCGGCGAAGGCACTGACGCATCGGGCGGCACCGGCGGCACCGCCGGAACGCAGGGCGCGGCGGGGGCGACGGGAGCCGCCGGAACGCAGGGAACGGCCGGGACACAGGGCGGAGGCGGGGCAGGAGGCGGCGCGGGCGTGCAGGGATCGGCGGGCGCCGGCGGCGGCGCGGGCAACGCGGGCGGTGCAGGCGGTTCGGGCGGCGGGAGCGGCCGTGGCGGCGCCGCGGGCGACACGGGCGGCGCAGGCGCTTCGGCCGGACGCGGCGGTGCGACGGCCGGCAGCGGCGGCGGCGGCGGCGCGGCCGGGACCGGCGGCCAGGCGGGCGCGACGGGCCGGGGCGGGAGCGGCGGCGGCACGGCCGGTGGCGGCGGGCGCGGCGGCGCGGGCGGCAGCGGCGGCGGCGCCGGGAGCGGCGGGGGCACCGGCGGCTCGAGCGCCTACAACCCCTGCCCGACCAACGGCACCGCCTGCGTCATCTTGCCGCTGGGCGATTCGATCACGCACGGGTACGCATCGACCGACGACGCCGGCTATCGCTCGCCGCTGTTCAAGCTGATCGTCGCCGCGAGCCAGAAGGTCACGTTCACCGGCTCGCTCACGAACGGACCGACGCAGGTGTCGGGGCAGACTTTCCCGCGCAGCCACGAGGGCCACGACGGCTGGACGATCGATCCCGGCTACAGCACGTACGGCAATGGCGGGATCTCGGCGCTGATCCCCAGCCCGGCACTGAACGGCAAGCCGCACATCATCCTCCTTCACATCGGGACGAACGACACCGGGTTCATGGACGCGGCGAACATGTCGACGCGCCTCGAGGCCCTGCTCGACAAGATCGCGGGGGCCGCGCCGAGCTCTCTGATCGTGCTCGCCCAGATCGCGCCGCTCGGCTACACGAGCTCGCCGCTGACGACCTACAACTCCCGGATCCCGGGGATCGTCCAGTCGCACGCCGCCAAGGGCCAGCACATCGTCGGCGTCGACATGAGCAAGATGCCGCTCTCGGACATCGGCAGCGACAACGTCCACCCCAACGACACCGGCTACGGCTACATGGCGAACATCTGGTACGCGGCCATCAAGGACCTCCTGCCCAAATAAGCGCGCGTCCACGGGATCTCTGCCGCCCTGACCGGGAATTCTGGAAAGAGGGGATCCATGGCAAAGACGCCCCATGCGGTGTTCGTTCTATTGTTGGCCGCCGCCCCGGCCTGCAAGCTCGCGGCGACCCGGCCGACGTCGACGGGCGCGGCCGGTGCCGCCGGAATCGGCCCGGCCGGCGCGGCCGGCGCGGCGGGCACCGGCACGGGCGGGGCGGGAGGCAGCAGCATCCCCGGCCTCGATTCGCTGGCTATCAGCCCGACCAGCGCGACCTTGATGGTGACGCAGGGCGGCCCGGCGCAGACGCAGCAGTACACCGTCACCGGAATGGTGGGCGGCCAGGCGCGCGACCTGACCACCCAGGTCACCTACTTCGCCACCCCGTCGGGCGTGGTGTCGATCAGCGCGGCCGGTCTCGCGACGACGATCGGCAACGCGGGGGGCGTCGTCACGATCACCGCGACGTCCGGCGGCAAGAGCGCGACCGCGACGCTGACGGTCGTCTACACCTTCACGGGCGCCGACCCGCAGATGACGGGGAGCGTGCCCGCGAACGCGTCGACGGTGTTCACCAGCACCACCAACGACACCAGCCGCGCCCCGACGCTCGTCTACCCGAACGACGGCGTGCTGTTCCCGCCCAACGTCTCGGGCGTCGAGATCCACTTCACCCCCGGGGCGAACAACACGCTCTTCGAGGTGAGCGTGGTCGGCACCGTCTCGAACGTCACCAGCTACATCCGCTGCACGGCGCCCACCGGCATCAACGGGTGCATCTACACGCCCGATCCGACGCTGTGGGTCAGCATCGCGCGCTCGAACGCGGGGCAGCCGGCCGCCACGCTGATGGTCCGCGGCACCGACGACACCGGGACGTCCGTCGGCGCGAGCCAGAGCATCAAGATCCGGTTCTCGAAGGACCCGATCATGGGCGGCCTCTACTACTGGACCACCAACAACTCGGGCGCGATCATGCGCTGGGATTTCTCGGGCACCGCCACCGCCGCCACGCCCTACCTGACGCAGGCGAACACCGACGGCCGGACGTGCCTCGGCTGCCACGCGCTGTCGCTCGACGGCAGCAAGCTGGTCGCCAGCGCGGGCGGCCAGAACCAGGGACATCTGCTGCTCTGGAACGTCACGACCAACACGGCGGCGCAGCGCTACCCGCTGGCCCAGCAGAGCCAGTTCGAATCGTGGAACGCGGCCGGGGACGCCTTCGTCGGGATCTACGGCGACCAGACCAAGAAGGGAGCCGTGAACCTGATGCTCTTCGACGGCACCAGCGGCGCCGTCACGCAGACCATCGACCTCGGCGGGCTGCGCGCCGATCACCCGGACTGGACGAAGAGCATGGACGGCCCGGACACCATCGCCTTCACGTCGGTGGACGCGACCGCGACGACGACCGATCAGAAACCGGCGACCGGCGGCATCGACTTCGTCCAGAACAGCGGCGGCGCCTGGGGCGCGCCGCAGATGCTGGTCCCGTCGCTACTCGGAAAGAACCGCTACTACCCGGCCATCAGCCCGGACGGCACGCTGGTCCTCTACGACGAATCGACCTGCGCGAACACGCCGACCGCCGGGCAGACGCCCGACATCTCGTGCAACGCCGACACCGACGCGACGGCGACCGTCTACCTGACCCAATTGCCGCCGGGCGATCCGACGCCCGTGTTGCTGACCAACGCCAACAGCCCCGGCGTCGCGGACAACGGCGCCACGGCGCTGACGAACTCGTTCCCGAAGTGGGCCCCGTTCGTCACCCAGCTCGACGAGTTCAACAAGCTCTACTGGTTCACGTTCTCGTCCACCCGGCAGTACGGCCTGCGCGCCCCGCCCAAACCTGGATCGACGCAGAACGCGGAGAACCCCAGCGGCACGCTGATCTGGATGGTCGGGATGCAGCAGGGCATCAACGGCGGCGACCCCAGCTTCGCGGCCTTCTGCCTGCCGTTCCAGGACGTGACGACGTCGAATCACATCGCGCAGTGGACGAAGATCTTCATCGCCGGGCCGACCTGAGGTCGGTGGTCGACGGCGGGTGCTTCGCGGGGGCAGGATGCCCCGGCGGGGGCATTTTTCCCCGCGCCTCGTCGGGATCCTGTCACTTGCGCAGATCGACGCCGACGGCCTGTTCGACCTGCGAGACCGCAATCCAGTAGGCGGCGAGGTCGTTCAGATACTCGACGTTCGTCGCGATGTAGGTCCGTTCCGCGTCGAAGAGCTCCAGCAACGAGGCGGCGCCCTTCTGGTACTGGATCCCGACCAGATCGCGCGCCCGCCGCGCGCGCTCGAGCAGGCGTCCCTGCATTCGCTCGACCTGGTCCTTCGCCGCCGCGTAATTGGCGTGGGCCGTGGCAACGTCGCTCACGACCTGCGCTTCGATCTTCGCCTGCTGGGCGTCCTGAAGCTTGAGATCAGACTCCGCCTTACGGATCTCTCCCTGCTGCCGGTAGAAGAGCGGCAGCGGTGCGTTCAGGCCGACGGTCAGCGTCGGCGGCGTGAGCGGCGCGTTCGTCCCGATGCCGCCTGAGCCCGCTTGCTGGTAGTTGAGATCCAGCGCGATGTCGGGAAACCGCAGGCGCTTCGCCAGCGCCACCGCCGCGTCGGCGCGGGCGTGCTGCGCCCGCTGGGCCTTCAGGTCGGGCCGGCGATCGAACGCCTCCGCCACCAGCGAGGCCGGCGTGGCCTGCGCGAGGGCGCCAGGCACCGAAAACGCCGGCAGATCGGCGTCGACTTCGAACGCCGGCAGCTGGCCCCGCACGCCGAGCAGGAACGCGAGGCCCAGCTTCGTCACCTGCAGCGCGCGGCGCGCGGCCGAAACCGCCTGCTCGGCCTCGAGCTTGGCGGTCTCCACCTTCGCTTCGTCGGCTTCCGAGATGGCGCCCTTCTGATAGCGCAGATGCATCAGCTCGAAGGTGGCGGCGAGCGACTTTTGCACCTCGAGCGCGAAGTCGAGCTGATCGCGCGCCAGCACCGCCTGCAGGTACTGCTGCTTCACCGTAAATTCCAGCGTGCGCTGTGCGTCGGCGCGGCCCTGGCGCGCGGCCTCGAGCCCGCTGTTCGCGACGCGAAGCCGCAGTCCCCGCTTGCCGGCCAGCGTGTCTTCGATCGCGTGCTGGTCGTTGAGGTCGAGCCCGATGCCGTTCGCACTGCACGTCGCGGACTCGCACATCGCGCCGGGGTTGTACGTGAACACGTGGCTGAAGCTGACCCCGAAGGCCGGATTGGGGACCGCCCCGGCCGCCTTCAGATCGCCTTCGGCGCCCTCGACGGCCGCCTCGGCGATGATCAGGTCGAGGCCCGACTGACGGAAGATCTTCAGCGCCTCATCCAGCGTCAGGCGGGCCGGCAAGGCCGGCGAGGGCGGCGCCGGCGCGGCGATGCGAGGCGCGATCAGGATCACGACGGCACTGATGATCGAGGCTGCCGGGCGCACGGCGATCACCCGCGGGGCAGCAAGCGGCGCGCCAGGGCGTCGCGCGGTCATGAGCCCCGCATCCGCGCGTCGCTGGCATGGAAGGTGCTCTAGCGCCAGCCGCTCACGTGGTCAGATGCGATTGGCGATCCAGTGTTACCGGGCGAGTCGCCCCGGACCGGCGGGCGTGCACGATCCGAAACGCGCTCGCCGTCGCGCTGACCGCGATCGCGGGTTGTGGCGCGCACGCCGCGAAGCCGCCCCCGCCGGCGCAGCCGCCGAACGGCGAGGTCTGGATGACGCGCGAGCAGGTTCGCGACGCTCACGTCGACGTCGACCTCGTCTCGAACCGCCCGGTCGGCAACGAGGTGGTCACGAGCGGTCGCGTCGCGTTCGACGACCTGCGCGTGTCGCACGTCTACTCGCCGGTCACGGGACGGGTGACCCGCATCCTGGCTGACCCCGGCCAGCGCGTGAAGAAAGGGGCGGCGCTGGCTGTCATCGAATCACCTGACGTCGGCAACGCCTTCGCCGATCTCGCCAAGGCGCAGGCCGATCTGGTCGCCGCGGAGCACGACTTCCGGCGCCAGCAGGATCTGTACGAGGCGCACGCCGGCTCGCAGCGCGACTTCGAGACCGCGCAGGACAACTACGGCAAGTCGAAGGCGGAGATGGAACGGGCGCGGCGAAAAGCGGCGCTGTTCCGCAAGGCCGCGGGCGACGACGTGACCCAGGGGTTCACGCTGCGGGCCCCGATCGACGGCGAGGTGATCTCGCGCAGCGTGAACCCGGGCGCGGAGGTGCAAGGGCAGTATTCGGGAGGAACCGCCGTCGAGCTGTTCACGATCGGAGAGCTGGACGCGGTCTGGATCCTCGCCGACGTGTTCGAGATGGATCTGGCGCGGGTTCACCAGAAAGCGGCCGTGATCGTCAAGGTCGTCGCCTATCCGAACCGTCTGTTCAAGGGCGAGGTCGACTACATCACCGGCGCGCTCGACCCGACCACGCGCACGGCGCGCGTCCGCTGCTCGATCGCCAACCCGGACCGCGCGCTGAAACCCGAGATGTACGCGACGGTCGTCATCGCCGTCGAGGGACACCCCGTCCCCGCGGTCCCGCGCGCCGCCGTCCTGCACATCGCCGAGCAGACGGTGGTGTTCGTGGAGAGCGGCCGGGCCCCCGACGGCCGGCTCAAGTTCGTCCGTCGCGTCGTCGCGGTCGACGAGAGCGACGGCGCCGACTACGCGCCCATCACGCGGGGGCTGGCCCTCGGTGAACGGGTCGTCAGCTCGGGGGCGATCCTGCTCTCCGGGATGCTCTAGAAGGCGCCGTGATCGCACGCATCGTCCGCTTCGTGCTGCGCATGCCGGCGTTCGTGCTGGTGCTGTCGCTGGGGATCGTCGCGCTCGGCCTCTACAGCTACAAGCAGCTCGACGTCGAGGCCTACCCGAACCCGGTCCCGCCGATGATCGAGGTGATCACGCAGCCGTCCGGCTGGAGCGCCGAGGAGGTCGAACGGTACGTCACCATTCCCCTCGAGAACCAGCTGAACGGGATGATCGATCTCGATCACATCCGGTCGCAGTCGCTGTTCGGCCTGTCGGACATCAAGTGTTACTTCACCTGGAACGTCGACTACCACCTGGCCGAGCAGCGGGTGCTGAACCGGCTCAACTTCGTCTCGCTCCCGCCGGGCATGACGCCGCAGCTGTCTCCCTGGAGCGCCATCGGCGAGATCTACCGCTACGTCGTCCGCGGCGACGGCTATTCGCTGGCCGACCTGAAGACGGCGGAAGACTGGATCCTGGAGCGCCAGTTCCGGCAGGTGCCGGGCGTCATCGACGTGGTCGGGTTCGGCGGCCACACGAAGGAGTACCACGTCGAGGTCGACCCCTACCGGCTCAAGGGCCACGGCCTGACGCTGACGCAGCTGGAAGGTGCGATCGCCAATTCCAATCAAAACGTCGGCGGCCAGCGGCTGACGCTGGGCGAGCAGTCCTTCAACGTGCGCGGCATCGGCCTCATTCGATCGCTGGGCGACATCCGGGACATCGTCGTCACCGAACAGAAAGGGACGCCGGTGCGGGTCCGCGATCTGGCGGACGTGTCGGTCGGTCACGCGCCGCGCCTCGGGATCATCGGCAAGGATCTGGAGCCCGACGTCGTCCAGGGGACGGTGCTGATGCGCTACGGGGGCGATTCATTGAAGACGCTCGCCAACGTGCACGCGCGGGTGGACGAGATCGAAAAGCAGCACGTGCTGCCGCCTGGCATGCGCATCGAACCGTACTACGACCGCGCCGATCTGGTGAAGCTGACGACCCACACTGTCCTCGAGAACCTGATCATCGGGATGCTGCTGGTGGCGGGCGTGCTCTGGCTGTTTCTCGGCCACGGTCGGGCCGCGATCATCACGGCGCTCAACATCCCGCTGGCGCTGATGCTCGCGTTCATCGGCATGGTCGGCACGGGCACGCCCGCCAACCTGATCTCGCTGGGGGCGGTCGACTTCGGCATCGTCGTCGACTCGACGGTGATCATGATGGAGAACATCTTCCGGCACCTGGCGATGCCGGGCCGCCGCAACAAGATCGAGCGGATTCTTTCGGCCGCGGGCGAGGTCGGCCCGCCGATGTTCTCGTCCACGCTGGTGATCGGGGTCGCGTTCATCCCGCTGTTCACGCTGACCGGCGTGGCGGGCGTGATCTTCTCGCCGATGGCGCACACCTACGCGTTCGCGATCGGGGGCGCCATCATCCTGGCCCTGACGCTGACGCCGGTGCTGGCGGAGCGCGCCCTGCACGTGGCGCGTCCCGAGGAGCACGAGCACGACAACTGGCTGATGCGGGCGCTGAAGTCGGTCTACCTGCCGCTGTTCGCGTTCGCGCTGCGCCGCAAGCAAGCCGCGCTGGCCATCGGGGCCGCCGTCGTGCTGGCCAGCCTGGTCGGGGCGGGCGCGCTCGGCCGCGAATTCATGCCGAAGCTCGAGGAGGGCAACTTCTGGATCCGCGCCACCTTCCCGACCTCGATCTCCCTGGACGACTCCGCGCGGTACGTCGGACGGATGCGCGCCGTGATCCTCGGCTGCCCGACCGAGGGAACGCCGTGCGACGAGGCGCGCCGCAAGCACCCGGAGATCACGACCGTCGTGTCGCAGCTGGGCCGTCCGGACGACGGCACCGACGTCTCGGGCTTCAGCAACGTCGAGCTGTTCGCGCCGCTCAAGCCGGCCAAGGACTGGCGCCGGGGTCTCACCAAGGCGTCGATGACCGAGGAGCTGTCGCGCGAGTTGGAAGACACCTTCCCCGGCGTCATCTTCAATTTCTCCCAGATGATCTCGGACAACGTCGAGGAGGCGATGTCCGGCGTCAAGGGCGAGAACACGGTCAAGGTCGTCGGGCCTGACCTGCGCGTCAACGAGCAGAAGGCGAACGATATCGTCGACGTGATGCAGGAGGTGAAGGGCGTCCGCGACCTCGGCCTCTTCCCGTCGCTCGGCCAGCCCGACGTCCGCATCACGCCCGATCGCGTCCTCTGCGCGCGCTATGGGCTGAACGTGGGCGACGTCGGAGCGGTGATCGAAGCGGCGATCGGCGGGCGGGCGCTGACGCAGGTCTACGAGGGTGAGAAGCGGTTCGATCTGACGGTGCGCTGGGCCGCGGGCGCCCGCAAGGACCTCCCGTCGATCCGCAACATCCTGGTCGCGACGCCGGACGGCGCGCAGATCCCGCTGGGACAGATCGCGCAGATCGTCGAGGAGGAAGGTCCCTCCCTCATCTACCGCGAGGACAACCGCCGCTACGCCCCGGTCAAGTTCTCGGTGCGCGGCCGCGACCTCGCGTCGACGATCGCGGAGGCGCAGGAGAAGATCGCCGAGCGGGTCAAGCTTCCCTACGACACGCATCTGGAATGGGCGGGCGAGATCAACCAGCTCAACGAGGCGACCGGACGGCTGGTGATCATCATCCCGATCACGCTGCTGGTGATCGCGATGCTGGTCTACTCGTCGGTGCGCAACTGGAAGGACATGCTGATCGTGCTCGGCGGTATTCCGGTGGCCTGCAGCGGCGGGATCCTGGCGCTCCTGCTGACGCGAACCCACTTCTCGATCTCCGCGGCGATGGGCTTCATCTCGATCTTCGGCATCTCCGTGCAGGATGCGCTGATCGTCGTGACGTACGCGCAGCGGCTGTGGGACGACGGGCTGGGTCTGGAAGAAGGGGTGCGCCACGCGGCGGAGCGCCGGCTGCGCCCGGTGCTGATGACCACCTTCGTCGCGATGCTCGGGCTGACGCCGGCCGCGCTCTCGCACGGCATCGGAGCGGACACGCAGAAGCCGCTCGCCATCGTCGTCATCGGCGGCGCGCTGATGCTCGCCGTTCTTCCTCGGCTCGTTCAGCCGCCCCTGCTGGTGCTGGCGCATCGGAACGAACGGCGCTGGCGGAACCGCCCGCCCCCCGTGGCGGCGCGCGACGAGGCGCTCGCCGAGAGCGACCGGCCGCTCGAAACGACCTGAGCGCCGCGCCCGAGGCGCCTCACTTCGTCGCTGGCTTCGCGCGGGCTTCCAGCGCCGCGGCGTCGATCCGCGTCAGGTCGCAGTGGCCCGGGTCGGCCGACACGACGCAGGCGTAAATGGCTTGATCGTCGGTCACGATGCCCATGCCGAACGTCGCGTGGAACAGCTCCTTCATCTCTTCGCGGGAGTCGATCCGCGCGAACAGGAGCGGCTGCGCCTCGAACTTGTCCTCCGCCTGGAATCTCCAGCCTTTCCAGATCAGAAGGGGCGGCACGCAGTTGGCTCCCACACGCGCGGCCGCGCCGTTACCGCGCGCGGCGATCTTGTAGAGGCCGTGGCCGGTGCACGCGTACAGGTCGTCGCCGTCGAATGTCGCGGCGACGAGGAGATCCTCGATCTTCCAGACCTGACGGGGCTCGCCGACCGGCTGCGGAATTGACCAGACGGACGAGACCTTGCCCGGCCTGACGTAGCGCCACGCGCCGTTCTTCTTTTTCGGCGGTGTCAGGTGGGTCGGCGCCGTCAGGAACAGGAAGAGCTCGGAGCCGTTGTTGGTGAGACCGACGAGGCGGGAGTCCCAGCCCTTCCAGAGCTCGCGCACGTTCCGCCCGTAGAGATCCGAACCGACGACGGCGATCCTCTGGGGAAGCTCCTTCTCGGGCTGCGGGTCCGCCTCCACCCAGGCGAGGCCGCGGGCCACGACGACCAGGTTCGACGGATGAGGACGCTTCCGGACGATCGGCCCCGCCAGTCCCGTTGCATCGTCGACCATGTCGATGTCGCAGGACGTGCCCAGCGCGGCATCCACGAGGGAGTCACGATCGTCGCACGCGATCAGGAAGCGGCAGTTCGTGTAGCAGATGCTGAGGGCGTGCGGTGGCACGGGAGCCGGTTCGGGCCGACCCCCGGCCTTCGGCACGCGCATCAACTTCACCTGGCTGAACGTGGTCGGGTCCGGGCTGTCGTAATAGACGTAGCGATCGTCGACGTCGACGAGCCTGACCATATCCAGTCCCTTCGCCACTTCCTGCGCCGCGGCCTTCGCGGGTTCGCCGGCCCGGGCGCGACCGCCGACCACGGCGCACAGGAGCGCGAGCGCGATGGTTGCGAATGTGGGACCACCCACGACGAGCGCACTATCCCCTGTTTTGGTTTCCGTTACGATGGGCGGCAATGATGTTCCGATCTCTCGTCACGCCGGCGCTCGCGGGCGCGCTGCTGGCCGCCAGCCCCGTCGGTCCGCTCGGCACGATTCGCCAGCAGGTCCGCCGCGCGAAGCCGGAGCTCGCCGGCCACACCAGCCTGCCCGACTACCACGAGTCCCCCTACCAGCCGTCGGAGATCGTCGAGCGGATCCACGCCCTCGAGAGCAAGCAGGCCTGGAGCGAGCTCTGCCGCGAGCTCGGCGCGCTGCCCGACGACGAGCTGGAGCTGTTCGAGGACGCGATCCGGAAGCCAGAGCACGCGAAGCATCTGCCCTGCGCGGGCGCGCTGCTGGGCCGGATCGCCGCCTACTGGAAGACCAGCGAGAAGAAGCTGGCGGCGGCCCACCCGATCGCCGCCGCGGTCACGCTGCCGAACCGCCCCATCTCCGTCGACACCAGCAAGGATTCGATCTTCACGGACGGACACCTGGCCGACGACGAGATCGCGCTGACCTTCGACGACGGCCCCCACCCGACCCGCACGCCGCGCGTCCTCGAGATCCTCGCCGCGGCGCACGTCAAGGCGATGTTCTTCGAGATCGGCCGCAACGCCGCCGCGCACCCCGAGGTGTCGCGCGGCGTTCTGTCCGCCGGGCACACCGTCGGCTCGCACACCTTCAGCCATCCCAACATGACACGCATCGACGAACGCCACGCCGAGAGCGAGGTCGACGCGGGCGACGCGTCCGTCTCGCTCGCGCTCGGGTTCAAACCCGGGGACCTGCCGTTCTTCCGCTTCCCGTACGGCGCGAAGACGCCGGTCGAACAGGGCTTCGTCTCGAAGCGCGGGAACACGACGGTGTTCTGGAACATGGACTCGCAGGACTGGAAGATCCGCGATCCGCACAAGCTGTTCCTGAACGTCCTGTCCGAGCTGGATCGCGCGAAGCACGGCATCATCCTGTTCCACGACATCCACGAGCAGACGGTGATTGTGCTTCCGCACGTGCTGGCCGAGCTGCAGGCCCGGCGCATGAAGACGGTCGTGTTCGTCGCCGCCCCGACGGCGTCGCCGCCGTCGAGCCCTCCCTGGGCGCGCTGAGCTGCGTCGGCGGCGCGACGGCCCGGCTTGCGCCGGATCGTCGAGCGGCCAGATTCGGACGATGGGGGGACCCCTGGGAAGGACGGGTGTCATGAGCAAGCAAAGGAGCTCGGTTTTGTCTTTATTGGCGTCGGGAGCGCTCGCAGCGGGAGCGCTGCTGATCGGTTCGCCCGGCCGCGCGGCCGCGTCCGAGCCGACCACCTCGGCTGAGGCGCAGCAGATGGCGCAGGAGGCGCAGGCCCGGGCGGAGCAGTTCAAGGCGATGGGCGGCACCGGCTACAAGACCGGCCTCGTCCAGCGTGAGGAGAGGGAGGCCGCGCGCTATCAAGCGCTGGCGGACCAGCTGGCCGCACAGGAGCCGAACGTCACCGGCGTGATCGTGACGACGCCGGACGGCGAGACGGCGGCGGTCGGCGTGGTGGTGACGCCCCCGGCGGCGCCCGTCACGTCTCCGGAGGTGGAGCAGGACGCCGCGCGCGCCGACCACTACCGTGCGATGGGCGGCACCGGCTACAAGGCCGGATTCGTCCAGTCGGCCGAGGCGCAGGAGCGCCGGGATGAGGCCGCGGTCCAGCCGCCCGCGCCGGCCCCGCAGCCGAATCCGATCTGCCTGACCAGCAAGCCGGCCGCGATCCTGACGTGCAGTTGAACCGCGCTCACGCTCAATAGATCCCGCGGATCGTGGCGAGCTCTTCGTCGAAGTAGCTCGGCAACACGCCCCACGGGTTCGGGTCCGTCTGGTCGGTGACGAACACCCAGCCGGCGCCGTTCGCGATCACGCGCGAAACCGCGGCGCCGGCGTCGGACGGCGGAACGCTGTGCACGAAGTGGCAGAAGCGCGTCCGCGAGTTCGCCGTCATCCACGAGGGCGGCACGTAGTCGGTCTGGTACTCGTTCCAGTTGCGCGCGAACTGCACCATCATGTCGAAGAAGTAGATGTACGTCGGGCAGAAGCGCGTCCCGACCGCCAGGAACGCGCCCGGATCCCGCGCCCGCACCGCGTCCGACATCCGGTGGTACATCGCCTCCATCGTCGAGCAGTCCGTGTCCATCGGCCCCTCGGCGAAGTAGATCCCGGACGGCGTGTAGAGATCGTAGTAGCGATTGATGTCGGCGATGACGTCGGCTTCGGGGCGCGCGCCGTAGCTGGTCGCCACGTAGCCGAGCATCGTGATCCCGGCCGCCTGACCCTGCGCGATCGCCTTCGTGTAGTTCGGATCCGTCGTGGTTCCCGGCCCGCTGGCGGGGTTGAAGACGATCATCCCGACGACGGGCGCGCCCGCAAACAGCCGCTGCCAGTCGGCGCTGGGCGGATTGAAATATGCCGGCACCGCCATCCGCACCGTGCCGGGCTGGGGCCGCACGCCGTCCACGGCGACCTCGAACGACTGCGCGTCGCCGTTTCCCCCGCTTCCGATGCCGCCGTCGGCGTGCTGGCTGCCGCTGGAACAAGACGCGAGCGCCGCCACCGTCCCCAACGCGATGCCGATTGTTCCCCTGACCCGCATGATCCTCCCCACGACCCGCCTCAGCCTGGTCCCTGACAGCGTAAGCATCGACGGTCGCCGGCGGGAGGTGGATGTCCCGGCCCGGGCTTCGTCCCTAGATTTCGCGCCATGGTCGACTCGCGCCTTCTGCAGGCGAACGAAAGGACGCTGCTGGCGTGGGTGAGGACCAGCATCGCGCTGATGACGTTCGGCTTCGTGATCGCGCGCATCGGCGTCTGGCTGCGCGCGCTGGGCGCGCGCACCGACCTGACCGCGGGCCACGAGCTCGGGACCGCCTGGATCGGCGGCGTGTTCGTCGCCATGGGGGTCATCGGGAACGCGCTCGCGGTGCGGCGGTTCGCCGCCAGTCGGCGCGCGATCCGGCGCCAGCAGGAGATCCCCGATGATCCGCTGCCGGTCGCGTTCGCCGTCCTGGTCAGCGCGTTCGGGGCGATCATCGGCGCGTACCTGCTGGTTCGCCTGCTGTGACGTTTTCGTGATGGGTTCCGCCGCGAGCCGACATCTAGACGGGGCGTATGACGACGCACCGTCATCGGCTGCCGTTTGCCGCGTTGGCGGCGTCCGCGATCGGGCTCGCGCTGGCGGGCTGCGGCGGTACCGGCGCCACGACGCCGGGCGGAACGGGCGGCGCAGGAACCGGGACGGCCGGCGACGGTGCCGCGGGAACCGCCGGAAATGGTGGCGCGGGCGCGGGCGGTGATGCGGATGCGGGCTTGCCTGCCGGCAACGGCGGAACGGGCGGCGCGGCCGGGACCGTGGGTGCGGGCGGCGGCGGGGCCGGCAGCGGAGGCAGTGGTGGCGGCGGTGGATCCGCGGGAGGTGGCGGCGCGGGCACCAGCGGCGGCGGTACGGCCGGCTCGAGCGGCGGCGGCACGAGCGGACGCGGCGGCGCTGGTGGCAGGGGCGGCGGCGGCAGCGGTGGCAGCGGTGGAAGCGGTGGATCCGCGGGCGGCAGCGCTGGTGGCCGCGGCGGGGCGGCCGCGGGTGCGGGGGGCCGCGGCGGCGCGGCCGGCGCCGCCGGAACAGGCGGAACCAGCGCAGGCGGCGCGGGAGGCACGCCGACCAGCATCACCGTCTGGCTGGCGGGCGATTCCACCGTCGCCAACGGCAGCGCGCCCTGCCCGATCGGCTGGGGCGCCGACTTCCAGGCTCTCTTCACCAGCCGCGCCACCGTCGTCAACGACGCGATCGCCGGCCGCAGCGTGCGCACCTGGCTCTACAGCGTCCAGAGCACGATGGACAGCACCGGTGAGTGCGTGCTCGACACGAACGCAGACGGTACGCCCGTGTTGCAATCGAGCTGGCAGCAGATGCTGAACGCGACGACGGGGATGAAGGCGGGCGATTACCTTCTCATCCAGTTCGGCATCAACGACAGCGACTCCGCTTGCCCGCGGCACGTCGGCATCAACGCCTTCAAGACGTCGTACGGAATGATGGCGCAGGCGGCGACGGATCGCGGCGCGCATCCGATCTTCATCACGCCGACCAGCTCGATCTCGTGCAGCGGATCGACGGCGGTTGCCACCCGCGGCCAATACGTGCCGGCCACCAAGGACGCGGGGACGCAGTACGGCGTCCCGGTCATCGACCTGAACGCGGCCACGGTCGCGCTCTACAACGCGATGTCGTTCTGTCCCGTGCCGGGCGGCGATGTCACGGCGTCGACGACCGGGCCCGTCGGAGATTTCTTCTGCGACGACCACACGCACTTCTCCGCGACCGGCGCGCCGCAGATCGCCGGCCTCGTCGCGCAGGCGATCCGGAACCAGGGTCTCCCACTGGCCGCCTACCTGAAGTGACCGTCTCCCCTGGGCCGCGCGCGTAACCGCTCGTCGCCGACCGTCACCGATCCCGGACGGCGCCCCGCGGTGCTGTTGCGCGATCGGCGGGCCGAGCGAGGCTTCGCGTGCGCCACCCGCGGCATGCGGGTTGCTGCTCGATCGCCCGGTGATGGCGGCGACGGGCGGCAGTGGGGGGGAAGATTCATCGCGGACGTGGGGCCGGCGGTTGCGGCTGTGCTTCGCGTTCGGCCTGTCGCTGGCGGGCGCGGCGTGTGGCGGCGGGGACCAATCGTCGAACGCGCTCCGACCCGGATCGGGCGGCTCGGGCGGTTCGGGCATGGTGGGCATGGGCGCCGGCGGCGCGACCGGGGCGGCGGGAGCCACCATGACCACGGGCACCGCGGGCGCGACCGGAACGGCGGGAACGACCGGCGCCGCGGGAACGACCGGCACCGCCGGTACCGGGGGCCCGCAGCCCGCCGCCAACTGCTCGGACCTGTTCACGCCGACGCTGCAGACGTTCTCGGTCGACATCAGCCCATCCGACTGGGCCGCGATCCAGAGCGAATTCCTGACTGCCGGAATGCTCCGGGACAACGACTTCGTCCAGTACCAGCCGGTCCTGTATCCGGTCGTCTTTCACTACGGCGCCGAGACGGTGACCGACGCCTTCATTCACCTGCGCGGCGATTCCTCCTGGCGGGAGGCAGTCCAGTTCGACGGCGCCAACGGCAAGATGCAGTTCGGCATCGTCTTCGACCAGACCAACCCGAGCGCCAACTTCCATGGCCTTGGCAAGCTGAAGTTCGACATGCCTCGCAGCGATCCGACCTTCCTGCGCGACCGCATCGCCAACAACTGGCTACGCGTCGTCGGCCATCCGGCGGTCTGCACGACCAGCGGACAGCTGATGATCAACGGCAGCCTGTACGGCGTCTACGTCGCCGAGGATCACTTCAGCGGGCGGCTGCTGAAGGAGTACTTCCCCGGAAACTCGAACGGCGATCTGTTCGACGGCGGCTGGACCGCGGTCACCAACCAGCTGAACCCGAACACCGCCCGCCAGAAGCAGTTCTGGGCCGCCACGACGCCCGCGGCGATGAGCGCCATCGTCGACGTACCGAATTCGTTTCTGGCCTGGGCGGGCGAATGCATCCTCAACGACGCCGACGGCTACTGGGGCGGCGACCACAACTTCTACATCTACGACCAGGGCCCGGCGGCGGGTTACGTCTTCATCTCCAAGGACCTCGATTCGACGCTGGACTATCTGGGGCAGTTCGCCAGCGATCCGATCACCTGGTGGTCGGCGCGCTCGCACTGGGACCTGGCGATCCCGCAGCACTACCTGATCATGGCCGGTGACGACGGCCTGCGCGCCCAGTTCGTCGAGGCGGTGCGCACGACCCTCGCCCAGTACGATCCTGCACTGTTGCAGGGCTGGATCGACACCTGGTCGGCGCAGGTGCGGGCGGCCGTGATGGCGGATCCTCACAAGGCGACGGGCGCGACGATCCAGGACTTCGACGCCGCGATCATGCTCGCGCGCAGCGGCATGGCCGACCGCGCGGACTACCTCAAGCGCTGGCTCGCCTGCTGGGACAGCGGCACCGGCGTCGACCAGGATGGCGACGGCTTCATCTGGTGCAAGGATTGCCGCGACGACCTGGCGTCGGTGCACCCGGGCGCGCCCGAGGTCTGCGGCAACGGCATCGACGACAACTGCAACGGCGTCGTCGACGACGGCTGCCCGTAGGCACGCCGGCCGGCTGTCATTTTTCGCCGCCCTGACGTACAAGGCGTAGTCGCATGCGCCATCCGATCCGTCAGGTCGTCGCGGCGGCGATCGCTCTGCTGGTGCTCGCTGGTGGCGCGGGCTGCGCCAAGCCTGGGGCCGGGCGGGAGCTGATCGTGTTCGAGGCGTCGTCGCTGAAGGACGCGTTCGCGAAGCTGGCGCCGCCTTTCGAGCAGGCGAATGGCGCTGCGAAGGTGATCCCGAACGCGGCCGGCAGCCAGGAGCTGCGCACCCAGATCGAGCACGGCGCCGCGGCGGACGTGTTCGCGTCGGCCGATCGCAAGCAGATGGACGCGCTCGCCGCGCAGGGTCTGGTGATTTCGCCACTGGTGTTCACCTGCAACGAGCCGGTGCTGGTGGTTCGAACAGGTCTGGCGGCGACGATCAAGACCCTGGCCGACCTGCCGCGCGCGGAGCGGATCGTGATCGGGGCGCCCGAAGTTCCCATCGGCGCCTACACGATTCAGATCCTTCAGAAGGCGGCGGCGACGCTGGGGCCGGATTTCCCCGGGCGGGTCCAGGCGAAGGTCGCGTCGCGCGAGCTGAACGTCCGCCAGGTGCTGGCCAAGGTCGTGCTGGGCGAGGCGGACGCCGGCTTCGTCTATCGCAGCGACGCCAACGCCGCCGCTGGCAAGGTCGCGGTCGTCGCCATCCCGCCCGACACGAACGTCGTGGCTGAATATCCGATCGCGGCGCTGAAGGCCGCGCCCCATCCCGATCTGGCGGGCCGCTGGATCGAGCTGGTCAGATCGCCCACCGGGGCGGCGGCGCTGCGCGAAGCGGGATTCGCCCCGTGCCCGAGCCGCTGAACGGCGCGCCGCTCGCGCGCGACTGGCGGGATCGCTTGGTCGCCGTCACCTGGCCCGCCGTCACCGGCCTGGTCTCCGGCCTGCTCTTGCTGCTGGTCCTGCTGCCGATCGCGGGGCTGCTGTTCGCGTCGCCCCCGGGCAAGCTCCTGCGCGGGCTCTCCGATCCGCTGGTCGGTCCGGCGATCCGGCTGACGCTGGCGACGACCATCGTCAGTCTGCTCCTCATCGTCGCGTGCGGAACCCCGCTGGCCTGGGCGATCGCGCGTCGCCGGGGCGGCTTCTGGCGCGTCCTGGAGACGGTGATCGAGCTGCCCGTGGTGCTGCCGCCCGCCGTCGCTGGCGTCGCGCTGCTGCTCGCGTTCGGACGCCGCGGCCTGCTCGGCCCTGGCCTGGCGGCGTTCGGGATCGGACTGCCGTTCTCGAGCGCGGCGGTCGTGCTCGCGCAGTCTTTCGTGGCCGCGCCGTTCTACGTGCAGGCGGCGATCGCCGCCTTCCGGCGGCTCGACGGTGATCTGGTCCTGGTGGCGCGCACGCTGGGCGCGTCGTGGCCGCGCGTCTTCTTCACGGTCGCCGTTCCACTATCATGGCCGGCGCTGGCCGGAGGCGCGGCGCTCAGCTGGGCACGCGCGCTCGGCGAATTCGGCGCGACGCTGATGTTCGCCGGCCAGAAGATGGGCCGTACGCAGACGCTGCCGCTCGCGATCTACACGGCGCTCGAGTCCGACCTGCAGACGGCGCAGAGCCTGTCGATCATCCTGGTGGCGGTGGCCTTCGCGCTGCTGATGGCGATCCGCGCCGGAGCGCGCCGATGAGCGGGCTGGACGTGAACGTCCACGGCGCGACCGGGGCGATGTCGATCGACGTCGCGTTCCGCGCCGGCGGCGCGCCGCTGCTGATCGTCGGACCCAACGGCGCCGGGAAGACCAGCGTGCTGATGATGATCCTCGGCGCGCTGGCGCCGGGCCGCGGCCGCGTCACGCTCGACGGCGCGCCGCTGTTCGATCACGACCGGCGCATCGACGTCTCCGTCGAGAGGCGCCGCATCGGCTTCGTGCCCCAGCGCTACGCGCTGTTCCCCCATCTGAGCGTGCTCGACAACGTCGCCTACGGCGTCCGGGCGCCGTCGCGCGCCGAACGCCTGCGCCTGGCGCGCGAGGCGCTCGCCGATCTGGACGCGTCGGCGCTGGCCGGGCGACGACCGCCGCAGCTTTCGGGCGGCGAGATGCAGCGGGTCGCGCTGGCGCGCGCGCTCGCCTGCCGCCCGCGCGCGCTGCTGATGGACGAGCCGCTCGCGGCGCTTGACGTCACGATCCGGCGCGACGTGCGCCGCTTCCTCGCCGAACGCCTCCGCGCGCTCGCGATACCGACGGTGCTGGTCACCCACGACGTCGACGACGCCGAGGCGCTGGACGGCGACATGGTCGTGATCGAGGCGGGGTCGGTCGTGCAGGCCGGCCGTCTCGACGACCTGACGCGCGCGCCCGCGACTGAATTCGTCACCCAGTTCGTCAGCCGCCGCGCGCGCTGACGCGGACCCCTCACCCTTACCCTCTCCCCGCTTCGCGGGGCGAGGGCAAACAGCTGCAATGGTCCGTTCTAGTCGCGGCCGCGGCGCCGGCGGAGCAGGTCCTCGTCGGTGACGGCGGCGGTGAGGCCGGCGACCGTGCCGTGGGGCGGGACCCGCAGCGGCCAGGTTGACATCAGCGACCGCGGATCCCAGTAGGCTTCGGGGAAGTCCTGCGACGGGCGCGTCGACAGCGCGAAATGAAGGTGCGGGCCGGACCGCGTTCGCTCGCCCGCGGCGCCGGCGTCGCCGACCAGCCCGATGACGTCGCCGGCCGCCACGTGCGCGCCGCGGACCACACCGCGCGGAATCGCGGCCAGGTGAAAGTACTGGGTGAAGACCATGCCGCCGAGGTGCGCGATGCGCACCGTGCCGCCGCCGTGCTCTTCGCCGCCCGCGTGCGCCCGATCGACGACGCCGTCGAGCGCCGCGTAGACATGCTCGCCCCACAGCCCGCCGCTCAGGGTCACGCCGCAAGCGGCGGGTGCGCGGCAGATCGCGGCCGGACCACGGGTGGCGTCGGAGCCGAGGATGCGATCGCTCGGAGACGGCGCGCGGCGGACGGGGCCCGGCAGCGGATACGTCCACCGGACCCGCTCGAACGCGAACATCCAGTCGTCGTCGGTCGGCGGCCAGGCCGGACCGACCCGCGGGACCGGCGCCGCGGGCGGCGGCGGGTCGACGTCCGAAAACGAAAGCGAGATCGATCGCGGCGCGGGGGCGCGATGCCGCTTCAGCGTCCACCCGCCCGCGAGCGACAGCGCCACCAGCGACACGGTGGCGACGACGCGTCGACGCCGGCGGGCGAGCGCGAGGCGCCGCTCGCGCAGCGTCTCATCGAGGCACGCTTGTGAACAGTGCACCGCGCGCCGCCGTCCGCGCGCGAGCACGAGCTGTTCGTCGGCGTCCGGCTTGGCGCCACAGACGACGCAGGGCGCGCGCTTCATTCATCCCCCGGGGAATCGGGCGCGGCCGGTTCCGGCGCCGGCTCGTCGCCGGATGACGGGGCCGCGCCGCCCTCCCGGGCCGCCCCGCTGGACGCGGCGGCCGCCGCGCGCTTCAGCTGGGCGAGCCTGCGCTTTCGCCCCGGGATGAGGGGCATCGAGCCGAGCGGCAGGCCCGGCTCGGCGAGGGTCGTGACCAGGCCCGACTCGCCGCCGTCGATCGGAACGCGCAACGGCCACAGCGCGACCAGCGGTTCAGGATCGATGTACTTCTCGCCCCGTTCGGGCGGTTTGATCGAGACCGAGAAATGAAGATGGGGCGGCGAATCCTTGACGCCCGTGTCGCCCACCAGCCCGACGACGTCGCCGCTCTTGACGAACACGCCCCGCTCTATCCGCCGGGGAATCGCGGCGAGATGAAAGTACTGCGTGAACACCGTCCCGCCGCGGTGGGAGATGCGCACGAATTCGCCGCCGTGCTGCGCGTTCGGGCCGCGCTGGACGTAATCGACCACGCCATCGTGGACGGCGCGCACGTACTCGCCCCAGATCTCGCCGCCGAGGTCCACGCCGCAATGCCCGTTCCGGCATTCGATCGCGCGATCCCCCGGTCGCACCGCGCCGAAGACGCGCGTGTCGTTCCGCGGCATGCGTCGCACCGGGCCGGCCAGCGGGTGAATCCAGGCGTCGCGGCCCAGCGCCGCGAGCACGTCGGTCTCCGTCGGCGGCCATTCCGGGCCGAACCATCCCGCCGGGGTCGCCGTCGCGGCCGCCGCCGGCGTCGCGTCCTTGGGCGCGACGATCGTCGGTCGCAGTCCGGGCGGCCCTTGATGCGGCACCAGGCACGCGCCTGCGATGGCGAGGCCGATCGTCAGCACCTTCATCGCGCGCCGCCGCGCCTTCCAGCGCAGCCTGCGCTGCGCGGACTGGGCCGCGCCCAGGCAGGTCTCGGAGCAGTAGCTTCGAACGCCTGACGCGTCAGCCTGGAGGTATCGCCGCCCGCCCAGCGCGTCCCCGCAGGTCGCGCAGGCGTCGATACGATCGATCGTCGTGTCGTCGGAATCGATCATGCCGCTCACGCCTCACGGGCAGACGTCAAGGATAGCGCAGCCGGAGAAACGCGTCTCGAATGGATCGACGCGTGTTGCAATCGCGTCTGCAAATTGCGTGCTGTGCTTGCCCGTCGCCCGGACATGCTCAGGTTTTCTGGAAGGAGGGGTGGGCATGCGTCGTGGCAAGATGAGGATCATCAAGGGGTTGCTGATTTACCGGCTGCTCAGGAAACGGCCGATGCTCGCGTTGCTTCCGTTCGCGCCCGCGCTCGGCATCAGCGCGCTCGTGATGGCGATCCGCGCTCTCGGCCGGGTCAAGCGCCTCGAGCAGCGCCTTCCTGCGGCCGCGGTCTGACCGCGGCCGAGCTCGCGGTCGGTCATGACCAGAGCAGAGCGATTTCAGCTTCAGCAGCAGCGGGCCGCGCAGGCTGCGAAGGCGAAGCATCCGGACCACACCTCGGCCGGAAGGCGCGCCCGCGACCGTGGCCGCCGCAAGGATCGGATCCCGAATCCGGCCTCGCACAACGAGGCGCCACGCGCCGGGCGCAACAGCACGTACGAGCACGAGGTGAGCGCGACGTCGCGGCCGTCGCGCAAGTCGAGCCGCAAGAGCCCGGGCCGGATCAAGACCGACAGCGCGCTGCGCCTGACGGCGATGAACCGGAACGCGTCGCCGAAGCAGCGCTCGGCGCGCCGGACCGGCAACCCGAACTGACCTTCATCGGACGCGCGCGATCGCGCGTCGGCCCGGTCAGGGCGCCTGGCAGGTGACGGTGATGCCGCCGTCGGTCTGCGTGCAGATGTTGCCGCACCCCTGGCCCGAGACACACGCGCAGGTCGGGCTCGAGCCGCACCCAGCCGGAAGCGGCAGGCACTGGTACGACGGCGGGCTGCCGACCGCCCCACCGACCGTGACGTGGCAGTACTGGGTCGCGCTGCAGCCGGAGCAATCAGCCGCGCCGGTGCCGCCGCCGCCGCCCGCGCCACCGCCGCCTGCGCCACCACCGCCCCCGCCCGAGCCGCCCGTCGCCGGGCAGTATTTGATCCAGTGACAGGTCTCGGCGGCGCAGAGCCCGCACATCCACTGCACCAGCCCGGCGCAGCAGGTTCGTCCCTGCGACGGGCACATCGGCGCGGTCGCGACATCGGCCGGACATGACTCTGCGGTCGTGCCCGCGCACGCGGCGCACTCTCCCCCGCCCTGCCCCCCGCTTCCGGTCGTGCCGCCGACACCCGTCGTGCCGCCGACGCCCGTCGTGCCGCCCGCTCCGCCGCTGGCACCGCCCGTCTGTCCCGCGTCGCCCTTGCTGCTGCTTCCGCTGCAGGCAGCGAGCCCCAGCAGCAGCGCCGCCAGGCCGAACCGGACACGCATCACCGATCGCGTCATGCGCCTCTCCTTTTTCATCAGCGGCCGACCGCGACTGCACGTGCCGCGCCATGGGTTTCGAGCCGGCGCAGCCCGGTCGCGGCACGCAATTCCGGATCGTCGCGACAGGGCCCCTGTCGAAAATCTGATGTCGTTCCTGTCACAGGAAGGTCACGCGAAGCTGCCGTCCCGGGGGGGTATGGTCGCTCCCTTCTCGCGGAGGCCAGCAACATGAGCATCGGCGCCACCCTCGAACCACCGCGTCCGGCCAGGCCCGCGACGTCCCGCCTCGACGAGAAGCTGGGCCAGGGCCCCGGCCGCGCTGGCGCGTTCGTCTTCATGGGGGTGCTGGTCGCCGGCCTCGGCTACGCGGGCTCGCAGCTGGTGAGCGACCTGGCGCAGGTGACGCTCGGCTCCGCCCTGCCGTATCTCCTGCTCGGCGTGGCGCTGCTGGTCGCCCTCGGTTTCGAGTTCGTGAACGGTTTCCACGACACCGCCAATGCCGTGGCGACGGTCATCTACACGCACTCGCTGACGCCGCACGCGGCGGTGGTCTGGTCGGGCGTCTGGAACTTCCTGGGCGTCGTCACGTCGACGGGCGCCGTCGCATTCGGAATCATCTCGCTGCTGCCGGTCGAGCTGATCCTGCAGGTGGGCAGCGGCGCCGGATTCGCGATGGTGTTTGCGCTGCTGACGGCCGCGATCATCTGGAACCTCGGCACCTGGTATTTCGGCCTGCCCTCGTCCAGCTCGCACACGCTGATCGGTTCGGTGATCGGCGTCGGCCTCGCGAACCAAATGATGGCGGCACACACGGCGACCAGCGGCGTCGACTGGAAGCAGGCCGCGAACATCGGTCGCTCGCTGCTCGTGTCACCGCTGGTCGGATTCACGGTCGCGGCCTTGCTGCTGCTGGCGTTGCGGCAGGTGGTGAAGAACCGCGCCCTCTACGTCGCGCCGGCGGGCACCGCCCCGCCCCCCTTCTGGATCCGCTGCCTGCTGCTGCTCACCTGCACGGGCGTCAGCTTCGCGCACGGGTCGAACGACGGACAGAAGGGGATGGGCCTCATCATGCTGATCCTGATCGGCACCGTGCCGACCGCTTACGCGCTGAACCACGCGGTGTCGGCCCGGGAATCGCAGGACTTCGTGGCGGTCTCCGCCCACACCGCCCTCACGCTGGGCAACTACACGGGCGGCCAGACGGTCGTCGGCGACGGCCGCGCGCAGGTGACCGCCTACGTCCGCAGCCGCGAGCTGGCGCCCGACACCGTCGCCGGCCTGCGGACGATGGTGTCGGCGGTCGGCGCCGACATGGCCCGTTACGGGGAGCTGAAGCAGGTCCCGCCCGCCCAGACCCGCAACTTCCGCAACGACATGTACCTGATCAGCGAGGCGCTGCGCCTCATGGACAAGAACAAGCAACCGACCATCTCCGCCGCCAACGCCGACGTGCTCAAGAACTATCGCAAGCACATCGACAAGGCGACGAAGTTCATCCCGACCTGGGTGAAGGTGGCGGTCGCGATCGCCCTCGGTCTCGGGACGATGATCGGATGGAAGCGCATCGTCGTCACCGTCGGTGAGCGCATTGGCAAGGACCACCTGACCTACGCGCAGGGCGCGTCCGCCGAGCTGACCGCGATGGCGACCATCGGCGCGGCCGACGCCTTCGGGCTGCCGGTCAGCACCACCCACGTGCTGTCGTCGGGCGTCGCCGGGACGATGGCCGCCAACCGCTCCGGGCTGCAGCTGGCGACCGTGCGCAGCTTGCTGATGGCCTGGGTGCTGACGCTGCCGATATCGATCCTGTTGTCCGGCAGCCTCTTCTATCTGTTCAGCAAGCTGCGAGGTTGAGCGATGGACACCCCTGACCAGACGGCGCCGGCGCCGCCCCTGTCGGATCCGGCCCTGTACTTCAATCGCGAGCTCTCCTGGCTGGCCTTCAACCGCCGGGTGCTCAGCGAGGCGCAGTCGACGACCTGGCCGTTGCTCGAGCGGGTCAAGTTCCTCGCCATCCACTCGTCGAACATGGACGAGTTCTTCATGATTCGCGTCGCCGGCCTGCACGATCAGCTGGAGGCGGCGCTGCTGGACACGTCGCCCGACGGCCTGAGCCCGCGCGAGCAGCTGACGCGCATCGGGCAGATCGTGCGCGAACAGGGCGAGGCGGCAGCCGCGCTGTTGACCGACGATCTGATTCCGGCGCTCGCGGATCGCGGGATCCGGATCCGCAACTGGAAGGAGCTCGACGCCGAGACCCACCGCGCGGCGCGCCGTTACTTCCGCCGCTCCGTCTTTCCCGTCCTCACGCCGCTGGCGGTCGATCCCGGCCACCCGTTCCCATTTCTTTCCAACCTGTCGCTGTCGCTCGCCGTGGAGGCGCGCGATCCCGAGAGCAAGGAGCGCCGGTTCGCGCGCGTCAAGGTGCCGGAGAGCCTGCCGCGCTTCATCCCCTTCTCATGCTTCGACTCCCCGGACGCGCCCACCGACGCTGTCAGCGGCGACTTCCTTCCGCTCGAGCAGCTGATCGCCGCCAACCTCGACGACCTGTTCACGGGGATGGAGATCCTCGGCTGCCATCCGTTTCGCGTCACGCGCGACATGGACATCGACATCCTCGACGACGAGGCGCACGACCTCCTGTCGATCGTCGATCGCGAGGTGCGCCGCCGCCGCTTCGGGGCCTGCGTCCGGCTGGAGGTGGACGTCGGCATTCCGGATCGCATCCGCAAGCTCCTGACGGAGAAGCTGGAGATCGACGACGAGGACGTCTACACCTCGGCCGCGCCTCTGGGCCTGGGCGCGCTGATGACGATCGCGCAGCTGGCCCGCCCGGACCTGCGCGACCCGCCCTTCGTGTCGCGCCTGCCCGAGGAGCTGGCCGACGCCCGAGACCCGTTCGCGGTCATCCGCGCGCGCGACCACTTGCTGCACCACCCCTACGACTCGTTCTCGATCGTGCTCGACTTCATCCGGCGCGCCGCCGCCGATCCGCAGGTCCTCGCGATCAAGATGACGCTCTACCGCGCCGGCTCGAACTCCGACGTCGTGCGCGCGCTGGTCCAGGCGGCCGAGAACGGCAAGCAGGTCGCCGTGTCGATCGAGATCAAGGCCCGCTTCGACGAGGCCAACAACATCGCCTGGGCGCGCGAGCTGGAACGCGCGGGCGCCCACGTCTTCTTCGGGCAGGCGGCGTCAAAGACCCACGCGAAGGTCGTCCTGGTCGTCCGCCAGGAGAGCGACGGCCTGCGCCGCTACGTCCACGTCGCGACCGGCAACTACAACGCGACCACCGCCCGCATCTACACCGACGTCGGCCTGTTGACCGCCGACCCCGCGATCGGCGAAGACGCATCCGAGCTGTTCAACGGTCTGTCGGGATTCTCGAAACGGCCGCGCTATCGCAAGCTGGCCGTGGCCCCGATCGGCCTCGCCGAGGCCCTGATCGCCAAGATCGACGAGCAGACGGCGCGCGCCCAGTCGGGCCGGCGCGGCTACATCTTTGCGAAGATGAACGCGCTGGTCGACGTGCGCATCATCCAGGCGCTCTATCGCGCGTCGTCGGCCGGGGTCACGATCGATCTGTGCATCCGCGGGATCTGCTGCCTCCGCCCGGGCGTGGCCGGCGTTTCGGAGAACATCCGTGTGTTCTCGGTCGTGGGCCGCTTCCTCGAGCACGAGCGCGTGTTCGTGTTCGGCGAGGGCGGCGACGAACAGATGTTCATCTCGTCGGCCGACTGGATGCCGCGCAACCTGACCCGGCGGGTGGAGGTGCTGTGCCCCGTCGACGCGTCGGCGGCCCGCGCACAGCTGCGCGGCGAGGTCATGGAGCCGGTGCTGAACGACACCGCGCACGCTTACGACATGCGCGCCGACGGGACGTACGCGCGGCGCGTGCCGGACACCGGCGTGGCGGCATCGGCGGCGCAGGCCATCGTGCTCGCGCAGACGGTCGGCCTGATGCCGCCGGAAGTCGCCACCGCCGACGCCGCCGTCCCTGCCGAGCCGGCGGAGCAACCGGCGCCCGCGGTCGCGCCCGTTCCGGCCAAGGACGTTCGCGAGCGCCCCGCGCGCGGTCAACCCGCACCCAGCGCCGAAACCGTCTGAACTGCTGTCGATTTCGCGAATCGGTCGGTGGGACTCGGCCGCACTGTGGCCGACATCCAATTTTTGGAACGGCTCAGCTGTTTCAATCCTGTCGCACAAATTCGGGCGTGAGCAGCCGTACGATAATTTGCTTTGGACGCTCTGGGGACGATCGCTGACGATCCGGTACTCGACGTCAGCAGCCCCCACGACGACCTGGTGCGCGCGATCGTCGGCGACCGGCTGATCAGCTCGCACTTCCAGCCGATCGTCGATCTGCACCACGGCTCGGCGATCGCGTGGGAGGTGCTGTCCCGCGGGCCCGAACCGCTGTCGTCGCCGGCCGAGATCTTCGCGCGGGCCGAACAGCTGGGTCTTCTGTCCGAGCTGGAGACGGTCTGTCGCGACGTCGCCCTCGAGACGATCGCCCGCCTCCCGGCGGAGCAGCGCTCCCGTCTCTTCTTCCTGAACGTCAGCCCGAACGTGATCGGCGATCCGCGCATGCTCAACGGCCACATGCAGGAGAAGCTGGCCGGGCTGGCGCTGGATCAGCGCAACATCGTCATCGAGATCACCGAGCGCGAATCGATCATGGACTACGGCGCGTTCGAACGACAGATTCGCCACTACGTCGACAAGGGATTCAAGATCGCCCTCGACGATCTGGGTGCGGGACATTCAGGTCTGGTCACGCTGGTCACCTGCTCGCCCCACTTCATGAAGCTGGATATGTCGCTGTCGCGCGACATCCACCGCCATTCCTACAAACAGCACCTCGTGAAGTCGTTGGTCGCCTTCACGGCCAGCGTCGACGCCGCGCTGATCGCGGAGGGCGTCGAAACCTGGGAGGAGCTGGAGACGCTCGCCCGCCTCGGCGTCCGCTACGCGCAGGGGTTCCTGTTCGCCCGTCCCGTCCGCCTGCCCGCCGAGCCGCCGCCGGAAGTGCGGGCCGAGCTGCGGCGGGTGATGCGTCAGTTCAACTACCGCGAATCCGACCTCAACGAGACGGTCGGGCCGCTGGTGATTCGCTGCGCGACGATCCGCGAGCGGCAGAAGCGGGGCGAGGACGTGGACCGCCAGTTCCGGCGCGAGCCAGGCCTCGATCACCTGGTGATCATCCGCGATGAGCGGCCCGTCGGTCTGGTCACGCGGCAGCACTACTACTTCCGGACCGGCGGGCCGGTCGGCTATCACCTGTTCCAGTGGAAGCCCGCCGAAGATCTGGCGCGGCGTGCCCCGCTGATCGTCGAGGATTCGATCAACGTCACCGCGCTGGCCAAGCTGGCGATGGAGCGCCCTGCCGACGAGCTGTACGACCCGGTGATCGTCACCGACGCCGACGGGCGCCTGATCGGCACGGTCACGATTCGCCAGCTCCTGATGCGGTCGACCGCGCTGGAGGTGCAGTCGGCGCAGGGGTCGAGCCCGCTGACCGGGCTGCCGGGAAACCGGAGCATCGAGCGCTGGATCCTGAACGCGCTCGACCAGCCGAACGCCTGCGTGCTGTACGCCGACCTCGATCGCTTCAAGGAGTACAACGACTGCTACGGCTTCCTGCGCGGCGACGAGATGATCCGCTGCGTGGCGCGCGTGCTGTCGCGCGCGCTGCCCGGCATCTCGCCGGATGCGAAGCTGGGGCACATCGGCGGCGACGACTTCGTCATCGTGTCGGCGAGCGCGGTCGAACCCGCGGGCGTCGCGGCGCTGTGCGCGCAGTTCGACGCCGGCAAGCTGGATCTGTTCGACGCGCACGACGTCGAGCGCGGCTTCTTCCGCGCCCAGGATCGGCGCGGGCAGGAGGTTTCGGTTCCGCTGATCACCCTGTCCGTCGCGGTCGTACCGAGCGAAGCGGTCCACGGCACCGACCACCCGGGCGCGCTGGCGCAGATGGCCGCGTCGCTCAAGCGCAAGGTCAAGGAGACGAGCAGCGCCAGCGGCCGCAGCGCCTTCCTGTTCGAACGGCGCCGCCTGCAACCAGCAGCGCCCTAGCCGTCGCGCTACTGGCGGACCCAGACCTCGGTCGTCTTGCCGGCCGTGTTGCCGCCGACGGACGACGTGAAGTCGTTCTCGACCGTCATCGTCTTGAAGTCGGCCGAGAACGTCCCCTTCGAAGTGCCGAACGGCTTGCCGTTCATCTTCAGGACCGCGGACGAGTGAAGCTTGTCGATCAGCTTGATCGCCATGGTCTCGCCCGACGGTTGTCCGTTCACCAGCAGGGGCGCGTCCTTGCCGTCCAGGCCCGAGATGAGGCTCATCGACATCCCGTCCATCCCCCGTCCCTTGAAGCTCCACGCGAGCTTGGCCTTGCCCGGCCCCCACTGCTCGATCTTCAAGGTCATCTCGCCGCCCTTTTCCTTCTTCACGTAGGTGCCGATCGGCGAATCGGCGGCCGCCGCGGGCGGCGCCCCGGCCAGCAACGCCACGAACACCATCGACACCAGCGTCACGATCGTCGGGGAACGCCTCATCTCTCCGCCTCCGCCGGCCAGCGTCGGCCGACGACCCCGGCGTTGTCAAGCTGCGGCCGCGGTAGAATCGCGACGCAGGGCGATGATGACGCCGACGCGACGAGCACTTTTCGCCACGACATTTGCGCTCGCCGGTGCGACGGCTGGCTGCGCGACCACGACGTGGACGCTCGTCGCAGGCGAATGCATCGGGCCGGAGGTCGATGCCGACGAGTATCAAGCGTACGCGCTTTTTCTCCGGGAGCTGAACCTGGACGCGCCGATCGCCATCCCGCGCCACACGCTGACCGAAACGCCGATCTCGGAATCCGAGCTGGCCGATCTTCCCGAGAAGGAGCGACAGAAATTCAGAGAGTTCGAGAAAGAACGCGAGCTGCGCCCCTTCGCCGATGCCGGGCCAGCGTGGAAGCAGGCAGTCGCCGACTACAACGAACGCAACGCGGGCGGCTGGGGTTGCCTCGACCACCTGCCGAGGCGATCGTCAGGACCGGCGCGCGCGACATCCGCGCAGCAGACGGTCACCTTTTCCCGCGTCGGCTTCGACGCCGCGAAGAAGGTCGCGATCTTCAAAGTCGAGCTCTCCGGTTCGACGGGGCGCTGCGCCGAAGGTCTGATCGTCCGACTCGTGAAGACGCCAGGCGAGGGTTGGATCGTGCTCCAGCATCAAGACTGGATTGCGTCCCGGTAGCGCTATGCTCTGCGCGTGAAGATCGCCGCGGTCTGGTCGGTCCTGCTCGCGACGGCTGACGGTGGGGCATCGCCGCCGAATGCGTCGCCCGCGCCCGCGCCCCAACCGAAGCAGGGCATCGTCGCGAAGCGGTGGCAGTCGCAGCGCAGGCCGACCGACGGGCCGGCGCTGTCGATCGGCGGGTACAGCCTCGGCTGCCTGCAGGGCGCGGCGACGTTGCCGGCCAGCGGGCCCGGCTACGAGGCGCTGCACCTCGCGCGCAATCGCCGCTTCGGCCACCCGCTGCTGGTCGCGTATATCCAGCGGCTGGCGGCGGCGGCGAAGATCGCGAAGCTGGGGCCGCTGGTCGTCGGCGATCTGTCGCAACCGCGCGGCGGGCCGACGCCGAGCGGCCACCGCAGCCATCAGACCGGCCTGGACGCCGACGTCGGCTACGTCGCGCCGCCCGGCCTGCGCCCGGGTCATCTATCGGCGCGGGCGCGCGAGCGCGTCGGGCCGCTCGCCGTCGTCGACCCGAAGACACACGCGATGACGCCCGCGTGGACGCCGCGGGTCGCGGAGCTGCTCGCTCTCGCCGCCGGCGATCCGGCGGTGGACCGCATCTTCGTCGAGCCCGGCATCAAGAAGACGCTGTGCGAAGCGCCCGCCACCGCCAAGGCATCCTGGCAGCCGCGGCTGCGGCCGTGGTGGGCCCACCACGATCACTTCCACGTGCGGCTCAAGTGTCCGCCCGACAGCCCGCTGTGCGAGCCGCAGGCGCCGCCGCCGGACGACGGGTGCGGCGCGACGCTGGCCTGGTGGTTCAGCGCCGACGCCGCGGCGACGCGCACGAAGAAGAAAGAGGCGGAGGCCGTCGAGGCAGAGCCCCAGCTGCCGCCCGCCTGCGCGGCGGTGCTCGACGCGAAACCCTGAGAAGAGCCGCGATCAAACCGGCGGTTGCTGCTCGGCCGACTCCGCGAGATGCGCGCCACCGGGCGCGCCGA
>Ga0066903_100000182_pt1 | contig 33892 bp, 30 predicted proteins | sample PanSoiMetaGPlot1_FD_67491 | JGI IMG/M metagenome (GOLD analysis project Ga0066903, IMG submission 67491) | Tropical forest soil microbial communities from Panama analyzed to predict greenhouse gas emissions - Panama Soil - Plot 1 (version 2) | ecosystem: Environmental > Terrestrial > Soil >... | reverse complement strand
GTAGCTGGTCGTGATCTCCACCGTGACGACGGGCGTGAAGCCGGGGAAGTTGATGACCGTGCCCTTGCCCTTGTCGATGTCGAATCCGGGCACCGTCGGAGGATTGAGAGAGAACTTCCACGTCGTGTCGGCGGTGTCGACCTTGGCCCCACGCACGTCCGGCTTGACGACGACGTTGACGTTGCCGATCGTCATCTTCATCGTCATGTCGCCGACCAATGGCTGATCGATGGTCGCTCCAGCCTGCAGCGGCGTGGAGAACGTCATCAGGCTCTCCACGTACTGCTTCACGGCGGCGTCTTTGACTTTGTTCTTGTAGTCGACCAGTGCACTGTTCGACATCGATCGGAGCTGTCCGGTGACGAAGGGGTTGGACAGATCCTTGGCGTCGATGGTGGCGCTGTCGAGACGCTTCTGGGCCGCGTCGTTCGGGTTCGGTTGCCGCTGGAGCACGCCGCTGCCGAGCGGCCCGCGGCCGCGCAACGTCCGAGGTGCGCGTCCGCTCATCACCTCGTCTGCGGCGCGGTCGGCTTCGCGTTCGAGATCGTCTCCGGGCTGACTGATGGCCAGCTTCGGGTGAACGGGTTTCAGTCCGAGGAGATCCGTGTGTCCCTGGAAGTAGGCCTGCTTGAACGTCGAGAGCCCGCCTCGAAGGAGATAGTGCGTCACGTAGTAGAACTCCCACGAGTAGGTGCCGTAGTGGATTTGAAAATCCGGGCGGCCGCTCAGACGTGCGTTGATCACTTGCCGCGCGAGATATTCCGCGCCGCCTTCCATGAGTTCCTTGTCGATCTTGGTGGCCTCGGACGCGCGGCGGTACGCATCGCTCACGTAGAAATGCATCGCCTCGTGCACGACGATGTGTCCGGCATTTGCGCTGGCCGTGGGCAGGTCCACATGAGGCGTCACCGTTCCCTTGACCTCCGGGAACTTCGTCACGCCTCCGATCCGGCTGGATTGATGGTCTCGAACGAACTCGATCTTCCTGCGCTTGAGGATCGGCGCCGCCACCTCGCTCTGCAGCTGCGCGTGGTCCGCCGCGGTCACGCAGAGATCGCGCAGAAATTTTTCGTCCGTTTCCAGCGCGGCCTGGCCGATGAAGAAGCTCGCCGCCGCGGCGTCCGGTACACGCTTCTTGGCAAAGTCCTCCGGCGTGTGCGTGTCGATGGATTTCGGGTCGGCGTAATTCCGGCCCTTCGGCAGCACGTCCCCGAATTCCTTGCGAATGGCGGCGTCCGCCTCCGAGATCAGCTTTTGCGTCACCGGCTTTGCGCGGCCGGCGCGGACTTTGCCCATGTTGATATCGCGGTCCATTGCCGTTTCCGTCTTGCCGACCAGGTCACGATCCTTGAGCTCGCGTATCACGTCGGCCTTGGACGGACACGGGCCGGTCGGCGGCGTCGACTCCTCCGGCACCGGCGGCGGGGGAACTGGCGGAGCCTGCGGTATGTGAGGGCGGAAGTGCGGCTGATAATCGCGTGCTTTTTTCGACGCCGGCCCGCTCAGGTCCAGCGGAGGCGCCTTGATGATGCCAGCCTGGCGGGCGATGCCGGGCACTTGCTGAATCGTGTGCGCCAGTTCGTGCGCCAACAATCGTTTGCCGTGCGCCGTGTCCGGCGCATAGCGGCCCGCGCCAAACACGACGTCAGACCCGACCGTGTAGGCCAGAGCATTGATGGCGTGCGCGGACTTGCTTGCCCTGGCATCGGTATGCACCCTGACCTGGCCGAAGTCGTGGCCGAACTGGGCCTCCATTGCGCCGCGCGTGGCCGGATCGAGAGGTTGTCCATGAGACCTCAAGACGTCGTTCACGATCGGAGGGGCCGTCACCGATCCCGCCGGTCCGGCGGCCGCGCGGTGAAGCGACGCGCCTTCCCTCTTCTTGCACTCTTCGCACTCGCCGTCCGCGCCGCCGGATCCTCCGCACGCACACTTCCTCTGGAGTGACGATCCGCCGCTCAGCACCGGAAGCGACCAGTGTCGGCTCGCGCCGCGTCCCGTGATGACGTCCTCCGCCACGCGGTCGGCTTGCTGTTCGTACGTGTCGTTGACGTCGCCGATGCGCAGTCCACCGGTGACGGGGTTGACGGCTTTCCCCCGCGACGTCGGAACACCCGGTGTTTTTCTCGCCGGCGCGGCGTGACTCACATCAGTCCTCGCTCAGAACCTGCCCAACTCATAGGGGACGGGCCCCGCGGTCGTCGCGTCGGGGTAGGCCTGCTTCATGTCTTTGTCGAGGCGATCCGCCTCGCTCGGATTGTTCCGGCTCTGCTCTGCACCAGACGTCGCCGACAGCTCCTTGTTTGCGGCCTTGGCGGCCAGGCTCTCCGACAGCCCGAGATCGCGGTATTTCCGGTACAGCTGCGCCCACGTCTGCGTCAGATCGCCACGCTCTCCAGGGACGCCGACTCCAACGAGATCCATGCGCCGGTACGGCGTGGTGTCGGGAATCGTCTGGACGTTGGGCGCCACCCTGGAGGGCTGGCCGTAGCAGATCTCCGGGTTCTTCTTACAGATATTGCGGACATCGGTGACGTTCCCGCCGCCGGTTCCCCGCGTGGTCTGGCCCGATTGACCAAGGGTCAGGCCTTCCGGCATCGCACCCCGCAACCGAGTCGACGTCTCGAAGCGAACCTCCACGCGACGATTGCGCGCCTCGGCCTTTGTCGTCTTCACGACCGGGTCGGCCGGACCGCGGCCTTCCGCCTGAATCGCAATGTCCGGAACGCCGAGATCGTGCAACGCCGCCTGCACGGCGTCGGCGCGCGATTGTCCGAGCGTCTGATTGTCGGTTTCCTGTCCCACGGCGTCGGTGTAACCGACGACGTGGATCTTGGAGGCGGGATACCGCTCCAGGAGCTTGAAGATGGTCTCGACCGTGCGGGTCAGCTTCGCCTGATTCCCGGCGGAGACGTCGGACTTGCCCGTCGCGAATCCATCGAGCGTCACGGAACCGATGGCCGACGCGAGCAGCGGCGATGCCGATTCGGTCAGGTCGACTGCCGGCACGTTTCCCGTGAGCGGCTGCCTCTGCATCGCGACTGGAGCGGCGAGTCCGACCGACGCCTTCTCCCCTGTGACGGCCTGATGCGCCGCGCGAGCGGCCTCGGATTCATGCCCGGCCTTCGCCGCCGCTGCGCCAGACGGACGGTCCTGCTGAACGACGTGCGCGAGCTCGTGGGCCAGGAGCGTCCGGCCTGCGTGCGAGTGCGGCCGATACATGCCCGCCCCGAAGACGATGTCGCGGCCGACGGTGTAGGCCGCGGCGGCGACGGACCGGGCCGAAGACGCGGCGGCTGCATCGGCGTGCACGCGAACGCGGCTGAAGTCGTGGGCGAAGCGGCGCTCGAAGAACGTCCGTACGCCAGGGGCCAGCGCCCGGCCACCGTCGTTGACGTCAGCGGGCACGAGCGATGGCGGACGTCGAACGGTGGACGTCTGCGCCGGAGCCGTGCGATCGGCGAATCTCATGGCTTCAGCCCTCGTCCGACCGCATGTCCCAACTTCCGGCCGAACGCCTGAGCGCCCGCGGTTCCCGGATCGAGCGTCATGCGGCCCAGTTTCAGGACCGGCGTGCGATGCGGACGCGCCCACTCGTGCCGCGCCGCCGTATCACCCAGCACCTGCGACAGCTGGGATTCCAGCGCGCGCGCCACCGTCCTGGCCTCATGCGGCTGAAAGCCGTTCAACACGAGCCGGTCGATCGTCAGATGGATGCGGCTCACACCCACCCCCGAAGTTCCGCGTCGGAGAGCGGGCGTTCGATTTTCAGCGCTTCCAGCTTCGCCGCCTCGACGAGGTTCGCCATCTGCACCGGCGTGCCGGCTTCGGCCGCGAGGAAGGCGGCGTTCAGCGCGATGTTGCGGATGTTGCCGCCGGTGACGTTGAGCTGCGCGAGCTTCTTGTGATCCAAACCGTCGGTCGGCGTCGCGTCCGGGAAGACCGTCCTCCAGATCGCTTCCCTGAGCGGCGCATCGGGGAACGGAAAGTTCACCGTGAAACGCAGCCGGCGCTGGAACGCCGTATCCATCGACGACTTGAGATTCGTCGTGAGGATCGCCAGCCCCTGGTAGGCTTCGATGCGCTGCAGGAGGTAGCCGACTTCGATGTTGGCGTAGCGGTCGTGGCTGTCGCGGACTTCGCTGCGCTTGCCGAACAGCGCATCCGCTTCGTCGAAGAGCAGCAGGACGCCGCCCTCTTCGGCGCCGTCGAAGACCTGCTTCAGGTTCTTCTCGGTTTCGCCGATGTACTTGCTCACCACCGCGGACAGATCGATGCGATAGAGATCGAGCCGCAGCTCGCGCGCCAGCGCTTCGGCCGCCATCGTCTTGCCCGTGCCGCTGGGGCCGGTGAAGAGCGCGCTCACACCGAGTCCGCGGCGGCCTCGTCCGGCGAATCCCCAGGTTTCGTACACCTGCATCCGGTAGCGCACCTGCGCGGCCAGCTGGTGCAGGAGGCGTTTCTGCATCTCGGGAAGCACGAGGTCGTCCCAGGTCGCGCACGGCACGATGCGCTGCGCGAGATCTTCCAGCCTGGGACGCGCCAGCGACCGGCACGCATTCCAGAGGTCGTCCGCCTGGATCGGTTCTCCGCGCGAGCCGAGGAGGTATCCCGTCGAGGAAATCATGCGCGCGCTCAACCGGAACTGCTCCGAGACGTCGTCGAGCGTGCCGTTCAGCGCCGGCGCGGCGTCGCCGAGGGCCCGTCGCCACAGATGTTTCTGCTCGACCGGACCGGGCTTGTTGGCGTCGAATCGTACGAAGGCCCGGTTCAAGCGGACGGGATCGCGCGTCGACACGAACGCCACGCCCGACAACCGTTCCACCAGATGGCTCGCGGCCGCCGGGAGGTCGCCGCTCGTCCCCTGCACGAGGAGCGCGCCGGGCAACAGCCGCGATTCGCGCTCCCACAACAGCGCGAACTGATCCAGGTCCGGGCCGACGGCGGGCAACGCGTCGGCCTTGACGACGACGAGATAGCGTCCGAGCTCGTGGGCGGCGAAGGCCGCGATGTCTTCGTGGCCCAGCGCGTCGTCGCCGCACAGATGGACGAGCGGCGAGTATTGCGCGTAACTTTCCAGCAGGCGCGCGGCGCGCAGCGCGACGTCGCGCTGATCGTCGGCGATCCATCCTGGCGCCGGGCTCGTGCGCACGAACGACTCCAGGCGCGAGTCGAGCAGATTGCTGCCGGCGAGATAGTGCACGATGCGTTCGTCGACGCGCAGCGGCGCGGCCGTGAGCGTGCTGCCGCGCTGCACCTCCAGCATGCGGAGCCGCCGCAGGGGACGCGACGGCGTGATCGCGTCCCAATGCGGATCGGGCAGGACCGCCAGCGCGAGACCGAACGTCGCGTAGGCCTTTTGCGGATTGCCGTGGGCCTCGGCGCAGCGCTCCGCGAGACGGGAATCCATGTCCACGCCCGCGCACAGCAGCAGCAACTGACGCTCGAAGCCCGTGAGCGCGAACAGGTCCGCCAGCACGTCGATCGCCGGCGGCGAAGGCATGGACGCCCGCAGCGTCGCGGCGTACTCGTCGAGCGTGGACGCGTGTTCGGGCTGCTCGGGCGGCGTGCCCGTCAGCCGATCCCGCAGACGCCCGAACTCCGCGCTCAGGTACGCCTGGTTCTGCTCGAGCCAGGATCGGGGCGCCTCGGCGTGCTCGTCGGCCATCACACGACCTGCACGAGCGGGCCGACGAACGTCGGCGGCGTCGTCGTGCGATCGACGACGCGGCTCTCGATGCCGTCCACGCGAAGCCTGGCGCGCACGAGGCCGTTCGTGGGCTGCAGATTCGGATAGGTGAACGACGGTGTGTTGGTTGCCGCCGCGAACGGATCCGCCACCATCATCTGATCGCCGATCGCGAGCAGCACCTGCTGTCCCGGACGTACGAACGGCGAACACGGCACGGTCACCTGCGTGTTGCCGGACGCCAGGACGCCCGGCGCCCACGCGTCGATGTTGGGCGCGATCGCAAACGGCAGGCTGTTCGTCGTCAGCGTAGTACCTGTCGCCGATGGCACTTCCACCCGGAGGTCGTAGATGCCGGCCGGCAGTTCCGCAGGTGTATTCAGGAGCAGCGGGGTGAACCGCAGGGACGCGTTCCCGACCGCCGCGGGGGCGATCGTCTGATGGATTCCGCGCACGGCGTTCGCGAGCACGACGCCGGAGGCGTTGGCGAGGCGATATCCCTGCACCGTCACCGGCTGGCCCAGTCGTGCGGCGGGTTCGCTCAACTGTGGAACGACGGCCGTGATGTAAGGGAACGGCGTCACGTCGGGCTCGACCGTGATGGCGCGCGTCAGCACCGGCAGCGGAAGCGTGGCCGGGATCTGCGGTTCGATGAGGACCACCGACACCTGAAAGGGAAACGTCGGACGATAGTCGGCCTTCAACGCCGTCCACAGCCACGCCATCTCTTCGCGCCCGAGCGTCGACGGCGTGATCTTCAGGAGCTCGATCTGATCCGCCAGGCCCGAGGTGCCGAGCGGCGTCGAGAGTGGATTGGTGGGATCGGTGATCGGCAGCTTGGCGATCGCGTTGCTGATGTCCTGTCGCGTCAGCACCGGGTTCTCGTGCAGCATGAGCAGCGCGAAGCCGAGTAACGCCTCCGCCTGCCAGTCTTCCGCGCCGTACGCCGTCATCAGATAGTGCAGGTCCAGCGCAAGCGGCGGGTTCGTCAATCGCGACCGGCCGTCGGGACCGACGGACGGGAGATCCTGGTTGCGCCAGCCGGTGTTGTGCGTCACCTGATGGAGGAACAGGTTGACCTGGCATTCGACGCCGCCGCCCGAAAACGACTCCTGCACGAGGTCGGGCGCCTTCGACGACACGGTGACGGTGCTGCCGAACAGAGCGCTGAGCCCGGCGTACAGATTGCCCAGGTAGAACTGCAGGACCGCGCTGACGCCGGCGATCGCCAGGGCGCTGCTCATCGCGTCCTCCCGCTGCGCCTGTTCAAGTACTCGTCGAGGCTCAACGATCGATCGGGCGCTTTCGGCGCGCGCGGCGCCGGCGGCGCGACGGCCGTCACTTCGATTCGGCCGATGTGAATCTGAATCTCATCCGGCGGCGGCGCTGCAGCCGTATGCCGCTGTCGCGGCTCGTGCGGCGGCGGTTCGACGACGCTCGCGGCAGGTTCGGATTCACGCGCCGGCTTCATCACGGGACGAAACGCGTCGCCTGCGCGCTGGTGCGGCGCCGTCACCGTGACGTGCAGGTCTGTGTCGCCGGCGGCACGCGCCGGCGGCTCCGCCGTTGCGCCCGATGACGGATCGAACGGATCAATCGGTCTGGTTTCTGGAGTGTGTGGTGCCGGTCCCAATGGCGATGGCGATGCGTGCGCGACGGCGTTACTGTCGAGGGCGACGGGCCCCCGTACGAGAGGCAGGTGTCCGGATCGCCGCCGCTCACGCCGCGGCGGTTCCGGGGGCTCGATTGCGCGTGAAGTCGCGCGCGTCCGGGGCGTCGATGGCTCCGCCGCCACCTGCTCCATTTCTCCCCAGCCCTGCAGCGGAATGTCAGGTGGCGAAAAGATCGAACCCGTGCGCGGATGCACGGATCCGCGCCGGCCCGACGCGGTGTCCACCAGCCGCTGGAGATAGCCGCTCATGCGCGCACCATCTCCAGGTACATGGCGCGCCTGGCGTCGCCGAGCGCGAGCGACTCGGACTCAGTCCAGCCATAGGCGGACGCCAGCGTGTGCACGTCCCAGAGCAGGCGCCGGGCGCGCGATTCCACCTCGGCCCACAGGAAGCGGCCGGCGTCGAAGACGTCGTCCCATTCACGCGCGCATGACGGGCAGTTGAGCGCGAGCCGCGTTTCCGCGAGCGGATCGGCGGACGCCAGGGTGTCCTCGACCGCTTCCAACAGATCGGCCGTCCACTCGGCCGGCTCAGGTCCGTCGAGGCGACAGCGATCGATCAGATCCGTGGCGGCGGATGCTGCGCCGTGCCGCGCGAGGACGTGTGCAACGTCGCGGCTGGTCGGAAGGCGGAACGCACGATTGCCGATCGTCACCGCGTCCTGTGACTGCCGGTCGTGCGCGGCGCTCGCGAGTTCGCGTGCGTCGAGCTCGAACTCCACCTTCTCGCCGCACGACGGACACGACGTCCACCCGTGCAGCCGCGGACCGAACCACGACGCGTGCAGATCGAGCAGCGCGCGATTGCGCCGGCCGAGCGGCCAGTCGGCGACGCTTCCGGTGGCAGACGGGTCGGCCACGCTGAGCGCGAGCAGGCCGCGATCCAGCGGATGCAGGGACACTCCCATCTCCCACAGGTCGAGCACGTCGGGACCGGACAACGCGCGCATGGCTTACGTGGCGACGGTGCTCAGCGTCGGCTCTTGCGGCTCCGTCACGCTGGTGTCGCGCTCGAAGCCTTCGTGTTCCAGCTTGATGTGTTCGATCGCGATGGCGTTCGCGTTCGCGTCGAGATCGGGCAGCGCCTGGTACTCGGAGACCCAGCAGCGATAGATCTTGTAGGCGATGACCAGCTGTCCGGCTTCGTTGTAGAACTCGAGGTAAATCTCTTTGCGGAAGTTTGCCAGCGAGACCTCTGAGCCGAGGCCCGCGCCGAAGTTCCACACCTTGCCGGCCCAGTCGTGGAACTCCATGTCCTGGGTCAGGCCGCGTTCGAGCGTGATCGCCTCGAATTTCGTGCGCCCCGGCGACTTGTGCGAGGTCGAGGGATCGCCGCCGGACCGATGTTCGACGACTTCCGTCGTGCGCTTCAGGCCCGTGACCTTGCTGCCGCCGTAGACGTACTTGCCGTCCCACTTCAGGCGGAACTTGAAGTTCTTGTACGGATCAAGACGCTTGGGATTCACTGGAAACGGCTGCGCCACGATTTCCTCCTTATGCCTGGAGCTGGCCGGCGATCTGCTGGATCTGAATGACGACGAACTCCGCCGGGTACAGCGGAGCGAAGCCGACGAGGATGTTCACGATGCCGAGGTTGATGCTGGCCTGCGGGTTGTTTTCCGCGTCGCACTTCACGAAGTACGCTTTCTGCGGTGTCGTGCCCTGAAAGGCGCCCTGCAGGAAGAGTCCCTGCATGAAGGCGCCGACGTTGAGCCGGATCTGGCTCCACAGACGCTCGTCGTTCGGCTCGAAGACCACCCACTGCGTGCCGTCGTACAGGCTGGACTCGAGGAACAGCGCCAGCCGGCGGATCGGCACGTACTTCCACTCCGAACCGGTCTGGTCGTTCCCCGCGAGCGTACGCGCGCCCCACACCACGTCCCCATACGCGTTGAATGCGCGAAGGCAGTTGATCGCTTGTGGATTCAGCTGACCGTTTTCGAGATCGGTCAGCACGTACTGCAGGCCCGAGATCCCCGTCAGGCCGGCGTCGATCCCCGCCGGGGCTTTCCAGACCCCGCGCGAGGCGTCCGTCCTGGCGTAGATGCCCGCGACGAGACCGCAGGGAGGGAATAGCGCGGGGCGGTTCTTGGCCAGCGGATCGGGCGCCTGGATCCAGGGAAAGTAGTACGCGGAATTCACCGCGAACGGGCCGGTGATGTTGCCCGGCGTGCTCCCGACCGGACCGGTCGTGCCGAGCCCCGACGTCTTTGCGGTCTGCGGCGCATCGACAATGTAGAACGCGCGCTTGTCGTGACAGAACTTCTGCAGCGTGCCGATCGTCGGGCCGTCGGTTTCGCCCGGAACGCAGAGCAGATTGAAGATGTCGACACGATCGAGGAGAAAGACGCCAGCGGTCGGGTTCGCCGTCAGCGCGATCTCGAAGTTGCCGTCGTTCGGTTTGAGTACCGTACCGTCCAGCCCACCGACCAACGGCACCGGCGGCGTCGTCGCGGGAGTGCCGACGGGCGTGCCCGCGACTTGCGTGGCCGGGTCGACGAACGTGATGATGTCCGACTCGGCGTCGATGACGGTGACCACGTATTGCGGATCTGCAGGCGTGGCGGAGAGGTTCGAGAAGGTTTCGAGCACCTGGCCGCTCGCGATGCTCGAGACCTGGACCTGAAAGCGCGTCGGATCGGCAACCTGTTGCGTGACGCTGACCTGAATGTCGTTGCCCCAGACGCCCGGGCTGCTGGCGAACAACACGAGCGTTCCACCGACCGTTGCGGTCGCCGTCGCCGCGTCCGTCCAGGCAAGCCGCACGATGTAGGCCTGCTGGCCGCCGTTCACGAAGAACTGGTTCACCGCGTATCCCAGGTAATTGCCGGAACTCAGCCCTCCGAACTGCCGCGTGAAATCAGAAAAGCTCAGGACCTTCGTGGCGACGTCGGTACGTCCCTTCGGCGCCCAGCCCACAAACGCCGCAATCGATGTGGCGACCCCAGTGATGGTATGGACGCCACTCGGCAGTTCCTCGATGTAGACGCCCGGATAGGTGAACGTTGGCGGCATGACTGGTCCTCCTGACGCTACGGATTCTTGCGGCCCACGACGACCCGTACGTTGGCGTCCTTGGCGAGCGTGTTGCTGAACGTCAGCGTCTGCGGCGGCGCACCGGCGTTCATGAAGCCGACCGCGCCGGCCCCCAGCAGCACGTGCGGCGCGTCGAGGGCGTGCGTGGCGGTGCTTGCGTCGACCTTGTACGTGAGCTTGTCGCCGTAGATATCCGACGTCACGACGACGAGGACGACGTCGTCTGTCGTTGACGACGGCTGCACGTTGACGGCGACGCTGGGTCCGTTCGACGCGATCGTCGCTGAGGCGACGTCATAGGCCTGGACCGCGATCGACGGCTGATTGAAGGTGAATGCGGGACCTCCCGGAATCGTCGCCTGGAACTGCCACGTGATGTTGCTCATGACAATGACTCTCCATTTGCGGCTGGCGGCCGCTTGCTCACAATCCGCAACGCTTCGACCGGCAGCAGCACTGACTGGTGGGCCGTAATCCGAATCAACGCGTAGACACGCGGGCTGCTGCCCGAATCCGAGAACTCCACGACGACGCCGTTGGCCTCCACGTCGGGCGTCAGCGCGGCCAGGACCTCCACGGGCTCAGGGAGATAGACGTCCGCGATCCGGAAGCTCACGCGATCGCCGATCTGCGCTTCCTCTGAGTTCATGTGCCGCCGTCGCGACGAGGCAATTCACGCGCCGTACGTCACATGTGGAAATTGCTCGCGCGCGGCACGCGCGTGGTCGGGAACGCTGCAACGCCCGGCAGCCGGGGCTGCAAGAAACCGCAGTCGGGAGATTCAGGGTGTCCGGAGGCTACTTTGCGTAGTCGCGGCCCGCGTGCCGGCGGGCGCTGATCTTGTGGTACAGCGTTCGTTCGCTGGTGTGCAGCATGCCGGCGATCTCCCGCCGGGTCTTGCCTTTCACCTGCAGCGCCTTCTGCAGCAGTTTGTCCTCGAGGCGGCGCAGGAGCTCGGAGACCGGCACGCTCTGGCGTTGCACCGACGCCCACAAGAGATTCGCGGCCTGCGCGAGCGCGTTGTCCTCGTTCAACGCGGCCGTGGGTCCCTGCTGGTGCACCCAGTCGGCGCGTGAAAAGGAGTCCCCCTCGGCCTTGTTGAAGAGCATGCGCTGCACGACGTTCTCGAGCTCGCGTACATTGCCGTCGAAGGTGCACCCCTGCAGGTGCTGCAGCAGATCCGGATCGAGCGCCGTAATGCCGCGATGCAGGTTGGCGTGCCGCCGCGCGAATTCCAGCACGAGCGCCGCCACGTCCTCACCGCGCTCGCGCAGCGGCGGGAGGCGCAGCTGGATGACATTCAGGCGATGAAACAGATCGGCGCGGAAAGTACCCGCCTCGACCATCGGCTCGAGCGGGCGGTTCGCCGCGGCAATCACGCGGACGTCCACGGAGGTCTCACGGTCCGAGCCGAGCGGCCGGATGATCCCGCGCTGCAGCGCGTCGAGCAGCTTGGGCTGGAGCCGGAGCGGCAGATCGTTGACGTCGTCGAGGAAGATCGTCCCTTTGTTGGCCGCCTGGAAGAGTCCGCCGCGCGCGGCGTCGGCGCCCGAGAACGATCCCCGGCGGTGACCGAACAGCTCGCTCTCGGCCAGGTTCTCCGAAATCGTGCTGCAATGGACGGTGACGAACGCAAACGGGCAGCGCTTCTGATCCAGCGCGTGAATGGCGCGCGCGAGGATCTGCTTGCCGGTTCCCGTTTCACCCTGCAGGAGTACGGTGGTATCGCTGACCTGGGCGGCCTTGTAGGCGCACTGCAGCACCGGGTGCATGCGCTGGCAGGTCGTCACGAATCCGAGGCGAGAGAAGATCTCGCGGAGCGCGTCGGGATTGGGCGTCGCTTGCACCACAGTCGTAGAGACGGCCGCGAACCGCTGAAATCGAAGGGTGGATCCGCTGCCGCCGGGCTGTCAAGGACCGAAATGGTGATTTGGATTTGTTTTCACGGACGTGATTTGGGCACACTGTGCCCGCAGGGGGACCAAAGTGCCGCTCTATGATTTCCGCTGTCGCGCGTGTACGGCTGAGTTCGAGGCGCTCGTTCGGCCCCCGCACGAGCCCGTGTGTCCGTCGTGCGGGAGCGCCGATCTCGAACGCCTCCTGTCGGGGTTCTCCTTCTCCGTGCGATCAGGCGGTCTGAGCAATGCCGCGCGGCGGGCCGTGCAGAAGCAGCAGACCGCCCAGAAGCGCGATCACGACGCCTTCCAGCGCGAAGTCGAACAGAAGCATCTCGACGACTAGCTCAGAAGCCGATCCCCGTGTGGACCGCAAAGCCGATTGAGGTGTGGTTGTCTCCTGCGGAATCCTGCTGGAAACGGATGGGGACGACGCCCTCGACGAAGAACTTGTAGTTGTGGTTCGGCACGGCGAATCCCTTGTTGACGAGCGGCGTGAATCCCCACGAGGCCCGGTCCACGTCGAACGCCATCCTGAGCCCCATCGCGTACCCGTGAGCCAGCCCGCGAATGATCCCCGGGTGCACGGTCAGCGACACGTTGAGCGGCGAGTTCTGAATGACGGGTACCAGCTCCAGATCGAACGCCCACTGATCGCTCGTCTTCACGGTCACGCCCATCGGGAATCCGATCTGGAAGTCGTCGCCGATCGTCGTCGTTTCGCCGTTGGCGTGCGTGACGAGAGGGAAGACCGCGCCGAAGTGGCCGCCGAGCCGGTCCTGGGCGTGTGCGCTGGCCGGCACGGCGAGCATCGTCACGATCGCGAGCAGTCTCATCATCGGCGTCCTCCCACTTTAGCCATCGCGTTGCGTGGCTCCTGGGCCGGGTATCCGGCCGGAATGGTGGTATCGCCCGCACCCTCGCCGCGGCGCGACGCCACCGTGAACGTCCACACGAGCGGGCGCGTGGTGCACGTCGCGCCGAGTCCGCACACGCCGGCGGAGACGCGCGCCGTGTAGGTTTCTCCCGGATCGAGGAAGACCCGATCCGGGAAGAGTCCCCACGTGCCGTCGCCGATCTGGTCCACGGACGCGGGCACGCGCCGGCCTTTCGAGTCGGCGAGCGTGAACGTGTCGGCGTTCACGTGCGTGACGGGTTCGCTGAACGACACCTTCGCGACGACGTCGACCGGGACGTTGGTCGCGCCCGCCTGCGGGTACGCCCTCGCGATGCCGGGCGCGGCGCTCGAGGGCGTTTCGCCTTCGATGCGGACCACCCAGTTGCGCACGTCCATCGGAACCGGCGGGGCGCCCTCGACGACGGCCGGTTCCGCGGACGGCTTGCGTCCGTCGCAGCGCCCGCCGAGCACGCAGGGCTCGAGGACGCCGTTGGCATTGGTGTCGGCGAGATTGCCCAGGAACTTCCGCGCGACGATCGCTTCGAGCGACTGGTAGTACACGGTCGCCGAAATCGCCACGGGTCCGCGCGTGCCCGGCGGAATCACGACCGAGTACCGATCCAGGACGACGGTCGCGCCGGCGTGCGGCATCGGCCGCAACCGCGTGTCGCTGAGGAACGCGTCGTCGTACAGGTCGCCGTTGTGGTTCAGATCGCGGAAGATCGGTTCGCCCAGCGGATTGTCCTTGTCGATCACCACGCCGTGACGATCGACCGGCTGTCCCTTGGCGTTGGTGACCACGTTGCGCGGCGTCGCGTAGACGAGCTCGAGCGTCGGGCACTCGTCGCCGCGCGTCGCGACGGCCTTGAACTGGTACGCGTAGGGATCGGGAGAGCCCGACGGGAGTTTCCACCCGCATCGGGGGAAGGACGGGTCCATCATGTCTTCACTGGTCAGGCGTCCGACGCCGACCGACGTGCGATTCCAGAACGCGTCGTGAATCGGGAGCTCCTTGCCGGTCGCCAGGTCGACGGCGGACACCGCCAGCCAGGCGATACGTCCTTCGGGGAAGCCCGTTGGAAAGTTGTGTCCGCTGCCGGTGTTGGCGACCGACACTTTCAGCGGGGCGTTCGCGCCGGCTCGCGCGGTCGCGGGACCGGCGATCTTCAGGTCGAGGACGTTGCGCAGGCGATCCCACGCCAGGCGCGCCTGCTGCGTGAACGCGCCGCGCCGGTTCGCGTTCGTCCAGTACGCGTTGTGGTACACGCTCTTCTCGTCGGCTGACGAGAAGCTGAACGTCGACAGCTCCGGGTACGGCTCGACGCCGCCCGCATCGTCGAGGTTGGCCCCGATGATCCTCGGCACGTACGCGTTGCCGCCGATGAAGTGATGGCTGAAGAACGTCCGCTCGCGTCCGTCGGTCGCGATCGGTCCCGACAGCGGCGCCACCGGAACGCCATCGCGATAGAGCGTCTGCGCGGTGCCCGGGTGTCCGTAGTCCTGCTGCATGTGGCAGGTCTGGCAGTCGCGCTTGAACGCCGGATCGAAATTCGCGTTGCCCGGCCGGTCCGCATACCGGCTGTTCGCCCACTCCGAATACGTGCGTTCGATCGGGAAGCCGCCGACCGACTTGCCCAGCACGTTCTTGATCGTGAGGAGGTTGGTGACGTCGTGGCACGTGCTGCAGAACTCCCCGCGTGTCGTGAGCACGTGCCGATACCCGGCGTGCTTCGGCGACTCCATCGGCTCCGCCTCGTCTGGCCGCTTGAAGACGCCGGACAGATACGGATCGGGCTCCGGCGATCGATCCGGCGACAGGAGCGGTCCGAAACGCTCGGGGAACACGATGGCGTGCGGCGACAACCGGTAGCCGCCGCCGCCGATGGCGTAGCCGAGGTTCGACGCCGTGCCCTCCGGCACGTCGACGATGTCCGCGCGGCCGTCTTTCACGAGCTGCGCGCGGGACTCCGGACCGGATGCGGGTGTGTATCCGCTGCTGGTGCGCGATCGCGCAAAGTTGTGGAACGGCGTGTTCCGCGTCTCCACGAGGCTATGGCACACCATGCAGGCGACGCCGCTCTTGCCGGAGTCGGTGTTGCGGAACCGGCTCTCGACGGTCGCAAACGCGATCCCGGTCTTGTTGTCCGACGTCGGGTTGAAGGACAAGTCGAGCATCCCGTGTTCCTGGCCGCTCGCCTTGTCGATCGAAACGTTGTCCAGCGGCACGTTGTCGACGTAGTTCGTCGGCATGTGGCACCGCGAGCACAACCCGTCGACGAGCGAGCCGGAGCGGGACAGCCGCTGATGTTCCTCGCCGATGTCGAACTTGGACAGGCATTGATCGCCGGCGGCGAACGGGTTGTGCCGCGCCCGTGCGGTGCCGTCAGGCGGCGCCGGCGTGTCGCAGTTGCCGTGCGTCGATATCTGCCGCGCCGACAACAGGAACGCCGCTCGCCACGCCGGATCCCGCCAGGCGTTGGCCATCATCGACCCTTTCCATTGGTCGAAGATCTCCTTGTGGCAGTTCTGGCACAGCGCGGGGTGATCGGTGCTCGTCCAGTAGTCCTCGAACGGTGGCGCCGCGTAGCCGGTCTCGCCGGTGACGTACGGCGCCGGTTCCGGGATGCGGTTGCGGATCTCTCCGCCGGCGGACGCCGCCGGATAGACGAGCACGATCGTCGACAACACCGTGACGACGAAGAGCGCGGCGGCGAGCGCGAGTGCGCCCGCGGAGCGGCCGACGCGTGTGTCGGCCGGAGCCCATCCAGCAGGAGCGGGCGCCGCGCGCGGCGCCCGCCTCCGGCGCGCCAGGCCATCGATCCTCACCATCAGGCTTCTTGCCATCCGGGTGAAGGGGAGAATCGCCACGACCGCGACCGTCGACGCCACGTGCAGCTTGACGAGAGGCGGCAGGTACGTGACGAGCGCGATGTTCGGATTGCGTGCGACAAGAGAATGGAGGTAGGGGAGGAGCGTGACGGCCGACCAGACGGACGCCCACCGGTACAGGATGGCGACGGCGAGCCCCGACAGCATCGACGTCAGCACGAGCGCCGTGGCGACGATGTCGACAGGCGCGTGACGGCGCCCGCTGCGTGCGGCTCTGATGCCGGGCACCACGAAGCCGGCAATCGCCACGATCGCAGCGGCGATGCCGGATGCTTCCAGTACCACCAGTCGAACCGGTTGTCTATTCCACTGGAGCAGATACGCGGGAAACAGGAAGGCGAGGACGTGCCCCAGCGCGACGACGGCGAGCGCCAGCCAGCCCAGTTTCGCGGCGGGCGTGACCCGTTTGCGCGGCGTGTCCGCCACCGTCACCCGGGGTTGTCGCGCGCGCCAGAAGAAATAGCGAACGGCGCAGAGGATCGGAAACGCAACCGCCACGACATACGGCGCAACGGCAAAGACCAGGCGGTCTCTCATTTACCCACGCCGGTGGACTGGTGAAGGAACGCTCTGATGGCGAACGCCTCGTGGCCCGTGAGCGTCGATGCGCCAAGCGCCGGCTGCGCCCGAGGCACGCACCCGCGTGCGAGCACGGCGGCCAGCCCTCTGTCGCGGTGCCGGGCGTAGGCCGCCACGAGATCGGGACCAAGCGTGCCGCCGTATTTCACCGCGTCGCCCGCGCGATGGCAGGCGCTGCACGGCACGTCACCGTTGGCAAACGCGCGCTGCCCGACGAAGAGCGATCGCCCGAGATCGACTTCCGTCGGCGTGGCTGAGGCGGCCGGGCGGTTCTTCAGGGCGTCGGTCTCGGGGCCGTCGGCCGCCAGATAGTCGAGCAGTGCGGCGATCTCCGACGCGCTCAGCGCCTGATCGGGCATCGGGATGGACCTGAAGCGCCTGAACAATTCGGTCGCCGCCGCGTCGCCGGACAGAATCAGTTTCCCGGACGACGTGATCCATGAGGTGAGCCACGTGCGGGTGTGGCGGCCCGTCACGCCCTTGAGATCGGGCCCGACGAGCGTGCCGCGTCCGAACGTGTGGCAGGCCGAGCACCTCCGCGCGAAGATCGTTCCCGGATCGGCGGCGGTCAGCAGCGACGCCGCGCCGGCCCAGAGGGCGGCGCACACGATCGCAGTTGTGAGGTAAGTGGCGGGATCGAAACGTCTACGTGGATTGGTCAATGGCATCGTTGTCAGCTCAACGTGAATGGGTCATTAGTGCCCGATGGCACGTGTGTGAGTACGAACGACGTGAAGAAAGCGCGTGAAAGCGCGTCGTGACCCTTGGCGGACGACGATACCAACTGCAATCGATTTTCGAGAAGTGTCGAAGTATCTCAGATCGTAAATTTCAACGCTCACTTCGTAGCTGAACGGCGCCTGCGTTGCGCGAGCGTGCGATATCTCGACGGGCTGATACCAGTGAAACGTTTGAATGTGCGCTGGAAGGCTGCGTGCGAGTAGCCGACGTCCATCGCGATCGCGGCGATCTTGTCGTCGGTGTTGGCGAGGCGCTCGCGCGCCATCGCGATGCGGCGTGACATCAGATATCGATGGATCGACATTCCCACCTCGGATCGGAAGGCGTTCGCGAGCGTGGTGCGATTCCACTGCACGGCGCGGCTCAAGCGGTTCAGATCCCACGGCCCCGCGCAGTCCGCGTCGATCAGTTCCCGCGCGTGCGCAACTTTTGGGGATTCAGTTCTCGTCGCCGTTGCGGGGTCAACTCTACCCGTCAGCGCGTGGGCGAGCACCTCGGCCGCGAGCCCCCTGACCACGCGACGTTCGAGTTGGCTCGACGGCGGATGGAGCGACGCGAGCGCGGATTCGATCTTCCCGAGTGTGACGGGCCTCAGCTCATCCAGCAGTTGGCTGCTCAACACCTGCACGTCGCGAACGAGTGAGAACAGCCATTGTTTTCTGACGGGTACTTTCGTGCCTCCCATCGAGCGGAATTATACGAACGTCAGGCCACGAGATCGCTCACAATCGTGCAGCCGCCACGATCACAAATCTGTCGACGCTCAGCTCGACTGTTGTCGATGCGCGACAGCGGTTATGTAGACGGATGAATGTGTCGACGAGTGTTGGTGGACATGTACATGATGTAACAAGTAGTGGTGTTGAAATGCTCTCTCAGTTAGTAACTATGTAACTCAGTCGACTAAGTCAACGATGAACGACGCATCGGCAGACAAGGCGGCATCGTCGAACGTGTCGATCGTCGCGCCGGCGGGCGGCCCGGCTGGTCCCCGAATGCCCGCCGCTGCCGAATCGCTGTAGACTGCGGCGCCATGACACCCACGCCGCACGACTGGGCCGCGATCGAGCGGCTGCCGGAATTCCGCGAGCTGGTGCGCGCCAAGCGCGCGTTCGTCGTGCCAGCCACGCTGTTCTTCCTGGTGTACTACTTCGCGCTGCCCGCGCTCGTCGGCTACTGGCCGGGCCTCATGAGCACGCCGGTCGTCGGCCACGTCAACGTCGCGTACCTCTTCGCGCTCTCGCAGTTCGTGATGGCCTGGGCGCTGATGGCGGCCTACGTGAGGCGCGCGCGGCGCTACGACCGGATGGCGGAGGCGCTGGTGCAGCGCCTGAAGGAGCGGACGTGAACCCGTCGCTCCTGATGTTCCTGCTGTTCGTGGGCGTCACGCTCGGCATCACGATCTGGGCCGCGCGGCGCACGAGGACCACGACGGAGTTCTACAGCGCGGGCCGCCGCATCACCGGGTTCCAGAACGGATGGGCCGTCGCCGGCGACTACATGTCGGCCGCGTCCTTTCTCGGCATCGCCGGCCTGATCGCGTTCTACGGCTACGACGGCTTCATGTACTCCGTCGGCTGGCTGGTCGCGTATCTCACGGTGCTGCTGCTCGTCGCCGAGCCGCTGCGCAACACCGGCCGTTTCACGATGGCGGACGTGCTCGCGTTCCGTCTCCGGGAGCCCGTGGTGCGCGTCGTGGCCGCGATCTCGACGCTCACGGTGAGCCTCTTCTACATGATCGCCCAGATGGTCGGCGCCGGCTCGCTCGTGAGCCTGCTCGTCCCCTCCATCGGTTTCAACACCGCGATCGTCGGCGTCGGCGTGTTGATGCTCGTCTACGTGATCGTCGGCGGCATGCTCGCGACGACGTGGGTGCAGATCGTGAAGGCGGTGCTGCTCATGACGGGGACGATCCTGCTGTCGATCCTCGTGCTGTCGAAGTTCCACTTCTCCCCGCTGGCGTTCTTCGACGCCGTCGCGAACGTGACCGGCAGCTTCTGCGCCGACGGCGTCGCGCGCGCGGGGGTGTGTCCCGACGGATCCGCGCCGATCGTCCGCGACTTCACACAGCCCGGGCTCTACTACCACGGTCCGTGGGGCGCGCTGTCCCTGATGTCGCTGGGCATCGCGCTCATCTTCGGAACGGCCGGCCTCCCGCACATCCTCGTCCGCTTCTACACCGTCCCGTCGGCGCGCGCCGCCCGCACGTCGGTCGTCTGGGCGATGATCCTCATCGGCTCGTTCTACATCATGACGACGTTCCTCGGCTTCGGGGCGGCGACGCTCGTCGGCAAGGCCCGCATCGGCGTCGTCACGGCGGGCAGGCTCGTGCCGAACCAGAACCTCGCGGCGCCGCTGCTCGCGCGAGAGGTGGGCGGCGAGGTGTTCCTGTCGTTCGTGTCGGCGATCGCCTTTGCGACGATTCTCGCGGTCGTCGCCGGGCTGACGATCGCGGCGAGCTCGACCTTCGCGCACGACATCTGGTTCACCTTCGTGAAGCGACAGCGCGAGGACGAGCGCGAGCAGGTGCTGGTCGCCCGCATCACCGCGGCCGTCATCGGGCTGCTGTCGATCGGGCTGGCCATCGCGCTGCGGTCGCTGAACGTGGCGTTCCTCGTCGGTCTCGCGTTCGCGGTGGCGGCGAGCGCAAACGTGCCGGCGATCCTGCTGACGCTCTACTGGCGGCGGTTCAACACGACAGGCATGCTCGCGGGGATGCTCGTCGGGCTGCTGTCCGCCGTCGCGCTCATCGTCGCGAGTCCCGCGGTGATGGGGGTCGACGCGCCCGGCGTCGCCGTCCGGCATCTCATCCAGCGGCCGCCGCTCTTCCCGCTCGACAACCCGGCGATCGTCTCGGTGCCGCTCGGGTTCGTCGCGGCGATCGCCGGCGCACTGCTGCGGCGCGACCCCGACGCCGAGGCGGCCTACAGCGAATTGACGGTCCGCGCGAACACCGGCCTCGGCGCGGTGTGATCCCGGCCGCGCCAATGTCACGGCGGCTCTCGCGTCGATCGTGCGGCCGTGCTATACCGGCGGAATGCTGATCGTCCTCTTCCGTTCCAAGCTCGTTCCCGAACCCGAGGGCTACGCCGAGATGGCCGAGGAGATGGAGACGCTCGCGCGATCGATGCCCGGGTTCGTCGACGTGCGGGCCTACAGAGCTGACGACGGTGAACGGCTCACCGTCGTCTGGTGGGAAGACGAAGAGACGCTGCGCGCGTGGCGGAACCACGCGCGGCATCTGCTGGCGCAGAACGCGGGTCGGGAACGGTGGTACGAGTACTACGACATGGACGTGGCCGAGGTGAAACGCACCAAGCGGTTCGAGCGTGCGGTCACTGCACCGTGACGGTTCCGACCATTCCCGGATGGAATGCGCAGTGATACGCGAACGTGCCCGCCGTCGAGAACGTCGCCGTGAACGAAGCGCCGGGCGCGATCGAGCCCGAGCTGAACGCACCGTTGTTCGCCGTTGACGTGTGCGCGATGGTGTCGTTGTTCTTCCACGTGACGCTGCCGCCGACTTGAACGCTCACGGGGTTCGGCGCGTACGCGGTTGTCGTCAGGCTTGCCGCGTTGCCAACGATCGACACGGCAGTTCCGGTTCCACCGCCGCCGCCGGTCGGTGACGGATTTGTCGGCGTCGAGGATGAAGATCCGCAGGCAGTAATGATGAGCAGAAGCGCGGTCGCAATCGCGAGTCGAGAGAACATGAGGCCTCCTGAACATCGAGGCCAGCAAGTTCGTTGCCTTTCGGATTCCGTGGGTTTTCGCAGTGATGCGCGTCCGCGCATTTACGCGGGTTGTAAGAACTGCTGACGAACGTTGTCAGAGCGACGCTCGAGCGAAAGAACCTCACGGCCGGGAACGTGGGCAGAGCAGGGCCGGCTCTCGGGTAGTTGCGATACAACCAAGCGCGCAGCGCCCAGCGCGGCCATTTGTGGGGACCGCGTCGCGCACGCGTCGACCAGGTGTCGCCGGGAACTCAGGAACCGCGCTGATCAGAATGCATCGCGCGCGGCCGGCCGAGGCCCGCCGCGCACGACGATCATGATGCGATCGAGAACGGTGCTACTCGACGTTGACGGTGCCGCTCATCCCCGAGTGGAGCGCGCAGTGATAGACGAACGATCCCTTCGTCGAGAACGTCAGCGTGTAGGTCGCACCCGGGGCGATGTTGCCGGAGTTCCACGCGCCGGTGTTCTCCGTCATCGTGTGGTTCCGCGTGTCGTTGTTGGTCCAGGTGATGCTGTCGCCCACCTTCAACGCCACGGGGTTCGGGTTGTACGCGTTCGTGCCCTGCGACGCAGCGCTCGGGACGATCGACACAGGCGTGTTCACGGGGACCCGCGTCGGGGTGGACGGCGTCGATGATCCGCAACCGGCACATACCAGCAGCAGCCCCGCTGCAGCTGCGACTCGAAATGACATAGTAGAACTCCTCGGCGCATGAGATAGCAATTCTGCTGCCCGCCAAGGAATCGCGAATTTGCTCGGAATTTGGGCCGATCACAATGCTGAACGCACGGATGTGGGCAGGAATGAGACAAAAATTACCTCATCTGTTGCGGTTCAGTAATCGTGGCGCAGCGCCGTGACCGGGTTGAGCCGCGTCGTGAAGTGTCAAGACCGTGAGGGCCGGGGGAGCCGGGCTTTGGAGGGCGGGGCCGGATCGGCGAGCCGATAGCGCTTGGCCGCGCCGGCGAGCACGGCGCGGCCCTCGCGGGTCAGCTCGTAGTACCGGCGCGGCGGCCTGGGCTCGGCGCGGGCGATGCGCTCGCGTTCCCAGCTCGCCGACAGGTGGCCGGCGTCCTCGAGCCGCCGCAGCGCGGGGTAGACGGTGCCGCCGGGCAGACCGGTGGCGCCGATGATGTCGAAGCCGTAGCGATAGCCGTTGGCGATCGCGTTGAGGATCGTGGCGGTGGCGTACGTCATGCGCAGCGGCCTGCTATGGAGGACTCTATCTAGAAAGAATCCTACATAGTGCCGCGCCGGAGCGCAAGTCTCGCCGGACGCCGGCCCGCGCCTAGCGGCGCATGTCCGCCGACGCTTCCTGCGTCGTCGGATCGTGCCACGTCAGCTTCGACGCACAGATCGCCAGGAACAGGAGGATTAGCACCGCGCCGACGGCTGCGCCGAGTGTTCTCATCATGCTGCACCCCTCAGGCCGGCACGAAGGGCAAGGGGTGTGCCGCGCACACGGGCGGTTGTAAATTCTTCCAGGTGTAGGATTGCGAGGCGTGTGCGCGGCGCACACGGCGGCCCGCACACCAACCGTTCCGTCATTCCGATCTCGAAAGTCGCGGGTGTATCATCGCTTCCATGTCGCCAAGAGTCCTGTGTACGATCATCGTGTCGCTCCTTGCCATGCCTGCCGCCGCACAGCAGCGCGGTCAGGCGCCGCCGCCCGCGCCGAGCCAGCGTGAGAGCGCCGGCGCTGCAGAAGAAAAGATCTCGAAAACGTCGCACGCCGTCGTCATCGACGGCCGCGAAATCAAATACACCGCCACGGCCGGCACGCTGCCGATCCGCGGCGACGACGGAAAGGTGCAGGCGCGGATGTTCTTCGTCGCCTATACAAAGGATGGCGAAGACGCGAAGTCGCGGCCGGTTTCGTTCCTCTACAACGGCGGACCCGGGTCGGCGACGATCTGGCTCCACATGGGATCGTTCGCGCCGCGGCGCGTGCAGATGGCCGACGACGGCTTCCAGCCCGCGCCGCCGTACCGCCTCGTCGACAACGAGAACTCGCTCATCGACGTGAGCGATCTCGTGTTCGTCGACGCGATCTCGACGGGCTACAGCCGCACGGTCGAGGGCGTGAACCCCACGCAGTTCCACGGGCAGCAGCCCGATCTCCGCGCGTTCGGCGACTTCATCAACGAGTACCTGAAGACGTCCGGCCGCTGGGCGTCGCCGAAGTACCTGATCGGCGAGAGCTACGGGACGATCCGGTCCGCAGGACTCTCACAGGAGTTGCAGACGCGCCACGGCATCGAGCTCAACGGCATCGTCCTCGTCTCGGCGCTGCTCTCCTATCAGGTGATTTCGACGGGACCGCAGAACGATCTGGCCTACGTTTCGTACTTCCCGACCTACACGACGACGGCCTGGTACCACAAGCGGCTGCCGGCCGATCTCCAGGCGAAGTCCGTCAAGCAGGTGGCCGACGAGGCGCTTGCGTTCGCAACCGGCGAGTACGCGACGACGCTGCTGCGCGGCAACTCGCTCAGCGACGCCGAGCGCAAGGCGGTGGCGCAGAAGATCGCGCGGCTCACGGGACTGTCGCAGGCGTACGTGGAAGAGACGAACCTGCGGATCGATCCGGGCCGCTTCCGCAAGGAGCTCCTGCGCGACAAGCGCCTCGTCGTCGGACGCCTCGACACGAGATACACGGCGACGGATCTCGACGCGGCGGGCGAGCAGCAGGAGTTCGATCCGTCCAACACGGCGCTCCAGGGCGCCTACACCGCGATGTTCATGGACTACGTCCGCAACGAGCTGAAGTGGGAGAGCGATCTGCACTACGAGAGCTCGGGCAACGTGCGGCCGTGGACCTACGTGCAGAACGCCTACATGGACATGACCGAGCCGCTGCGCCAGACGATGGCGAAGAACCCGTTCCTGAAGGTGCGCGTCGAGGCCGGTTACTACGACATGGCCTGCGTGTTCGGCGGCGCCGTCATCAACTTCTGGCACCTCGGTTACGACAAGACGTTCACCGACCGCGTGTCGTTCGGCTGGTTCGAGGGCGGCCACATGATGTACACACGTCCGTCCGCGCACAAGGCGCTGAAGAACGACGTCGCGAAGTTCATCACGGATACGGCGGGCGCGCGGCCGCGGAGCGCGACGCAGCCATGACGGCGAGGCGGCTGGCGCTGGCGCTCGTTCTGGCGATCTCCGCGAGTCTGTCGGCGGCGCCGGCCGTCCCCAGGCCCGGCGTGGACTGGCCGCAGTTCCGCGGCATTTCAGCCGCGGGCGTTGCCGAGGGCTTTTCGCTGCCGACGACGTGGAACGCAGCGACGGGCGAGAACATCCTGTGGAAGACGCCGATCCCCGGGCTTGGCCTGTCGAGCCCGGTCGTCTGGGGCGACACCGTGTTCGTCTCGACGTCGATCAGCGGCAAGACGGACTCGAATCTGAAGGTCGGCTATTACGGGGACATCACGCCGGTACAGGACGACACCGTGCACGAGTGGCGCGTGTACGCGATCGACAAGAAGACCGGCGCGATCCAGTGGCAGCAGACGGCCTACAAGGGCGTGCCGAAGATCAAGCGGCACATGAAGAACAGCCACGCCAACTCGACGCTCGCCACCGACGGGACGCGCGTCATCGCGTTCTTCGGGTCCGAAGGGCTCTACGCCTACGACATGAAGGGCGCGCTGCTGTGGAAGAAGGACCTGGGCGTGCTCGACGCGGGCTTCTACATGGTGCCGTCGGCGCAGTGGGAGACGGGCAGTTCGCCCGTGCTGCACGACGGCATGGTGATCGTCCAGGCCGACGTGCAGAAGGACTCGTTTCTCGCGATGTTCGACGCGAAGGACGGACGCGAGGTGTGGCGCGTCGCGCGCACGGACGTGCCGACGTGGAGTACGCCCACGATCCACACGGTGAACGGGCAGACCCAGATCCTCGTGAACGGGATGCGCCACGTCGGCGCGTACGACTTCAAGACGGGCAAGGAGATCTGGACGCTGTCGGGCGGCGGCGACATTCCGGTGCCCACGCCGGTCGTCAGCGACGGCCTCGTGTACATCACCAACGCGCACGGCGCCAGCGCGCCGGTCTACGCGATCAAGGACACCGCGACCGGCGACGTGAGCCTGAAAGGCGACGAGACGCACAACGATCACGTGGCCTGGATGGCGCCGCGCAGCGGCGGCTACATGTGCACGCCGCTCGTCTACCGCGGCCTCGTCTACATCGTCCGGTACAACGGCGTGCTGATCGTGTTCGACGCGAAGACGGGGGAGAAGAAGTACGAGTCGCGTCTCGGCGGGGCGACGTCGGCGTTCACGGCGTCGCCGATCGCCAACGACGGCAGGGTCTACATCTCGAGCGAGGACGGCCAGGTCTACGTGCTCAAGGCCGGACCGGCCTACGAGGCGATCGCCATGAACGAAATGTCCACGCCCGTGCTCGCGACGCCGGCGATGTCGGACGGACGCCTGCTGCTGCGGACGCAGGATCAGTTGATGGCGATCGGCCGCAAGTAGGCTCAGCCGTTCAAACGTCTCTTGCGGCCCGGCCGCAGATCACGCGCGGTATACGATCGTGGCCCATGACGCACGTGACCGTGATCGGTGCCGGAGCATTCGGCGGATGGACGGCCCTCGCGCTGCGGCGCCGCGGGGCGCACGTCACGCTCGTGGACGCGTGGGGACCGGGCAACGCGCGCGCCAGCTCAGGTGGAGAGACGCGCGTCATCCGCGCGACGTACGGGACCCGGGAGATCTACACGAGGATGGCGATCCGCGCGCTGGAGCTCTGGCGCGCGCACAACGTGATGTTCGGCGGCGGCCTGATCCGTCCGAGCGGCGTCCTCTGGATGTTCCGCGCGGACGACGGGTTTGCCGGCGCGTCAGCGGCTGCGCTTCGCGACGCGGGGATGCCCGTCGAGCGGCTCGCCCCGCGTGAGGCGGCGGCGCGGTTTCCGCAGATCGCGTTCGACGACGTGATGTCGGTGATGTGGGAGCCCGAGGCAGGGTATCTCTTCGCCCGTCGCGCGTGCGAGCACGTCGTCGATCGCTTCGTCGCGGAAGGCGGAGACTACCTCGAGGCCGCCGTGAAGACGCCGATCGAAACCGACGGGCGCGATCTGGCGGCCGTGCGCCTGGAAGGCGGCGACACGATCGAGGCGGACGCGTTCGTGTTCGCCTGCGGACCGTGGCTCGGCCAGATCTTCCCCGGTGTGCTCGGCACTCGCGTGTCGGTGACGCGGCAGGAGGTCTACTACTTCGGCACGCCGGCGGGCGACATCCGCTTCGCCGATCCCGCGATGCCCGTGTGGCTCGACTACGGCGAGCGCGTGATGTACGGAATCCCCGTGAACGCGTACCGCGGATTCAAGATCGCCGACGATACGTCGGGTCCGCCGATGGATCCGACGAACGGTTCGCGCGACGTGTCGGCCGCGGGCGTCGCCGCGACGCGCGCGTTCATGGCGCGCAGGTTTCCGGCGCTCGCCGCGGCGCCGCTCGTCGGCTCCGAGGTCTGCCAGTACGAGTCCACGCCCGACGCGCACTTCATCCTCGATCGGCATCCCGCAGCGGGGAACGTGTGGATTGCCGGCGGTGGATCGGGCCACGGGTTCAAGATGGGGCCGGCGATCGGAGAATCGATGGCCGTCTGCGTCCTGGACGGCGCTGCGCCCGACCCGACGTTCGCGCTCGCGCGCTTCTCGACGCCGCAGGCCGGTGGGTCGAGACCGCGATGGTCGTGAGTCCGCCAGGCACGACTTGTAGTAACGTTACGGCCAGATGGCACAGACGGCGTGGCCCCTGGTCGAACGACGGTTTGGCGAGACGACGCGGCGCGATTTCTGGTGGATCCAGCCTCTTGCAGTCTTTCTCGCGCTCTCAGCATTCCTCATCTACGGCACGTGGGCGGCGTTTCAGGGCGACCACTATGAATTCGGGCCGTACCTGTCGCCCTTCTACTCGCCGCTTCTGTTCGGCGACGGACCGCACGCGTGGTTCGGGCCGAAGCCGGGCTGGTGGCCGGCCGTGCTGCCGTTCTCGGCGGCGCTGCTGATCCTCTGGGCGCCCGGCGGCTTCCGCGTCACCTGCTACTACTATCGCGGCGCCTACTACAAGGCGTTCTGGCAGGATCCGTCGAGCTGCACGGTCGGCGAGCCGAGACAGTCCTACTGGGGCGAGCGGTACTTCCCGCTCATCCTCCAGAACGTGCATCGGTACTTCCTCTATATCGCGCTGCTGTTCATCGTCTTCCTGACCCGCGACGCGATCGAGTCGTTCCGCTTCGCCGACGGCGTGCACGTCAACATCGGCACGCTCGTGCTGACGGCGAACACGGCGCTGCTCGCGGGCTACACGTTCAGCTGCCACTCGCTGCGGCATCTCGTCGGCGGACGCAAGGACGAGATCTCGACCAACGGCCTCCGCTGGGGCTGCTACACGGCGTGCTCGGCGATGAATGGGAAACACCAGCTGTTCGCCTGGTTCAGTCTCTGTTCCGTCGGATTCGCCGACATCTACGTCCGTCTCTGCTCGATGGGGATTTGGACCGACTACCGACTGCTGTGAGCGCTTTCGAAACTCTCGAATACGACGTCCTCGTGATAGGCGCCGGCGGCGCAGGCTTGCGTGCGGCGATCGAAGCCTCGGCCACCGGCGTCAAGGTCGGGCTGATCTGCAAGTCGCTGCTCGGCAAGGCGCACACCGTCATGGCCGAAGGGGGCGTCGCGGCGGCGCTCGCCAACGTGGACGACCGCGACAGCTGGAAGGTGCACTTCGCCGACACGATGCGCGGCGGCCAGTACGTCAACAACTGGCGCATGGCGGAGCTGCACGCGAAGGAAGCGCCCGATCGCGTGCGGGAGCTCGAGGCGTGGGGCGCCGTGTTCGATCGCACGGCGGACGGACGCATCCTGCAGCGCAACTTCGGCGGCCACCGCTATCCGCGCCTCGCGCACGTCGGCGATCGCACCGGGCTCGAGCTGATCCGCACGCTCCAGGACTACGGGGTCCACCGCGGCATCGACGTGCACATGGAGTTCACGATCGTGTCGCTGCTCGTCTCGGACGGCCGCGCCGCGGGCGTCGTCGGCTACGAGCGGGAGCGCGGGCGGTTCAAGGTGTTCGCCGCGGGCGCCGTCGTGCTCGCCACGGGGGGCGCCGGGCGCGCGTACAAGATCACGAGCAATTCCTGGGAAGGCACCGGCGACGGCCACGCGCTCGCGTATCAGGCGGGCGCCGAGCTGATGGACATGGAGTTCATCCAGTTCCATCCGACCGGCATGATCTGGCCGCCCAGCGTGCAGGGCATCCTCGTCACCGAAGGCGTGCGCGGCGAAGGCGGCGTCCTCCTGAACAAGGAGGGGCGCCGCTTCATGTTCGACGACATTCCCGACGCCTACAAGAACCAGACCGCCACCGACGAGGAAGAAGGCTGGCGGTACACGCAGGGCGACAAGTCGGCGAAGCGCCCGCCCGAGCTGCTCACGCGCGACCACGTCGCGCGCTGCATCATGCGCGAGGTGAAGGCGGGGCGCGGGAGTCCGCACGGCGGCGTGTTCCTCGACATCGCGTGGATCACGAAGAAGCTCTCGAACGCCGAGGCGCACATCAAGCGCAAGCTCCCGAGCATGTACCACCAGTTCAAGGAGCTCGGCGACATCGACATCACGAAGGAGCCGATGGAAGTCGGCCCGACGACGCACTACATCATGGGCGGCGTGCGCGTCGACAGCGACACGCAGATGTCGTCGATTCCCGGTCTCTTCGCCGCGGGCGAGTGTGCCGCGGGCATCAACGGCGCGAACCGGCTCGGGGGCAACTCGCTGTCGGACCTGCTCGTGTTCGGCAAGCGGGCGGGCGAGCACGCGGCGGCGTTCGCGAAGACGAACGCGCGCGCCGGCGTCGACGAGGCGCAGGCGACGCGCGCGATGGACGAGTCGCTGACGCCGTTCGAGCACGGGCAGCGCGGCGGCGAGAACCCGTTCACGATCCAGGCGGCGCTGCAGGAGATGATGCAGAGCCACGTCGGCATCGTCCGCACCGAGAGCGAGATGCAGCACGCGCTGGTCGAGCTCGCCGCGCTGCGCGCGCGGGCGGCCGACGCGGCCGTCATCGGCCACCGCGAGTACAACAACGGCTGGCACACGGCGATCGACCTGCGCAACCTGCTGACGGTGTCGGAAGCGATCACGCGCTCGGCCCTGGAGCGGAAGGAGAGCCGCGGCGGCCACTTCCGCGACGACTATCCCGACAAGGCTGCCGAGTACGGCACGTTCAACATCGTGACGCGCCGCAAGGCCGACGGGTCGATGGAGGTCGTCCGCGTGCCGCTGCCGCCGATGCCGGCGGAGCTGAAGCAGATCATCGAGGAACAGAAGGCGTAGGGCGGATCATCATGCGTGAGAGGTCGTCGGTGCGAGCAAGCGCAGCGAAGCGAGCCACGCGAACGGAGCGCGCCGGCGAAGCGGCGCGCGAGAGCGCGTGTAGGGGAGTCCGAGGGGCGAAGCCCCTCGGAAGATCATGACAAAGGCAGCGTTCAAGGTCTGGCGCACCGACGACAAAGGGGACGGCTATTTCGCCGACTACTCGGTGGACGTCGTCCCCGGGATGGTGGTGCTCGACGCGATCCACCAGATCCAGGCGACGCAGGCGTCCGACATGGCGGTCCGCTGGAACTGCAAGGCGGGGAAGTGCGGCTCGTGCTCGGCCGAGATCAACGGCAACCCGAAGCTGATGTGCATGACGCGGCTCAACACGCTGAACCTGTTCGAGCCCGTCACCGTCGAGCCGATGCGGGCGTTTCCGCCGATCAAGGACCTCGTGACGGACGTGTCGTGGAACTTCCGCGTGAAGCAGACGATCGCGCCGTTCACCCCGCGGCCCGCCGACGCGCCCGACGGCACGTGGCGCGTGCGCCAGCAGGACATCGATCGCGTGCAGGAGTTCCGGAAGTGCATCGAGTGCTTCCTGTGCCAGGACGTCTGCCACATCCTGCGCGATCATCACCTGCACGACGAGTTCATCGGTCCGCGCTTCCTGACCTTCGCGGCCGCGCTCGAGATGAACCCGATCGACGCCGCGGATCGCGTGCCCGCGCTCAAGACGCAGCACGGCATCGGCTACTGCAACATCACGCGGTGCTGCACGAAAGTCTGCCCGGAACACATTACGATCACCGAGAACGCGATCATCCCGCTGAAGGAGCGGGTGGTCGATCGCTACTTCGACCCTGTGACGAAGCTGCTCAGAATGTTTAAGTCGTAGGATCTGGCCGCGGACACGACAGGTCAGGGAAGGGGGACGAGATGTTCGAGCCGAAGCCCATCTCGCGTGACGGCATCCCGTCGGCGCTCGCGAAAGCCGAGCGGTACCGGCTGCTGAACGAGCCCGGCGAGGCGGAGAGCATCTGCCTCGACGTGCTGCAGATCGAGCCCGGCAACCAGGACGCGCTGGTCGCGCTCGTCCTCGCGCTGACCGACCAGTTCCCTCATCATCCCGCCGCAGGCCTGGCGGCGCGCGCCGAGGAGTTGATCGAGCGGCTGAGCGACCCCTACGAGCGCGAGTACTACGGCGGCATCGTCCATGAGCGCCGGGCCAAGGCGGCGCTCCAGCGCGATTCCTTCCACTCCGCCGCGTCGGCCGTCGGCTGGCTCCACGAGGCGCTCGCGTGCTTCGAGCGCGCCGAGGCGATCAAGCCGGCGCACAACGACGACGCGGTGCTGCGGTGGAATGCGTGCGCGCGCCTGCTCCAGCGTCTGCCGCACGTCGTCCACGACGCGCGCACGGAACCGATCGAATCCGAATAGCTGCGGCTACTTGACGGGCCAGAGCGGGCTGTCAGTGCGCGCGCGCTTCATGTAGTCGTCGATTTTCTTGACGACGTCCGCGTGCGCGGAGGCGACGTTCGTCATCTCGTTCGGATCGGCGTCGAGATCGTAGAGCTCGAGCGGCGCGTCCTTCGCGAGGCGGACGCCTTTCCAGCGCCCCAGGCGCGCGGCCTGCTGGAAGCCGCGCTCGTGGAACTCCCAGTAGAACGCGTCGTGCGTCGGCTGGCTCTCGCCGCGCAGCGCGCGCGCCATCGAGATCCCGTCCAGACCGGCGGGCGTCTTCGCCCCGGCGATCTCGGCGAGCGTCGGGAACAGGTCCCAGTGCGCCCAGGGATGCGCGCTGACCCGGCCCGCCGGAATCGTGCCGGGCCAGCTCGCGATCATCGGTACGCGGATGCCGCCCTCGTACAGGTCGCGCTTGATGCCGCGCAGGCCGCCCGAGCTCTTGAAGTACGCAGGCGCGGCGCCGCCTTCCTGGTGAGGGCCGTTGTCGCTCGTGAACACGAGCAGCGTCTGGCGATCGATGCCCCTGGCGCGCAGGCGCTCGGCGATGGCGCCGACGTCGCGGTCCATGCGCGTGATCATCGCCGCGAACGCGGCCTTCGGCGTCTCCTGCGAGCGGTACGGGGCGACCTCCTCGTCGGTGCCGGTTGGCGTGGCGTCGCCTTTCTTGTTCACGAACGGCGTCTCGGGAAACTTGCCGCGCCACTGCTGCATCGCGTCCTCGGGCGCGCGCAGTTCGGCGTGCGGCACCGTGTAGTTCAGATAGATGAAGAACGGCCGCCGGTCGGCCGCGTCGATCAACGCGAGCGCCTCGCGCGTGAACAAATCGTTGACGTAGTCGCGCTCGAGATCCGTCGGGTAGCGTTCGCTGTTGCGAAACAGGTGATCGGTGTACTGGCGATGCGCGTGGCGCTGATCGAGGAAGCCGAACGAGTACTCGAACCCTTTCCTGTCCGGCTGGCCGGTGGTTCCCGGGTTGCCGAGGCCCCATTTGCCGACGACGGCTGTCCGATAACCGGCATCGCGAAGCGCCATCGCGAGCGTCACGTCCGCCTCGGGCATCGGCAGCTCGAGGTTGCCGCGAATCGACGCGTGTCCGGTATGCAGCCCGGTCAGCAGCGCCACGCGCGACGGCGCGCAGACCGTGCTGCCGGCGTAGTACTGCGTGAACCGGATCCCGCCCGCCGCGAGCGCGTCGACCGACGGCGTGCGGAAGTGGGTCTGCCCGTAGACGCTGAGATCGCCGTAGCCGAGGTCGTCGGCCTGGATGAGGAGGATGTTCGGTCGGGGCGCCGGCGTCTGGACGGAGGCGTGCGTCCCGACGACGAGCAGGACAGCTGCGACGGCAAGGGCGGCGAGCGGCAGGCGTCCCATGACCGCCCCCATCCTGCCACAGACCGCCGGGAACCTCCCGGCCGCCGCGCCCGTCTCATGTTGACATTCAACATGAGTCCGACGATACTCCTGTTGAAAAACAACAGGAGCGGATGACGATGGCGTGGTGGCGGGAAGCGCTGGCGAGACTGGCGGGCGTGCTGCGGCGCGGCGACGAATCCCGGATCCGCGACGAGATGGACGCGCACCTGCGGATGCTCGCCGACGAGTACGAGCGGCGCGGGGCGTCGCCGGCGGATGCGGCACGCGCGGCGCGCGCCGCGTTCGGCAATCCGGTGTCGGCGCGGGAGGCCTGGCGCGATCAGCGCGGCCTGCCGGCGGTCGCCTCGCTCGCGCAGGATCTGCGCTACGGCGCGCGGCTCCTGCGCCGCGCGCCGGGGTTCACGGCCGCCGCCGTCCTGACGCTCGCCGTCGGGATCGCCGTCAACACGACGATCTTCACCGCGGTCGACGCCGTCGCGCTGCGTCCGCTGCCGGTGAAGGACGGCGATCGCCTGGTGCGGCTCGAGCGGTGGTTCGCGAGCGAGGCGCGCGGCGACATCCAGTTCGCGTTCTCCGATGCGGAAGTCCGCTACCTCGCCGCGCAGGCCCCCGCGTTCACCGACCTCATCGCCGCCGGCTGGCTGAGGCAGGTCACCGAGGACAGCGGCGAACGCGTGCGCGCGCAGTTCGTGTCGCCGAACTACCTTCCGGCGCTCGGCGTCGTGCCGGCCGCCGGCGCGCTGCCCGACGGCGGCGGCACCGAGACCGGCATCGTGCTCAGCTATCCGTTCTGGATCCGCCGCTTCGGCGGGGACCGCACCGTGCCGGGGCGCACGCTCGTCCTGAACGGAGCGGCGTTCACGATCGCGGCCGTCGCGCCCGAGTCCTTCATCGGCACCGCCAATCCACCGGAGATTCCGGACGTGTGGGCGCCGATCGCGGCCGAAGCCCGGATGAGCGTGCCCCGATCGATGGGGCGCCGCTTCCAGGTCCTCGCGTATCTGCAGGACGGCCTGAGCCGCAATGCGGCGCAGCAGCGCATGCGTCCGCTCGCGACCGCCTTCGACCAGACGTTTCCGTCGCCCGATGCGACCACCCGGCTCACGCTCGAGCGCGCGAGCTACTTCGGCGAGACGAACGATCCCCGCTTCCAGACCTTCGTCACGGCCGTGATGGCAGCCGTGGGCCTCGTGCTGCTCATCGCCTGCGCCAACCTGGCCAACATGCTGCTGGCGCGCGGCACGGCGCGGCACAAGGAGATCGCGATGCGCCTGGCGCTGGGCGCCTCGCGCTGGCGCGTGTTCCGCCAGTTGCTCGCCGAGAGCACGCTGCTCGCGTTGATCGGCGGCGCCGCGGGCCTCGCGCTCTCCGTGTGGATGACGAGGCTGTTCTGGCTGCTCGTCGCCGACGGCGTCCGCCTGTTCGCGAACGGCGACGTCGTGCCACTGACCGGACTTTCCCCCGACCTGCCCATCTTCCTCTTCACGTGCGCCGTGTCGTTCGCGGCGGCCGCCGCGTTCGGCATCGTTCCCGCGATGCGCCTGTCGACACCCGATCTCACGACCGCGCTGAAGGACGAACG
>Ga0066903_100000181_pt1 | contig 33937 bp, 34 predicted proteins | sample PanSoiMetaGPlot1_FD_67491 | JGI IMG/M metagenome (GOLD analysis project Ga0066903, IMG submission 67491) | Tropical forest soil microbial communities from Panama analyzed to predict greenhouse gas emissions - Panama Soil - Plot 1 (version 2) | ecosystem: Environmental > Terrestrial > Soil >... | reverse complement strand
CACGTCCTCGTAGACGGTCACGACCTCGGTGTAGAACTCCCTCGCGGCGCGGCCCTGCTCGTGCGGGCCGAAGCCGGAGCTCTTCACGCCGCCGAACGGGACGTGGACGTCGGCGCCGGCAGTCTGGCCGTTGATGCGCACGATTCCGGCCTCGATCTCCTGTGCGAAGCGCCGCGCAGAGGCGAGGCTGGATGTGAAGATCGACGCGGACAGCCCGTACTCGACGGCGTTCGCGCGCTGCAGCGCCTCGTCCAGGGTCTCGAAGCGGTAGAGCGTCGTGACGGGCCCGAACACCTCCTGGCAGGACAGGAAGGCGTCGTCCGCGAGGCCCTCGAAGAGAGTCGGCGCGACGAGGTACGCGTCGTCATCCACGCGCTCACCGCCGGTCAGCAGCGTCCCGCCGTCGGCGCGGCCCTTCTCGATCCCGGCCAGCACCTCCTCGAGCTGCGACTCGTTCACGATCGGCCCCACCTCGGTCTGAGCGTCGGTCGGATCGCCGACGACGCCCTTCTCCACGCGGGCGAGCAGGCGGGAGCGGAAGTCGTCGTAGACCGAATCCTCGACGAGGATGCGCCGTGTGGCGGTGCACTTCTGGCCCGCCGACCAGAACGCGCCAGCGTAGGCGGCCTCGGCGGCGCGGTCGAGGTCGGCGTCGGCCATCACGATCAGCGGGTTGTGGCCGCCGAGCTCGAGCTGGACGCGCTTGGCGAGGGTTGTCGCGCGCTCGCGCACCTGAACGCCGACCGAGACGGAGCCGGTGAACGAGATCGCCCGTACCTGCGGGTGCTCGACGAGCGGGGTGCCGACCTCGGAGCCGCGCCCGACGACGACGTTGAAGACGCCGGCCGGGATGCCGCCTTCCTCGAAGCACGCGGCGAGGTGGAGGCCGGTGAGAGGCGACTCCTGTGCCAGCTTCATCACGACGGTGTTTCCGTAGACGAGCGCCGGCGCCGCCTTCCAGGCGGGAATGGCCGCGGGGAAGTTCCACGGCGTGATCAGGCCGACGACGCCCACCGCGCGGCGCATCGTGTAGACGACGCTGCCGGTCGCGGCCTGCTCGTAGCGCTCGCCCGTCTCGCGGAGCCCCTCGCCCGCGAAAAAACGCAGGATCTGCGCCATCCGCGCCGCTTCCATGCGCGCCTCGCGGATCGGCTTGCCCATCTCGAGCGTCATGTCCTGGGCGATCTGCTCCACGCGGCTGTCGACCGCGTCTGCCGTCTTGCGCAGGACCTCGCCGCGCGCGGCCGCGGCCAGGCGCGACCAGGCCGGGAAGGCGTCGGCGGCCGCAGCGACCGCGTCGTCGACGTCCTCCGCGTCGGAGCGCGGGAACTCGCCGACGAGCTCCGAGGGACGCCACGGGCCGCGCTTCTCGTACGTGGTGCCCGAGTGGCTGGGGCGCCACTCGCCGCCGACGAAGTTCGCGAACGCCGGGCGGGCCGGCGCTTCCAGGACGTCTGTCATCGCTAGAGCTCCTTGGTCATCAGGTCGGCGGCGCGGCCGACGGGGTTCACGAGCGTTCCGATTCCCGGGACGTGGATCTCGACCCGCTGGCCCGGCTCCAGCGTGAAGTCGTCCGGCGGGACCAGCCCCGTGCCCGTGAGCAGGACGCTACCCGGCGGCACGGGATTGTCGCGGCGCAGCCAGCCGACGAGCTCGGCGAAGCTGCGTTGCATCTTCGCGGTCGTCGTCTCGCCGGCGAAGAGCTCGTCGTCCGCGGGGCCGACGATGCGCATCCGGATCTCGAACTCGGGCGCGGGGCCGTCGGCAGGGAGGATCGCCGGTCCGATCGCGCACGCGCCCGCGAAGAGCTTGGCCTGGGGGAGGTAGAGTGGGTTCTCGCCCTCGATCGCGCGTGACGAGACGTCGTTGCCGATCGTGTAGCCCTCGATCTCGCCGTCCCCTCCCAGCACGAGCGCGATCTCCGGCTCGGGCACGTCCCAGCTCGAGTCGCTGCGGACGCCGACCGGCTTGCCGGGGCCGACCGTGCGGCGGCAGACGGCGTCCTTGAGGAACAGCTCGGGCCGCTCGGCGCCGTAGACGAGGCTGTAGACGTCGATTCGGCTCTCCTCGATGCGCGCGTCGCGACTGCGCTTGTACGTCACCCCGGCGCACCAGACCTCGGGCGGCTCGACAGGCATGAGCAGCTCGTAGGGCTCAGGGAGCTCGAGCGTCTCCTGGTCGAGCGGCTCGACCGGGAGCTCGTCGACGGTGCTCGTGCGGGTCCCGTCAGGGCTCCGAAATCGGACCAGCCTCGTCATGCGCGAATCGTATGCTGACCGGCGACGTGGAGACGCTCGTCGATGCTGTGCGGGCCGGTGACGTGGAGGCTGTCGCCGCCATGCTCCAGGACGGCCGGTCGCCGGACGGCCGCGTCGAGGGATCAACTGCGCTCTACACGGCGGCGGCGCAGGGCGAGACAGAGGTCGCGCTGCTGCTCCTAGAGGGCGGCGCCGATCCGAACCTCCGTAGCGGCGACCAGGCGGAGGGCACGCCTCTCTGCGCGGCCGCCTGCCACGGGTATCTGGAGATCGTCTCGGGGCTGCTCGCCCACGGTGCCGATGCGGACCTGCGAGAGGACGACTGGTGGACGCCGCTCCGCTGGGCGGCGGCCCACGGGCACGTCGAGGTGGCGCGGACGCTGCTCTCCGCGGGTGCGGACCCCGATCTCGACGCGCCTCTTGCCGAGGCGGCGCGGCGCGGGTCGCTCGGCGTGGCGCAGGTCCTGCTCGAGGCCGGCGCGGACCCGACCGCGCTCGACCCGCAAGGGCGGACGGCGCTCGAAATCGCGGAGGAATGCGCGGAGAAGGACCTCGAGGCCGAGCTCGTCGACCGCGTCGAGCGCCTCGCGGGAACCCTCGAGTCGGGTCGCCCCATCGACGAGGTCACGACGACACGGACACCGGTCGGCGACGGCACCGAGCTGATCTCGGTCCAGGTGTCGTTCCTCGACGGCGGCGCCATGGGCGCCGACCTCGAGACAGGCCACGCCCGCATCGCGACGTTACTCCGTTCCCGCCCCGCGCCTCCCCCGGCCTAGCCCGACCTCGACGCGCCCGCTCGAGCCGATTCTCTGGACAGGCCGACACAGGGACTGTCCCCCGAACGTGTCGGGAACGTGCAGGTGCATGGCTCAACCATGCGAGCTCGCACGATCGAAGCAAGCCTCGGCTGTGGACAACGCGTTACAGGGACTGTCCCCGGGACGCGGCCGGGATGGACGTGGCGTCAAGGACTGTCAGTAGACCGCTCGGCCGCCGGAGATGTCGTACGTGGCCCCGGTGGAGAAGGTGCACTCATCGCTCGCCAGCCAGCAGATCAGGGCTGCCACCTCCTCGGCTGTGCCCATCCGTCCGACCGGGATGCGCTCGACCATGTAGTCGACGTGCTCCGGCGTCAGGCCGTCCAGGATCGGTGTCTCGATCACCGCGGGCGCCACGCAGTTGACGAGAACGCCCGCCTGCGCGAGATCCTTGCCGAGCACCTTCGTGAGCGCGATCACGGCGGCCTTCGACGCGGAATAGGCCGGCGCCATCGGATTCCCCTCCTTACCGGCGATGGATGAGACGAGCACGATCCGCCCGTAACCTCGCTCGACCATGCCCGGCACGACCGCGCGGCAGGCATAGAACGCGCCGTCGGCGTTGATCCCCATCACCCGCCGCCACTCGTCGTCTGTCGTCTCGGCCGTCCGCACCGACTCGCCGGGCACGCCGGCCGAGTTGACGAGGATGTCGATTGCCCCGAGTTCCTGCCGGACACGCTGCACCGCCGCCTCGACGTCGGCAGGCCGCGAGATGTCGCCTTCGACGGCGAGACCGTCGATCCCGTCCGTCCTGCGATCGAACACGGCCACCTCGGCCCCCGAGTCCCGCAGCCGCGCCGCGGTGGCCTTGCCGATACCGCTCGCGCCGCCCGTAACGAGCGCAGTGCGTCCGGAGAAATCGTAGTTCACGCCCACGTCACTACCTTAAGCTCTCACCAAATGAGATTCGACCCCAGCGTCGACTATCCGCTCGGCAGAAAGCGCCCAGAGCTCGTCTCCACTCCCGGCGGTCACGGCCTCGACGAGGTCACGCTCGACGCCGTCCGCGGGGGGACGATCGACGCAGGTGACCTCCGCGCCACGCCGGAGACGCTGCGCCGCCAGTCCGCGATCGCCCTCGCGGCGGGGCGCCGCCAACTTGCCGACAACCTGGCACGGGCGGCCGAGCTGTCGAATGTTCCAGCCGAGACGATCCTCGAGGTCTACACGGCGTTGCGGCCGCACCGGTCGTCGCTAGAGGAGCTCGAGGCCTGGGCGACCCGGCTCGAGTCCGAATGGGATGCTCCGCGAACAGCAGCGTTCGTCCGCGAGGCGAAGGACGTCTACGCGAAGCGGGGGCTGCTTGCCGCAGAACGCGCGCCGGTCTGAGCGCTTCGTCTCCCGCGAGGCCCGTGAGCTGCGGCGTGAGGTGCTCGTCTCGCCGTTTCCCGAGCTCGGCCTCGTCGCGATGGACGGGCCTACTGACCCCGAGCCGAGCCTTGTGGTCGAAGACGGCCGCGTAGTCGAGATCGACGGCCGCCGCGAACCGGACTTCGACGTCATCGACCACTTCCTCGCCCGCTACGGAATCGACACGGAGGCGGCAACTGAAGCGCAGGCGCTCCCGGACGACGAGGTCGCGCGCCGGCTCGTCGACGTGGACACGCCTCGGAATGAGCTCGTCCGCCTCTCGCGCGGTCTGACTCCGGCGAGGCTCGCGCGCATTGCAGCTCGGCTCGACCCGGTGGAGATGATGTTCGCGCTCAAGAAGCTGCGCGCGCGCCGCGCCCCCGCAAATCAGGCGCACGTCACGAACCTCAAGGACAACCCGGCGCTGCTCGCCGCTGACGCCGCCGAGGCCGCGGCGCGGGGCTTCGCCGAGGTCGAGACCACCGTGGGGGTCTCCCGCTACGCGCCGCTGAACGCGATCGCGATCCTCGTCGGTTCACAGACCGGTCGCCCGGGCGTCATGACCCAGTGCGCCGTCGAGGAGCGGCGCAACCTCGATCTCGCCATCCGCGGGCTCGTCACCTACGCGGAGACGCTCTCGGTCTACGGCACGGAGCCGGTCTTCGTCGACGGCGACGACACGCCCTGGTCGAAGGCGTTCCTCGGCTCCGCCTACGCGTCGCGCGGCGTGAAGATCCGCTTCACCTCCGGCGGCGGCTCGGAGGCGCTGATGGGGCGCTCCCTCGGTTACTCGATGCTCTACCTGGAGGCGCGTTGCCTCGCCGTCGTGCGCGCGGCCGGCTCGCAGGGCGTCCAGAACGGGTCGATCTCCTGCGTCGCGCTCGCGCTCGCGGTGCCGGGCGGAACGCGCGAGATCCTGGCCGAGAACCTGCTCGCCGCCTGGCTCGACCTCGAGGTCGCGTCCGGCAACGACGCGATCGCCTCCCACTCCGAGATCCGGAAGACGGCGAAGCTGATGGGCCAGCTCCTGCCGGGCACGGACTTCGTCACGTCCGGCTACTCGGTCATGCCCCGCTACGACAACATGTTCGGCGGCGGCAACTACGACGCCGACGACCTCGAAGAGTGGATGACCGTCCAGCGCGACTGGCAGGTCGACGCGGGGATCGAGCCGGCAGCCGAGGAGGAGCTCGTCTCTGTTCGACAGCGTGCCGCGCGGGCCATGCAGGCCGTCTTCGAGGAGCTCGGGCTCCCGCGGATCACGGACGCCGAGGTCGAGGCGGCCACGTACGGCGGGACGAGCCGGGACCTGCCCGACCGCGACCGAGGCGCCGACGCCGCTGCCGCCGACCGGCTGCTCGAGGAAGGGACGAGCGGCGTCGACGTCGTGCGCGCGCTCGACGCCCGTGGCTTTTCGGACGTCGCCGAGGCGATCGTGGGCATGCAGCGGCAGCGAATCTCCGCCGACTACCTGCAGACGTCGGCCGTCATCGACGCCAGCGGAACGGTGCACTCGGCGGTCAACGACCCGAACCGTTACTCCGGGCCGGGCACGGGCTACAGGCTGGACGGCGAGCGTTGGGAGCTCCTCCAGTCGCTGCCGCACGTCGTCGACCCGCGCGAGCTCGTGGAGACGGACGGCGGCGCACCGCCGATGGTCGTCGAGGCCGGAGAGGCGCATCCCGGCAAGCGGGCCGACGAGGTCGTGGTCGCAGTCGGGCCCGCCTTCGGCGACGGGCTGCTGGCGACGATCAACGACCTTGGGCACGCGGAGGTACTGGAAGCGGTCTGCGCAGGCGTCCGCTCCGGGGGAGCCGAGCCGCGGCTCGTCCGCGTCCGCCGCTCCTCCGACGTCGCGTTCATCGCTCACGACGGCGCGCTCCTCTCGGGCTCCGGGATCGCCCTCGGGCTCCAGTCCAAGGGCACGGCGGTCATCCACCGGGCCGACCTGCAGCCGCTCGACAACCTCGAGCTCTTCGGCATGTCGCCGCTCTACTCCCTCGACTCGTACCGCGCGATGGGCCGCAACGCCGCCGGCTACGCCCTCGGCCATGCCGTCGGCCCGGTCCCGACGCTGATGGACAACTACGCCCGCGCCAAGCTGATCGTCAAGACGACGCTCCTGCACGCTCGCGAAACGGCCGCGATCGTTCCCGGCGCGGTCGCCGTCGAGCTCGCCTGGGCGCGCGAAACCGGCGTGGCAGCGCCCTCGTAGACTCCCAGAACGTCAACCAAGGGGGAGCCACATGGCAGTCACCGAGCAGGAGCCGGTCGCGATCGAAGGGTTTGCCGGCGAGCTGGTCGAGCCCGATCATCCGTCCTACGACGAGGTGCGGCGTGTCCACAACGGACTCGTCGACAAGCGGCCGGCGCTAATCGCCCGCGCGCGAGGCACGGCCGACGTCGTCGCCGCACTCAACGCGGCCCGCGTGCACGCCTGGGAGGTCTCGATCCGCGGCGGCGGCCACAACGTGGCCGGCACGGCGGTCTCCGACGGGGGTCTGATGATCGATCTGTCGTTGATGAAGGGCATCCACGTCGATCCCGCTGCGAAGACGGTGCGCGCTCAAGGAGGCGTGCTCTGGCGGGAGCTGAACCGCGAAACGCAGCTGCACGGCCTCGCAGTCACGGGCGGCGCGATCTCGACCACCGGGATCGCCGGCCTGACGCTCGGCGGCGGGCTCGGCTGGTTGATGCCGAAGTTCGGCCTGGCCGCGGACAACCTTCTGAGCGTGGAGCTCGTGACCGCGGACGGCAGCGTGCTGACCGTGAGCGCCGACGAGCATCCCGATCTGTTCTGGGGCCTGCGCGGGGGCGGCGGCAACTTCGGCGTCGCGACGTCGCTCGAATACCGGCTGCACCCGGTCGGGCCGATGATCACTGGCGGCCTGATCGCGCATCCGATCGAGGCTGCGGGCGATCTGCTGCGCTTCGTGCGTGATTTCGCCGGGACAGTGTCCGACGAGGTCTTCCTCGTCGCGGGCGTCGTACACGCGCCCGACGGGTCCGGGACGCCGCTGTCCGCGGTGGGCGTCTGCCACTGCGGCCCGCTCGAGCAGGGCGAGGCCGACCTCGAGCCGCTGATCGGATTCGGCTCGCCGGCGCTGAACATGATCGGGCCGATGCCCTACGAGGCGGTCAACCAGATGCTCGACGACGCCTACCCGCGTGGCGCCCTCAACTACTGGAAGTCGGTCTTCCTGAGCGAGCTCTCCGACGGTGCGATCGACACGATGATCGAGCAGTTCTCGAGCTGCCCGTCGCCGATGACGGCGATGATCGTCGAGCACTTCCACGGCGAGGTGACCCGGATCGCGGTCGACGCGACCGCCGTCCCGCACAGGCAGCCCGGATTCAACCTGGTGATCACCGGCGAGTGGATGGATCCCGCCACGACGGACGCCAACATCGCGTGGACGCGCGAGACGTACGACGCCTTCGAGCCCTACGCGGCCCACCGACGCTGGCTGAACTACCTTCCCGCCGAGGAGGCCGACGACGACGGGCTGAGGGCCGTGTTCGGGCCGAACTACGAGCGCCTCGTGGCGCTGAAGTCCAAGTACGACCCGGACAACGTCTTCCATCTGAACGCGAACATCTCGCCCGTCGCGACCCTCTAGCCGTTTCGGGCAAGCCCGGGGCGTCGAGCTACGCCCCGGGCTTGCCGGCGATGCCCCAGTGCTTGGGCGAGACGCCTTGCACCACGACCTGGATGTGCTCGGGTGCGGCACCGCTCGACTCCGCGAGGGCCTTCGTCAGGGCCTCGATGATCTTCGGAACGGACTCCTCGGTGACCCGGGAGTCGTACAGCTTCACGTCGATCCACGGCATGTCATCCCTCCTTGTTCCGCAGGACGAGAGCGCCGACGATAACGAGCGACGCCGCGAGTTGCATTGACGCCGAGATCCCGCCGCTCCGATGCCAGCCGTCGAGCCGGTGGGAGGGGAAGAGCTTCGGCCGGTCGTGACCGGGGCGGGGGAGAACGTGCTCGAGATCGGGCGCGGCCGAGAACGCGGCGCCGACGACGGCCGGGTCCGTGAAGCCGCGCCGGATTGCGAGCGCGGCGAGCAGCGCCAGGCCGAGCCCGGTTTCCAACTGGAGCGACTCGAAGTCCTCGTGCGGAACCGCATCACCGGCAGCGTGGAGCGCGAGGCCCGTGACGGCTGCGGCGGCCCGGTCACCGGTGAGAGCGCCGGCGAGTGCTCCAGTCGCCACGTGCATCGCCACGATCATCACACGCAGCCTAGGCGTTTTCGCCTACCGGTTTCACCCGGCTTTTACCTGGCCTTCCGTTTTCCTCACGATCTCGCGGGTACGGTCGATCGATGGCCGCACGACTCCGGTCCCTGCTCGTGCCCGCTGCGGCGGCGGCAGTTGCAGCGCTCGTAGTCGGTGGCACGAGCAGTCAGGCCAAGGCGAGCCGCTGGATCCAGTACGGAATCCAGGACGACGCTTGGCTCCTCGCGGGGCCGGATCCGGACGCGCTGCCGGCCCGCATTGCGCTGCTGAAGAAGCTCGGAGTCGGAATCGTCCGCTACAACCTTCAGTGGAGCGCGATCGCAGCCAAGCGACCGGCGGCCGCTACCGACGCCGACGATCCAGCCTACGACTGGACCGCGTCGGACACCGTCCTCGACGCGGTGCACGAGGTTGGCATTCCCGTCCTGCTGACCGTGAACGGCACGCCGACGTGGGCGAACGGCGATCGCCCGCCGTCGTACGCACCGAAGAACTCGAGCGACTTCACGGCTTTCGTCACCGCCGCGGCCCGGCGCTACTCCTGGGTCAAGAAGTGGACGATCTGGAACGAGCCCAACCAGCCCCGTTGGCTGCGGCCGGGCTCGCCGCGGCTCTACGTGACGAACCTCCTCAACCCCTCGTACAAGGTCCTGCACCGCGAGATCCGCGGCGTCCAGGTCGGCGCTGGCGGGACCGCGCCGCGCGCCGGCACCGGCGGCGTCTCGCCGCTCGCCTGGCTCGACGGGCTGCACGCCGCCCACGCGCGGTTCGACGCCTATGCGCACAATCCGTACCCGCTCTCCCCACAAGAGACGCCGTTCACCGGCGCGTGCGGCCACTGCACGACCGTAACGTTGGCCTCGATGCCCCGGCTGATCGCGAAGCTCGACAAGTACTACGGCAAGAAGCCGATCTGGCTGACCGAGTACGGCTACCAGACGAGCCCGCCCGACGCGCGCTTCGGGGTGTCCTGGGCGAAGCAGGCGCAGTTCGTCTCCGAGGCGTCGCTCCGCGGCTACCAGCTCCCCCAGGTCACGCTCCTGATCCACTACCTGTACCGCGACGAGCCCGATCTCGGCGCGTGGCAGAGCGGCCTTCAGACCGGGAGCGGGAAGGTCAAGCCGAGCTTCGACGCGTTTCGGCTGCCGTTCGCTTCGATCCCCGGCGCGGCTGCGAAGACGACGCTCTGGGGACAGATCCGCACCGGCGCCGGCCGTCGGCCGTACGTGCTGCAGCAGCTCGTCGGGGGAGGCTGGAAGTCGCTGGGCGGCACCCGGCTCACGGCATCGAACGGGTTCTTCCAGGCGAGCGTCCGCGCGCCGAAGGGCACGCACTTCCGGTTCAAGTCGCCGCGCGACCACGGCTTCAGCCCGACGCTGATACTGCGCTGAGCAGCAGTTCAGCGGGCCAGGTAGCCGCCGTCGACCGGGACGATCGCGCCGGTGACGTAGCGCGCGTCGTCGGAGAGGAGCCAGGCGGCGGCGCCGGCCACGTCCTCGGGCGTTCCCCAGCGGCCGATCGGGATCCGGGCGTCGATCTGGCGGCGCTTCCAGTCCTCCACGTCCACGGTCATGTCCGTCTCGATGAACCCGGGCGCGATCGCGTTGACGCGGATGCCGTGCCCGGCCAGTTCGTTCGACAGCGCCTTCGTCAGCTGCGCCACACCGCCCTTCGACGCGGCGTACGCGGCTGTGTTCACGCCCCCGAAGAAGGAGAGCTGCGAGGCCATGAGCAGCATCGCCCCTCCTTCGCCCTGATCGACCATGCGGCTGCCGGCGGACTGGGCCAGCGCCGCGACGGAAACGACGTTCAGACCGAGAACCTGCCGCCAGTCCTCGACCGTGTGTTCGAGCGCCGGCTTTCGTACGAGCACGCCCGCGTTCGCGACCAGCGCGTCGATGCGCTCGAGCCGGTCCACGGCCGCACGGGCCGCGTCGGGGTCCGCCAGGTCGACGCCGGTCGCGCGCTCCGCGGTCTCGACGTGCCAGCCGTCCGCGCGCAGCCGCCCTGCGATCGCCGCGCCGATTCCGCGGCTCGCGCCGGTGACGAGAGCTGTCTTCAGCGCTCGACGTGCCCGGCGCCGGCGTCAGGGCCGAGCACCAGGTCGCGGTCGCTGTCCGGGACGTGGTCGAGAGGCACCGGGGCGAGCGCCTCGATGAACTGGGCGCCGTTCTCCGTGCGCACGGAATGCTCGACGCCGCGGTTGATCACCGCCCAGTCGCCGACGCCGAGCGTCCGCGTCCCCTGGCCTGCGACGGTCAATTCGAGCTCGCCCTCGGTGACGACCATGACCTGCTCCGTGTGCTCGTGCGAGTGCGTCCCGACGCCGAAGCCGGCGTCGTAGTTCACGCGGCAGATCAACACCTGCTCGCCGCCGACCGCATGGATGTTCACGCCCGGCACGAACTCGTGCAGCGGCACGTCGTTCCACGTGCCGAAGGACGATCCGGTCACGCTAGACGGGGATCTCGTACCGGAAGCGAGAGCCCTCGGCCGCGACCGTGTTCACCGACAGGTGCTCGTCGAAGATCACGGCCTTGCCCTCGCGCCGCGGCTCGCGCTTCTCCTGCAGCGCGCGCAGCAGGCGCTCCGGGGTGATCGGCAGCTCGGTGACCCAGACCCCGACTGCGTCGTAGACGGCGGCGGCAATCGCGGGCGGCTGCGGATTGTTCGCCATCTCCGAGATGCCCTTAGCGCCATACGGGCCGTCCGCGGACGGGTTCTCGATGATGATCGTGTTCACCTCGGGAAGCCCCTCGATACCCGGTGCCAGGTACGAGCCGAACTCCGCGCCGCGGTGCTCGACGCTCGGGTAGTAGGGGTAGCACTCCTCGAGCACCGCCAGGCCGAGGCCCATCATCGCGCCGCCCTCGATCTGCCCCTCGACGAGCGTGGGATTGATCGCGCGGCCGACGTCGAAGCACTGCCACAGCCTCTCGACCCGCACCTCGCCGGTCTCGTCGTCGACCTCGACCTCGGCGGCGCAGGCCGCATACGAGATGGCGGCGTGCGGCGGCAGGTCGACCCGGCCCGTGTCCGGCTCGACGATCGCCGCGTAGGGGTTGAGCTGGGCACCGGTCCCGGTGATCAGCTCGCCGTAGGTCCATGTGGCCGCCGCGGCCACGTCCGGGACGGAGATCTTCTTCTGCGGAGCGCCCTTGGCGACGACCTCGCCGTCGACGACGTCGAGGTCGGCGGGGTCGATCTCGAGCTCCTTGGCCGCGATGTCGAGCAGCCGCTCGCGCGCCTGCCGTGCCGCCTTGAGCACGGCGTTGCCCGCGACGAAGGTCGCGCGCGAGGCGAAGGTGCCCGTGCAGACCGGCGACGAGTCCGTGTTCGAGTTGTCGTACGTGATCCACTCGTACGGCACGCCCAGCGTCTCGGCCACGATCTGGCTCTGGATCGTCTTCGAGCCGTTGCCGATGTCGCTCGTGCCGGAGAAGACGTCGACGCGTCCGTCGGGCTTGATCTTGATCCAGGCCTGCGACGGGTCGCCGTTCTGGTTCATGCCGGTCGGGTACTCGATCGCGGAGATGCCGCGGCCCGTGTGCATGGCCATCAGTGATCCTCCCTGTGACGTCGGTGGATGCCCGGGTCGCGAGAACCGAGCCAGAGAAGGACGCAGGGAGCATTCGTATTGGCAAATACCGATGCGACTGAGGACGCCCCCCGGCGATGCGTTCTCGCGGGTCGGGCGCCGCCAGATGTCGCCGGGAGGGTCACGTACATCAGTGACCTCCGTTCAGCTTCTGCTGGGCCGTGAGGTGCTCGGGGAGCAGGTCGCCGTCACGCGGGTCGCGGGTCATCGTCCGGTAGTCGCCCGGGAGCTCGTGCCCGACCACGTCTGCGATCGCAAGGATCGTCGGCACCGTCGACGGATCCGTATAGGAGATCCAGTTCGGCGACGTGTCGCCGATCCGATTCGCGTTCCGCAGCCGCATCTGGAACGGGTCGAGCCCGAGCACGTCCGCGATGCGACTCACGTGCAGCTCCGTGGCGAACGAGACCGAGGTGACGCCAAACCCGCGCATCGCCGAGGTGGGAGGGCGGTTCGTGAAGACGCAGTAGCCGTCGAAGTGCAGGTTCGGGATCGTGTACGCGCCGGTGTGATGGAAGCTGTGCTTGGTCACGCCGTAGGGCGAGAAGCGGGCGTACGCGCCGGAGTCGTGCAGCGTCAGCATCTTGCGGCCGAGGATCCAGCCGTCCTTCGTGACAGCGTCCGTGATCTCCATGTGCCAGGGCGCCCGTGTCGAGGAGCAGAGGAACTCCTCCTCGCGAGTCCAGCGCCACTTCACCGGGCGGCCCGACTTGATCGCGAGCAGGGCGATCAGCGTCTCGGTGGCCGTGTCCACCTTGCCGCCGAAGCCGCCGCCGACGGTGCCGCCCACGAACTTGAGCTTGTTGAGCGGCCACTGGAGGTGGGCGGCGACGACGCCCATCGAGAAGTACAGGGCCTGCGTGCAGGAGTAGATCGTCAGGCGGCCGTCGGGCTCGGGGACGGCGAGGCCGGTCTGCGTCTCCAGGGGAAGCTGCTCGATCGCACCCGGCCGGTACACGCCCGAGACGATCGTGTCCGCCTCGGCGAAGGCCCTGTCGATGTCGCCCTTGCGGATCTGGCGGTGGTCGAAGTCGGCCTCGAAGTGCGGGTACCAGTTGCCCCAGTGGTGGATTGTCGGCGCGTCCGGGTCGGCCGCGAGCCGGAGGTCGAAGAGCGCGGGGCGCTCGTCGAACTCGATCTCGATCGCCTCCACCGCAGCCTGGGCCGTCTCCTCGTCCTCGGCAGCGACGACGGCGATCGGTTGGCCCTTGTAGCGGACGTCGTCCTCGGCCAGCAACGGCTCGTCGCCGGGGATGCCGAGGGCCTCGAGGTGCCCGTACACGTTCCGGGGCACGTCGGCGGACGTGACGACCGCGTGCACGCCCGGAAGTTCATCCGCCTTGCGCGCGTCGATGCTCCTGATGCCCGCGTGGTGGTGCGGAGAGCGGAGCGCCTTCGTCCAGAGCATGTTCTGGACGCGGACGTCGTCGACGAACGTCGTCCTGCCCGTGACGTGCGCGACGCCGTCGTACCTCGGAAGCCTTGCGCCGACGGCCTTCACGACGCGCTCCCGTTGTTCGCGGCCGCTTCCACCGAGGCGAGGATCTTGACGTACCCCGTGCAGCGGCAGACGTGACCGGCGAGCGCCGCCTCGATCTCGTCGCGCGACGGCCTGGGCGTCCGCTCGAGCAGCGCATGCGTGGCCATCAGCACTCCGGGGGTGCAGAAGCCGCACTGCGACCCGTACTGCTCGTAGAACGCCGCCTGGACCGGCGCGAGTCGCTCCGGCGTGCCGAGGCCCTCGAGCGTCGTCACTTCCGAGCCGTCGACGGCCGCGACGGGCAGCAGGCAGGAGCGGACCGGCTTGCCGTCGACGAGGACGGTGCACGCGCCGCAGCCCCCCTGCTGGCAGCCGGCCTTCGGGCTCGTGATGGTCAGCTCCTCGCGCAGAACTGCGAGAAGCGGCGTGAGCGGCGCGCTCTCGACCTCGTGCGCCCGCCCGTTCACGGTCAGCTTCATCCGTTCTCCTGGAGTTGGGTGAGCGCCCGGCGGACGAGCACGGGCAGGACCTGCGAGCGGTACCACGCGGACGCGAGCGCGTCGTCGTGCGGGGACACGTCACGGAGCGCCGCGGCTCCTGCGGACTCGGGATCGTCGGCGGCGGCCTCCGCCGACGGGAGCCGGACGCCCCAAGAGCCGGCGCCGGTGGCCGCGAGTCGGACGGAGTCGTCGGCGAGCCGTGCGGCCGAGACGGCGAGGACGGTGTACTCGTGAGTGTGCGGCCGGTCGAGCGAGACGAACGCGCCGGCCTCCGGATCGTCATAGCTCACGTCGAGCACGAGTCGGTCGCGGCGGTGGGCGAGGAAGTCCTCGAGCGGCTCGGTCGTCTCCCCGCCCGCGCCTGCCGAGCGTACGTGGGCGCCGACGGCGAGCAGGGCGCCCTGAAGGTCGCCACGCGGCGCGCCGAGTCCCTCGCCCGCGCAGAGGTTGCCCCCCAGGGTCGCCTGCGTACGGATCTCGATGTCTCCCACGTTCGCGGCGCACGGGCCGACCGGTGCAGCCAGGTCGACCAGCGCCTCGAGCGGCGAGGTCGCGCCGATCGTGACCTTGCCTTCCTCCCGCGAGACGCCAGCCAGGCCCGCCCGCGCGAGCAGGATCGTCTTCGTCGGCCTGAGCCGGCCGGCGTTGATCTCCGGCATCACGATCGTGCCGCCGGCGACCACCGTGACCCCGGCGCCGTCTCCGTACGCGGAGACTGCTTCCTCCGGGGTCTCGGGAAGAAGGACGTCGGTCATACCTGCCATCAGGCGGCGAGTCTAACCCAGGCTGGCTAGGCCCTCTCCCAGACCTGGGCCGGCTCGATCACCCAGGTGACCCGCTGCTCGCCGGGCTGGAGCGAGTAGTCGCCTCCCGTGTACTTCCGGGCCAGGGTGTGGATGTCTTCCTCTGCCTGCGCCCCGTCGATCCGGTCGACCACGCGGCCCTGGATGGCGATGTTCGAGTACGGGCTGTCCGGGTCGTGGGTGGCGAGCGCGACGCGCGGGTCGCCGTCGAGGTTGCGCTGCTTCACGCGCCCCGTGTGCGAGTTGACGAAGATCGTCCCGTCGTCACGCGTACCGACCCAGACCGGGGTCACCTGCGGCGAGCCGTCGGGGTTCAGCGTCGCCAGGTACCAGAAGTTCGGACCTTCGAGGGCGTGCCGAACGGTGTCCGGAAGCTCTGCCATCTCTCTCCTCTCGTCGGAGAGAGCAATTCAATCCGAAGGACTGCGGGCTACGCGGATTCGGCCGCGACGGCGCGCAGCGGGACCGTCTCCTGCGGGGTGCGGAGCCTGCGTGTGGCCTGCGCCACGCTCAGGGGCCGGTCGATGTAGAAGCCCTGCCCGAGGTGGCAGCCGAGCAGCTTCAGGCGCTCGGCCTGCTCGCGCGATTCGATCCCTTCGGCGACGACCTTGAGCCCGAGCGACTTTGCGAGGCCGACGATCGCCTTCGTCACGCGCTCGTCGCCCGAACCCGAACCGACGCGCTCGACCAGCGGCCGCGCGATTTTCACCACGTCGAAGGGGAGGCGACAGAGCTCCTCCAGGGACGATCGGCCGGTGCCGAACTCGTCCAGGCTGAACCGCACGCCGAGGCGGCGGAGCTCCGTCATCGTCGCCAGGGACGCCGCGGTGTTCGCCCCCGCGACGTCTTCCGTCACCTCGAGGATCAACCGGCTGGCGTCGAGGCCGCTCTCGCGCAGCGCTGCGGCCACATCCACGCCTAGGCGCGGATTGGCGAACTCGGCCGCGGAGAGGTTCACGTAGACGGACAGCTCCGGCGCCCCCTCTCCTCCGTTGCGCCACTCCTGCGTCTGGACGCAGGACGCGCGCATGACGACCTTTCCGATGCGCTCGATCAGGTCGCCCTCCTCGGCCACGGGCAGGAACTCCGCTGCCGGGATGGTGTCCAGGCGCCCGCGGCGCCACCGGGCCAGTGCCTCGAACGCGATCGCACCGCCGGTGCGGAGATCGACGATCGGCTGGTAGTGGACGGTGATCTGGTCGCGTTCGAGCGCCTCCTCGATCGCCTGCCCGAGGAGCTGCCTGGCCTTGGCGGAGCCGCGCATCTGCTCCGAGTAGACCGCGAAGCTCGCGCGGCCGTCGCTCTTCGCCGAGTACATGGCGACGTCCGCGTTCGCGAGCAGCTCCTCGACGCCCGCCGCGCTGCTCGCCGGAGCGATGCCGATGCTGAGTCGGACGGACAGGTGGCGTCCGTGAATCGAGAACGGGTCCCGGACGGCGCCGATGAGCCGCTGGGCGACCTCTTCGGCCACGTCGTGTCCGCCTGCCTCGAGCAGGACGGCGAACTCGTCGCCCCCGAGACGTGCGGGGAGCTCCTCGGGCCGCACGTTCCCGCGCAGCCGCTCCGCGAAGGCGACGAGCAGTTCGTCGCCGGCGGCGTGGCCGAGATCGTCGTTGATCGCCTTGAAGCCGTCCAGGTCGATGAAGAGCACGACGGGTTCGGTCCCGTCGGTCGCCGCGCGTTGCAGCGCCTCGTCCACGCGGGCGTGAAACAGGCGGCGGTTCGGGAGCCCCGTGAGCGCGTCGTGCAGCGCCTGGTGGCGGAGCTTCGACTCGAGGTCGGTGAGCTTGGCCAGCGACTGCTCGAGCTGCTCGTTCTCGAGCAGGAGCGCGGCGTGGCCGGCGAAGGTGTGGAACACCTTCTCGTCCTCCTGTCCGAACGTGGAGACGTCGTCGGCGCGGTCTCCCACGAGCAACAGCCCGAGGGGCCCGTTCTCCCCCTCGAGCGCCGTCACGACCCCGTCCTTGAGGCCGCGCTCGGCCAGGTACGGATCGAGCGCCGTCGGGCGACGGTCCTTGGCCAACGTCACCGGCGCATTCGAAGTCCCGACCGTCTCGAACACCGTCAGCTCGGCAAGGGAGATCTCGCTCGGCTCGAGCAGCCGCTCGCGATGCGTTCCGATCGAGCTGCGGAGCGCGGGCTCGCGAGGATCGGTGGAGAGGATGAGGATCTCCGCGTACTCCGCCCGCAGCAGGCGCCGCGCCGCGAGCAGCAGCTGGTGGACCCCGGAGTCGAGCTCCGCCGCGTCGTCACGGCGCGGTATCGAGTCGTAGAGCGACTGCACGTGGTCCTGGCGGCGCCTCTGCAGCCCGTACGCGCGGAGCGCGAGAGCGCAGGCGACGGTCGGGAGCAGCAGCAGCGCGACCGAGGCCGGGCGGGTCTCGATCATGACCGCCGCAGCCAGCGCCAGGCTGGAGGCGGTGAGCGTGCCGAGAAAGGACACGGCGACCGTCGACACGAGGCGGTCGCCCCCGGGTCGCTCACCGGCAAGCCAGAGCGCGCCGGCGACGAGGAAGACGCCGGTCGCTGCAGCCAGAGCCGCCCCGGCCAGACCCGCGAGCCATCCCAGGGGCTGGAAGGCGTCCATGCCGTCCACGATCGAGCGGAAGATCGCCGCTGCAAGCGCCGTCGCGAGAGCGCTCTGAGCGAGGTTGAAGGCGAGCTTGACCGGACGCTGGCGGCGGTAGAGAACGAGGCCCGCCCCCATGCCAACTGTCTGCGCGGCCACGAGCGCGAGCGGCGAGACGGCGAACAGCCCGAGGACGAGCGGCACCTCGCTGAGCGACAGCGTGTGTGTCTCGCGGCGGAAATGCACGTGGACGACTGCGCACTCGGCGAGGAAGAAGCCGATTGCCAGCGCCCACCAGGGGATGTCCAACGTGTGCTCGGGCGCAGGCAGGCCGCTCGTCCCCAGCAGCACGAACGCCGCAGCGGAGGCGGCGGCGGCGGAGAGAAGCCAGATTCCTGCTGAACGTCTGGGCAGACGTACGCGCACCGGCTAACCCCAGGAGTCGCCTGCCCAGCTGCCGCCGGACCAGGAGTTGCCCGACCACGAATTCCCGGACCACGTGCTCCCGGACCACGAGTTTCCGGACCACGAGTTTCCGGACCACGTGCTCCCCGACCAGGAGTTGCCGGACCAGGAGTTTCCGGACCAGGAGTTGCCCGACCACGAGTTGCCCGACCAGGAGTTGCCGGACCAGGAGTTGCCGCTCCAGCTGTTTCCGTTCCAGTCCCCGCCCGACCAGGAGTTGCCGGAGGCCTCCGCGGCCGCGAGCGCCGAGGTGTTCACCGGGCTGCCGAAGATGTCCTGCTCTCCCGCGAGCACGACGCCGTCCCGTGTCAGGTGGTCGCTGCCACGGGACGCTTCCAGCGAGCCCGTCCCGTTCGACGGAGCCCAGGTCTGCGACCACACCGGAAGCGAGGCGTGGAGCGCGGGGCCGAGCTCGAGCTCGCCCGCGCCGATCGCCTGCGGCTTGCCGTTGATGGGCACTGCGCTGCCCATCAGGAGCTTCTTGACCTGGTCGGGAGTCGCGTCCGGGTACTTCTGGAGGATGAGTGCGACTGCGCCTGTCGTGATCGCCGTCGACTCCGACGTCCCGCTGCCACGGAAGTAACGGTCGGAGAGGATCCCCTTCGGGTTGTTTGCGTCGATGAAGGAGTTGGGGACGCGCAGCCCCTGGACGTGCTCGCCGGGGGCGACGAGGTCGACGCCCCTGGTGCTCGCCTTCTTCGGCCACGGGGAGAAGCTCGGCACCTGGTCGTCGCTGAGGGTCTGGGTCGCGTTCGTGTCGGCCGAGCCGAGCGCGATCAGGTACGGGTCGACGGCAGGGTCGGCCAGCGCCGGAACCTTCTTCTTCCGCTGGAACCCGTCGTTTCCACCGGCCGCCACGACGGTGATGCCATGCTTCCAGGCCTGCTCTGCGGCAAAGGCGAGCGGGTCGACCGTGTACGGCTGCCCACTGTTCGTGCCGTACGAAAGGTTGAGGACGCGGATGTTCAACCCGTCGTCGTGTGCGTGCTGCACGACCCAGTCGATTGCGGCGATGACCTGAGAGACGTCGGTGCCGCCGTCGGCGCTCGCCACCTTGAGCGAGACGATGCGCGCGTCGGGGGCCATCCCGAGATAGGCGGACGGGGGAGCACCGGCGCTCGGAGCCACGTCCCGGCCGGCGATCAGACCGGCCATGAACGTGCCGTGCCCGTAGGTGTCGAGGTACTGCAGGTTCGGCGCCTGGGACTCGAGCGAGAGGTCGGGCCCGTTGATCACCTTCCCGGAGTCGGACAGGCCCTGGACCGGGGCGACGCCCGAGTCGATCAGCGCCACGTCGACGCCCTTGCCCGTGTAGCCGGCGCTCCACCAACCTCGCGCGCCCGTGACTGTCGTGGTCGCGCTCATCGAGTAGCCGTCGGCGGCCGGATCGTAGGGGCTCGTGGAGGTGCTCTGCGGCAGCAGCGCACGGTTCGCCGTCACCGAGACAACGTCGCCGCTTGCGCGCAGCGCCGCGACGGCGCGTGGCGAGATCGTGGCCGAGAAGCCGTCGATGATCCGTAGCCGCAGGTGCACGGTGCCGCCGAGCTTCGTGACGAGCGCCTCGGCGGCCTTCTCGCGCCCCGGGCGGGCGCGGACGATCGCCGTGCCCGCGGTGCCCGACCCCACTGTGGGACGGGTCGGCGCCGACCCCGCGGTGGACGCCGCGACGCCTGCGCAGATGAGCGCGATCGGCAGGACGAGAGCCGCCGCACGCCGCCTGGTGGTCGGGGTTTCGAAGGGAGCCGCAGTCATGGCCGACAGATTCAGCATTTGACGGATCCGGGCTCTTTGCCATCCCCCGAGGGAGTGACGTGCTGCATTTCCCCCGTCCCAGGGAGACCGGGCCTCCCGCCGCCTCAGGCGAAGGGCGAGTCGCTCGTGCTGCGTAGACTGAGCTCGTGGCCGTGGCCTCGATCGACGAGCTCGAACTCGCCCTCGCGGGGGCCGACTACCTGCCCGACCGCGGGCTCGCGACGGCGCTGTTCCTTTCCCTGCGGCTCGAGAAGCCGGTGCTGCTCGAGGGTGAGGCAGGCGTCGGCAAGACCGAGGCGGCCAAGGCACTCGCGCGCGTGCTCGGCGCGCGCCTGATCCGGCTCCAGTGCTACGAGGGCCTCGACGTCGCGCACGCGGTCTACGAGTGGAACTACTCGCGCCAGCTCCTGCACATCCGCGCAGCGCAGGAGGGGACGGTGCGCGAGGAGGAGCTCTTCGGGCCCGAGTTCCTCATCCGGCGGCCGCTGCTCGAGGCCGTCGAGAGCCCGGAGCAGGTCGTGCTGCTGATCGACGAGATCGATCGCGCCGACGAGGAGTTCGAAGCCTTCCTGCTCGAGGTGCTTTCCGACTTCCAGATCACGATCCCGGAGATCGGGACGATCAGCGCGGCCGAGCACAAGCCCGCCGTCGTCCTGACGTCGAACCGCACCCGCGAGCTCCACGACGCGCTCAAGCGCCGCTGCCTGTATCACTGGATCGGCCACCCGTCCCTGGAGCGGGAGATCGACATCGTCAAGGTGCGCGTGCCGGGCGTGCCCGAGCGGCTCGCAGCGCAGGCGGCAGCGTTCGTGCGAGGGCTGCGCCGCCTCGACCTGGCCAAGCCGCCGGGAGTGGCCGAGACGATCGACTGGGCGCGGGCTCTGACGGCGCTCGGCCGCCAGGAGCTCGACGCCGAGGTGGTCGAGCAGACCCTCGGCTCCGTGCTCAAGTACCACGAGGACCTCCTCGCCGTCCGCGACGTGGCGCTGCAGGAGCTCGTCGAAGAAGCCCGCGCGGCGCGCTGATGGCCGACGCGGTCGTCCGCCACGTCGTCACGTTCGGGCGCGTCCTGCGGGAGGCGGGTCTCGAGGTCGGACCGGGGCGGCTCGCGGATGCACTGGCCGGGCTCGATCTCGTCGACCTGACCCGGCAGGACGACGTGTACTGGACCCTGCGGCAGACGCTGGTTGCGCGCAGCGAGGACTTGGAGGCGTTCGACCGCGCCTTTCGCGCCTGGTTCCTGCGCGCGCCGACCGCGCCGCTCCGGCGCGAGTCCGGCGGCGAGACCGTTCGGCTTGCCCGTCGTGCCGGGCCCGACGGTAAGCGGCCGGACGAACACGGCGGCGAGGGCGAACAGCAGTCGCTCGGCTACAGCCCGGAGGAGCTGTTGCGAGACAAGGACTTCGCCACGCTCTCGTCCGAGGAGTTCGCGCTCGTCTCGAAGCTGATGGCCGAGCTGGCGGCCTCGCGCCCGCGGCGCCGCTCGCGGCGGCTGCGCCGGGACAGCCGTGGGCGCCAGCTGGACATGCGGCGGCTCGTCCGGGCCTCGCTGGCCACGGGCGGCGACGCCGTCGAGCGGTCGGCGCGCGACCGCATCCACGTGCCGCGCAAGCTGGTCGTGATCTGCGACGTGTCCGGTTCGATGGAGGCGTACTCGCGGGCGCTCGTCCTCTTCCTGCACGCACTCGTCGGCTCGGGCCGCGGAGTGGAGGCGTTCGCGTTCGGGACGCGCCTGACCCGGCTGACGCCGGACCTCACGGGCCGCGATCCCGAGCGGGCGCTCCTCGAGGCGGCGAATCGCGTCGTCGACTGGTCGGGCGGCACCCGCATCGGCGCATCGCTGAAGGCGTTCAACGACGAGTGGGGTCGGCGTGCGTTGACGCGCGGCGCGGTCGTGCTCGTCGTCTCGGACGGCTGGGAGCGCGAGGACGCGTCGCTCGTGGGCACGGAGATGGCGCGCCTGGCGCGGCAGGCGTACGCGGTCGTCTGGGTCAACCCCCTCAAAGGCCACCCGGACTACCAGCCGCTGGCGGCGGGAATGCGGGCAGCATTGCCGTCGATCGATCGTTTTCTCCCCGGACACAATCTCGCGAGCCTCGAAGAGCTCGCCGAGATCCTGAGCGGCATCGAAAGGAGACATGCGGCATGAAAGAGATCCTGGACGACGTCGAGCGCTGGCGGTCGGAAGGCAAGGGCGTGGCGATCGCGACAGTCGTGGCCACGCGCCGGTCGGCGCCGCGTCCGGTCGGTGCCAAGCTGGCCGTGTCGGACGCCGGCGAGATGGCGGGCTCAGTCTCGGGCGGCTGCGTCGAGTCCGACGTCTACGAATGCGCGCGCAAGGTGCTCGAGACCGGCGAGCCGCAGCTGCTCTCGTACGGCATCTCGGACGAGGAAGGCTGGGCCGTCGGCCTGCCCTGCGGCGGGGAGATCGACGTCTTCGTGGAGAAGCTGGACGAGTGAGCGTCTTCGAGCGACTCGCGCAGGCGATCGAGCGCGACGAGCGTGCCGTCCTCTTCACGGTGATCGAGGGCGAGCCGCTAGGTGCGCACATGCTCGTGCTCGAGGGCGGAGAGCGCGTCGGTGACGACCTGCCGGACGGCCTGGCCGCGCAGGCCGGCGACCTGATCCGCGGGCATACGAACCGGATCGTCGAGCAGGGCGACGCGCGTGTCTTCGCCGACGTCTACGCGCCGCCGCCGAGGCTGCTCGTCTACGGCGCCGTCGACACCGCCGAGTCGCTCGCCAAGCTCGCGCGGCAGATCGGCTGGGAGGCAATCGTTGCCGATGCGCGCGCGAAATTCGCGACCCGGGAGCGGATCCCGAGCGCCAGCGAGATCATCGTCGCCTGGCCCGAGGAATCGATCGAGCAGGTCGCTCCAGACCACGCGACGGCCGTCGTCGTCCTCACGCACGACGACAAGTTCGACGTTCCCGCGCTCAAGGCTGCACTGGCGACCGAGGCGTTCTACGTCGGTGCGCTCGGCTCGCGTCGCAACCAGGAGCGCCGCCGCGAGCGGTTGCTCGACGCAGGCGTCGACGAGACCGAGCTTGCGCGCATCTCGGGGCCGTGCGGGCTCGATCTGGGCGCGGAGTCGCAGCCCGAGACGGCAGTCTCGATCCTCGCGGAGATCATCGCCGTGCGCAACGGGCGCGACGGCGGGAAGCTCCAGCAGTCGAAGCAGCGCATCCACGTGGAGGTGGCCGAATGACCGAGAAGGTGCAGAAGACCGAGGAGCAGTGGCGGACCGAGCTCGGTCCCGAGCGGTATGCGATCCTGCGGCAGGCGGCAACCGAGCCTCCCTGGTCGGGCGAGCTGCTGATCGACCACGGCGACGGGATCTACCGCTGCGGAGCCTGCGGGGCCGAGCTGTTCCGCTCGGACACCAAGTTCGACTCCGGCTCGGGCTGGCCGAGCTTCTACGCCCCGGCCTTCGAAGGCGCCGTGGAGCTGGAGGAGGACACCTCCCACGGTATGCGCCGGATCGAGGTGCGGTGCGCCACGTGCGACTCGCACCTCGGACACGTCTTCCCGGACGGCCCGGCACCGACCGGCCAGCGCTTCTGCATCAACTCGCTCGCGCTCGACTTCGACGCGGACGAGTAGGGCATTCAAGCCACGTCCCGGGGACAGTCCCTGTAACGCTCCGTCCACAGGTTGTGCGGATCGGAACTTGGCCCGACCGCGTCGTTGAGCCGGTCGCATGTCTGCTCGTGTCGTGTCTCGGGGGCAGTCCCTGTAACGGTTTGTCCACGGCCGGCCCCGCGCAGGTCTGTTAGGTTCGGGCGCGTTTCTCCGCCAGTGCGAGAAAGGAGCGGACGTGCCCGTAGACGTCAAGTCCGAGAAGTTGACGAGGCTGGTCGACGAGAGGGTCGAGATCGAACGGCTCGGCACCGGCTTCACCTTCACCGAGGGGCCGATCTGGCACCCGCGCGACGAGTTCCTCCTGTTCAGCGACATGCCCGCCGACATCCGGCGCAAGTGGACGCCCGACGGCACCGTCGTCGAGGTCATGAACCCGAGCAACAAGGGCAACGGCATGACCTACGACGCCGACCTGAACCTGCTCGTCTGCGAGCACTCGACGAGCTCGGTTGTTCGCGAGCGACCCGACGGGACCCGCGAGACGCTCGCGACCCACTACCACGGCAAGGAGCTGAACAGCCCGAACGACATCGTCGTCCACTCGAGCGGCGCGATCTACTTCAGCGATCCGACCTACGGCCGCTGGCCGGGGTTCGGCATCGAGCGTGACCAGGACCTCGACTTCCAGGGCGTCTATCGGCTTGCCCCCGGCGGCGGGGCCCCGCAGCTGCTCGTCGACGACTTCGGCGAGCCGAACGGGCTCTGCTTCTCGCCGGGCGAGTCTCTGCTCTACATCAACGACACGCCGAACGCGCTGATCCGCGTCTTCGACGTCGAGTCCGACGGCACGCTCGCGAACGGGCGGATGTTCGCCGAGAACATCGGCGACGGCGACCTCGCCAAGGGCGGCCTCGTCGACGGGATGAAGTGCGACGAGCGCGGCAACGTCTGGGTCACCGGGCCCGACGGCGTCTGGGTCTTCGCGGACGACGGCGAGCACCTCGGCGTGGTCGAGATCCCGGAGAGCGTCGGGAACGTGCACTGGGGCGGCCCGGACTGGAGCTGGATGTTCGTGCCTGCTTCGACGTCGCTGTACCGGTTCGAGACCAAGGTCGCGGGGCGGCGCGAGCCGTTCATGAACGCCTAGGAGGGAGAGACATATGGCCGATTTCACGCTGGATCCGAAACGCACGGCGCTGATCGTCCAGGACATGCAGAACGACGTGATCATCGAGGGCGGCGCCTTCGCCGACTCGGGAGCGCCGCAGCACGCGAAGGAGCAGAACGTCGTCGAGAACGCGGCCAAGCTCGCGGACGCTGCCCGGTCGAAGAGCGTACCCGTGATCCACGTGCACTACATCGTCGAAGAGGGCGCTCCCGGCCTGAAGCTGAACGCGCCGCTGTTCCAGGGCGTCAAGGACACGAACGGGCTCGTCCGCGGGACGTGGGGCGCGGCGCCCGCCGACGGCCTCGAGCCGAAGCCGGGCGACTACGTCGTCGAGAAGATGCGCATGAGCGCGTGGGAAGGCACGAAGTTCGAGGTGTTGCTGGCAGGGCTCGGCGTCGACACGATCGTCATCTCCGGCGCGTGGACGAACATGTCCATCGAGCACACCGCGCGCACCGGGGCGGACAAGGGCTACTCCATGTTCGTCGTCGAGGACTGCTGTTCGACGATGAACGCGGACTGGCACAACGCGTCGATCAACTACGCGCTGCAGAACGTCTCCGTCGTGACCAACTCCGGCGGGGTCATCGAGGCGCTCGGCGGGTGAAGACTCGCGCGGCCGTCTTCTACGAGGCGGGCCGGCCTTTCGAGGTCCACGAGCTCGACCTCGAAGAGCCGCGGGCCGGCGAAGTGCTGGTCGGCATGGCAGCCGTCGGCATCTGCGGCACCGACCTGCATTCGGTGAAGGGCGAGTGGGTCCGGCCGACGCCGACCGTCCTCGGCCACGAGGGCGCCGGCGTCGTCGAGGCTGTTGGGGAGGGCGTCGTCGGGCTGCGAGAGGGCGACGAGGTCGTGCTCTCGTGGGCGCCGTCGTGCGGCGAATGCGACGACTGTTCGCGCGGCCGGCCGGCCAGGTGCCGTGCGCTCAACCGCGCGATCGCGGCGAGCACGCTGCCCGACGGCACGACCGGGCTGGCGCTGAACGGCGAGAAGGTGCACCGCGGGACGGCCACGGGGGCGCTCGCCGAGCGGATCGTCGTCTCGGAGCAGGTTGCGCTGCCGATCGGAGAGGGGGTGCCGCTCGAGCAGGCCGCCCTGCTCGGCTGCGCTGCTCTGACCGGAGTCGGCGCCGCGCTTTTCGCGGCCCGCATCGAGCCGGGTTCGTCCGTGCTGGTCGTAGGCGCCGGTGGCGTCGGTCAGTTCATCGTCCAGGGAGCTCGGATTGCCGGCGCTGCAGAGATCGTCTGCGTCGACCTGCTGCAGGCGCGCCGCGAGCAGGCCGTGCAGCTCGGTGCGACACGGACGTGCGCACCGGAAGACCTGGAGGAGCTGATGAAGGGCGCCGGCCTGCGCGGCGGCGTTGACCACGCACTGGACGCGGTCGGCGATCCGGAGACCACCAACGTGGCGTTTCGCTGGACACGGAACGGCGGCACCTGCGTGATCGTCGGGCTCCCGGCGGCGGGCAAGCGGCTCGACCTCGACCCGGTCGAGTTCGTCCGCCGCGAGCGTGTCCTGACGGGCACGATCTACGGCTCGGAGGATCCGGCGGTCGCGCTGCCCGTCCTGCTCGAGCACGTCCGCGCCGGCCGTCTCGACCTTGCCTCGCAGCTCGGCCCCTCGTATCCGCTCGACGAGATCAACGCCGCGATCGAGGCGTCGCTCGGCGGCGTACCGGGTCGCGTCCTCGTCCGTCCGTGACGATCGAGCACGTCGAGAGAGCACGCGTCGCCTGGGTCGACACAGACGCCGGCGGGCGGATCCACTTCACGGCGGCTTTCCGGTGGGCGGAGATGGCCGAGACGGCGATCCGGCGCAAGCTCGGGCTGCTGGAGGAGTGGGGCAGCTACCCGCGTCGCAAGGTCGAGGCGGAGTTCCTGCAGGTGCTCGTGTTCGAGGACGAGATCGAGGTGCGAATCCGCGTGGAGCGGCTCGGGCAGACGTCGATCACCTGGGCGTTCGAGATCACGCGGGATGGCGAGGTCTGTGTGCGCGGCACGCTCGTCGTCGTGCACGTGGACGTCGACGGCCTGCCGGCGCCGCTGACGGACGAGGAACGCGCGGCGCTCTCCTAGCCGTCGGTCCACTTCAGTTCCGCCTCGCGTCGCTGGCCCTCGGCGAGGCTGATCTCGCCCGAGCAGACCTTGTCGTTGAGGTCGTTCTCGATCGTGTCGACGTGGTCGGCCCGCGGCCGGCGCTCGGGCCAGAGGTTCTTCGGGTCGGTCGGGTGGCCGCCGAGTTCGAGCGAGATGAAGTGGTCCTCCTGGTAGACTGCCGGGCCGCCCGCGAACCCGTACTGCCGGATCTGCTCGAGCTTGAGCGTCGACGTGTACGAGGTCGGCGGCCGGATCGTCCGCGTCCAGCCGTGCGCACAGATTGTCTCGCGGATCGTGGTCTGCGTGACATCGGGGTTGAGGGCGCCGGGCGTGAGCGCCGGACGGGCTGCGTAGAAGACCGGCCCTGAAGGCCCGCGCCTGGCGAGGTGCACGGCGAGCGCCACCGCCACGACGGCCGCCAGCGCGACGAGCATGAAGGTCGGCATCCCGCGCGAGCCCTGCGAACCCTGCACTCCGAAGCTTGTAGACGGCGCAAGGCGCGGACCGCAATGTCCCGCGGAGAATCGTTACGGACTCGTCACGGTTAGCGCTTGAGTTGGAGCGCGAGTGAGCGGAACCACGGGTCCCGCATGGCCGGCCGGTCTGCGAGTGCGCGCGCGAGCCGTGCTCGGCCCTCCTTGCTGGACCCGAGATCGAACAGGTGCAGGGCCAACGCGAGGCCTTCGCGCGCCTCGGGTGAGCGCAACGGCCGGGCCACGTCGTCGTCCCACCAGGCGTCCGGCGTGAACGACTCGGTGGTCTTGGGCTGCTCGGCTGCGAGATAGGAGACGAAGTCCTGCGGGGCAGAGACGTTCTTGATCGCGCCTCGGGGCAACAGATGCGTCCAGTCGGCCTGCTGCTGCCACCGCCGTGTCTTCGGGCCGGCCTTCATCCGCCACGTCACCCCGACGAGCCGGACCCTGGCGGCCACCGCTCGCCAGTCGAGCCCGTCCCGGCGACACCAGCTGTGCAGCAACGTGACGATGTCGCCGTACGTTCCACCGGTGTCGACGACGTCGACGAGCGCCGCCGGTCGGCTGCGCTCGAGCAGGCCGTACGGTGTCAGCTCGAGCTCGTCGAAGTAGGGCTCGATCACGTCGACGGCCTCCGACGAGATCCACTGATGCCGGAGCGCCAGGTTGAGCGAGGACAGACGGTTGGCAAACCTCGTCGTGAGCAGGGCTCCGCTCAGGAAGTGGAAGAGCGCGTCAGGCGACCTGCCGACGAACACGAGATCGCTGTCGCCCGCGAGCCCGAGCACGCCTGCACAGGCCGTGATCAGGTCGTCCTCGAATCGAGGAGGCGTGGGCGGCGGCTCGGTTGCGGCGAGGCTGCCCAGTTGCTCCCTGCGCTTGATGTCCCACCTGAACGGCCGGACGAGGTCGCTCACGACCGCTGTGCGCGCTCCTCCTCGAGACGCCGCAGCTCGACGCGGCGGATCTTCCCGCTTCGCGTCTTCGGAAGGTCGGCGACGAACTCGATCTCGCGCGGGTACTTGTACGGTGCCGTCACGCGCTTGCAGTGCTCCTGCAGCTCCGTCACGAGCTCTCCCGTTCCCTCGAAACCCGGCCGGAGCACGACGAATGCCTTCACGATCAGGCCGCGGTCCGGGTCGGGCTTGCCGACGACGGCGCTCTCGGCGACCCCCGCGTGCTCCAGCAGCGCGCTCTCGACCTCGAACGGCCCGATCCGGTACGCCGCGGAGTTGATGACGTCGTCGGCGCGGCCGGTGAACCAGAGGTAGCCGTCCTCGTCCCGCGTGGCGCGGTCGCCGGTCACGTACCAGTCTCCGCGAAACACGGCGGCTGTCTCGTCCGGCGCGCGGTAGTACTCGCGGAACAGGCTCGGGGGGCGCCCGGCAAGCGCGATGTCGCCCTCCTCGCCGGTGTCGACGACCTGACCGTCGTTGTCGATCACGGCGATCTCGTGCCCCGGTGAGGGCAGCCCCATCGACCCCGGCCGGATCTCCGTGCCGGGGAAGTTTCCGACCAGGAGGGTGTTCTCGGTCTGGCCGTAGCCGTCGTGGATCGTCAGTCCGAAGGCGTCGCGGAAGGCCTTGATCACCTCCGGGTTGAGCGGCTCGCCGGCCGAGACCAGGTGCCGCATCGCGGGGAACTCGAAGCGGTCGAGCCCGTCGAGCTTGGCCATGAGCCGGTATTCGGTCGGCGCCTGGCAGAGCACGGAGACGCCGAGCTCGGACAGGAGTTGGAAGCGCTCCTCGGGGTCGAACGGGCCTTCGTGGAGCACGATGGACGCACCTCCGCTCCACGGGCCGAGGAGGACGTTCCAGATCGACTTGGCCCAGCCGGTCGCCGCGGTGCACCAGACGAGGTCGCCGGCTCGTGCGGCCAGCCAGCGCTCGGCCTGCATCCGCTTCGCGCAGCAGTACGCGTGCGTGTGGACGACCCCTTTCGGGTCCTTGGTCGTCCCGGACGTGTAGAGGATGAAGGCCGGGTCCGTCGCGGCCGTGTCCACCGTGGCCGCGTGCTGGGCCTCGTCCTCCAACCCGGCTGCGTCCGTGAACAGGACCTTGGCTTCGAGTCCCGCGACCTCGCTCTCGGCCTGACGGTCCGCGACAACGAGTCGCGCGCCGGAGTGCTCGACGCGGAAGGCGAGATCCTTGTGGCGCAGCATCTCGGAGCAGGGGATCGAGACCGCGCCGAGCTTGAGCAGCGCCAGCATGATCGGGTGCCACTCGAGCGTCTTGCCGACGAGCACGAGAACCCGGTCGCCCGGCCCGACGCCTGCGCGTGCCAGCCGATTCGTCCACTGTGCCGCCCGGGCGTTGACCTCGGCGAAGTCGAGGTCCCGCCGTTCGCCTGCGGCGGAGAGGAACGTGAGCGCCGGCCCCGTCAGCTGCTCGGCGACGTCGCGCGCGAAGTTGAACCGGTCCGGGACGTTCCACGCGAACACGTTCGCGATGATGGCAGAACCTGCTCTAGCCGCAGTACGCGGGCCAGACGACACGGCCGAGCGCCTGCCACCCCTCGTCGGAGAAGACGAAGCCGTTGGCCATGAGCACCACCCGGCGCGCGCCGTCCCTGCTCGCCAGCGCGATCGTCGTGTAGCCGGTCGAGAACCCGATGTGCCCCCAAGCCGCACCGCACGGCGAGTCTGCCTTCCGCATCAAGGACGAGATCTCCGCGATCCCGAGCCCGTACGCATCGGTCTCGTCCCAGTCGGACGGCACTGTCGTCAGCATCTCGGTGACGAGGTGCGCCGGAAGCAGGTCGCCCCCGAGCAGCGCCTCGAGGAAGCGCGCGAGCTCGCGGGCGGTCGAGACGACACCGCCGCCCCCGGCCCAATTCCAGGGCATGTCGAGCTCTGTCGCGTCGAGGGGGCCGGAGCTCGCGAGCAGCGGGAAGTCGGCGGGGAAATAACCGCGTGCGAGACGGGCGGGCTTCGGACCGCGCCCGAGCAGGTCGGTCGCGTCCAGACCCAGTGGGCCGGCGATTCGGCGCTGCAGCTCGTCTCGAAGGGTGGAACGCGTCGTCTCTTCGACCAGCAGGCCGAGCGCGAGGTAGTTGCTGCCCCTGTACGACCAGCCTGCTCCGGGCGCGAAAAGCCTGGGTTTCTCCTTGTCGATCGCCAGCATCTCGTGGGGGCCGAGCGGCCAGCGATACCCGAGATCCTTCTGGTACGGCTCGAACACCTCGGTGATGTCGTCGAAGAAGTCCGGGAGGCCGCTCGTGTGGTTCAGGAGCTGACGGACAGTCACGCCTTCGACGATCCCGGAGTCGCCGTCAAGGTCGAGCGCGCCTTCGTCCACGAGCTGCAGGACGATCGTCGCCACGAAGGTCTTCATCACGCTTCCGATGTGGAAGCAGCGGTCCGGCGTCATGCGCTCCCCTGTTTCGAGGTTCGCGACGCCCGCCGCCGCCTCCACGGTGCCGGCCGGCCCGACGGCGACAGCGACGACGCCGGGGACCCCGCAGTCGACCATTGCTTCCAGCTGCTGGCCGAAATCGGTCGCGGGCACGAGTGGCAGTACCTAATACGGCGCCGTGCCCCGCCGCAGCGCCGCAACGGCCGCCGTGCGGTTGTGGACACCGAGCTTGCCGAAGATGTTCTCGAGGTGCCTGCGCACGGTCCCCAGGGCGAGGCAGAGGGTCGCGGCGATCTCGGCGTTGGTGTGGCCGGCCGCCACGTGATCGAGGATCTCCTGTTCTCGGGCGGTCAGGTGCGGCGAGTGGCGGCGCTCCTCGAGCACGAGAGCATTTCCGACCCGTCGGACCATGAGGGTCCCGTCGTCGCGAACCTCGAGCGGTGCCTCGTCTGGTGCCGGTGCCGATCGCAGCCAACTCCCGACCGCGTCGGGGAGACGTGCACCGTTGTCGCCGAAGTAGCGGACGAGCAGATCGTGCCCGTGGTCGGTGGCGAACGCGATCCGGTTGTCTTCGTCCAGCAGCACCACCGCGTGGTCCCCCTCGAGCAGCTCGAGGGCCTCCCGTGCTCGCCGTCGTGCCTGGGCTTCGGCGTACCGATGAGCGAGGTGAGGTCGAAGGAGGTTGAGCACGGCGCGGTCGCGCTCGGTGAAGTCGCGCCTGCCCGCGCGGTCGAACAGGAAGACCTTCGTGTGCGAGAGCGGCGAGTCCAGCCCGACCGTCATCAGGTACTCGGTGCCGAACGGGCGGAACCAATCTGTGTAGATCCGACTCGAGTGGAGCTGATCTCGGGTCATGAAGTCCGAGAGTTTCATGGCCCTGAAGTCGCCGTTGACCTCGTGATGACGGCACAGGGGGTGCTCGTATCGGATCTCCCAGTAGGTGCAGTGGGGAACCTGCCCGTCATACACCGGCTCCTCGATCTCGGCGATCGCGACCTCCCGCACACGGTCGAGCTCGCAGAACGTGAGAACGTCACAGGGCACGAGGCGCTTGAGACTCGAGAGCAGCTCACGCGGAAACGGCTCCTCGCCCTCGACCGACGCGAGCTCTCCGAGGAACTGAAGCACGTGCTCGAGATCGGCAAGCCCGAGCCGCTCCACCCTGTCCGAAAGATACGACAAATGTCACATGGACGCGTCCGGCGAGCCTTTCGATCATTTGGGCCCGTCTCAGCAAACGGGGGGGCCGGCAGGACGTTCGGTTGCGGGCTCCCTTCCGACCGAAGGAGGTCCCCGTGTCGATACGGCACACGCGCCACGGATGCCTCGTCGTCGCACTCGCCGCCGTAACGGCGCTCGCCGCCCTCGCGGCGACCGTGCCCGCTCGCGCGAGCTCGACCGACGCCGTTATCCAGTGGAACCTCGACGCCGCCAACTCGCTCAGCAATGTGCCGTCTGCCAGCCCGCCGGGCATCGGCATGACACCTCCCGTCACGGAGGTTCACCTGGCCATGGTGCAGGGCGCCGTGTACGACGCTGTGAACGCGATCGATCTCGCCAACGGGGCCGGACATCAGCCCTACCTGTCAGGGCTGCCAGCGGCCTCCGCCTCCGATTCCGTCGACGCGGCGGCGGCGACCGCGGCGTACAACGTGCTGGTCGGCGAACTCAACGCGCTGCCGCTGTCCCTGCAACCGCTCGTCCCGCCAGTGCTTGACTGGCTCGGGACGGCCTACGACACCACGCTGGCCGGGATTCCGGATGGGCCGGAAAAGAACGGCGGGATCGCCGACGGCGCCGCTGCTGCGAGCGCCATGCTCGCGTTCAGGGCGAGCGACGGCAGGTACGGGCCGTTCAGGTTCACCGCCGGTTTCGGTCCCGGCCAGTGGCGGCCCGAACTGCCGGCCTTCGTCAGCGACCCCAACGCGTGGATTGCGAAGGTTACGACGTTCACGATGACGAGCCAGTCGCAGTTCCGCACCGACGGACCGAACTCGCTGAAGAGCGGCCAGTACGCGGCCGACTTCAACGAGGTGAAGTCGCTCGGTGCGCTGAACAGCACGACGAGAACGCCGGACCAAACGGCCCTGGGCCTCTTCTACACCGATCATGCCGTGGCGATGTGGAACCGGACCTTCCGTGCCATCGCCGTGCAGCAAGGACTGACCGAGAGCGACGAGGCGCGGCTGTTCGGGATGCTGAACCTCGCAGGCGCCGACTCGCTGATCGGTTGCTGGGACAGCAAGGCCTACTGGAGCTTCTGGCGTCCCCTCACGGCCATCCGGCATGCCGACGAGGACGGGAATCCGAACACGACCCCCGATCCCAACTGGCTTCCGCTCATTCCCACGCCCCCGTATCCGGACGAGCCGTCCGGCCACAACTGTGTCACGAGCAGTTTCATGCACACCGCACAGGACTTCTTCGGGACCGACAAGATGGACTTCACCGTCCACAGCAACGCCACGAACGCGGACCGTGACTACACCCGGTTCTCGGACACGTGGAAGGACACGATCGACGCCCGCGTCTACGAAGGGATCCACTTCCGGACGGCCGACGTCCACGGAGTGGTGCTCGGCCAGAAGGTCGCCCACTGGCTCGACAAGCACTACTTCCAGCCGGAGGGCTGAATCGACGTTGTCGCACGGGCCGCGTTCCTGCGGCCCGTGCGGCTCAGGGCAGAGCCTCCCAGCGCTCGAGGTAGTCCTCGCGCACCGGTTGGAAGATGTCGAGCACGAGCGCGCCCTCCGGCCCGCCGTAGCCCGAGTGCTCGATCCCGCCGGGAAGGACGTAGCCCTCCATCGGCCCGAGCTCGTGCGGCACGCCGTCGATTACGAGCGCCTGCATCCCGCGCAGTACGATCCCGAGCTGCTCGTGCGGGTGGCTATGCAGAGGGACGACGGCGCCCGGCTGCAGCTCGATCATGTTGATCATCGCGCCGGCGCCGAACAGCGGCCGCCCGGTCACGCCCTCGACGAGCTCGAATGACCTGATCTCGTCGAAGTGGACGAAGACAGGCTCGGACGGGCTCACGCCTCGATTATCACCGGATTGCCGCGAGTCGGCGCGCGAGATAACGCCGCTCGGGCCCTTCGGGTGCGAGTGCGAGCGCACGCTCGTATGCGTCCGCCGCCTCGCGCTTCCGTTCGAGCCTGCGCAGCAAGTCGGCCCTCGCGGCATGGAAGGAGACGTAGCCGTCGAGTCCTCCGATCCGGTCGATCAGCTCCAGGCCGTGCTCGGGCCCGTCCGCCATCGCGACGGCCGCCGCGCGGTTGAGCTCGACGACCGGCGAGGTGGTGAAGCGCAGGAGCTCGCTGTAGAGCGCGACGATCTGCGGCCAGTCGGTCGGGGCGTCGCGCTCCGCGTGCAGCGCTGCGATGGCGGCCTGGAGCTGGTACGGGCCGGGACGGCCGAGACGGAGC
>Ga0066903_100000180_pt1 | contig 33940 bp, 37 predicted proteins | sample PanSoiMetaGPlot1_FD_67491 | JGI IMG/M metagenome (GOLD analysis project Ga0066903, IMG submission 67491) | Tropical forest soil microbial communities from Panama analyzed to predict greenhouse gas emissions - Panama Soil - Plot 1 (version 2) | ecosystem: Environmental > Terrestrial > Soil >... | reverse complement strand
CCTATTGGACAGCATCGACAATCCTAAGCGTTATCGTAAGCCTTAAGACAGTCCATGGTTGACTCGCACTAGCCCATCCATCATACTCTGGCAATATGTCGCACTTGATCGATGATATCCGCGCCGGAGCAAACATCGTGTTCCCCGGCGAGCGGCTGGTCGGACCAGAAGATGAAAAGTGGACGGAGCACCGGTCACAGATAATGGGACTGATCCGGCAGTGTGATCCGATGCCGGTCCTGCTGATCGACAACATCGCCGATTACGTTTACGAACAGCACGGCTTCAATCACCACTTGACCCTCCCGAATTTGGCCCCTCCATATGCAGTGTTCTGGACAGAATTTAAGCCCACTGCGGCGCTGAAGCAGTTGTCTTCGTTCATGGGCACCTGCCAACGAGTCGGCGTGCTGGCAGTCGCCACTCACCGTTCCGAGACAGGCGAGCCCCAGATACACAACTCTGGCGACGGCTGGCTCCTCATTAAGAATTTCTTCGCGGACTTTGGCAGAGACCGGATCATTGGACCGCACGGTGATTTTTGCGCCGAGGTGGATGGAGCGGGAGTGCTAAAAAGCATGCCATGCATAGGTCCGATTGCGCGCACTGGGGACGACGAAATATGCAGGCATTTGAGTAGTTTCCTGATGCCCACGCTGGCCGCCATCTGTTTCCTGAATTGCAAAAACGTCACCACCATGGAGCATGCGGTAGACAAGCCGCTGGCCGACAAGTATCAGAAGCGCACCGGCGTTCGTCCCACCAAATACCGCACCCTGGTGATCGAGCCCATGAAGGAACTGCTGCGCACCGAGGGCCGGATCGGCGAAGTCGGCCTGGAGCGCGCTCTGCACATCTGCCGGGGACACTTCGCGACTTATACCGAAGGCGAAGGCAGGAAGGGTCTCTTTGGCAAAAGCATCTTCGGTCAGGTCTGGATCCCGCAACATCTGCGCGGCGTTCGCAAGCCGGACCAGCAAGGCACTCCTCCACGCGAGATCAAGTTCAAGCTGCCGGAGAAAAAATAAAAGGCGGGTTCGGCATGGCGAGGCTGGGCGCGGTGAGGCAAGGCATGGCGAGGCGAGGCTGGGCAAGGCATGGCTTGGGCACCAATGGTGCAAATTATCCGGCGTATGATGACTGCAAGGGGCTGCCGAGTGGTATCAAGAACCCGTTCTGCTCTTTCCTCTTTGAGGGACTTTCGTTTGGTACGGAACGGAGGCAGCCCCGCTGGATGAATTTATGGGACTAGTCAAACAGTGGCAATTGGAAGAAGCCGAACGTAAGCTGGCGGAACACTATCGCGAGCTGGCCAAACGCTATCCCGATGACGACAACCCGGAGATGAGAGAAGAGCTGGAACGCCTGCTCGAAAAGGACGACTAGTAGAACTTCTTCGGCGCGCGTTTGGGCCGCTCTTCCTCTTCCGTTTCGTCGCTCGCGATGCGGATCAATCCGCCCTGGCGGATGCGGATCAGGCCCTGCACCGCCGCGTCATGCAGGTCATCGTACTGGCCGTGCGGAAACGCCGCCATCTCCTCGCGCACTTCCTCCACCCAGCGCCTGCCCAGGGGAGCCCAGATGGTGTGCGTGCTGAACAGATCCGCCACCGCGTTGGTGCGCGTCGTTTTGTCCTCGCCGCGCGACGGGATCTTTTCGTAGACCGGAATCCCCATGCGCCACAACTCCTGCACCAAAGGTTTGCCGGTGGCGCGCGACTCCACCACCAGGGAGTCCGGCTTCCACTGGTCGTACAACTTTTTCGCCTGTTGTTTCAGCTCTGGGAAGTTCAACCGTCCCGCCCAGGCATCCAGCAGAATGATGCCGGTGGCCAGCTTCGGCGTGTCGCCGTGGCTGCGATAGCGGAACAGGCCCCAGGTGATGCACGCGCTGCGATTGCTGGCCTGCCGGTCGCTGAACGCCGTGTCCCACGATTGCACCACGAACTCGCAGGCCGGGGCCTCCGTTTCGCGCCAGTCCATCCACCATTCGCGCTTGATGATCGCGCCTTCTTCCGAGGTGGGTTTCTGCTGATACTGCGCCTGCCAGCGGCTGATCGGCAGTGTGGCGCGCGTGCGTTCCAGCTCTTCACGCGGCCAGTACTCAGGCCATAATGGTTCACCAGACGGGAGTATGGCGGGCAGTTCAATCACTTCCCACTGTTCGCCATCCTCCTCTTCCACCGCCTGCTGCAGCAACTGGCCGGTAAGATCGCGCGTGCCCCAGCGCGTCATCACGATCAGGATCGCCGCCCCAGGCTGCAGGCGCTGCCGGGGGCCCGCCAGATACCAGTCCCACACCTTGGTGAAATTCGCGTCGGCGTTCTTTAAGACATCCTGCTCCGAATGCGGATCATCGATGATCACCAGATCGCCGCCGCGTCCGGCAGCGCCGCCGGTGGTGCCGACCGCGAAATACTCGCCGCCCTGGCGCGTGGCCCAGCGGTGCGTGGCCTTGGAATCGCGCGCCAGTTGAATCCCCGGAAAAACCTCCTGGTATTCCGGCGAGGCGATCAGGTTCCTCATTTTTCTGCCAAAGCCCGCCGACAATTCCACCTTGTGCGAGCCCGCCAGAATTTTGGTTTTCGGATGGCGGCCCAGATACCACGCCGGATAGAGAAAGCTCGTGAACTCGCTTTTGGTGTGGCGCGGAGCCATGTTGATGATGGCCCGCTTCAACTCGCCGCGCTCGATGCGTTCGAAAGTCTCGGCCATGATTTCGTGATGGCGACCGCCGATGAAATCCGGCCATACGTGACGCACGAAGGAGAGGAAACTGCCGCGCGCCGCCGTCAGTTGCCGGTCCCGCCCCCGGTCGCCGAAAAGCTTCTCCAGGTGATCGCGCGCGATGGCCTGCTTGTCCGGCGGCAGCTCGTGAAAGGCGCGCTGGAAGTATTCGATCTCCTGCTCAGGAAAACGGCGCGTGACACTCATGTTTTGCCTGATCGCCTCCCGCCGCTGGTCCCGCACCATGACGAACAAGACCAGCGGACGAGGCAGCGGGTGTGTCTGGAGACCACCGTATTCAGTCTACCCTGGCCATATGCATCCACCGACGCATCCCCCCGTGCAACTGTACGCGGTACCGCCGGAGCTGATACCGGACCTGTGGGCCCGCATCGCCCAGACCTTCGGCTGGACCACCTCCGACCCGCCGCCCATGCCCGCGCCGGTGCTGCGCAACCAGATCCTGACCGGCCATTGGCACGTCTTCGTGGCTCCCCACTGGCGGTTTCCAACGCGCTTCGCCAGTGTTATCGTGACTACGATAGACGCCCGCCCGCGCCGGAAGAAGCGGATTTTGAAAGTCTACTTCCTGGCGGGCCGGTACTTCAGGACGTGGATGGAATCTGCGGCCTGCACACTCAGCGCGTTCGCGCAAGCGACCGGCTGCACCCATTGCATGCTGATTGGCCGCCAGGGCTTCATGCCCCTCCGCCACTTAATCGACGGCTACCCGGCACGCAGAATCAAGTGGTTCAAGACCAAGCGGGGTGCGACCGATGCCGACCGAAACCACGACAACCTCCGGCACGACTTACACGCAAAATATTCCGAGTAAGGTCCAGCAGGAATACTGGGGCGGCCTTGGCAGCGCGGCCATGCAGCTCATCTGGCCCAACGGCCAGTTCGCCCAGGCTCCCATTTACCCCGGTCAGCGCACCGCCTTCACCACGCCGCTGCAGAACCAGTATTGGGATCAGAGCGCGGGCCTCGGCGTGCCCGACTACAGCAAGACTTCCGCGCTCACCGAACAGATGCGCGACAAGCTGATGCAGGGCGTGCGCGATCCCAGCCAGATCCAGATCCAGGCCCACTACACGCCGCAGGATTTCAACGTTCCGCAATTCTCCTATGACGATCCGTTCGCCAACTACGGCGGCGGCGGTCTCGGCATGCAGGTGCAAGGCCCCACTATGGGAGCCACTGCCGCCGATTACCAGACGCCGTATGACCGCATCAGCATGCCCGACAAGGTCAAAGAGGAGCGGGTCAACGCGGAACGCATCGCCGCCGAACGCATCGGCGGCCTGCAGCAGATCCAGGCACCCAACCTTCAGACCTTCCAGATGGGGCCCTATGAGCGCGTGAGCGGCCCCGGCGGTCTGTCGTCATTCGATATCAATGCCGCCGCGCCGGTCACTGCCGGGACCGTCGGTACGCAATCGTTCACCGCGCCCGGCGTCGCCTCGCAATACATGAGCCCGTACATGCAGAACGTGCTCGATGTGCAGAAGCAACAGGCGCAGCGCGATTACAACCAGCAACTGACAGGATTGCGCTCCAACGCCGCCAAGGCGGGCGCGTTCGGTGGCACAAGACAAGCGGTGGAAGAAGCGACGATGAATCGCGATCTGCAGGACCGCATGGCCAACATCCAGGCCACCGGCCAGCAGCAGGCTTACCAGCAGGCCCAGCAGCAGTTCATGGCGGAACAGGGCATGGGACTGCAGGCCGGGCAGTTCAACGTGCAGACCGGACTGCAGGCGGGCTTAGCGAACCAGCAGATGCAGCAGCAGGCCGCGCTGGCCAACCAGCAGGCGCAGCTCGCCGCTCAGGGCCTGGGCACCACCACCGGCATGCAGGCCGCCCTGGCCAACCAGGGCATGGGTTTCAACGTCAGTCAGGCCAACCTGCAATCGCAGCAGCAGACCCAAGCGCTGGCCGCGCAACTGGGCATGACCGCGCAGCAGTACAACGCGCAACAGCTCTACAACCAGCAACTGGCCAACGCGCAGATGGGACTGCAGGCGTCGATGGCCAACCAGAGCACCGGCCTGACCGCGCAGCAGTTGAATCAGGCGGCCAATATGCAGGCCCAGATGTTCAACGTCCAGCAACAGATGGAGGCCGAGAAGCTGAATCAGGCGGCGGGCCTGCAGACCGGCATGCTGGCCACGCAACTGGGATTTCAAGGTGCCCAGCAAGTCGGCAACTGGAACATGCAGGGCCAGCTCGCCAACCAGCAGGCCGATCAGGCCATGCGCGCCCGCCAGCTTGCGGCCATGCAGGCAGAAAACCAGTCGCGCACCCAGGGCGCGTTACAGACCCAAGGCCTGGGCATGACCGCGCAGCAGCTCGCCATGCAGTCCCGGCAATTCGGCGCGGGACTCGACCTGCAGGCGCAGAACGCCCAGGCGCAAGCGCAGCAGGCCGCGCAAAACGCCAACCTGGGCTACTACTCGCTGGGCAACCAGATGAACCAGCAGATCGGCAACTGGTTGAGCCAGGACTACCAGAATCAGCTCTCGCGCAACACCGTGCTGGCCAACGCCGCCGCCTCCCAGGGCAACTATGAGCAGAGCAAGGCGGATCGTGACTATGCCATGTGGCAATACCAGCAGAACTACCCCTTCCAGTTGCTCGACTGGGGAGCCAACCTGATCAGCAAAATGCCGCCCCAGGGCGCGGTCCAGCAGCAGACCTCCGGCGTACAGACCACCCAGACGCCCAATCCCAGTTGGTGGAATACCGCCGCAGGCGCGGCGGGCATGTTCCTCGGAGCCTATGCCAATGCCAATCAAAGTCCCGGCAGCAGCAATTTCGCCAACAGCGGCGCAGTGGACAATTTCGGCAACCCGCTGGTGGGCTCGACCGGCGACATGCAAAACGGCGGCGGTGCGCCTCCCATCACGCCGCCCGGCCAGATGCAGAAGAACTACGCGGTCGGCGGTCTGGTGGACGATAACGGCGACTCCTTTGATGCGCCGTCCGCTGGGCTGGTAGACGACAACGGCGAGCCCCATGATGCGCCGCCCGCCGGACTGGGGGAGGACTATCCCAGCCTGGAAAGCCGCAGACTGAGCACAGCTACAGATACTTGGCACGATAATCCGGTGTACAAAACCTTAAAGTGGTTGGTCAAAGACCCCAGTGTGGCGCTGCCCAGCCCGGCCATGATCGCCCTGACTCCTGAAACCCTGCCGCTGTTCACCAAAGCCCTAGAGGAAGCCAAGAACGTCACCGGCAATCCGCTCATCGATCAGGGCCTCGCCTTCCTGCAGACGCGATACCCGAGATTCGCCAGCCGGGCCGATGTCATGGCCCGGAAACTACCGCGCAATGTTCGCGGCAACTTTTACGGGGGAGGCGAAAATCCCTTCGGTCAAATTACGATTAATCCCGAAAGAAATCCGGCGCTGCAGGACACGATAGAAACCCTGGCGCATGAAATGACGCATGCGAGGCAATTTACCAAAGGTGGCGCGGAATATCTCACCAGAGAAGAGGCCGCTGGCATCCCTTACCTGGAACGGCAGATCGAAAAGTTAGCTAGGCAGGGCGGCAACAGAGGGGCATCTAACTATTACAAGTACCTGGAGCTAAAAGGACCTAAATCTGAGCCGCCGAATTGGACCAGCCTTTCCAATTGGACACCATAGAGAACCATATGCCCGACCTGATCACGCTTGCCGACGACTTGAAAAACATGCCGGACCAGTGGCTCAGCATGCAGGCACAGCAACCCACCGGCGTCGTGCCGCCCTATCTGGTCGTGGCCGAAATGCAGCGCCGACAGAAGCTGCGCAGCGGAGCCAACCGGGCCCAGGCCCCGCAATCCAGCGTGAGCGACGATCTGATCCGCTCGCTGCAGGCGCGCATGCCTCCGGCCCAGGGATTGCCGCCGGGCAGTGTACCCACCCAGGCCACGCCTCCCGGCATGCCGCCGCCGAATCTGGGCGGTGGCGGCCAGACCGCCATGGGCACGCCCGCGCCGGGCTCTCCCACGCCTCCCGGCAACATGCGCATGCCCGGGCCGGTCGGCATGGCGGATGGCGGATCGGTCGGTGAAGCCACCAACCAGGACGACGACAACGAGGAGTCGATTCTGGACCGCTGGCGCAACATGGCCCAGCGCCTGAGCAGCGCCAGCAACGCTGTGCGCACCGATCTCGGCCTCCCGGCGGATCCCGATGCCGTCACGCCGCTGGCGCGCATTTTGCCATCCGGCCAGCCCGCCGAATCCACGCCTCAGCAGCGTCCGGTCCTGCCCACCGTCAACCTGTTGCGCCAAAGCACCGGCCAGCCGCCGCTGGAGCGCGTATCAGGGCCGGTGACCAGCCGCCTCGCCGGAGACAACACAGTCCCTTCTCCGGTGCAGGCAGGTCGGCCCCCGGCCCTGGCCACTTATCAGCCCTTCGACACCCGGCGCTTCCCCAGCGCGGCCCCGCCCCAATTGCCATCGGTCTTGCAGCAGCTCGTCCACGAAGCCGCCCGGCAGAACAACCTGGACCCGGCGGTGCTCACCAGCATGATCCTGGCCGAGAGCAGCGGCGATCCCTCCGCTGTTTCTCACAAAGGTGCCATCGGCCTGATGCAAATCATGCCCGAGACTGCCGCCGATTACGGCATCACCGATCCCCGGCAGCTTCTCGACCCGGCCACCAACATCTTCACCGGCGCGCGCGTCATGAGCCAGCTTGTGCATCAGTACAGGGGCAACATCCCGATGGCGCTGGCGGCCTACAACGCCGGTCCCGGCGCGGTGCAGAAGTACAAGGGCGTGCCGCCGTTTGACGAAACGCATCGCTATTTGGACCGGGTGATGATGACCGCCAATAGCTTGCGCACGGCGGGCGGTCAGGTGCCGTTGGTCATCCCGCCGAGTAACTTGCGGGGCCGCCTGTCGGGACCGATCCGCGAATCACAATCACCCGCCGGACCCACTACCATGTCGTTCAGCCTGCCCGGCACCCAGGAAGAGACCGGCTCCGAAACCGCCCAGCCCTCGCCCCAGGGGGAAGGCACGTCTGCCCCCGGAGGCACCGCCGCCCCGGGTGCTACCGCCCCGGGCACTGTTGAAACCGCGCAGCAGGCCGTTGCCCGTCAGGCCGTCGCGCCCTGGGAGCCCGCCGAACCGGAAAGCGTGAAGCAGCGCCGCAGACAGTGGGAACTGGCCCAGCAGGCCTATCAGCCTTACGACCCCAAGACCGCCTACTCCAAAGACAATCTGAAATGGATCAGCGACGCCTACCGGGAACTGGCCGGGCCGCCGCCGGATTACACCAAATACCAGCAGGCCCTGGACAACATGCTGGTCGAAGTTCAGCGCCGCATGAATCCCACCATCGGCGACACGCTGATGCAATTCGGCGCGGCGCTGATGGGGTCGCATTCTCACCGTTTCGTCCAGGCCCTGGGCGAAGCCGGGGCTCAGTCTTACGCCATGTCCCAGCAGGCCCAGGCGGCGGCCCGCAAGGACTACCAGGGGCTCCTCCAGGCCGGTGCCAACCTGCAGGACAAGGCCAACGAGTACCGCGAGAAGATGGCCAGCTTCGGCATGAACCAACTGGGCATGCTGCAGCAGGCGGGCCTCACTGCCAATCGCGCTGAGCTGACCCGCATCGAGAAGCTACAGAGCCAGTACGAGACGGCGGCCAGCCAGTGGGAGAGCAAAAAAACCGCGCTGATCGAGAAGGAAAAGAATCATGTCGCTTACGCAACAGAGCGCGGCTGGAATGTTCCCCCGGACACCCTGCCCAGCGTTTTCAACATGACGCAACTGACCCGGGAGAATCCGAAAACCGCGCTCCAGGATTGGAAGGCAATCGGCAGCAACGCCGCGCCCGCCAAGTTCACCGGCGACGATCAGGCGCTGGAAGCGGGCATCCGCAAGGCCGCGTATGAAGCGGGCGTCGATCTCAGCGGCAAGGAGCATGTCACCATCAACGACATCCCGCAATTCGCCACCATCAACGGACAACGGGTGAACCTGCAGGACCGGGCCTTCGAATACACGGGCCTCAACAAAGCCCAGCGTGTCATTCAGCCCAAGAAGGAAGAATTGAAGGCCATGTCGCCGGATTCCCTCAAGTATCTGGCAACTCTGGTATTGAACAAACAGCCCCTGCCGAGTTATCTGGGCGCGAACCGCTACCTCATGGCCGCAGTCCAGAATCTAGCCGCCGATATGGCCAAAGAGAAGGGCCTGGGCGACAACGACGTACTTCTCATGGAGCAGATGGCCGCCAAATCCAACCAGCAGGCGGCGGCCAAGCTGAACAACATGTATCAGATGGTGGAGGGCTTCTCCGATACCCTCAAACTCAACTCGCAGCAGTTGCTGGCCAACGCCAAACAGGTGAGCGACCTGGGCGCTCCGGTGCTGAACATGCCCATGCGCGAATTGCAGAAGAACTACCGGGGCGATACCCGGGTGAGCAACTTCATCGCCTCCCTGCTGCCCGTGCAGAAAGAGATCGCACGCATTCTCAATACCGCCACCATGAACGGCGAAGTCACCCAGCAGGCGCAGGGCGAGATCCGCAAAGCCCTGGGTGAGGACTTCACGTTCAACCAGCTTCAGAGCGCCATGAGGATTTTTCTCAACGACGTGAGCAACCGCCACATGGCCTACGGCAAGCGCCTGTACGATCTGCAACACCGCAGCGTGGTTGGCAACAACGTCATGGAGATGGCCCCCATCAACGAGAACGAGAAGAAGCTGCAGGACTACATGCAAAAGTTCAATAAGACTGAGGACGAGGCCCGCAAAATTTTCGCGGATCGGGGGATTTTTGTGCCATGACCGAAGAAGATCAGAACCCGCAGGCCGAAGAGGATTTTTTCAAATCGTTCACTCCGCCCAGGCCGGGAGCGCCCCCTATTCTGCCAACCGGCTCGCCGCCACCGGCCAACCCGGAGGAAGAGAAATTCTTCCAGGACAACTTCCAGCAGTACAGCGACGAGCTGACCAGAAAAGCCAGGGCCGGTTACGAAAACGATCCCTGGATGCAAAGCCTGCAAAAGAATCTCCCCTGGACCGAACCCTTCATCGAGGGCATCCAGGGCATCGGCTCCGGCCCGGCGAAAACCGTGCGCGGTGCCTCACAGATCGCGCACAAATATATCCCCGCGATCCCCGAACTCCCCGAGAAGTATGCCACCCCTCCCACGGTAACCGGCTGGGGAGAGATTACGCAGCCGGTGGAGCAGGGCGCGGAATTTCTGGCACCCGCGAAGAGAGTCACCCAAATCGGAAAACTGATCGACACCGCCAAGGCACCGTGGCTGGTAAGAACGGCGGGCAAGGCCGCCCTGGAAGCGGTCCCGGCTGCCGGAATCACCTATGTGCAAAGCGGCGGCGACCCAAACGCCGCGCGTGCCTCTGCCTTAGGCACCGCCGCCACCACCGCCCTGTTGCCGGTCATTGGCAGGATCCTGGCCGAAGGCACCGGCATGAGCACCGGGGTGGGCGGCTATGCGGTGGAACGCGCCGCCACCAATCCGACGCCGGAGCTGATGGCCGCCATGAGAGGCGATATCACCGAGGCCCAGGTCCTGGGAGCTACCCGCGATGCCGCAAGCTATGTGAAGGCTAAGCGGTCAGCCGATTATCTGCATCTGCGCAATCAACTGCCGAACGTGCAACTGAATCTCAATCCGATCAAGTCTGAAACGCTGCGGGCGTTGAAGGATTTCGACATCGTACCGACGCTGAATCCCCAGACCGGCGGGCTGGTTCTGGACTTCTCGCACTCGCCGATCAACATCAAGGCCGCGCAGGATCAGATCCAGTCGGTAGTGGACGATCTGGCCCGCTGGCAGCGCACCGACACCCTGGGCATGGATAACCTGAAACGCCGCATGGACAACCTGATCTTCGACAATAGCGATGCCCATGCCTTTGTCACCCGCATCAAAGGCAGCGTGCGCGATCAGCTCAACACCGTGCCCGGCTACAAGGCGATGACCAGGAACTACGCCGAAATGTCGGACTTCGTGGACAACCTGACCGAACTGTCGCTCAACGCCAGAAATGACGGCACCGCGATCCGCAAGCTGGCGGGCTCGCTCAAGCAGAACAACGAGTACCGCCGCCTGTTGCTGGAGGCCCTGGACGGCTACACCAACAAAGATCTGGTGGGTATGATCGCGGGCACGCGCCTGAGCCCGATGATGCCGCGCGGCATTGTCGGCGCGCTCCATGCGGCCTCCCTGGGCGCGGGCGTGGGCAGCTCCGCCGCCATCCTGCACGACCCGAAAGTTCTACTGGGCCTGTTTGGCATGTCCCCCCGGGCGGTCGGCGAGCTGGCCGCCAAGGCGCGGCTGGCGGCGCGCTTCGGTAAAGCCGCCGCCGCCCAGCAAGCGCCGGGCTTCATTCACGTCACCGGCCAACAGCCCGAGTCCTACGATAAGCCGCAGTACGCCAAAGGCGGCCCCATCCGCTTCGATGACGGCGGCGACGTAGATACCGGCGACGACGACTACCTGAACAATCTGCAGAATCGTCGGTTGGGCACTTTCCGCCTCAATCTGGGTCTGAATCAGAACCAGCCGCTGGAACTGCGCCAGGGCCCCAGGCCGTCCAACGCGCCCCAGATGCTCGCGCCCTCGCGCGAGCAACCGGATTGGATGCCTGCCCCCAGTGGCCGTTCGGGTCTGGGCAGTGACGATACCGGTATCGATACCGGCTTGTCCAGCACGATGTCGCAAAAGATGCAGTTCAGGCCGGAAGTGGAAGCAGCGCGGACGGCCTATGAGAAGGCTAACGAGCCCTTCGCCATGCCCACCACCGGCGGCTCGCCGATGGAGCTGTCCGACATCATTCCCAAACCGCCGGAGAGCGGCCTGGAAGCGGCTCTGCTGGCCGCCACCGTCATTCCGCCCGGCAAAATACTCAAAGGTGCCAAAGGGGCCGTAGAAGCAGGCACCCGGATGATGGAAGGCGCGGCACCTGAAGCAGGCCTGTTGAGCCGGGCCATCACCGCCACCGAAAACACGCCCCAACTATACCGGTCTGCCGACATCACCGGCGCGCGCCTGGGATCGGGCACCTGGGCCCAGGGCGAAGCCGCCGTCACCGACCGCGCCAACCAGATCCGTGACTTGCTGGCTCAGATGCGCCAGGAGAAACTGACACCGAAGGAAATGGAAGCTTTCGGACAAGCGCAGCAAATCAGCCCCGAGATTCGGGAAATCGCGCCCTACATGATGCCGCTGGAGGCTAGCAGGCTGGTCTCGCGGCCCGAAAATATTGAGGCCATGAACCGTCTGCTGCGCGTTCTGCCGACCGCCGAGAAGATGGCGGCCACCGCCACTGCGGGCGCACCCAAGCTGGGCTGGTATCGCGGTTCGTCCCAGGCCCTGATGGATGTGTTCGGCAGCGATGCGCCGCGCGTGGCCCAACTGATGGCCGCCACCAGTCCGCAGACCAGTGTGGAAAGCAACCTGATCAACACACTCAACATCTGGCGGAATTGGACGGCGCAAGGTCGGCCACGCGACAGGGAATCGATTCTGAAGATCATGGGTCAAAGCGTCCAGGGCAATAAGGGAGAACAGAGTATTTTGCCCGCCTGGAAGGACAATGCCGTCGCAGCGCTCTCGGCAGAGAATCCCATGGAGCTGACCATCTCCGGCCCCAAGGTCGATTCGTTTGCCCATAACCTGCGCGATGACGTATTCCGCGTGGCCAATGATGCCTGGATGGCCAATTCTTTCGGCGTGGCCCAGGACCTGTTCAAGGGCCAGGGAGTCAACGTCGCTAAAGGCAATCCCGGCATCGGTCTGGGCTATGCGGCTACCAGCGCACGCCTGCGCCATGGCGCGGCGCTGGCAGGCATGTACCCCAGCCAGGGCCAGGAGGCAATCTGGAGTGTTGCCCTTAAACTGTATGAACAGGCGCGCAAGTACAACATCGACCCGCGCGAAGTGCTGGATCGCGGCTTGCTCACGTCAGAAGTAGTGCGCGGCACGCCGGACTTCTCGACGTTGTTGACTCAGGGGAAATATGCCGACATTCTCCGGCGTTCCGGCAAAGAAGAGCAATTGGCCAAGCTGCAGCAGAATCCCTTCCAGTTTCAGGTACAGCGCGCCGACCTGACGCCTTCGCAACAGAATCTGCTGCATGAGACCGCTGGTACGATAGGCGACCTGATGCAGATGCGGGACCGTGAGACCCGGGCCAAATTATTTGAAGTTCCCAAAGCCTGGACCGGTGAGGCCGTGCAATACCAGAAGCCGAAAGAGGAAAACATGTCCCGCTTTACCGGACACCTGCGGGCCCTGGATCAGATGCGCGAAGCGCAGATGAACGCACTCTATCCCGAACGCGCGCTGGGTGTCACCAACCTGGAAGAGATGCCGGGAGCGAGCACCGGCCATCTGCCTGCCCTGCTCAAAGATCCGCGCGGTACCCGGGAGTATGTCACCAGCGCGCTGCACATACCGAAAACGGATTATCAGGGTCGCGACATCATGCAGACCGCCAGCGGGCTGGCCACGGTTCCGACCCGCAATGTCCAGGGCGCGTATGTCAATTCCAAGGGGCAGGTGGAGAGCCAGCCGGGCCGGGCCTTGCCCCATGAGGTCAAGCTGGGCTGGCAGCCGCCGGTGGGAACTCCCGAACAGCCGGTGCCGTTTGTGGGAACCTGGGAACCGACGATTGACCCGCAAACGCGAGCCGATTGGGAAGGAGCCATGGCGGCGCACGGCATGATCGGCGCGCAGGAAGGAGTCGGCGGCAATATCCTGGTGCCGTCCGTTCCGCCCCTCAAAGGTGAATCGGCGGATATACGCAACCTGCGCATCCCGCTGGAAGCGGAGACTACCGAACGCCGCATCCGGCAGGCAGCCAAAAAATATCCGCAATACGCCTTTGCCAGCAGCGGGCCGGACATTCATGTGCTGGGTCTGGATAACGTCATCAGTCGCGCGGAAGCTGACGACATGGTGAAAATTTTCAAAGGCGAAAAATACATTCCGGCTGAGAATGTTGGAGCTTATGTCAATTTCGCCAACGAATGGGCCAACAAGCCGGGATCGGGTGAAGTGACGAAAAAGTTCTTCCAGTATGCCGATCAGATGTCGCCCGACGCCTACGCCCGGCTGAATCAGGACATCCGTGAAGTCGCGGGCGACACCATGGAGAAGTACAGCTACTACAACGCCAAAAAGAAAACGCCCGTCCGCAAGGACCTGATGAACCTGCTCGACACCGTGCAAAAGAGCGGCCTGGACGGCCTGCGCGCGGCGCTCAGGAGCGGAGCTTTTTTGCCTGGGGTGGCCGGGGCGTTTTTGCTGCCTTCTTTGATGAAGAACGAATCTCGCGCTGCGGATTAAGGGGCTTTATCCCTCCGGCCCGCACCATCCTTCCCACATCCAACAATTAAGCCTGACGGCATTGTGAGCCAACTTACCAGTCATCTTATATGGTGAAAGACCGGAAAGCTGGTCTTCCCGGTTTACGATCAAATCGAGGTGGTGCCAAAGTGGGATACGCGCGATGCGGCCATCCACCAGTACCTCCAGTTCGTTCAGGCTGAAGTACCGGCCTTTGGCTTTAACCTCGCACCGGGAACCGCCGGGTGCAATCACCGTGGCCGTCGCGCGGCGCGGTTTTTCCACGAATTCCCAGCGCTTTTCTCCTGGTTTCAGTCGGCGGCGATGGTTTTTACTCAATTACTTTTCTCCCCTAACGCATTAAGGCCCCTATAGCCTAATTTATGACGTTTAGGCGCTTTAAGCGGTTTCGCGGTTTCACCCCAACAAAAAAACCAGGGACCGGCTGAAAGCCGCCCGGCCCCTGGTCCAGAAGAAAGGAAACCACCAGTGAAAGGATGTCGTTACTCGGATTCAGCCTATCATGACGGCAGTGCCTTGGCAGGCACGCTGTAGAGCAGCATCACGGTGGCCTTGCCCAGAGTCGCGGCGGTCAGGGTGACGTGCATCCAGATGGTCCAGGAGCTGGTGATAACGCCGGTGATGGGCGTGGTGACCAGCCGGGGCGTCTGGCTCAGGTCGATGGCCGCGCCGATCATCAGCGCGCCGCCCTGCGATGCCTCGTACTGCAAGGTGGGCGTGGTGCCGTTGAAGCTTTGCTCGATCTGCGTGTAGACCGCCAGCGGAATAGCCGAGTTGGGCAGCAGGATCGGGATGTTGAAGCTGCCGTTGCTAACGGTGAACTTAGCGCGCTTGAACAGGGGCGCGATACCCCAGACCTGATCGTTGGGACCGCTCAATACCGGGCCCGTGAAGTGCGTGCCCTGAATGGCGTCGGGATCGAGCGACAAATCGCCGATGCCCGAAGGCGCGGCCAACTGGACCGGCGTTTCCGGGCCGTTGCCCTGGATGCCGGGCTGGGCGGGTAGCGTTGTAGCAGCCATTGAATCCTCGCTTTCAGCGCCGATTTTACCAATTATCTCTACACCAATTTGAAGCCGAATGGGAGTAGCATGGAGTGGATCTCAACCGCCGCCATTCGCGCGGCGTGCACATGGTCGTCGCCAATCCGCGCGACGCACATGAATTTTCCATTTCAAAAATTTTGGAAGGAGAAGCACACCATGCTTGCGTTAATCATTCCGATTGGCGGAGGAGAGTCCATCCCGCCGATCCCGCCGGGTGGCATCGCCGTCCCGCCGATCTACCGCCCGCCGGTCGATCCAGGGTATGGCCGCCCCGTTATGCCGCCGCACCTGGGCGGCGGGCCAATTTACAATCCGCCAGTCGATCCAGGCTGGGGTACGGGCCATCCGTTGCCCCCGTATGCCAGCACCGGCCCCATCTATCCGCCGCATGGCCCGATCTGGGGGCAGTTGCCGGTTGACCCCGGCTATGGCCGTCCCGTCATGCCTCCGCATGTCGGCGGAGGCCCGATTTACTATCCGCCGGTCGATCCGGGCTGGGGTGCGGGCCATCCATTGCCGCCGCACGGTCCAATCTGGGGCAATCCGCCGGTCGATCCGGGCTGGGGCCAGGGGCACCCGGTGCCGCCGCATGCAGGCGTTGGACCGATTCAGCCGCCGGGCATGTGGCCGACACCGAAACCTCCCGGCATCGCCATCATCTGGCCGCAGCCACCGCCTCCCCCGCCGCCCGATAAGCCGGAGCAGGGCCCGCCCACCTTCGCCATCGGCGACAAGGGATGGACCGTTCAATACTGGCGCGGCGTCGGCTGGGTATTGGTGCCGCCGGAGGATCAAGATGGGAAGCCGGAGCCGGAGCCCAAATAACTAATCCTTCTCCAGCTCGCGTCTGAGCCGCATGAATTCTTCCCAGGTCATGCGGTCCCAGGAGATGGTGCCGTCGGGCGCGGTGATCACGACCACCACGCCATCCTTCCTCGGCACCATCTTGATTTGATTCGTAGCGAGGTGATTCATGGCCGGTATCTACAACTCGATTTCGATTTCCACAATCAACACACCAGTGCAGGTTTCGCCACCCAGCGCGGGGCACTGGGTCATGTACATCTTCAACACCGCTGGTGGCAAGCTCTACATTTCCGATAAGAATACCGTCGGCAACAACGCCACCAGCTTCATGGTGCCGACCAACCTGTACTCGCCCGGCCTGCCGGTGACCGATCCGGTCTGGATTTCGAGCGATACCGTCGGCAGCGTGTCGGTGTGTTTCATGCCCGCGCGCTCATGAGGAGGAATCATGCCGCTCGATGCCAGAGACAAAATCACCATGGAGGGCCTGCAGCACCGATTCATGTATCATGCGCCCAGGCCGGATCAAATCCAGCAATACCAGAACCTGCGCTCCAAAGCGCTGGAGCTGGCCAAGATCATCGTGGCCGAGTGCCCGTCAGGCTCCGAACGGTCTACCGCCCTCACTCATCTCGACGCCTGCATTTTTTTCAGCAATGCCGCCATCGCGCGGTCGGGCGGGGAACCAGAGCAGGAGCCGGTTGGTCAGACGGCTCAGAAGCAGGGCCACGAACAGCAGCAGCGTCAGCGCGCCGACCTGCAACATGATGCCGACAAAAAGCAGCCCTGAAATCAGATCGTCGTTCATCGATCCACGGTAGCAGACCATGAGCGCGAGGATTTTATGAGCATCACCACGAACAACGCCTTGCTGGAGCAGCGCCAGGAAGCCATCCGCCAGCGGGCTCAACAGATCTGGGAAAACCGCCAGCAGACCGGCGAGGCGGGCGATGCCCTGAGCGATTGGCTGCAGGCGGAAGTGGAACTCAAGGAAGCGGGATAATCTTACTTTGTTGCTGGCTGCTCTTCATCAGGCACCACCGTAAAGCGCGTCGCTACCGCGTCGGCCTGCTGTCCGGCGACCGCCGGGCAGCGCAACGTGCGCGGCTGGTGCTGGTCCAGAAACTGGCCGCAATACCGGCAGGGCCGCGCCGGTCGGCAGATCAACACACTGGGCCGGGGCATTATTTTTCCTCCGTCATGTTCTTGTTCTACCATTTCTGTTTTCTTTGATATTGACAAACACTAGCCGAAGGAAGAGACTGGCGGAATGGCACGCAAGAAACAAAAACAACGCAAGCAAGGAACGCGGATCAACGTTCCGGGATTGAGTCAAACAATAACATATCCGATGGTCACCGTAACCGCCGAGACGGCGCTGACCGATATGGATGGCACTCTCGGCACAACCACGACAAATGTGGATAACCGCAGCATCCACATCCGGCTGAATGTTTCACACCCAGGCATTCGGGCGGCTGCGCTTTCCCGGGATCATCACCTGCTGAATTGTTATGTCGCCGAAATGACCTTCATGACACTCATAGGATTCCATGAGAAGAACGGCGAGTTTCCTTGGCCGCATGACGAATGGCCGGAATTCCTCACGGCATGCAACCATCTCGGAAACGAAATCCGCGATCTCGGAAAAATTCAGTAAGGATGAGCTGATCACTCCTCCTCCAGGCCAACCACACGATACATAAGCACGTCCCGCTCCGGGTCTACATGGTCGTATTCGAGCAGCAGGGTCCTGGACCGGCTGAACAGATTCCCATTCAGCCGGATTGCCATCTGCTGCGGGGGCCCGGTGGTGCCGTCGGGCCGCATCGTCAGTCCAGCGATGAAGCTGTGGACGGCACCGTCGTAAAAATAGCGGGCGATCATAATCGAGGTCCCCGGAGCCCGTACAAACTTGTACGAAGGTTCGTCCTTTTTATAAGTTTTATACTGTATATCTGATTGATACAAAATGTATTCTGTAGATACACGGTTGACGAACTAAAAGACGTTCTAGTTTTTTTTAGCCAATTAACTTTCTTGTTTTCAGCTAGATAAAAAATACCGTACAAAAAACGTGTACGAAGGTCTGCTATACTCCGTACATGACCCTTCCACGCAAGAAGCGCGCCGATTACCTGACCCCCTATCGCCGCCACGCCGACAACTGCACCGAAAAAGAGAGCGACGTCCGTTGTGACTGCCCGATCTGGTGCCAGGGCAAGATCGCTGGCAAATACGTGCGCGAGTCGCTGAACACGCGCAGCATGGGCGTGGCCGAGATGAAGATCAAAGAGCGGCTGAACCCGCCGGAGCCGGACGGCCCCAAAGGCGGCCTGCAAATCATCAGCGGCGGCGCAACGCTCTCGCTGCAGGATGCCGAGACCAAATTTCTGGCCGCCAAGAAATCCAAAAGCACCAACACCTACAACATGTACTCGACGGCGGTGAACCACTTCCGGCAATACGCCGAGGCGCAGAGCGTGAGCGAGCTGCGCCACGTCACGCCGGATCTGATCCAAGCCTACTTCCAGGAGTACGGCCATCAGTGGCCCAGCGTGCGCACCAAGAACAGCCGCCTGACTCACCTGCGCGTGTTTTTCAACTATGCCGTGGAGATGGACTGGCTGGTCAAATCGCCCGCCGCCAAAAAAGCTCTGAGCTACGAGAAGACGGCTTCGACCAAGCGCAAGCCGTTTACGCCGCAGCAAGTGCAGATCATCCTGGCCGCCATCGAGCTGCTGCCCGCCGACCAGCGCGAGCAGGGCCGGGCCCTGATTCTGCTCCTGCTCTACAGCGGCATGCGCATCAGCGATGCCACCTTCGTTCAGCGCGCCTCGATCACCAAGACCCGCTGCCTCGACTACTGGGTGATCAAAACCCGCAAGCGCATCGCACTCGCGCCGGAGCTGCACCAGAAAGCAGTCGATGCCCTCAACGCATTGCCTGCCTCGCGCGTGTTCTTCTTTCAGCCGGATCGCGACGACAACTACCGCGAGGCTCTGACCGCGCTGCATTCCGGCGAGCACTTTGAGAAGGCGCTGCCCACCGGCCTGTACGATGCCGCCGTGCGCAAGACTACTTTCCTGGTGCACAAAATCCTCGACCTCGCCGGTCTGATCGGCGGCCCGCATCACTTCCGCGACACCTTCGCGGTCAACCTGTTGTCCAACGGCGGCGAGATCTTCAACGTTTCCCAGATGCTGGGCCACAGCGACGTGAAGATCACACAAAAACATTATCTGAAACTGGTGGAGGGCTACGTGGAGCGCATGGCCATCACGACCCGTAAACTCGACTACGAAGTGCCCGCCGCCTAATCCCATCCCTCTTCCCGGGGCCGCCGTCCTGGCGGCCCTTTTTCTTTTTCCCATCACTTCATGTCTTTGCCCGTGCGTTGCCGGTAGACGCGCCGCGCCACGCTCTCAGGAATGCGCAAGCTGACGTAAGTGCGCTTACGATTCTTGGTCAGCTTGCCGACTCCGAATTTGATGACGCCGGGCTCGTTGATGAACCACTCGCGTACCAGCCGCTCGCTCATATGCCACGCCTTGGCCAGCTCGACTGCGGTGTAGTGCCGCTCCATGAAGTCAGGCCGGTTGGATTGCTCTGCCATTGTCATCGTCATTGTTCATTCGTCTCCCGCAATTATGGGTGAAGCGCTGCCCGGCGCTCTCGGTCCTCCTCGGTCAACATGTCGTGGCACTCGTCGCAGACGGCGCGCAGCTCCCAAAGCGGCTCGTTGCCCACGTGCTTATAGCTGGTGTGGTGGGCCTGGGTCGCCCGGCGCAGCCCGCAGGCCTCGCACCAGTACAATGCCCGCCGGAGAACCGCAATGCGCCGCCGCGCCCACTCCGGCGATAAGAGGTAGGCGTTATACCAATCCCACCACTCGCGTTGCCGCGCCGCCCGCTCCGCCTCATATTCACGCTGGCGCTGCTCCCAGATCTCCTGGTTCTTCCGGCGTTTCTCCTGGGCCTCCAGCACGACGCTGCAAGCGCGGCAGTCATGCTCCCTGGCCGGAATCTGCCGTCCGGGGCAGTCGGACAACAGATGTCCGCAAACTGTTTTCGTCCCGTCTTCATGAATGACGTGAGTCTTGCCCGGCCCCCACTGGTGCCGATTGGCTTTCCAGTATTGCCTTTCCATTATTTTCAGGCCCATTTAGTATTAGTACTGCCGACCGAAGTAGAGTCTACTTGCTCGCCGAACACCAGCGGCTGCCGGATCGCGGTTAGAGTCTAACTACGCGCGGGCGCTGCCGGAACGCTCCCGGCAACCCCCGCGCCCCTCTGGGCGGAACCGCGCCTCCCCAGGCGCAAGCGCCCCACCCTCCGAGCTGAAATACTCTATTGCTCTTCCTTCGGTTCCTCAGCCACCCGCAGTGCAGTCAACTGCCACACAATCGACATGCGCGTGCTGGCTGGGTTCCCGGGTGAGCCATACCAACTGCGTCTCCGGCCTGTGTCATAGACCAGCTTCTTTTTCACCAGGGGCTTCATGCGCGGCGTGATAGTGCCCCAGGAGATGCCCGTCCGGTGAGCGATCTCATGCGTGATCAAGCCATGGCGGGCTTCTCTGAGGGCGTCCAGAACAATGCCCTGCAGACGTGTAGTATCGAGCGATTCCGCCGCCTCATGCGAGGTTTCAGGATCATTCCGGCGAGCCGCACCGTGCTCCTCACTCGGTCCCATACTTTCCCCTTTCGTCCCGGGTACGTGAAGCCTCCCCCAGGGAGAAAAACCAGCACCCCGTCTTGGATGGATACAAACGCAATTCCGAGAACGGCGTCAGCTTGCTCAACGCACGGGTCATCTGTATCTGGCAACGCACGGCCCGATCCAGCACATGATGCTGAAAGGCCGATTCGGCCTGCATCCACTTCACCCGGGGAGACCGGCCCAGCAGTTCGTCCAGGGCCACCTGTTGCTTTGCCCCCACCATGCCTGCTCCTTTGGTTTCCTCACCACACCCGTGCTGACCATACCGTGCCAAACCCAACCAGATCCCACCAAAACATGGCGTACCTGACCAGACCTAACCGCACCTCATCTGACCCAACCAGACCCAACCCTCAACGCACCGCAGCGCATCAGACCCGGCCACAGCCGAACTCACCCTGCCTCACCACAGCCCACCTCGCCATACCGCAACTGACCAGACCATATACTCACCAGACCGGACCAGACCGGACCTCGCCCCACCGGACCACACGAAAATAAAATTGCGAAGGAGGGCCAGCGGAATTCGCCGTGCCGCGAATCCCCGCTGGCCGGGGCGCACCAGGAAAAACAGGAAACCCGTGCGCCGATACTGCGAAAACCGCACCACAATCCGACCTCGCCAGACCACACCAAGACACGACCTCAACCAACCTTGCCAGACCACACCAGTACGCGACCGGACCCGGCCCCACCCCACCACATCCGACCCCACCTCGCCTTACCAGAACCACACCAGAACCCACCGGACCCGACCGTGCCCCATCGAACTTAACCCAACCCGACCGTATCCGACCGTACCTGACCAGACGGGGTGTTAGAGTCTAACAGGGGGCCCTCAAATGGGCGATGGCAGCCGTCCTTGCTCCAGCTTGCGGATGGGCCGCCGTTCCACGGTGACGTAGTTCAGAATGCGCGAGGTGCGCACCAGGGCATCGGCATGGATCCGCGCCTGCTGCGCCGTCAGGCCGCCCAGGCGGGTATGCGCCAGGATGCGGACTCCCTCCTGGATGCGCCGCCTGCCGCGATCTAACTGCCCGCGCGACGCAGTGACATGTTCGTTGGGTTGAATCACGCGGTAACCTTCCTTGCGGATGTTCTGGCAGAGCAGATCCAGGCGCACCAGGATCTCCTTCTTGCAGCGCAGAAACTGTGTGCGCCCGCGCGCCGTGCGCGGATCGAGGCCCATCCACTCCGCAATGCTGTCGTAGGTCAACATCATCCCCTCGGCCAGAAGCGGCTCCAGGAAATCGTAGAGCCGCTTCCATTCCGGGTGACGATAGACCCTGCCCGGCGTCAAGCAGCAGCCGCTGCCTTCAGCGGCTCAAAGCGAGTGACTTCAAACCGGCCAAAGCGCGGACGAAAGTCGCCCAGGCACGCGCGGCTCAGCGCCGCCTCGATGTCGGACGCTTCCACCAGCTCGTTGTCGTAGCGAACCGTGAACTCCAGGCCCCAGTAGCGGAAGATCGGACGGCAGCGGTCGATCCGCTTGCGCTCGATCACCACGCCGCGCAGATCGATGTACTCAGGCCGGTAGTAATCCTCCAGTTTGCCTTTGAGAGTTTTGCCCTTGGTATCGGTCGGCGAGCTGTAGACGATCAGGGAAACGAAATCCTCCACCACCGCCACGGCTTCTTTGAACAGCGTGCCGTTGCGCTGCTTCTTCGCGCCGTTGCAAAGCGTACCTTCAATCATCTCCGGCGGAATGTGGAAACCGCGCTCCGGGTCGAAATGCGCCCGGTTCATCCAGTCGTTCTTGTGTGTCTGTTCAATCCATTCCTGCGTTTTGTTCTTTGGTTTAACCATCGGCAACTGCTCGCCGATGTACCGGCTCATCATGAGCGGCGACTTACCGCGAATCGCCACTTTTACTTCGCAAATCATTCAATCTTCTCCATACCTTTACCAGATCGATACTTCCCATACCGCACCCAATCCGAGACCGGACCCGATCAAACCGAACCCAACCTAACCTCGCAACACCCTGCCATGCCATACTCCACCCAACCCCACATCAACCAACCCGACCTGACCGCAATCTCGCCACATCACGCCAGACCTTGCCACACGAAACCTGACCTCACCTGACCTGACAACAACAAACCCTGCCGCGCCCCACCCAACTCAACCTTGCCAGACGACAACTAACCCCACCAGACCTTGCCACACCAACTCCGCTCCGCTCCGCTCCGCACCTGACCTCACCTGACCTGACCACAACAAACCGTGCCGCACCCCACCGACCCCCACCTGACCACACCTAACCTGACCACGCCAAACCTCACCGAACCCATCTCACGCGATGATTACCGCCGCCAACCAAAACGCCAAACCCAACCAGCCCAAACTGACTCTCGGAGCAACCACATTGAAACTGGCCAGCAGCAAGCACACCAGTCCCAGAATCATCAACAGCAATCGCAAGCCAATCATGAGTTCCTATCCTTCCGAGTGGACCGGATGGTCCGCTCTCAATTGATTGAGGACGGCAGAACAGCCAGCGCAAATCCCTTGCGGAATATCCTCGAAAGACACCTTCTTCCGGTTGCCCGGCAGACGCGACAACCGGCGTTCGCCGCAGTAAGCCCAGTTGGAATCGAGCTGGAATACGATGTGCTTCCGCCGCCGCGAATCGGCCACCAGCTCAAACTGCCTGCCGCCGGTCATGGTTTCGCCACTCATCAGGTGCTTGGCATAGACGGCATTCAGGCAATGAGAACACTGCGCCTTCAGCACCGTCGGATCCAGCAACCGGTGGCATACCGGGCAGCGGGCCTCGTTGAAAAAGCGGTTAGGGGATTCCTCCACCTCAACCTCCCTGTGCGGTCGGCACCGCGAGCCGGTCGCCGATCTTCTCCAGGGCGCGCAGATGACGTTCGAAAAAGTCATCCTGAGCCAGTCCCAGGGCCCAATCCAGGGCGTGCTGCGCGCCCCGCTCATACTCCGCCGAGGGTGCGATCACCTTGCTCCCGGGCCGCTCCAAATAGCTGGCCGCCTTGCGCAGGATGCGCGACGCATCCAGCACTCGCTGCGGATCGACGCCGCAATGTACGCAGCGGCGGAGAAACCTGTGCCGGATAGTCATGATGCTTGCCCCTTCATGCAGGCCATCAGCTTGCGATAACCAGACTGAGACACGAACCAATCCGTGCCGCCGCGACCGCCGATGCCGCGTGGCCGCCCGATCATCTCGATCTCGAAATGCAGAAGAGTCCGATGCATTGCCTCGCGCGTCAAAGAATAGTGCCGGGCCAGCACCAACAGCGGGATCGGCGGCCCATCTTCGACTCCCTCCACATGCGGCATCACCGCCACGCGCCGCTTGCGCCGCCGTACTGCGGGCTCCACCTTGATCGCGACCGCCTTGGCGGGCGGCTTTTTACGCACTTGTGCTGCAGGTGGCCTCTTCTTCATTGCGCACCTCTCCTTACATCCATAAATTGGCGTTATTGGCTGTGTCCGGGGAACCCGGCTCGATGCCTTCCTACTGCGCCCTGCTTTCCAATGGTGTAGCGCGATTTTGAAAACCGGTCAAGCAAAAATCTCAGATATTCCGATTGATCGTGTGTAACAAGACTTAGCGCGAATAACTCGTTTAATCACCTTAGGCCAATTACCCTAAAACAACAGCAATCAAGGCGAATCGGTGTCAATCAGCAGCAATCAGTGACAATCAATGACAATCAACAGCTATCGTTGCTATATGGTTTCCATGGTTTCCATGATTTCTACGGTTCCTATGGTTCCTATGGTTCCAGACATTTCAGGCATCTCGCTTCGCGAAATATTTCGCGCCACGTTTCACGCACGTTTTGGGCACGTTTTGGGCACGTTTTGGGCACGTTTTGGGTGCGTTTTGGGTGCGTTTTAGGTGCGTTTTAGGTGCGTCTCAGACATGTCTCAGACATATCTCAAGTGATAATACCGGGAGACATGTCTCAAGTGATAATACAGGGAGCAGTTAGCTCCCCGTATCGAAAATAGTAGCGAGGATCGTATCAGCGGGACTTTTTAGCGGGATCAGAGGCGGCGGACTTGGAACCTTCCACAGACTTATCCACATGTTTCTCGGCGGAGGATTTCTCAGTGGCGTTCTCCGCCGGGTCATCGCAATAACCCTGCTGAACCAGAGAGCGGATATCTTCCTCCAAGCCTTCAAATTCGTCGCCTTCCCTGTAGGCCTTGCCGTTATGCACAAATCCCTTCTTCAATTTGACTTTGATCATCATGGGTTCTCTCCTGACGGGGGCTCCGGCAGCGGAGCCGGAGGTTGATTCTGACGGTCCTGCTCGCTCTCATGCATGCCCACGAGATGGTCGAGCGCTGCCTGCCGTTCGCCGCTGGCCAGCTTGGCGTGGCCCAACTGATGCGTCAGCGCGGCCTGCCGCTCGCGGCTGGCGGCATTGGCCTGATCGACTCCGGCGCTGATCATGGCGCGATTCTGGTCGCCTTCGACTTCGGCGGCGGTGCGGCGTTCGGCGCTGGCCAGCTTGGCCTGATCGCTCTGCGCCTTCTGCATCAGCTTCTGCTGCTCCAGTTGCAGCTTGCCCGCATCGGTGGCCGCCTTGGCCTGGGCCGCCTGCTGTTTGATCTGCAATTCCTGCTGCTGCAGTTGCACCATCGGATCCTGCCCCTGCTGCTGCGCCTGCTGCTGCTGCGCCCTGGCCTGATCCTGCGCCAGCAGCTTCTGCGCGGCGGCGGCGGCCACCCCGCTGAGCTGCTCTTCGACCTCCGCCGGAAGCTTGGTGCCGTGCGCGGGCAGGGGCACGCCCATCTGCTGCTCGATGCCCTTCCGGTACTGATACGCCATGTGTTCGGCCAGATGCGCCTGGGCGGCGCTCTGGATGCTGGCCGCCAGCGGCGTCTGTCCCAATCCCTGCTGAATGCGCGGATCCTGCATGAAAGTCTGATGACACGTGATGTGCGAGTCGTGATCCTGCCATTCGAACGCGCGCACCGGCTTCGAAGTCAGAATGGCCATGTTCTCGCTCACCGGATCCTGCGGATCGACGGCGGTCTTGTCCGGCACGATCTGGTCCGCGTTGTCGATACCTAAAACCTCCAGCATGCTGCGGTGCAAGAGCGGCAAGTTATACAACTGGGGAGCGGTAGCGCTCAACTGAAGAGCGGCTTGGTATTCCATCACCCTTTGCGCCATCGTGGCCGAGGCCGGATCGCTGACCGGCACGACCGAAAGCTGCTGCGCGTAGTCATCTTTCTTGGCGCTGCGCGGCGCATTCACCGGGTCATACTCATAAGTGTCCGCCGTGCAGTCATGGACGATTTCCGCGAGTAAGGTCAGCTCCCGGCCCAACGACTGATGCAATCGCGCCTGGACGGCGGTGATGACTTCGGTCGCTCTCTCGATCAGCGCCAGCATCGTGCCGACCGGCGCATTCTGCGTGGAGGTGCTGATGTCCAGGTCGGCAATCGATGCAAAGCTTTTGCCCTCGACCACCAGCATCTGCAGTAACTGAAAGAGCACGCTGCTGGGCTCCTTGTAGGGCAGAGCATAAATCGAGTCGGCGATCTTCGCAGTCGGCGTATCCACGTCACGCCACTCACCCGGCAGGATCGGATCGTCCTCGCCCTTGATGCGCATGCCGCGCGTCTTCAGGCCGCCGGGCAGGTTGGCCAGGGTGCCCGCATCGACTAACTGGCGCAGGATCGACGTGGTGCCGGTGCCGATGCCGCCGATCAGATGAATCAAGCCCAAGCCATACGGCCCGCGCCAAGGCACGTAGCGGTAATGCACGAAGTAGAGAATCTTGGCGTGGTCGGCGTCGCCCTCCCGCCAGTTGCGGCGAATCGCGAGAATAATGTTGCTGGTCTGCTCGATGGTAACGATATAAGGCAACGGCTCTTCACCGTCCCCGGTTTCGTCCAGCACCAGATCAGCGTGAATCTCGCGCAGAGTCAATAACTCATTGCGCGAATAAGAGGGGCTGATGCCGCCCAGGCGCGACACCTTCTCCTCGATGCGGTCCAGCTCCACCGGCGACTGATGCAGAAAGATGTCGCGATAGAAGCCGCGCATCTGCAGGCGGCGCACGTCGCCGTAACTCTGCCGCATGACATGCGTCACGCGCGGCGAGGTCTGCAAGTCGAATCCGTAGGGCAAAATCAGGTCGTTGGCCGGAACGAAAATCGCCTTCGGTCGGCGCTCCAGGGGATCGTAATAAATTTTGCGGAAGGCGCTGCCGTCCACCGGCAGAGCGAAGAGCAGTTGCTCCGTCTCGTCCCGGTATTCCGGCATTTTTTCGCAAAGCCAGTGATTCAGGTCGTCGGCCACGCGCTTGGCCTGTTCCAGCTTGGCGTGCGAGCTTTCGCCGATGATCTTGCAATCCGCCGGGCCCCTGGGCGGAAACAGCCGGGTAATCGACTTACTCTGAAATCGGACTGCGGCCTCCAAAATCATCGGATGCACGATGCCGCAAGCGCCCGCCCAGGGAATGGTGCGCTCCTGCTGCCGGATGCCCAGCAGATCCAGGCCGTTGGTCAGCGCGCTCTCCCAGTCGCGGCGGCTGCTCAGGTCCTCATCCACCGCGAAACGCAGATCGTTGGCCAGTGTCTGCAGCGTGTTCGGCTCCAGGTATTCGGCCAGATTGGCGTCGAATGGAGCATCGGCGATATGCGACCCGGGCTCTTCGTCATAGTGGATCTCCATGCCGCCATCGGGCAAATCCACCACACGCGACGGCGCGTCCTGCAGCGCGACATCCAGCGCACCCAAGCCATTCACCGGCGGCGGATCGCTATATAAACTCCGGTCGATCATATCCCGTCAAAAAATGCTGGGCGGCCAGCGGGCATCACCCCCAAAGGATTACCGCCGCCGCCCAGCAAGGAGCAACTCACTTACTTACTAACTGACTTATGCACCGGGCGAACCCCAGATACCCAAAGGATCGCTGGCTCCGAAGGAATAGCGCTCCCTTGCCTTATAACGAACATTCCCCGTATCAAAATCTCCGTCATTGTCCGTCTTAAGTGGCACCCTAACAAAGTGCTTCAGTCCGTTAGGTATGTCGGTAATAATAAAATAAGCGTCGGGATCGGTCAGATAGTGATTAACAAAGTAACCTTCCGGTATGGTCCCGTTGGTATAAATTGCATTTACATCATTATCTGCCGTTCCCGGCCTGTACTGGCTGCGCAACAGCCGCGTCGCCACAAAGACCAGCCCCGCCGGGATAATCAGCTTACGCGGCTTGGCCGCCACCAGCAGACCGCGATCATCCACCCATCCCGCGATCTGCGTGGCCGCGTTCTCCAGCGCCGTTTCATTGATGTCCACCGGAGTGGTTTGCGTATTGTTGTTGACGGTCCCGCCCATCACCAGCGGATGACTGGTGTTGCACAGAGACACAGCATCACCCATGGGATACAACGGATCGAACGCGCGGTTGAGAACCGCCGCGCCCTTGGTCTGCTTGGTGTGGGCCATGCTGCGCGCCAGGGCCTTGGTGTAGCGCGCCGACAACGAGTCATATAAGTTGTCCTCCACAGCTTCTTCAGTAATGGAGAAACCAACCGCAATGGTTTCGTGACTGTAGCGCGCGACATAACTTTCCTGCGCGTCGTCATAAGCGATGGCCTCGCCTTCCGGCTTCACCGGCGCGGGACCAAAGCCCGTAATTTTGACCTCTTCCTCAAAAGATCGTTCGCTGTTTTCCACGGCGAAGATTTCTTTGTGTTCCTCGGCGTATCTTTTATACTCCAAGCCGAATAAGGCATTCAGCCCGGGAATCAGCTCTTTGAGTAATTGTGCTCTGCTTATCGCCATGACTGAACCTCCTTATAACCCCGCTGCTCCGGCATACCGATGCACACCGGCATTCCAGATGACCAGCAAGTCCGTAAAGGCATCGCCGACCGCAGAAACTCCGGCCTTATCAACGAAGCCGACAATTTTCAAAGCATAGGTGGCAGTCACCGCCGCTACCGCATCCGCCGCTGCCGTGCTGTCGCCGGTCGCCGTGTTGCCCACGGCGAAGGTGGCGAGCTGCACATTGAGGCCGATCTTGTCGGCAGTCACTGGACCATTGGCCTGTACTTGCCACACACAGCCGGGCGCATCCAGGATTTTGAATTTGATCTTGCTGTAACCGGCGTTGAAGCCGCCAGCGGGGAACATCTGCGCATTCACAAATCCCCGGACGGGATCCTGATATTCACAGCCCATGAATACGCCGATGGGCGAATTGGCGCTGACGGTAGTAGTCGGACTGGCTGTGATCGTGGTGAGCTGACCACCCGACAGGCCGACAATACTGCCGAAGTAAAAGGCAGTGGCCTGATTTCCGGTGAGCGCATAGGAGCGGATAGCCCCGGCAAAGGGGAGCCCTCCGATCAACTGCACCGGTCTCAGACCGTAGGGACTGGCAACACTTGCCATACACTCCTCCCTCACGTTAAGGACACGTTGACGACAACGCGGAGTCTGCCTGGGCAGCTCCACGTGCGAGATCACAGGGGAAAGCCAAACTGCGGCGAAGCAGGTGCAGTTACTTCGTCGCCGGAGGCGGAAGCGCGTCAGGGCCGGAATCGCGCCGGGCGTCCGGTCCAAAACGGACCCGTGATTTCACATCCCGATACATCGTGCGCAACCTGGGATCCTCCTCGGCCATCAATTGCGAATTGACGGCATTCATCTGGGCGACGGTCTGGTTGCGATAATACTCGGTGCGCGCCCGAACGTGTTCGTCGGACGTTTGACACAGCAGCAGGCCCCCGACCTCTACCCCTTCGGGAAACCGGCTGTCACGATCACACAGAATTTGCAGTTCGGGATGGTCCGCCGCTTTGACCGGCACCCACCCTTCCCTGAAGCGTCGCGAGACGTTGACGGCATCCGGCTCTCCCACCGCCGCCGTGCGGATCCAGCGGAATTTCTTCCCTGGCCGGGGTTTGGGATCGGGCAGCATGTTGGCCGGGGCCCAGGCCATGGGGCGCTGCTCCGATACGCGCGTGCTGTCCTCGCGGGGCACACGATCACTCATCAGCTTGCCTCTTTCTTCTCTTCGATCTCGACCTGCGCCGCATACTGCTGCGGAGTGAGCCCGAGTCGGTGCGCCAGCCGCACCTGGGATTCAGAAAGGCGGATGGTCCGGGTGCGGCTGGCGGTCGCAGTTCCGCCATTACTGCGCGTGCCGCCCGCTACTGCCAGCGGACGGGAAACGGCAGACTCCCTCTCGTCCGGCTCGTTGCCGTTGGAAGCAGTCCGATACTTTTCGGGGAACGTCGCGGCTAGCCGCTCGTCAATCGTCCGCCAGTACAGGTCGGGATTGCTGGCCGCGCTCACGCCCTGGGCCACCAGCCGGTTATGGACGCCTATCGCCAACGCGGTACGTTCCTCCTCGCCCGGCTTCCGATACCAGGAGTTGCGATCCAGCCAGTCCTGGGTGCGCGCGTCGGGCTGCGGCGGCGGGGCCTGCTGCTGCTGCGGCGGCGGCTCCCGGCTGGGATCGGCGCGCAGAATCGCCAGACGTTCTTTCTCCGCGACGGCCCGCGCCAGGGCGGCGTTGGTGCTCACGATGTCGTCGGCCACGCCGGACTCCAGCGCGGCGCGATTCTTTACCTTGGCATGCTCGATCTCCGCCTCGGCACGATTGAGCGCCTGCTGCACCACCGCCTGCTCACCGGCCTGCACGTTGCGCCGCAGCTCCGCGTTTTCGCGGAACAGCCGCTGCGCCATTTCGTTGGCGGTCGTCATGTCGCGCTGCGACTGCTCGCGCAGGCGGCGCTCCTCGTGATACGCGAAGCGCAATTTCTTGATGCGCCCCTGCACCTCTTTGCCGTAGCGGGCGATTTCGTCGTCGCCCACATCCGCGCCGGTCGGCGGGCGACCGTTCAAGCGCGGCTTGTCCTCCGCCCTTTCGGGTACGACCTCAACTTCAATGCCGCTATCGTCATCCGGTTCGGTCGCCGAATCGTTTCGTTCCTCAGGCATAGCTACACTCGCTCCATGCGTTGCGGCTGCGACACCACCGCCTCCACGGTATCGTCATTAATCAGGCGGTATTCAGTGCCGTCAATTTTGAATCGCGTCCCGGAGTAGGCGCGCATCGCAATGAAATCTCCCACCCGGCACCAGGGCCCATCGGGAAACTTATCCGCGTCGGCATACGCGCACTCGCCCAGGGCGATCACTTCGCCGATCAGGCTGGCTGTCTCTTCCAGCGAACGCGAGCTGTCGGGACGGTATAACCCGTTGGTCATCTTCACATCCAGGTGCGGAATGCGCACCAGAATGCGGTATCCGGCAGGCTGCAGGACTTCCAGCGCCTTCTCCGCTTCCACAGTCATGTTTCGTCCTCGTCGGAAGAGGCCTGCTGAACGCTGCGTGCATTGAGTACAGCTTGCTGCGCGTATCGTAGGCCGCGAATTTCACCAATGAGCTTACAATATTCAGACCAATCGTTGGGAGCACCCCGGGAAAGTCCATCCATCAGCGTATGCATCCGGTTCTCGATTTCACGGCTCACCAGATAGTCGAAACTCTTCATTGACCAAGCGCCGCCAGGATAGCCCGGCCACCGCGCCGCATTGTCTTGGCCTGACCGTCATGACCGTAAGCCTGCTGCCGGATGGCCTTGCGGAACCCGTCCAGCCGCCGCGCTCCGGCCTCGGTCGAGCCGTCGCCCAGGGCGGCCACCGTGGGCGCGTCGATCACATACTCGCCGTCAGAGAGCAGCACCCGGCGGCCACTGGGCGTACTCGCTTCGATATCGTCGCTCTGGCCGCTGCCCGGGCCTTTCAACAGGCCACCCACCTGCATGCCACCGGCCCGCTGCATCGACTCCTCACCGTCGTCGTCGCCGCCGTCGTCCTCCTCATCGCCTTCGTCCGGCTCCTGGTCGCCGTCTCCCTCGTCCGGCCCTTGCGCGCCCAGCACCATGCGCCGCAGCTCGCGGAAGTCGGCCTCGCCGAAAGTGTCGATGAAACGCCGGATCGCAGCCTCCGGGTCGGGATGCTCGCCGCGCAGCGCCGCCATGGCATCGATCACGATCTCGCGCATCTGCGCATCCCGAGGCGACAGATCGCTGTCCGGCTCGCGCAGATCCGAGGGATCGGGCACCGACGCCGGAGCCTCTTGCACCGCCTCGGCAGGTGCGGCGCTCCTCTCGGTATCGGTGCTCTCTTCGTCCAGGTTGCCGCCCGCCTGCAGCCGGATCGCGCCCAGGCCGGAACCGGCACCGGCACGGCGCACCGGGTAGTTATGAGGTTGCCGCCGCATGGCGCTGAAGCTGGAGCGCTTGGGCGCAATCACGGTTTCGCCGGGGCCTCCAGCCCCCAGCGATTTCTCCACATTGCGAATTGGATTTAGCATTATGGGTCACTCTCCTGCACAATACTGATCACCGGAACCCCGCTCACCGTGCGCACATACAGCGTGCCTTTCGACAGCCCCGTAGTGTTCGGCAGATCGCCGGGTATGGTAAGCGGATTGGTCATAATGAACCGCGCCGCCACTACCTCGGCCAGGGCCTGCGCCTGCCCCATATAGTGGTTCAGGCTGCGCGCCAGGGCGGCGATGTATTCCTGGTCGTACACCGGCGGCGGATCGGGAAGCGTCTGTCTGACTTGCCGTGCCATATCACCTCTTGCCGTCCACCTGCAGATCGCCGCGCAGCGTGCCCAGCCGCCAGCCGACCCCCAGATGATCGCTCTCCACCCGGAACGAGAGCTGCCGTGCCCGCACGCGCACAAACTCCTGCTGCGTGCGCGGCGTGACCGTGATTCGCGCTCCGACCTGTTTCAGATCCTGCGCCGAGTTCCGCTTCAGAACGCTGATGCCGACCGTCTGCGTATCCGAGTCCCCGCGAAACTGCACATCGGGAAACAGACGGCCCAGAAACAAAAAGTGGTCGCCGCCGCCCTGGTCCACGTCGGCGCTCTCGATGTACGCGGGCAACGTGGTGCCGTCGTCGTCGTCGCCCAGCTCGTGATAGTAGAGCAGATGCTTCAGCGTGCTGGCCGCAATCGGATAGGCGCTGCGGCCCATATCGAGCCATGCCGTGCGCTCGATCTGGCCAATGCTCCAGACCTGATCCACATAGTTGTAGATCGCATACCGGTCGTTCTCATTGGAACCTTCCGACGGATAGAACCAGATGACCTCGCTGAACTGGTGATTGTGTCCGGCAAAAACCTTGTACTGTTGCGTGAAATTGAGATTGCTGAAGATGAAATCCTTACAGGTGCAGGGCAACTCCTGCACCTGCCCGGTGTAGGCATAAAAAATACCCCTGTCCATCCAAAACAGCATATTGCCCGCATTGACGGCGGCATTGGGGCCGATGATGCTCAGGCCCTCGGCAATCACATCGAAACCGAACACGTAGGGCACGCCAATAAACTTCATGCTCCACAGACCCAAGTCAGTCCAGATCAAAATCTCCTGGCGCGTGCGCAGGCCATTGATTATGTAAGAGCCCATACTCAGGCGCTGGCCGCCCGCCGAATTGTCGCGGCGCGGCTCCCAGTCATAGGCGTCTTCTTCCGTAGACCAACGCACCAGCAGCGGATCGGGCGCGGTAGCGCCGATGTCATCGCAGCCCAGGGCAATCAGGTGGCGGTCGTTGGGCGACACCAGCACCTGCGCGCCATAGTTAGGAACCTTGTTGGGCGTATAGGTCACGCCGCCCACAGTCACCGTTTGATTCAATACTACGGCGGGGCTGGCTAAACCGCCTTGCTGATGCCAGTAATAGATCGGCCCATGGCGGATATTGGAGACCAGATCCTCCCCGAAATTATCGAGATCCCAGAGCCGGATCTGATTCACATCGAAACCGACGGGATTGAGCAGGCGCGGATCGAAACTCATGCCCCAGCCGGTTCTTTGACTGGGATCGAGAATGTTGGGAACGTCGCCGCCCCAGGGCGGAATGCCCCAGCCGGTGCCCAGCACAGCATTGTCCAGGCCGGGCGGAATCTGAAACGATGCCGAGACCGTCGAGCCGCCGCCGCTGACTCCGGCGGTCGTGAAATTCTCCGGCATGGCGATGGTGAATTTGTTTTTGTCGATTACACTCGCCACCTGGAACTCGCGATTGAACTCGCTCGCCGGATAACTGCCCACCGTGCCGGTCACGCCGCTGAATGTCACGAAATCACCGGGCGTAGTCACGCCATGACCGGTGATAGTGACCGTCACGTAATTGGGCGCGGGGCCGGTGGTAAACGGATTGGCGCTCAGAGGAGAAAAAGTCGCGCGAACGGGAGTTATATCGTAATAGGTATTGCCCCAGAGGATATAAAGCTTCAAGTGCGTCCC
>Ga0066903_100000179_pt1 | contig 33979 bp, 26 predicted proteins | sample PanSoiMetaGPlot1_FD_67491 | JGI IMG/M metagenome (GOLD analysis project Ga0066903, IMG submission 67491) | Tropical forest soil microbial communities from Panama analyzed to predict greenhouse gas emissions - Panama Soil - Plot 1 (version 2) | ecosystem: Environmental > Terrestrial > Soil >... | reverse complement strand
CGTCACGATCCGTGCGCTTGCCAATCTGGCACGCTGCGGCCGCCCTCCGCGCCGAAGCGTCAGGCATGGGATGCAAAAGCGCCGGGGCAGGCGGGTGTCGGAATCTGGAATGGTTCGTGCATCTTGCGCCGCCAAATGCGCGTTCGACCGCGACTTCTGGCGACGATGGCCGTGCTGCTGCCGCTGGCGGGCGCGCTCGGCTGCGCGCACACCGACTACTTTCCAGGCACCACGATTCTGCGCAACGAAGAGAACCTCAAGATCATCGAGACTGTCGAGAAGTACCGGCGCCGGATGCTGGAGCACAACGTCGACGGCCTCCTGGTGCTGGCGTCGCAGCGCTACTTCGAGGACTCGGGGACGCCGCGCTCCGACGACGACTACGGCTACGAAGGGCTGCGCCAGGTGCTGGCGACCAGGCTGAAGATGGTCAAGTCGCTGCGCTACGAGATCGAATACCGCAACGTCACCGTCAAGGGCGACACCGCCGAAGTCGAGGTCTTTCTGGACGGATCGTTCGAGCTGGCCGCGGACTTCGGCGATCGCTATCGCCGCGTGAACGACTACCACCACTTCGTCCTCGAGCACGAGAACGATCAGTGGAAATTCGTGCGCGGCATGTGACCGCCGCCGGCGCGGCGCGCGCCGGTCAGTATCAGTGGCAATAACGTTCGATCGCCGCGAACAGCTGGGTCAGATCCAGCGGCTTCATCACCAGCTCCGCCGCGTCGATCAGCACCGGGCGCTTGCCGGTCGCGGTGATCACGACCAGCGGGATGCCCGCGATCTCGGGGTCCAGCTTCTGCTCCTTGCGAAACTGCCAGCCGTCCATCACCGGCATCATCAGGTCCAGCAGGATCACGCACGGCTGCGGCTGGGCGGCCTTGAGGTGGTCGAGCGCCTCCCGACCGTTGCCAACGCAGGCGACGTCGTAGCCCTCGTCCTCCAGCACCTCGCGCAACGAATCGCGAATGTCCGGATCGTCGTCCACCACCAGGATGCCGCCGCACGGCCCTGAGGTCCCCATGCCGGGATTCTTCGAGGGTCGGCTCGCCCTTGTCAAACGGTTTGCGGCATCTCAACATCGTCGCAGATGCGACATCTGCCGACGGTGGCGGCGCTTGCAGTGGCGCTGGCCGCACCCCTAGCTGCCGCCGCGCCGCCCACCCCCGCCGCCGCGCTGGACAGCGCCGCGCTGATCGCGACCAGCTATCGGGTCGATCCGGACGTCATCTACCTGACGGTCGGCGGGTGGAACGGCAAGCTGGATCTCTACGTTCCGCGCCGCCCGAACGGGCCGCTGCCGACGGCGATCCTGTTTCACGGCGGCGGCTGGGTGACGGGCAGCAAGGACGAAATCGCGCTGGACGTTTTGCCCTACCTGGCGATGGGGTTCGCGGTCGTCAACGTCGACTACCGGGTCGCGCGCATCGCGGCCGCGCCGGCGGCGGTGGAGGACAGCCGCTGCGCGCTGCGCTGGGTGATCCGGCACGCGCCGCAATACGGTTTCGATCTCGACAAGCTGGTGATGGTCGGCAGCTCGGCGGGCGCGCACCTGGCGCTGATGGCGGCGATGGCGCCCACGTCGGCGGGCTTCGACGGTCTCTGCCCCGGCAACGAGCCGCTGGCGGTGGCGGCGGTGATCAACTTCTTCGGCGTCGTCGACGTGGCGGAGTTGCTCGCGCCGCCGCACCCGCGCGACTTCGCGGTCGGCTGGATCGGTCCGGCGCCGGACGGCCCGGCGCGCGCGGCGCGCGTCTCGCCGATCAACTACGTGACCAAGGGGGCCCCCGCGGTGCTGACGTTGCACGGCGACGCCGATCCGGTCGTTCCGTTCTCGCAAGCCGTGCGCCTGCACGCGGCGCTGGATCGGGCGGGTGTGCCGAACCGGCTGGTGCCGATTCGCGGCGGCCACCACGGCGACTTCGACGGCAACGAAGTGCTGCGCGCCACGCACGTCGTCCACGACTTCCTGCTCAAACGCGGTCTCATCGTCGATCGCCCGCCGGACTGGCGCGCGGGCAAGCCCGCCAAGTCACGGGTCGATTGATCCGTCAGGATCGTCGTCGCGGCGCGGGTGCAGCTGGACGAGGCCGGCGACCAGCGCCGCCAGCGTCGTCGGCTGGATCGGCTTCGGCGCGTGGCGCTGGTATCCAGCCGCCAGCGCCCGCTGCGCGTCGTCCGAGCGCGCGTAGGCGGTGATCGCCGCCGCCGGCAGATCGCCGCCGTCCTCGGGCGGCAGCGCGCGAACGCGGCTGATCAGCTTGTAGCCGTCCTCGCCCGGCAGGCCGATGTCGGACAGCAAGACGGCCGGCCGTTCGCGCGGGATCAGGCGGACCGCTTCGTCGGCGCTGTGGGTCGCGACGACGACCGCGCCGCATTGTTCCAGCACCTCGGTCAGCAGCTCGCGCGCGTCCGGCTCGTCGTCGACCAGCAGCACCTTGATCCCGGTCAGGTCGACCAGCTCGTCGCTCGACGGCCGCATCACCCCGGCCTGCCGCACCTCGGGGGCGACCGCGATCGGCGGCGCCGCCGGCTCGTGGATCGGCAGCCGCAGCGTGAAGGTCGCGCCCTGGTCGGTACCCGCGCTCTCGCAGCTGACGCTGCCGCCGTGAAGCTCCACGACGTGGCGGACGATCGCCAGACCGATCCCCAGCCCGCCGTGCGCGCGCCGGCTGCTCGAGTCCACCTGGCGAAAGCGATCGAACACGTACGGCTTGAACTCGGGCGCGATGCCGCAGCCCGTGTCGCGCACCTCGACGGTCACCCCCTCGGCGTCGGCCGCGGCGTCCAGCTCGACGCGCCCGCCCGCGGGCGTGAACTTGATCGCGTTCGAAAGCAGATTCCAGATCGCTTGCTGCAGCCGGACCGCGTCGCCCATGAACCGCTCGGGCAGGCCGCTCACTTTGCGATCGAGCGTGATTCCTTTCGCCTCCGCGGCCGGCCGCACCGCGTCCAGCGCGACGTCGACGATCGACGACAGGTCGACCGGGTGCAGCTCGATGCGCAGCTTGCCCGCGATGATGCGCGACACGTCGAGGATGTCCTCGATCAGCTCGGCCTGCGCGCGCGCATTTCGTTCGATCGTCTCCAGCGCGCGCTGTGCCTTCTCTGGCGACAGGCTTCGCGACCGCAGCATGTGGGTCCATCCGACCATCGCGTTCAGCGGCGTGCGCAGCTCGTGCGACAGCGTCGCCAGGAATTCGTCCTTGGCGCGGTTGGCCGCCTCGGCCGCCTCGCGCGCCTCGCGCTCCTTGACCGCCAGCTCCGCGTGGGCGTCCTGCGCGCGCTTGAAATTTTCGATGTCGGTCGCGGTGCCGATCCATCCGGTGACGACGCCCTCCGGATCGCGCTGGGGCAAAAAACGCACCGCGTGCCACCGGTAGGTGCCGTCGCGGGCGCTGCGCAGGCGGTATTCGAGCTCGATCGGTTCGCACTGCGCCAGCGCCGTCTGCACCTCGGCGCGCACGCCGTCCTCGTCCTCGGGGTGCAGCGCCGCCAGCGGCCCCTGCGCGCCCGCGTCTGCCCCCGCGTACTCGAGCCACGACCGGTTGGCGTAGACCGGCGTGCCGTCGGCGCCCAGCGCCCACACGCACAGCGGCATCGAATCGAGCAGGGCGCGGAAGCGCTCCTCGGTGCGGTGCTCGCGATCGCGCGATTCGCGTTCGTACACCAGCGCCGACTGTTCGCGCAGCTGCCGCTCCTTGATGAACAGATCGACGAACACGCGCACCTTCGAACGCAGAATGTTCGGATCAAACGGCTTGGTCAGGTAGTCGACCGCGCCGCGCTCGTAACCTGTGAACAGGTGCGCCGCCTCGCGGTGGATGGCGGTCACGAAGATGATCGGAACGTGCGCGGTGCGCGGGTGGCGCTTCATCAGCGTCGCGGTTTCGAAGCCGTCCATGCCCGGCATCTGCACGTCGAGCAGGACCAGCGCGAAGTCCTCGGTCAGCAGCCGGCGCAGCGCCTCCGGACCCGACACCGCGGTGACGGTGCGGACGCCCAGCGGCGCCAGCGTCGCTTCGAGCGCGACCAGGTTCGCCGGACGGTCGTCGACGAGGAGCACGGACGCGGGGCGGCTGGTCGCTTCGCTCGTGCCCCCGTTTCCGGCCCAGCGCAGATCAGGGTCGATCATAGGGAAGTTGTGGAAAATTAAGGTTCGGCGTCCGCGAAACAAGGCCATGGCCCTTGCACCCGCGTGATACCCTCGATCCGTGAGCGACGAACCCGCACCCCCCGATCCCCGTGTCGGTAGCACTCTGCAGGGCCGTTACCTCATCCTTTCGCGGCTGGCGTCGGGCGCGATGGGCGTGGTCTACAAGGGCGAGCGCGTGCAGTTGGGCCGCGCCGTCGCGGTCAAGTTCCTGCATCCCTGGATCGCCGCGCAGAAGACCTTCCTGAGCCGGTTCGAGAACGAGGCGAAGGCGATGAGCCGCCTTCTGCACCCGAACTGCGTGTCGGTCATCGACTTCGGCGTAGAGGGATCTCCGTACCTGGTGATGGACTTCGTGACCGGCCGGACGCTGCGCGACCTGATGCTGGAGGGACGGCTGGCCCCGGCGCGCACGATGCGGCTGGCGCAGCAGCTGCTCGCCGGGCTCGCGCACGCGCACGAGCAGGGGATCGTGCACCGCGATCTCAAACCCGAGAACCTGATCCTGAGCGACGAGGCAGGGCTGAAAGAGCACCTGCGCATCCTCGATTTCGGGCTGGCCAAGCTGCGCGACGGGCCGCAGATGACGGCGGGCATGGCGGTCGGCACGCCCAGCTACATGTCGCCCGAGCAGTCGGGCGCAGAGGGCGCGATCGACGCGCGCACGGATCTGTACACGGTGGGCATCGTGCTGTTCGAGATGCTGACGGGTCGCAAGCCGTTCCAGTCGGACAACGTCGGCGAGGTGATCCTGATGCAGCGAGAGTCGCCGCCTCCCAAGCTGCGCAGCGTGGTGCCCGACGCGCGGTTCTCCGCCGAGCTGGAGGCGCTGCTCGACAAGGCGATGTCGAAGCTGCCGGAGGACCGCTTTCAATCCGCGGCCGACCTGGCGGCGGCGCTGGCGGCGACACCGGAGGGCAGGGCCGCCAGCCACGACCTTCCGGTCGCGGCGGCGGCCAAGGCGGCGCCGGCCAAGAAGCCGGAGCCCAACGGGAAACCAAAGGACGCCGCGAAGCCCGCGCCGGCACCGACGGTGCGGCAGGATGCCAAGACGACGGTCGACACCGTGTCGGCCGTCCGGCGGCGGCTGCAGGCGCAAGGGGAGCCCGGGCTGCCAGGGGAGCAAGGTCAGGAAGAGGACAAGAGCGCGCGGTCAGCGGGCGCGGTGCGCCAGTTCCGGATCGCCTGGGTCGGCGCCCTCTTCCTGGGTGTTGCGCTGCTGGCGCTGCTGATCGGTCGCGCGCTCCGGCATGGCGGCGACGGAGCCGCCACGGCGGCGGCCAGGCCATCCTCTGCGGCGACGGGCCCGGGCCCGGTCGCGTCAGCCCCGCACGCGCCACCGGCGCCCGGTGTGGTGCCAGCCGCGGCCGGCACGCCGGGCCCGGAGAGCCCGCTGCTCGAGCAGGCGCGGCAGATGGTCGCGCGCGGCGAGATCGATCCCGCGATCGCGTTGCTCAATCAGCTGCGCGCGCAGCAGCCCGACAACGCGGACGCGCCCTACCTGCTGGCGATGATCGACTTCGACAACCGGCGCTGGCCCGACGGCGTGGCCGCGGCGCAGATCGCCGTCCGCAAGAACCCCGCCCTGAAGTCCGATCCCGACCTGATCAAAGGGGCCATTCGATCCCTGGCCAGCGATCGCGGCTACGAGAAGTCGCAGGCGTTCCTGCGCAGCCTCGGCCCGGCGGCGACGCCGTTCATCAAGGACGCGGCCGCGCACGACGGCAGCCCGAAGGTGCGCGAGCGCGCGGCTGAGCTGCTGAGCGGTGGGCGCGGGTGGGGAAGTCGCCCATCGTCGGGCGGCAGCGTCTTCCGCCGCTGACGGCGGTCAGTTAAATCGCCGGCGAAAACCCGAGGAGTTCCCGGCGTCTCGCAGCACGCGCGGCGCGCCATCGCCGTCATTTTCCCGTCGGTGGCGTAAACAAAATCGAGGTTAGGGTTCTTAAAGAAGTAACTTCCATTGCGCTATTGGCCACTGATATTCTGATGCCGTGCCCGAGCTCAGGCCCTCTCCTCCGGAGGTGCTGTTGGCCACGGTGAGGACGTCAGACGTGTTGGTCGCGCGCCTGGAGGATCAGGTGCGCGAATTGCGCGCGGCCCTGGAGGACGCGGCGGAGGCAATTTGCCGCGTGGACCCGGAGGGGCGGATCGTCTCGGTGAACCGGGCGTTCTCGCGCCTGACGGGCTACGAAGCGGGCGAGATCGTTGGCCGGAGCTGGGAGACGACCGTGTCGGCGGCCGACCGGCCGATCATCCGGACGGATCTCGAGACCGCGGTCGAGAAGGTCGAGCGCGAGGTGCACGGCGCCCGCAAGGACGGGACGCCCTTCGACATGGCGCTGGCGGTGGTTCCGATCATCGACGCGATCGGCAGCCGGCCCGGCCCCAAAGGGCACTATTTCTTCATCCGCGATCTGACGGACCGGCGGCGGATGGAGAACCAGCTGATCTTCGCGGGCCGGATGGCGGCGGTCGGGACGCTGGCCGCCGGCGTCGCGCACGAGATCAACAACCCGCTCGCGTACATCGTCGCCAACATCGACTTCGTCCGGCAGCAGCTGACGACCTTCGCGTCGCGCATCGCCCGCATGAGCAGCCTGTCCGGCGAGCTCGGCCACTCGGTCGACGAGGCGGGCGAAGCGCTGGCCGAGGCGCGGCAGGGCGCCGAACGCGTCCGCAACATCGTGCGCGATCTGCGGGTGTTCGCGCGCGGCGACGAGGACCAGAGCGGACCGGTGGCGCTGCGGCGCGTGCTGGATTCGTCGATCAACATCGCCTGGAACGAGATCCGGCATCGCGCCCGCCTGGTGAAGGATTACGGCGACACGCCGATGGTCGAGGCCAACGAATCCCGCCTCGGGCAGGTGTTCCTGAACCTGCTGCTCAACGCGGCGCACGCCATCCCGGAGGGGGAGACGGAGCGCAACGAGATCCGCGTCAGCACGCGCACCGACAGCCGCGGTTACGCCGTCATCGAGATCCGCGACACGGGCGCGGGCATTCCGCCGGCGATCCGCGATCGGATCTTCGATCCGTTCTTCACGACCAAGTCCGCGGGCGAGGGGACCGGGCTGGGGCTCTGGATCTGCAGCGGCATCCTGAGCGCGCTCGGCGGCGAGATCGGCCTGGACAGCGACGTGGGCAAGGGGAGCTCGTTCCGGGTGATGCTGCCGCCGGTGGCGATCGACGCGCCGTCGTCCGGGCCCTCGCGGTCTCCCGTCGATGTCGGGGCGCCGGGCGGCCGGCTGCTGATCGTCGACGACGAACCGATGATCCTGGGCGCGCTGCGCCGGGCGTTCTCAGTGGATTATCACGTGACCTCCGTCGGCGACGGCCGCCGGGCGCTCGAGCGGATTCGCTCGGGCGAGCGCTACGACGTCATCCTGTGCGACCTGATGATGCCGGAGATCACCGGCATGGATCTGTACGCCGAGCTGGGCCGGATCGCGCCCGATCAGATCGACAAGGTCGTCTTCGTCACCGGCGGCGCCTTCACGCCGCGCGCGCGTGAGTTCCTGGAAAGGGTCCCGAACGCGCGCGTCGAAAAGCCGATCGATTTTCAGAATCTGAAGTTGCTGCTACGCAATCTGCGGCGCTGACGCTATCTTTGACGGCGCCCCCATGCTGATCGGCGTCCCGAAGGAGATCAAGACGCGCGAGTACCGCGTCGCGATCACGCCCGCCGGCGTGCGCCAGCTGGTCGCGCACGGCCACCGCGTTCTGGTCGAGCACACGGCGGGCGAGGGGAGCGGCATCAGCGACGAGCAGTACGTCGCGGCGGGCGCGACCGTCGTCCCGAACGCCGCCGAGGCGTGGGGCACCGAGATGGTCATCAAGGTCAAGGAGCCGCTCGCCTCCGAGTTCCGCTACTTCCGCGACGGGCTGGTCCTGTACACGTACCTGCACCTTGCCGCGGAGCCGGCGCTGACACGCGAGCTGGCGCGCACGAAGGTCGCCGCCGTTGCGTACGAGACGATCGAGACCGCCGACGGCCGGCTGCCGCTGCTGCGGCCGATGAGCGAGGTGGCGGGCCGTATGGCGGTCCAGGTCGGCGCCAGCTGCCTCGAGAAGGAACGCGGCGGCAAGGGCGTGCTGCTGGGCGGCGTGCCGGGCACGCGGCGCGGGCGGGTCGTGATCCTGGGCGGCGGCGTCGTCGGCCGCAGCGCCGCCACCATCGCCATCGGCATGGGCGCGTACGTCACCGTGCTGGACCTGCGCTCGAAGGTGATGGAATACCTGGAGGACGTGTTCGGCGGCGCGGTCGAGACGCTCTATTCCAACCCGCACAACATCGAGGAAGTGGTACGCCGCGCCGACCTCGTCGTGGGCGCCGTGCTGGTCCCGGGCGCGGTCGCGCCCAAGCTTGTCGACGAGACGCTGATCGCGGCGATGGAGAAGGGGAGCGTGGTCGTCGACGTGGCGGTCGACCAGGGCGGTTGCATCGAAACCTGCCGCCCGACCGACCACGATCACCCGACGTACGAGGTCCACGGCGTCGTTCACTACTGCGTCCCCAACATGCCGGGCGCCGTGGCGCAGACCAGCACCTGGGCGCTGACCAACGTCACCATCGCGTACGCGCAGAAGATCGCGGACCTCGGACTGGCGCGCGCGGTGATCGACGATCCGGCGCTGGCGAAGGGCGTGAACTGCTACGGCGGCGAGGTGACCTGCTCGCCGGTCGCGCTGGCGCACAAGCTGCCTTACAGCCCGCTGTCGAAGCTGATCAAGCTCGCGTAGCGGCCGCTGTCGCTGGCGCCGTCACGGCGCGCAGCTGGTCGGGTCGGCGCACGCCATCGACGGGCACGTCACGGTCTGCGATTGCGTGCAGCCGCCCATGCCCGTCCCGTCGCAGAACATCGTCGTCAGGTCCGTGCCGCTGCAGGACGTACCGCAGACCGTGCTCATGTCATAGACCTCGCACGCGCCGCCGCTGGTGCAGCGGCCGTCGGTGCCGCAGGTCGCCTCGGGCTGGATCAAGCACATGCCCGTCGGATCGAACGCGTGGGCGGGCACACCCGCGCAGGTGCCGACGTTGTTCCCCGTGCAGCTCTGACACTGACCGGTGCACGCCGAGTCGCAACAGACGCCTTGCGGCGCGCAGTGCCCGGTGCCGCACTCGCCGTCGCGCCCGCAGGTGCTGCCGTCGTTGGGCTTCTTCGGGACGCAGCTGCCGGGCGTCGTGATGTTGCCGTTGCAGTAGAACGCGCCGACGCACATCGTGTCGTCGGTGCAGGTCCCGCGGCAGCCGCCGGTCGCGCAGGTGTACGGCGCGCAGTCCTGCACGGGCGGCACCGAGCAGCTCCCGGTGCCGGTGCAGCTTCCGCCGGGCTGGAACTTCGAGACGGTCGTGCAGAAGAAGCCGCTGCACATCGTGCCGTTCGCGACCTGCTGGCAGGCGCCGGCCACGCAGAGGCCGGTGCCGTTGTTGCCGCAGGGCGGGTTCGCCGGGCAGCGGCCGTGCGGATCGGCCTCGGGCGTGACCTGGCCCAGCGCCGTGCAGTTGCCGGGAGAGGTGCCGTTGCAGGTTTGGCAGGTGCCGCACGAGGCGAAGTTGCAACAGACGCCGTCGACGCACTGGTTGCTCGTGCATTCGTGGTTGGATCCGCAGCCCGCGCCCGCGCCCCCCTTCAGCTGGCACGAGCCGTTCGGGGCGTTGCAGAAGTAGCCGCCGATGCAGTCGTTGTCGGAGTTGCAGCTCGACAGGCAGGCCGTGCCGCCCGTGTTGCAGACCAGGTGGTTGGCGCAGGTCATCGTGCCCGTCTGGCTGCAGGTGCCGCTGCCGCTGCAGAACGACGGCGGCTGGTAGGTGTTGCCGCTGCACGACACGGCGGTGCCGCACCCGAGCGTGTTCGGCTGCTGCTGGCAGGCGCCGCTGCCGTTGCAGGCGCCGGTGTTGCCGCACGTGCCGTTGTTCGGGCAGCGGGCGTGCGGATCGGTCGTGTTCAGCGCGACGTTCGCGCAGGTCCCCGCCGAGTTGTTGCAGGCCTGGCAGGTGGGGCAGCTGCCGGTGCTGCAGCACGTGCCGTCGACGCAGTGGCCGTTGACGCAGTAGTCGTCGGCGCTGCAGGACCCGCCGTTCGGCCGCTTGGCGGTGCAGCCGCCGTTGAAGCAGAAGTTGCCCGCCGCGCAGTCGGTGGTCTCGGTCGCGGTGGTGCAGCTGGTCTTGCACGTCGTGGTACCGCACTTGTACGCGCCGCAGTCCATGGTGGCGGTCTGACTGCAGGTGCCCGTGCCCGAGCAATGGGACGGCGGCTGGTAGGTCGTGCCGCTGCACGATTCCGCTGCGCCGCACGCGAGCGTGCTCGGCTGCTGCTGGCAGGCGCCGCTGCCGTTGCAGACACCCGTGTTCCCGCACGGTGGGCTGGCCGGGCAGCGGCTGTGCGGGTCGGCCGTGTTCAGCGCGACGTTCGCGCACGTCCCGGCCGAGTTGCTGCACGCCTGGCAGGTCGGGCAGCTGGCGGTGCTGCAGCACGTGCCGTCGGTGCAGTTACCGCTGCCGCATTCGTTGTTGCCGCCGCAGCTGGCGCCGTTCGCCTTCTTCGCGACGCAGCTTCCGGGCGTCGTGGTGTTGCCGTTACAGTAGAGGTTCGTGTTCGCGCAGTGCGTGTCCGACGTGCAGTTCGTCCGGCAGGCGGTGGTGGAACCGCAGATGTAATTGCCGCAGGTCGTGGAGGCGGTCTGGTTGCACGTGCCGCTCCCCGTGCAGGTCGACGCTGGCTGCAGCGTCGTGCCGCTGCAGGACAGGGCCAAACCGCACGAGACCGAAGCCGCCGCCTGTGTGCAGCCGCCGCTGCCGTTGCAGGTGCCGGTGTTGCCGCAGGGCGGGGCGGCGGTGCATTGGCCGGCGGGCGCGGTCGTGCCCGCGGCGAACGGCGTGCAGGTCCCCGGCGAGGTGCCGTTGCAGGTCTGACAGGTGCCACAGCTCGTGCTCCCGGCCGGTAATCCGCAGCAGATGCCGTCGACGCAGCTGCCGCTGATGCACTGGTTGCCGGCCGTGCACGCCATCCCGTTCGGCTTCAGCGCGCAGCTGCGGTTCGGCGGCGATCCCTGGCAGGTGAACGGTGACACGCAGTGCGAGTCCATCGCGCAGGTGGTGCGGCAGCTCGAGCCGGTGCAGGTGTAGGGCGAGCAGCTGGAAGCGGTGGGCGGCAGGCAGTTGCCGCTGCCATCGCAGTGCGACGTCGGCGTGAACGTCGAACCGCTGCACGACTGCGAGCCGCACGACACCGTGGCCGCCGCCATCTGGCAGGCGCCGGCGCCGTTGCACATGCCCGTGAGCCCGCAGGGCGGGTTCGGCGTGCAGCGACCCATCGTGTCCGGGCTGCCGGTCGGCACGAAGGTGCACCTGCCGGCGCTGGTGCCGACGTTGCACGCCTGGCAGAGCGAGCACGAGCTGGTGCCGCAGCAGACGCCGTCGACGCAGAAGTTACCGGTCAGGCAGTCGCTGGTGGCGGTGCAGGCCTGGCCGAGGCGCTTCTTGTTGCCGCACTTGCTGGTCGGCGGGTCGCAGATGTTGGGCGACAGGCAGTCGCTGTCGGTGCTGCACGCCGCCAGGCAGGCGGTCGTCCCGTTGCACTGGTAGGGCGCGCACGCGATGGTGGTCGCCGGCTGGCAGACGCCGAGCCCGTTGCAGTTTCGCGACGGCGTCAGGGTCGGGTTCGTCGTGTTGGTCGGACACATCGCCGGGGCGCAGACCGTGCTGGTGCTGTACAGCCGGCAGGCGCCGTTGCCGTCGCAATAGCCGTCGGTGCCACAGCTGGCGGCGCCCTGGTCCGAGCAGCGCGACAGGATGTCCACGGTCCCGGCCGTGATGTTGCTGCAGACGCCGCGCGACGCGGAGAGCGCGCATGACTTGCAGATCCCCGTGCACGCCGTCTGGCAGCAGACGCCCTGCTCGCAGAACCCCGACAGGCACTCGGCCTTGCTGGCGCAGATGGCGCCCGGCGGCTTGAGGCCGCACAGGCCGTTGGCGCAGGTCGCGGGCGGCAGGCAGTCGGCGTCCGCGGTGCAGGTCGCCTTGCAGGCCGCCGTGCCGCAGCGGTACGGGAAACAGGACGTCGTCCCGGGAACGACGCAGGTGCCCGCGCCGTCGCAGGTCGACAGCGCCGTGAACAAGTTGGTCGTCGTCGGACAGGTGGCCGGCATGCAGGGCGTGTTTGCCGCCCACTTCTGGCAGGCGCCCGCCTGGCACCGGCCGTTCAGGCCGCAGGTCGACTGATCTTGCGGGACGCACTGGCCGGTCGGATCGATGGCGCCGCCGGTGACGTCGGTGCACTGACCCAGCTGGCCGACGCTGCACGACTTGCACGCGCCGGTGCAGGCCTGGTCGCAGCAGACGCCCTGGGCGCAGAAGGTGCTCTTGCATTCCTTCTGATCCGAGCAGGACGCCCCGTTGTCCTTGAGGCCGCACGAGTTGTTGATGCAGGTGTTGGGCGGAACGCACTGGCTGTCGTTCGTGCAAGCGATGAAGCAGCGTGTGGCGTTGCAGATGAACGGGCTGCACGCGATCAGGTCGGGAGCGACGCACTGGCCCGAGGCGTTGCAGGTCGACGGCGCCTTGTAGACGTTGCCGGTCGGGTTGCATGTCTCGTCGGCGCACAGCGTGCCGACGGGCCAGGTCTGGCAGCCGCCCTGGCCGTCGCACTTGCCGTTTGTCCCGCAGGTGGACTGCGCCATCGGCGCGCAGACGCCGCGCGGATCGACCGTGCCGGCCGCGATCGGCGTGCAGTGGCCGAGCGTCGACGTCAGTGCGCAGCTCCGGCAGCCACCGCCGCAGGCCTGGTCGCAGCAGACGCCGTCCACGCAGTGGTTGTTCGCGCATTCGCTCGACTGCAGGCAGCTCTGCCCGTCCAGCTTCAGCCCGCAGCTGTTGTTCATGCAGGCGATGCCAGTGTCGCAGTCGGCGCTGGTGGTGCAGGTGGTGGTGCACAGGCCGTTCGTGCACCGGAACGGATGGCAGGTCTGGATACCGGGCGCCGAGCAGGTGCCGAGCCCGTCGCAGGTGCCGGGCGTGTTCCTGATGTTGCCCGAGCAGGTCGCCGGGACGCAGACCGTGTCGCGCGCGTACTTCGAGCAGCCGCCGAAGCCGTCGCACAGGCCCGTCTGCCCGCACGAGGGCATCCCCATGTCGTGGCAGATCTTGCGCGGGTCGGGGATGTCGGCGTCGATGGGCCAGCAGGTCCCCTCGCGCCCGGTCAGGTTGCACGAGACGCAGGCGCCCTGGCAGGCGACGTTGCAGCAGACGCCGTCGGCGCAGAAACCGGAGGCGCAGTCGTCGTTGACCTTGCAGCTGGCGCCTTTCATCTTCTTGCCGCAGCTGCCGCTCACGCACTGCTGGCCGCTGGTGCATTCACTGTTGGTCGTGCAGGTCTCGACGCAATCGTTGGTCGCCGGATCGCACGAGAACGGGACGCAGATCTTGGTCGAGCCGGGCTTGCAGTGCCCGACGCCGTCGCACGCGTAGGAACCGACGACCGCGTCGCCGTCGCACATGCCCGGCTTGCACATCGTGTTGACCGCATACTTGCTGCAGCCGCCCATGCCGTCGCACTTGCCGTCGAGGCCGCAGGTCGACACCGGCGAGACCGGGCAGGATGTGGTGTCGCGGGCGGGGTCGCCCACGGCGCGGTTGACGCAGGTGCCGAGCGTCGGGCCGGGCATCGCGCAGGTCTTGCAGCCCTCGGTGCAGGCGACGTTGCAGCAGACGCCGTCGGCGCAGTGGCCGCTGCCGCACTGGGCGTCGCAGCTGCAAGCGTCGCCGATCGCCTTGGGCGCGTCGCCGGCCGAGCACGGCGGCGCGGTCTCCATCGTGTCGACGCGCATGTCGCCGGGCGGGAGAACCGTATCCGGAATGACGTCGATGCGGACGTCGCCGCCGTCGGGCTTGCTGTTGTTTTGGCTCTTGCTACAGGCGGCGGCGCCCGCTGCCAACAACAGCAGCGCCAGCAGCGCGCCCGCGGCGCGTCCCCCGCTCGCCGCCGACCCTCTAATTTCGCTGGGCAAACTGCAATTTTTCAAAGGAAAGCTCCACGATATCACGGGGTAACGTCTGCCTGCACGCGGAACATGTGACCCTTGCGTGAACGGCACGTCGCTGAAACGTGGTAGCGTCGGGCTCTTCCTAACAGGAGATGTTTATGACCTTTCTTGCTTATCCTGCCGTCGGACAACGGAAATCCGCCCTGGCCGCCGGCCTGCTGGTGGGCGCCGTGCTGGTCTTGGGGTGCACGGCAGGGGTGAAGCCGTCCGGGCCGGGGACCGGCGGTAGCGGCGGCTCGGGCCCGGGCGTCGGGGGGACGACCGGCGGCGGAACGACCGGAACCGGCGGCGTCGGTCCGGGAATGGCCGGCTCCGCCGGCACCATCGTCATCAACCCGGACGCCGGTCCGTGCCAGCAGGTCCAGTATTCGTTCGATCCGAAGATCCCGACCGTCTTCATCCTGGTCGATCGATCGGGGAGCGAGTTCGATCCGAGCACGAACGGGACGACCGGCATCTACTTCAACCTGCGTACGGCGGTCCTGCAGGTGCTCCAGCAGCTGAAGGACAACAACACCCAGATGCGGCTCGGCATGGGGCTGTTCGTCGGCGACCACGCGACCGGCAGCTGCCAGCCCGTCTTCGACTTCACGCCGATCGACGACATCGCCACGAACTACGACGCCATCGCCGCCAAGTACAACTCGCTGGCGGCGCTGCAGCCCTGGGGCTCGAAGGCGGACACGCCGATGGCGGACACGATCCCGAAGATCAAGACCATGCTGATGAGCGACACGGGGACCGGCCCGAAGTACATGCTTATCGCCACCGACGGGCAGACGGATTTCTGCGACGACGGCAACAACCTCTGCCCGGCGGACGCGATCATCTACCGGGCGCAGGACCTCTTCGCGGCCACTCCCAGCATCGGCACGCTGGTCCTCGGCCTGCCGACTGACGTCGGCGGCGGGATGGCCTTCAACATGGCGGTCCTTCAGGGCGTCGCGAACGCGGGGGTGGGGCAGAACCCCGCTCTGACCGGGCTGGGGGTCAGCACGCCGACCGACGTCTGGAACCAGTGCAACGGCGTCGCCGGATGGAAGACGATCGCGACGGCGGCCGGGCGCGGGATGAACGCATCGCTGGCGACCTACCCGACGCCGGCCGGAACGGCGAAGGTCTTCACGCCGACCTCCACGTCGACGACCGATCTCGCCGCCCAGCTCTCGGCCGCGATCGCGGGCGTCAAGAGCTGCACGTTCGATCTCAACAACGTCGACGGCACGGGCAAGTCGATCCAGGTCGACCTCACCATGCTCTCCAAGGCGTCAGTCCAGATCATGGGGACGACGATTCAGCTCGACCCGAACAACACCAACGGCTGGGACATGGTGAGCGCGACCCAGCTTCAGCTCTTCGGCGCCGCCTGCGACAGCTGGCGCAATCCGAACACCAAGGACATCACCTTCAACTTCCCCTGCGACATCATCGGACCCGGCTGATCAACCGAAGAAGCCGACGACCAGGCTGACCGCGGTCGCCAGGATCGCGGTGTTGTAGGTGAACGACAGCACGGCGTGCGCCATGGTCGCGCGGCGAATCTGCCGGCTGGTGATGGTGACGTCGGACGTCTGGAAGCACATCCCGATCGTGAAGGCGTAGTAGGCGAAATCGAGGTACGCGGGCGGCTGATCGCCCGGGAACGAGAGGCCGCCTTCGCCTTCGTCGTCGTCGCGGTAGTAGAGGTGCGCGTAGCGGAGCGTGTACGCGGTGTGCGTCAGCGCCCAGGCGCAGGCGACCGCGGTCAGGCTCAGCGCCACGAACGTCGGGCGCAGCTCGACCGCGCAGACGCGAGCGCCCCGCAGCACGCCGACGGTGGCGAACAGGCTGAACACGCTCGACAGGATGACGATCGCCCAGACAGGGCCGCGGCCGGGATCTTCTTCGGCGGCGTGGCGGCGGGTCCGCTTCGGGTCGGCGCCGGCGCGGAAGATCAGCGCCCAGGCGAGCGCCCCCATGCTGAAGGCGGCCGCGTCCCAGCCTGCGATGGCGCGCACCGCCGCGCCGAGCCGCTGCGGGACCAGGAAAGCGACCACCAGACCGACGCCGATCGCGATCAGCAAGCGGCCGCGCGCCTGGCGCGGATCGTGACTCGCGAACGCGCGCGACCTGGCCGGAGCCGCCATCCGCCACCCAGCTTCGCCGACAGACCCGTGCGAGTAAAGGGCGGGCGCGCCTGCGCGGTCACTGGTGGCCGCGCCGCCGTCTGGCCTTACTATTGCGTGATGGCCTGGCGCCTCGAACGCGGAGCGAACGTCGGCAGCGACGGGCGGGTCACCTTCTCGGTCTGGGCGCCGCGCCGGCAGGCCCTGTCGGTGCGCGTGCTCGATCCGGCCACCGGCGCGACGCGCGCGGAGCTGCCGATGACCCGCGGTCCGGACGGGGTGTTCACGGCCGTGGCCGACGCCGGTGTGGCTTCCGCCGGCAGCGATTACGTCTACCTGCTGCCCGACGTCGGCGCGCGCCCGGATCCGGTGTCACGCCACCAGCCGCACGGCGTGCACGGGCCGTCGCGCGTCGTGGCCGTCGACGGCTTCGCCTGGACCGACGCGGGCTGGGGCGGCGTCTCGCGGGCTGATCTCGTCGTCTACGAGCTGCACGTCGGCACGTTCTCGCCGGAGGGGACCTTCGACGGCGTCGCCGCGCGCCTGCCGCACCTCCGCGATCTCGGCGTCACCGCCATCGAGCTGATGCCAGTGGCGGCGTTTCCAGGCGACCGCAACTGGGGCTACGACGGGGTCTATCTCTACGCGCCCCACACGGCGTACGGCGGGCCCGACGGGCTCAAGCGCCTCGTCGACGCCTGCCATGCGCACGGGCTCGCGCTGATCCTCGACGTCGTCTACAACCACCTCGGCCCGGAAGGGAACTACCTTCACGACTACGGTCCGTATTTCACGGACCGCTATCGCACGCCGTGGGGCGACGCCCTGAACTTCGACGGCGCCGACAGCGACCAGGTGCGGCGGTTCTTCGTCGACAACGCGCTTCACTGGCTGACCGAGTACCACGTCGACGGGCTGCGCCTCGACGCGATCCAGGGGATCTACGATTTTTCGGCGCGGCCGATCCTGCAGGAGATCGCGGACGCGTTCCACGACGAGGCCGCGCGCCGCGGCCGCGACGCGTGGCTGATCGCCGAGAGCGATCTCAACGATCCGCGCGTGGTCCGCTCGAAAGACGTCGGTGGCCTCGGCATGGATGCGCAGTGGAGCGACGATTTTCACCACGCCCTCCACGCGGTGGTGACCGGCAACCGGCGCGGCTACTTCGCCGATTTCGGACGCGTCGCCGACATCGGCAAGGCGATCACCGCCAGCTTCGTCTACGAGGGGCAGCACGCGCCGCACCGCCGCCGCCGGCACGGCGCGCCCGCCGCGGGCGACCCGGGCGATCGCTTCGTCTCGTTCATCCAGAATCACGATCAGGTCGCGAACGCCTACCAGGGGCGGCGGATCGCGCAGGTCGCCGGCCACGCGCGCCAGAAGGTCGCCGCGACCGTGCTGTTCTCGACGCCCGCGCTGCCGCTGCTGTTCCAGGGGGAAGAGTGGGCCGAGGAGGCGCCGTTCGACTACTTCACCAGCCACGGCGATCCCGGGCTGGCGGAGGCCGTGCGCAAGGGCCGCCACCAGGAGTACCTGCACCTTCTCGAAGAAGACGCCGACATGGGAACCTGGGCGGATCCGCAGGCGGAAGAGACGTTCCGGCGCTGCAAGCTGCGCTGGGCTTCGGTCGAGCGCGCGCCGCACGCGGAGATGCTGGCGTTCTACCGGGAGCTGATCGCGCTGCGCCGGCGGCTGGCGCCGCTGCGCAACGGCCGGAAGGATCTGGTGCAGCTGGATTTTCACGACGGCGCACGCTGGCTGGCCATCGAGCGCCGCGACCCAGGCGGCGCCGCGACGTTCACCGCCGCGAACCTGGCGGATGCGCAAGCGCGCGTGCCCGCGCCCCAGGGCCGATGGCGGCTGGCGCTGGCCACGGAGAGCCCGCCCCGGGCCGCGCGAGACGGCACGCTGGTGCTCGCGCCCTGGACCGCCGCGATTTACGAGCTGGAGCGCTGAGCGCTCAGGGCGCCGCGCCCTTGCGCGCCCGCGCGCCGAACATGATGCTCTCGCGGCCGTAGCCCGCGCCGAACGCGCCGTGCTCGGTGAACTGGCTCGGGCGGCGCGGCCGGAACACCGGCACCGTCATCAGAGCCGCCAGCACCAGCAAACCCAGCAGCAACTTGGCTGCGTAGCTTCGATCAACGGTTTGCGCCTGCATGGCCGCCTCGGATCGAAGCTGGCCACGCGGCCCGCGATGTCCAGCCCGCGGGCGGCGGCGATCAGGACTTGTATTCGATCTTGCCCGAGAAGTGCGCGGTGACGTCGCCGGTCCAGTCGTGCTCGGGCAGCGCGCCGACGACCTCGAGCGTGAACGTCGCCTTGTCGGTGTTCCAGGCGGCGAAGACGTTGATCGGGTTCAGCGTCGTCAGATGGATCTCGTCGCCGACCTTGGCGCCGGCCGCGGGTTCGTAGGTGCCGAGCTCGACCGCCGCGCTACCGTCGTCGGGGGCCATCGTGATGCGCAAGTAGTGGATGAACGACAGGTCGTCGACGCCGCCGGTGGCGCGCAGCGCGACGTCCAGCGTCCTGACCTCCGAATCCAGCCCGTCGGGGAATTCGATCTTGTCGTGCTCCTGCGTGTAGCTCTTCGCCATCGACGTGTCGCCCGCCAGGCCGGCGCCGGGGACGCCCTGGAACACGAGGCCGCGCTGGGTGACCTGCACGTCGGGCACGTCGGCCTCGACGGAGATGCCGCAGCCCGCGGCGAGCGTGGCGAGGAGGAGGCAGAGCAGGGGGGCGGTTTTCATGTTGTCGTTCACCAGAGGTAGACGATCAGGCCGAGCTTGGCGGACGGAACCCACGCCTTCACGATCGGGTCCGCCTTGACGGAGACTTCCGTCGAACCGTTGGCGCCGTTCTCTGTGGCGGCCCCTGCGACGACGCTGCCGAAGTTGTGGATGGTGGCGCGGATGTAGCTCATGCCGCCGTGGATGTAGAAGACCACCCGGCCCGAACCGACATCGAGACCGAGGTGCGCGTTGACGTAGTCGTATCCGAGGCGCTGCAGAAGCGGGCTCGAGAACGTCGACCCCGCGAAGCGCTGCGCGAGCCCGTTGGCGTCGCCGTCGAAGTAGTGGCCCGCCTCCAGCGTCGCCGACGGACCGCTGCCGAATGGCAGCAACGTCGCGCCCACGCGCACGCCCTTGCTGATCATGTTGGTGCCGCCGCCGCCGTGCGCTCGCAGCCACGAGAACGGCCGGAACACCAGCGAGCCGTTCGCGCCGTCGGGTGCGCCGGCGTCGGCCATCACGCCCAAGTGGGGCGGTCCCTTCCCAGGCACGACGGCGGCCGCAGTCGACAGCGATGTGGCAACCTGCGCGCGTGCAGGCATCGTCCAAGACAGCACGGCGGCGGCGGCGATCAGCGAGAGCAGGCGGGCCGTGCGCATCACCGCAGAACATCGGTGATAATTTACGTCATCTTTAATACGAATTTTTTATATATAGAAATATAGATTTCACTAATCAATTAGGCTACTTAAAGCGACAATTCCGTGACGCCACACGCCAGCGCGGGGCGATGTGAGCGCCTGGCGCGCCCTCCCGCCGGGCGGCTGACTTCGGGCATAAAAAAAGCCGCTCTTGGCGGCTGACGACGACGGAACGGCGAGAGGAGGGGAGTGAGCTAGCGGCTCTTCTTCAGGATGCCCCAGCGGCCCTGGGCGGGCGCCTTGGCCGGCGCCTCCGCAGGCGCCGCGGCGACCCGGTGCGGGGCCGCCGGCGCAGGCGCGGCCTTCTTCGGCTCGCGCGTCGCGACCACCGTCTGCGGCTTCTTCGCCGCAGGCGGGGTGTCGCTCGTGAACGGATCGTCCCACTTGCCCTTGCCGCGCACCGGAGCGGCCTTGGCGGGCTTCGTCGTCTCGACCGGGGTCGCAGCGCGACGCGTTCCCGTCGTCTTTCTCTCCTCGAACGGATCGTCCCAGTCCCCGCCCGACGAGCGCTTCGACGCCGGCGCGACGGCCGCCGTCTTGCGCGGCGCGGGCCGGACGTCATCGTCATCATCGACGACCGTGCGCTTGGTGGACGCGACCTGCTTCGCGTTCCCCTTGCGCGACGGCGGATCGGAGAACGGATCCGCCCACTCACCCGGCCGCGAGTTGATCGCCGCCGCCTGCTTGCGCGTCCCCGAGCCGGACGGTGGTGACGAATTGCGCGTGGTCGTGGTGGCGACCGCCGGCCGCGCGCTGCCGCTCGACGTGGTCGGCCCCGACCCCTGCACGACGCGGATGATGCCGTCGTCGCGCTTCTGCTGCTTGGGGGGCGGCGTGTAGGCCGGCGCGGGCGCCGACTCGCGAATCTCGGGCTTCGCCCACTCCGGCGTCTCGTGCTTGATCTTCGTCTCCGGCATCGGCCCGGACTTCTCCGCGTCGGTCAGAAGATCGTCGACGCCGTCCTTCTTGCCCTTCTTGCCGGCCGCCTTGGCGGGCTTGTCCGCCGAGAGCATGTCGACAAGCGCCTTGTCCTCGGCGGCCGACGCCTTCTTCTTCTTCGGCCCGGACTCTTCCTTCAACAGCTTGTCGATGAACTTGTCGTCGGCGGGCTTGAGCACGGGCGGGGGCGCCTTCGCGGCCTCGGTCTCGAGCTTCGGCGACACCTCGGTGTGCTGAGGCTTCGGCTTGCCCTGCGGCCCCTCGTCGGGCAGCGACGGCAGAGCCACCTCGCCGCCGCGCTTCTGCGTGGTCGGCCCGGCCTTCGCCGCCGCTTCCTTCTCCTTCGCCTCGCGCGCGGCGTTCGCCGCCTTCTCGCGCTCGGCCTTCTCGGCGGCCGCCTTGTTGATCTCCTGCGCCTTGCGAATCTTGTCGAGCTCGGACTTCTTGTCATCCGGCCCCATCACCTTGTCTTCCCACTGCAGCGTCTTTCCGATCCCGGTCTTGTCTTCGCTGGATGCATCGTCCTTCTTCTTCGCCTTCGCCTTCGGATCAGCGGCGTGGGCGACGAGAGGACCGTTGGCGAGCGCGAAACCGGCGAGCGCAGTGCAGACTAAGAACAAACGAGACTGCATCGAGGGACCTCCAAGGCGGCGGCGAGGGGCGACGACCGTAGAATTATCAGCGCGACATTCGCGTTTGACAAGCGCCATTTCACGACAGTGGCAACCGGCGTCATACATCTACGTATGGGCGGACCGGGGACGAAGCATCAGTGTCCGAGGCGGATTCCCGAAGCTCTCCGGGCCGATAGGGGCCGCGACGGAGGGTGGCTGGTCAGCGGGCGACGATGCCTGACGCCACGACTTTGACCCGCTCCCCCTCCACGTCGACCTCGATGTCCATCTCCCCCTCGGCGCGCACCCGGGCCAGCCCCAGACGGGACAGCGCCCCGGCCTTGGCGTTCAGCCGCATCAGCGAGAAGTAGTGCGCCATGGCGTCCTTGGCGGCGTTCATCTCGGCGTAGCAGGCGCCGAGCTCGGCGATGTGCTCCTGCGTCGAGTTGTTGGTCACCACCACGCGCACGATCGCGCCCTCCTCACGGGGCGTCACGGACAGCTCCAGACGCGCTTTTCCGTCGGAGGCGTACTTGGCCGCGTTTTCCAGCAGCTCGTGCGCCGTCATCGCCACCCGGAAGATCGCGTCCTCGTCCTCCAGCACGGGACCGAGCTTCGCTTCGATGATTCGCCGGGTCGGCGAGACCATGCTGGGCGAAACGGTGAGGGGCAGATCCAGGTCCAACGGTGTCACAGTCTACTCGTCTCTGAGTAGCACCAGAAGGGGGCATCCTCAAAGATCCTCAAACAGGGTATCGGTCCAGCCGATGTCTGAATAGCCGGGATCCAGTCTCACGCCGTGGGCCCCTCCCCCCCGGGGCCCAGATCTCGGGTTTCAGATGACAACCGGTCCACCGACGTCCAACCCGCCCTCGGCGGGCTCGCCTCCGGCGCGCCCGGCGGGCTCGCCGGCCGTGCCCGCGGCCAAGGAGCCGGTCAAGGACCAGGGGCTGCCGACGCTCCCCCGCGGCGCAACCATCGGTCGCTACGTCGTCCTCGGGCTGGTCGGCCGGGGCGGCATGGGCGAGGTCTACGCGGCGTACGATCCCGAGCTGGATCGGAAGGTCGCGGTCAAGCTGCTGCGGGTCAAGCCGGGCAACGGCGTCTCCCGCAACGAAGGCCGGCAGCGGACGCTGCGCGAGGCGCAGGCGATCGCGCGCCTGTCGCACCCGAACGTGGTCGTCGTGTTCGACGTCGGCACCTTCGTCGATCAGGTGTTCATCGCGATGGAGTTCGTCGAGGGCAACACCGTCAGCTACTGGCTGCAGGCCGCGGAGCGCAGCTGGCTGGAGATCGTGAAGGTGTTCATGGCGGCGGGGCGCGGGCTGGCGGCCGCGCACGACAAGGGGCTGGTGCATCGCGATTTCAAACCCGACAACGTCATGGTCGGGCGCGACAACCAGGTGCGCGTCATGGACTTCGGGCTGGCGCGCCAGATGAACGAGAAGTCCGCCGCCGCCGAGAAGTCCGGCGGCACGGAAAAGTCGGGCGGCGTCGCGGTCAGCGAGCGATCCGGGCACGGCGAGCGGTCGGCGACGCCGCCGCAGATCTCGACCAGCGCCGCCGAGCGCGGCGTCGTGGCGACCGCCATCGGCGACGTCAACATCGACGTTCCCGACACGGTCGTGCTGGCGGCGACACCCGCCGCCGCCGAGGCGCAGGCGCACGCGGCGGCGAGCGGCATGTTCGACGTCCAGCTGACCCGCACGGGCGCGATGATGGGCACGCCGGCGTACATGGCGCCCGAGCAGTTCCTGGGCACGGCGACCGACGCGCGCACCGACCAGTTCAGCTTCTGCGTCGCGCTGTACGAGGCGCTGTACGGCGAGCGGCCGTTCGCCGGCAACACGATGTACGCGCTGACCAACAACGTCGTGCAGGGCAAGGTGCGCGACGCGCCCCCGAACGTCAGCGTCCCGCTCTGGATCCGCAAGATCCTGCTGCGCGGGCTGCGGCCCACCGGGGCCGATCGGTTTCGCTCGATGGGCGAGCTGCTGGACGCGCTCGGCAAGAACCCGGCGAGCACCCGGCGCAACGTCATGGCGGCGATGGCGGGGGCTGTGCTGGCCGCGATCGTCGTCGTCAGCTTGAAGCAGAGCGCCGCCGATCACCGCGCCATCTGCGGCAGCGGCCGGTCGCGGCTGGCCGGCGTCTGGGATCTGCCGCGTCCCGGCGAGCCCGAGCCGGTGCGGCGGGCCCGCATCAAGAACGCGTTCCTTCGCACGGGCAAGAGCTACGCGAGCGACGCGCACGCGACCGTCGACCGCGTCTTGACCGGGTACGCGCAGGCCTGGGCGAACATGTACGAGGAGACGTGCGCGGCGACGCGCATCCACGGCGAGCAGTCCGAGGAGGTGCTGGACCTGCGGATGTCGTGCCTGGGCGAGCGGCTGTCTGGGTTGCGCGCGCTGACGGACGTCTTCAGCGACGCCAGCGGCGACGTCGTCGAGCACTCGGTCAGCGCCGCCAACGCGCTGGTTCCGCTGGATCGCTGCGCGGACGTCGCGCTGCTGCGGTCGCTCGTCCGCCCGCCCGAGGACGCGATGACGCGCGCCAAGGTGGCCGACCTGCGCCACCGGCTGGCGGAGCTGAAGGCGCGTTCGGACGCGGGCCGCTGGAAAGAGGTGATCAAGCAGCTGCAGGTCGTCGACGCCGAGGCGCGCGCGACCGGTTACCAGCCGCTGCTGGCCGAGACGCTGCAGCTGGAAGGCGCGGTGTACGGGCGGTCCAACGATTACAAGGCGGCCGAGAAGATGCTGGTCGAAGCGTTCTGGGCGGCGGACGCGTCCCGCCACGACGAGGTTCGGGCCGCAGCGGCCACCGAGCTGATCTACGTCTTCGGCTTCCAGGACCTTCAGTTCGACGAGGCCGAGCGCTGGTCGGGAACGGCCGAGGCGGTGCTGCAGCGACTGGGGGGCCACGAGCTGCTGCACGCCTGGCAGCTCAACAACATCGCGGCCGTTCGCGGGCAGCGCGGCGATCACCGCGCGGCCCTGGTCGCGCAGGAGCAGGCCCTCGCTCTGAAGGAGAAGACGCTGGGACGCGACCATCCGGACGTCGGCATCTCCGAGGGCAACCTCGCCGATGAGCTGTCGGGATTGTCCCGCAACCAGGAGGCGCTGGCGCACGTCGATCGCTCGATCGCGCTGCTCGAGAACGGTTTCGGATCGAGCCATCCGATGCTGGCGAACCAGCTCAACAACCGGGGCGAGATCCTGATGGTGCTCGGCCGCCAGCACGAGGCGCGGCAGTCGTTCGAGCGCGCGCAGATCATCTGGGAACGCGAGCTCGGTCTCGACGACCGCAACCTGGCCTACGCGCTGACCGGCATCGGACGCACCTACCTGGCCGACGAAGATGCAGCCAGCGCGGTGGCGCCGCTGGAGCGGGCGTTCAAGATCCGCGAGGCGCACGAGGTGAACCCGGAGCTGCGCGCAGAGACCAGCTTCGCGCTGGCCCGCTCGCTGTGGGAGACGAACCGCGACCGGGCGCGCGCACGCCTGCTCGCGGAGCAGGCACGGCAGGGTTACGCGAAGGGCGGCGACCAGGCGAAGGCGGCTGAGGTCGACGACTGGATGCACGCGCGCGGTTCGTCGTGATTTGATCCGTCTTGGCGGCGCGCCTGGCCCGACCCAGATTGTCGGGTTGGGGGCGAACGATGCTCGATCGGGGCGGACTGGTCGTTCAGATGGCGAAGGTGATCGCCGGCGAGCGCGTGCTCGATCCGACTGAGCCGGACAACGAGGCCCGCCGCCGCGCCGACGAGGCACTGGCGCGCGTCGAGATCTTCCTGGGCGTCGACGTCGACCAGGCTCGCGAAATCGTGACGCGCGTGCTCGGCGACGTCAGCTGACAGACGTCGGCTGAAAAAATGACCGCGCCGGGCGCTGGCTCTAAGCTCGCCGCATGCACCGGCGCACGCGCCTGGCCGCCTGGGTGATCCTGGCGGCGGCGCTCGCCTGGTGGCCGGCGGGGGCGCGCGCGGCGCCACGTCCGCGCTTCGAGCCGACGGACCTGGAGTGGGAGGACACGGGCGTGGCCGAGTTCGACCTGCAGGTCGGGCCCGTGCGCAGCAGCGACGGCCCGCTGCGCATCGTCGTTCCGGACTTCGAGCTGGACCTCGGCCTCCTGCCCTGGCTGGAGCTCGACCTCGACGGCGCCTACGCGGTGTCGGGCCCGGACACGGGGCCGTTCTCGCTGGATCACTCCGCGCCGGACGCGCTCTGGCCGTCGATCAAGTTCGGGCTCGCCGGCATCCACGACGACGGGGCGAGCTGGGGCGCCGCGTTCGGCTTGCAGATTGGACCCAAGCTGCCCGTCGCGCCCGGCGCGCACGGCGTCGGGGTCGAGGCGCTCGCGGTCATGGGCGGCGCCATCCGCCGGCTGACCTGCGTCCTGAACATGGGCGGCTTCTACGATCCCGCGCCCGACGCGGTGTCGCACCGCCCGGGTGGACTCGAGCTCGGCCTCGACCTGCAGTTCAAGCTGGATGACATCGATCGCTTCTCGCTGAAGGGGGAGATCAGCGGCACGACGTTCGTGACGTCGGATCCGAACCAGGCGCAGGTGACGCTCGGCTTCGCCTGGAACGTCCTGCCGATGCTGGAGCTGTCGCTGACGGGCCTGCTCGGCACGCCGTCGGGCGGCGACAAATACGGCCTCCTCTTCGGCATCTCGCCGAAGTTCCGCTTCTTCAAGTAGCGCCCGGGCACGCACCCGTTTACGTCGGGCGTGTACGAGTTGGTCTGGGACGAGGCGGCGAAAGCCGAGCTTGCCGGCGTGAGTGCTTTCCTTCGCAGAATCATCGTCGACGCTGTGGGCAGGCAGCTCCGGCACGAGGCAGAAATTGAGACGCGCAATCGCAAGCCTTTACGCGAGCCGTTGCAAGAGTTACCGCAGGCGTCGTGGGAATTGCGCGTTCGTGACCATCGTGTCCTGTACTGGATCCCGGCCGTGCGGACGGTGGCTGTTCTTCGGGTTATCCTGACCGACACGGGTGGCTAAACATATCAATAGTGATATGTTTAGTGGGTGATGCGTGATCGTGCGGGAGTATCTGACCCGCGACGGCGTGAGTCTTTACCGTCGCTGGCTGGATACGCTCGACCTGTCCGTACGGGCCCGGGTTCAAGCCCGGGTACTCCGGTTCGAGATCGGCAATCTGGGCGACCACAAGCACGTCGGCGGCGGCGTCTGGGAAGCGCGTTTGGATTTCGGTCCGGGGTATCGGTTGTATTTCTGCAAGCTCCGACCGGGTGTGACGGTACTGATTGTCGGCGGCGACAAGAGCTCGCAGAAGCGAGACATCGAAGTGGCGAAACGGGCTTGGGCTGATCTCCTGAGGGCACACAAACATGGCAAGACGAACTAAGGATTGGAACGCGGGTCTCGCGCGCGACCTGCGGGATCCGTCTTTTGCACGCGCGTTCCTGCTTGCGGCGCTGGATGAGGGGGTCCCGCTGCAGGCGGCGCTGGCCAAGGTGATTCGAGCCGCCGGGGTCAAGGAATTCGCCGCGAAGGTCGGCATCGCGAGCCCAAACGTGCAGCGGGCGATCAACCCCCGCCATACCCCGTCGCATGCGACAATCAATCGTTTGCTGCGGCCTTTCGGTCTGCGGCTCGGCCTTGCGCTTCTCGACGACGGGCGGGGCAAGCGCGCGGCCTGAAGGCGCCGGCCGCAGGCTCGCGATTCCGCTGGGGAATCTTCGGGCGGAAACGACGTTAACGGGGGGCAGGTCGCCGGCGTAAAATGCGGCGGGTTTCGTCCTCAACGCGGGGGCGGAAGCGGTCGATGTAGGAGGTCCCCCCAACTTAACGATGTCGGAGGCTTCAGCGAACCCGGAGCACGGGACAGCTACGCTCGCGCGCGGCGCGAGCATCGGCCGCTACGTCGTCCTCGGGCTGGTGGGGCGGGGCGGGATGGGCGAGGTCTATGCGGCGTACGATCCGGAGCTGGATCGCAAGGTCGCGGTCAAGCTCCTGCGCGTCAAGCCGGGCGCGGGCGTTTCGCTGACCGAGGGCCGACAGCGGACGCTGCGCGAGGCGCAGGCGATCGCGCGCCTTTCGCACCCCAACGTCGTCGTCGTGTTCGACGTCGGCACCTTCGAAGAGAAGGTGTTCATCGCGATGGAGTTCGTCGAAGGACACACCGCGGGGTTCTGGACGCAGCAGCAGGCGCGCACCTGGCAGGAGACGTTGAAGGTCTACATGGCGGCGGGCCGCGGGCTGGCGGCCGCGCACGACAAGGGGCTGGTCCACCGCGACTTCAAGCCCGACAACGTGATGGTCAGCCGCGACGGCCAGGTGCGCGTCATGGACTTCGGGCTGGCGCGCCAGGCCGACCGGCCCGTCGCCGCGAACGGCGGCGGCGGCGAGAAGGCGGTGGCGGTCGGGGACGGCGTCACCACGACCCAGCGCCTGCCCGCGCCGCTGGCCGAGCCGGCCAAGGGGGGGACCGTCGTCCCGCTCGACAGCCGGACGCTGGTGCTGACCCCGGTGGCGAACGACGCCGGCGTCACGAACGATCAGGAGCCGTCGTACTCGCAGATCTTCGACGCGCGCCTGACCCGCACCGGGGCGATGATGGGGACGCCCGCGTACATGGCGCCCGAGCAGTTCCGCGGCAACCCGACCGACGCGCGCACCGATCAGTTCGCGTTCTGCATCGCGCTTTATGAATCGCTCTACGGCGAGCGCCCCTTCGCCGGCAACACGCTGATGGCGCTGACGACGAACGTCGTCAACGGCCGCATCCGCGAGCCGCCGGCGAACACGAAGGTGCCGCTCTGGATCCGGAAGATCCTGCTGCGCGGCCTGCGCACGAAGGCCGACGAGCGCTACCCATCGATGGCCGAGCTGCTCGAGGCGCTCGGCAAGAACCCGGCGGTCGCGCGCAAGCAAGCGGCGATCGGCATCACCGCCGGCCTGGTCGCCGTCGGTCTGCTGATGTTCGGCCTGCGCCCGGGCCTCGCCGATCCGAAGCAGGTCTGCGCCGGCGGCCCCGAGAAGCTGGCCGGCATCTGGGAGCTGACCCCGCCCGGCGCCCCCGAATCGCCCCGCCAGGCGCGCCTGCACCAGGCCTTCCTCGCCAGCGGCAAGAGCTACGCGAAAGACGTGTGGGCCACGACCAGCCGCTCCCTCACCACCTACGCCCGCGCGTGGACCGACATGTACCGGGAGAACTGCGAGGCGACGTCGGTGCGTAAGGAGCAGGGCGAAGACGTGCGCGAACTGCGCGCGGAATGCTTGACGGAGCGCCTCGGCGGGTTGCACGCGTTGACCGACGTCTTCAGTGAGGCTGACGGCGAGGTCGTAGAGAACGCCGTCAGCGCGTCGAACTCGCTCGCTTCACTGGACCGGTGTGCAAACGTGCCCCTGCTCCGCGCGGTCGTACGCCCGCCTGAAGACGCGACGACGAAGCAAAAGGTTGACGACCTCCGAAAGCGAGTTGCCAATCTGAAAGCTCGTTACGATGCCGGGCAGTGGAAGGAGACGCGTCAGAAGGCACCAAGCCTGGTGGCGGAAGCTCGTAAGATTGGCTATCAACCACTGCTCGCAGAAGCCCTCTTACTGAGCGGGCACGTAATGATCGCAGCGGGCGACTCGGGTCTTGCGGCGCAAACGTTCGACGATGCTTTCTTGACCGCCGAGGCTTCGAGGCACGACGAGGTTCGCGCAGAGGCGGCCGTCCTCCTGGTCTTCGTCGTCGGCTATCAGCAGAGCCGATTCCAGGAGGGCCGGCGCTGGGCCAAGGTGGCCGATGCCATCTTGCAGCGTCTGGGCGGCCACGAACTCCTTCAAGCGTGGTTGCTGAATGATCTGGGCGTTGTGCTCGTACAGGAGGGTTCCGCAGAGGCCGCCATGCCGTTGTTCGAGCGGTCGCTGGCACTAAAAGAGAGAGCTCTCGGGCCCCGCCATCCAGATGTCGGCGTCGCCGAAGTGGGTCTTGCCTTCGCTCTGAACAATCTCGGCCGCAACGAGGAGGCCCTTTCTCACAGTAAACGAGCAGCCGCAATCTTAGAGGAAGGACTTGGAGCGGCACATCCGGACCTGGCGCTTTGCCTCAGCAACAGCGGAGAGATGTTGAACGCTCTCGGCCGCTACGACGAGGCTCGGAAGTCGTTCGCCAGGGCCTACGGAATTTGGGAAGGCGAACTGGGTTCCGACAATGTCAACCTGGGATTCGCACTCACAGGCATCGGGGTTGGCTACATCGCGGAAGGCAAATCCAGCGAAGCGGTCGCACCGCTCGAGCGCGCTTATCGTCTGCGCGAGCAACACGAACCGGAGAGCTCACGATTCGCCGAAACTAGCTTTGCTCTGGCGCGCGCGCTGTGGGAATCCACGCATGACCGAGCGCGGGCGCGTGGCTTGGCAGAGCGCGCCCGCGATGGATACGCGAAATTATCGGAAAAGAAGAGGCTCGCCGAGGTCAACGATTGGCTACGCGACCACGGCGCCGGATGATGACCTAACGCGCGGCCAGCAAGCGCGCGTTGTGGTTCAACATTGGGGAGACCTCGCCGGCCTTGATGGCGGTCTTCACCCTGAGACCGTTCCGGTTGTGATTCCAAGGTCCACCGCCGCCGGCCCTGATGGCTGTTTTCACCTTGAGGCCGTTGCGGTTGTGATTCCAAGGTCCACCGCCGCCGGCCTTGATGCTCGTCTTGACCTTCAGGCCCGCGTTCTTCTCGTTGGTCTTCATGTTTCGTCGTTCCTTTTTTTGTTGCCCCCTGGGGCAAACCCTGAAATTGCAGCCGGGGTGCCAAGGGCGAAGGACGACGAAGGGGCGGAATTCCGGGGATCCGCTTCGCGCGCGATGTGACTACAGTGGCTTCCAGGAAATGACCAAGCCGCTAATCACATCGCTAGTCATATGATTTCAAAGACGAATTCTTACATTAGAAAAGGTATTTTATCGTACGGTAGTCAGCGGTCCCGATGGCCATCGAGCCAGGCATTGACCGCTCGTTCTGCCTCGGACCTGTGCGCCTCTCGATACACCTTCTGCGCTTTGACGGCGAGCGACCGCGCACGCTGCCGGTCCCCTCCGCCTTCCCACAAAGCTCGGGCCAGGCCGAATTCGGAATCGGCGGCGAGTACGGGATCTCCGGCAGGTTGTTCGCGAGCTTCGAGCGCGGTGGAAAGGAGCGGGGCTGCGATCCTGGGCAGACCTTGGGCGAGTTTGACCATGCCCAAGCCATGCAGGGCGTAAGCGAGCTCGGGGTGCTTCGAGCCGACCTCCTTATCGAAGAGGCGAATGGATTGGTTGTAGGCCGTCTCGGCTTCGGAATATTTTCCGAGCGCGTTCAGCGCATCAGCCAGATTGCACGTCGCAATCGCCAGGCCAAATCCGTCAGTATCTCCGTTAGCGCGCAGCGTTTCGATTGCACGGCGCGCGGTGGCGAGGCCCTCCGCAGGGCGCCCATCCGCGGTCAAGGTGTATGAAAGGTCACCCAGAAGGACGCCGAAGCCTGGTTGGTTATCGCCAAGTGACTTTTCCATTATCGTTAGCGACCGCTTCTGCAACTGTAGCGCGCCGTCGAAATCCCCCACTCGGATTCGTGCCGCTGCCTGGCTGGAAAGCAGCCACGACCGAATCTCCTCTTGACCTGTTCCAATGCGATCAAGAATCGCATTACTGAGCTCGGCCCAAGCTTCGGCTTCGTTGGGCCTGCCCAAACGAAAGGCGACGAGATACACAAGGATCGTCATTGCTTTGGCCGCTGTGGTGTCATCTCGGGTAGAGATGGCGATAACGACCGCTTTGCGCAACGTCATCTCCGCCCGGGTCGGGTTTTCATCATTAGACGTTTCGGCGGCGCCGACCTGATACAAGAGCTCGCCGAGGACCGGCGGATACTTGACCGCCTCCGCCTCAAAGCGAAGCGCAAGCGCTCGCGACAGCGCTTGCGAACTTCGTCCGACTTGGCGGAGCGCTTCGATCTCTGTCAGCAACTGCCGCAGCCGCCGGACCTCCCGCAATGTCTTCTCATCTTTGGGTAGGGCCACGGCGGACTTCAGCAGCGTGACGTCGGTGCAGCGCGACACCGGCGTGATTCTCATCGCGGCTGCCACCGCGTGCGAGACGACGCCGCCGTCCGCCGTCACGAAAGCGTCGGTCAGCGCGCGGACCTGATCGAGGTTGTCGTTGAGGCAGGACATGCGGAGGTCGAGGACCTCGGCGGACTGTTCGCCGCGGACGTGGGTCGCCTCGCAGGTCTGCAAGTACATGGCCTTCCAGGCGGTCATGTAGTCGTCGAGTACCTTCGATACGCGTTGCCAGCTCGTCTCGGCGGTGGCGCGGCCGCTGGCGGCGAATGCGCGGTGGATGGATTGCCGCCGTGGATCGGCGGCGTCGCCCGGCGCCCAGGCGACGGCGAGGCGATCCTGCGGGACGGCGCAGACGAAGCGATTGGCGTGGGCGAGCCGCCAGGCGCCCGCGGCAACGAGCGCAGCCATCACTCCCACGGCCACTACCGAGACACGGCGACGAAAGCGCGTGCGGCCGCGTTCCAGCGCCGAGATCAACTGCTCCATTGATCCAAACCGCTTCTCGCGATCGACGGAGGCGCCGCGCATGACGATCGCGCGCAGCCAGCCAGGCACGCTCGAACGAGACGATTCCCGCGAGCCCGATTTCGTCGGGCTGCCGGGCTCGGCGCTCGCGGTCGACGGACGCATGCCGAATAGGGCCTCGTGCAGCGCGACGCAGAAGCTGAACTGGTCCGAGCGCGCGTCCGTCGCCTCGCGCCGGAACTGCTCAGGGGACATGTACGCGGGCGTGCCGATGAAGGCTCCGGTCTTTGTGACCGTGCCCATCTCCACGATTGGCTCGTCGTCATCGACGGCGCGCGTCTCGCCGCCGTCGTCCTGCGCCAGCCGCGCGAGGCCGAAGTCCATCACGCGCACGACGCCGTTCTTGCCGATCATCATGTTGTGCGGCTTGAAGTCGCGGTGGATGACGCCCGCCGCGTGAGCCGCGGCCAGGCCGCGACCGGCTGCGATGAAGACGTCCAGCACCTGCTGCCACGTCCGCGGCTCGCTGCGCAGCCACTGATCGACCGTCTGGCCGTCGATCAGCTCCATGACGATGAAGACGCGGTCGCCGAACGTGCCGGCGTCGTGGACGGCGACGACGTTCGGGTGCGACAGGCGGGCGATGGCGCGCGCCTCGCGCAGCAGGCGGACACGGCGCTCGCGCGAGCCGCTCCCGGATCCGTGCACGACCTTCAAGGCGATGCGGCGGTCCAAATCGGGGTGGTACGCGGCGTAGACCTCGCCCATTCCCCCGCGCCCGAGCGCCCCGAGGATCTGATAACGCGCGACGCGCGAGCCCGGATGCAATTCGCCGACGAACGGCCGTCCCTCGAAACCGGGCTTGCGTACCGAGCGAGCGGCCTGGTCGGCCGCTGCCCACGTGACCAGTTCCGCGCACGCGCTGCACGCGGCCACGTGCTGCTCGACGCTCGACCGGGCGTCCGGCGCAAGCGACCCCTCGAGGAACGCGACCACCGCGGTCTCCTCCAGGCAATCAGCCGTCGCCGTCACGACCCGCCAACGCTACGCCCGATTTCAGCGGGCAGACAAGCGGGCTTCTTCTCGACGGATCTCGATGGCCAACGGCCGGTTCATGGCCAGCGCGTCGGCTGTTGCCCGTCCGATTGGGGTCATTCCTACGATCGTGAAGTCAGCCGCGAGGCGAAAGTGCTGGCTCCATTCATTCATCCGTGGGTGGAAGAGCTCCTCGGTCCGACCTGTGTCCGGATCGGTCGCGTGCCTGCGCGCGCCTTTGCGGAGCGAGCATGACACGCACGCCAGCGCGAGATTCGCGAAGCTGGTGGCGCCACCTTCCCGTCGGGGCAGGATGTGATCGATGTGGAAGGTGGCTTCCTGTCCGGCTTGGGACATGCCGCAGTACTCGCAACGATTCCGGGCGCGTTCGCGGACCCGACGCTGCAGCGAGAGCGGAACTTTGTCGGGCGGCATCACCCCACGTCGGGGTCACCCTGATCTCTCAGGCGGAGGCGAAGTAGCGAAAGGAGATCGGCTAGGTCAGCAAGTCCTTCGGCTTCAAGCCGCTCATCTTCCGTCAGGGCCTGTCCAGCGTCCTGCTTGTCGAGCAGCGCGTGCAGGCGTCGGTCGACCCCCTCTGGTAGAGAAAGACGGGCGAGGTCGTCCGGAACCTGGACGTCGAGATGAACCGTTCCGACGCGTGCCATACGCCAGTTAGCCTACCACGGTATCCGCATCGATCAGCCGCCCTGCACGAGCGTCAGCCACCGAGGCTTCGAGCTCCTCGTGCAGCGCCGCGCGCTCCTGCTCGTCGAGGTAGTCGCCGCCCGCGCTCAGGACCTCGTCGAGAGGCACGAGTTCGACCACGTCGCCTTCCGATCGCGTCGTCGGTTCGTCGAGCAAGAGCCGGCCGTTGTGGACGGGAGCTTTGAGCGGCTTCATGACATTTAGGTTACTCCATTTCGAAGGCCCGTTAGGGCGTGGCAAGATAGCCGGCGATGAGCGCGCTTCTGCGGGCGTTCCACCGGGCGGCGATGTCGGGAGAGGCGTCGCGCACGACCTACGACACGGCGGACCTCGCCGGTTTCCTGGGCGCGCTCTACGCGCGCGGGCGCGACGCCCATCCGAAGCTGCGCGTCACCGAGGACGCGTTCGGGCGGTGCCTGGCCCGCTGCTGCGG
>Ga0066903_100000178_pt1 | contig 34004 bp, 26 predicted proteins | sample PanSoiMetaGPlot1_FD_67491 | JGI IMG/M metagenome (GOLD analysis project Ga0066903, IMG submission 67491) | Tropical forest soil microbial communities from Panama analyzed to predict greenhouse gas emissions - Panama Soil - Plot 1 (version 2) | ecosystem: Environmental > Terrestrial > Soil >... | reverse complement strand
CTATCGTCAAGCTTCGTGAAGCTGATCACTGTTCCATCCGGCACGGCGTTGCCGCTGCAGTCGCGGATAGGATCGGTCTCCACCCAAAGTTGCCGTGAAATCCAATTCGCTTTGATGCGAAGATTGCAGGCTTCTGAAGCTACCTGTTGAACTATGCGAACCTCAGTAGCCTTGGCGATCGTCGCACCGATCTTTGCGGGCCCTTCCTTGCTGGCGGACGTCAGGCGAATCCAGGCGACACCGTTTTCTGCCGACCGCGTTGTTGTCGTTGGATTACCCTCGCGCGACGTAGCGCTGAACTGCACGTTTTGCGGCGTGAGAATCATGTTGCGGTACTTGTCGAAGACGAACGCCGCTGCACTGATGGCATTGGGTGCGTTCACACGAACGCGGGACGGATGAACCAGCAGGCTCACCCGAGAGGGAGCATCTGGCTGAACGAAGAAGCTTGCGCTATTGCAGTTCCCAGAAACGCATAGGATCGCGGTGTACCGGCCGGCGCCTTCAATTTCATCGCCGTCCACCGGAATGCTCCCATTTAACGTCACTTTCCTCTTGCTGACGTTCGTCGGACCAACGAGGTAGAAGGTTGCCTCACCATTCGCGTCGCTCGCAATCGAAAAGTCGGTACCGGCGGTTACTTGCGCCGGAGGTCGCAGGTCCGCAGCTGCCGAGACTCCAGGCAATAGGCAGGCGGCGAAGCAAAGCAGAACTGGAAAGTAGTGGCGCATGTTTATGAGTTGTTGTTGTAGTAGTTCACGACCACGTGATAGCTGTGAATGTTTGCAGCGACGTCATTCGGAACATCGACGGCAAACGAGACAGGAATTTGGGGTAGTAGCTCCTGGTCGACGTAGCCATCTGACACCCAGATAACCTTTCCATTTGAGTCATAGTACGAAGCCAGAACATGCGGGATATTCACGATCTGGCCGCTCTGGTTGATTAAGCGTCCGCGCAGAACCTTCTTGCCCAGAGCATCAGTCTCGATCTGTTGACTATCCACGGCAATCACAGGATCGGCGCTGGCCGGCACCAGCATGGCCTTCGGTTCCATCCGTACGCTCTTCAATTGTTCAAGCTTGATGTTCGGAAAATCGATGCGATACGGCGAAACCTGTTTTGGCAACAACGTATGCGAGATCTTATCGAAGCTTATCTCTTGTGCGATCTCCCTATCGTTCTTGTCGATGAGAACTGCACCTACGTTTACATACGCCGGAACGGTATCCTCGTTCACAACCTCACCCAGAACGACCACTCGATCGGGACGCTGAATCGCATTCATCGAGATGATTCGGACTTGAGGGGCGTCAACGTTTTGCACGCCCCAGTCGTCGGATGAGCCGCGGTTGATAATGTCCCAGCGCAGGTAGTTCACTGGAATCACCTGCGGGGCGAGCTTCGGAGCGGAATTGGTGGGCCACACTACCTTCCACGCCTTCGATGTGCGCTGTACCTTGATGTCGCGGACGTCATCGAGCGGTCCGACGGCTGTTGAAAAATGCAGCTTTGCCCGCAGCGTCGCTTCATCACCAGAGGTGTGGAGACCCCAGACTTCGAATCCTTCCAGAGTCGCATAGGTGCGAAGACTGCCGTTGGTTCCCCCGAGATCGTGAATGTAAGCGTTCAGATCGATGTCGGCCGAATTCGCTAGCCGATCATGGGCTGCGGCCCACCGATGTGCTTGCACGTCGGTCAACATCAGTTTCACGGCCTGATCTGGCGTCTCCGCTGCTTCCATACGGCGTCGTTCAACTCCGCCCGACTGCAGCCATGCGAGTCCGATCAGCAACAGGGTGGCGATCAGAATTCCACCGGCGAGGATACGACTCATGAGTGCACCCCCTGCGCATAGACTCCCTCGGCCGGTCTTGGGAACGCCAACACTGGTTCTCGAGCGCGCAAGCTGTCAGGCAACAGCAATGCCAGCAGTATCGAGATAATGCTGCACGCCATCGGCAACGTTCCCCACAGCAGTCCTTCCCATGGTGCCGGGATTGCGTCGGATTCGACCGGACGCGCCGGCGGCGCGTCATCCTTCACCCAGACTTCGATCGATCCAGAGTCGTAGCTCTCAATCTGTCGCCAGCCAGCAAAGGCTAGTAGCGGTCGGTAGTACGGATCGTGGAGAAAAATGTACTTCAAACCGTAATGGTCGGCATGCTGTAGCATCGCGCGCAACGACGCCATACCGGCGCTTCCGAAATACTTGGCGCTCGTGAGTTGGGCGGACCCATACTGCGTCATTTCCGGCAGCAGCCGAGCCGAGTTGTATTCACCGTCAACGCTCGGGGCTTCCGTGTAGGTCGAAATTTTCGGCAACGCGTTTCCTATGCCCAGAGTCATGTAGCGGTAGCGATCATGATTGTCGCGGTTCAAGAAAGAAATAATTGAATCGACATTCATTCCGCTTGTTGGGTGGAAGGGGCTGAGATTCAGCCACGCCATCGGGATAGCCAATGTAACGATGGCTGCAAGCCCAAATCCCAAGGCCGCCTTGCTGCCCGCACGATCGATTGCCCGTTCCGCCATTAATCCCACGAATGGCATTGCGAGAACTGCGGCTAGCAGTGTGAATCGCTCGAATGTGAGGACCTCGAATGCGCGTCCCAGCAACCACTTTGGCAACGGTGTAGTGCCGCCAAGTCCAAAAATGAAGGCCACCCAGAATCCCAGCAGCAGTGGTCGCAAGCGTCGCTGCGACGCGCCGAGCCAAACGATAAAGGGCAGGGCGAGGACTAGGGGCCCATACGGTACGAAGAAATAGTTGATGGCATAGTTCAGACTGAGCAGCAGGTTTGACCGGCTGGCATGCGGGATCGGCATCTGTTCGATCGGGTGTTTGATGATCGCGATCCAGTAGGGCAGTAGAACAATCGCTACGCCCACTCCCGCCAACACTGCGAAGACAACCGCGCGCGAAAGCAAAGCAGCCCTCGCGCTGTCTTCCTTTCGATCAATAAAAGCAAGCCACAGAACTGGCAGCACCACCATAGCGGAGCCGAAGATCAACGTGACGTGGTGCACTGATGCTGCTGTCAAAGTGAAGAAAAGGCCTTTAAGTAGCGAGCGCCAGTCAGCCTGTCGTACCCAGTGATAAAAGTACGGCACAGCGAGCAGATAGAGGGGTAACGAAAGCGTCGTAGAGAGCTGTCCTGCGGAGAACACCAGGAATTCCAGAATGCCCAGAAATGCGCTGAATAGAGCAGCGTAGCTGCTGGCCCGCTCACTGACCCACAACCGGGCGAACCGGTAAACCCCTATCGGGGTCAGGACGACGGCTAGCAACTGTACAAGCATAAACGCCATGCGCAGTCCGACGACGTATGACAGTAATGCCACCCATTGATGCCCGAGCGGAGGGTAGGTCGTTTGGGAAAATCCTGCAAACCATTTCTCATTCCACGGATTGAACCAGTGCTGCGCGTAATGCGAGGCAAAGAAGATGTGGAAATTGGCGTCATAAGACGTGGTCAGCGGCAGCTGCATCATCAGCGGCGGAGCGTAAATCACCAGTGTTAATAGGACGATCGCACTCAGAGGAATAGGACGGCGGAGATAGCTTGTTTCCACGAAGGTGAATCCTCTCCCACAGTTGTGAGCAGCACGTTTGATTCAATTTTGAGCGGAGAGGTTTACTGAGATCGCACTCTGACCGCTAGGCACGCCAGTTGCCAATTGAGAGCAGCGGCTCCCGAGCTCCTCATAATCCTGTGTTTGTAACCAACCACATCAGCAGCTCTGCCATCCAAATGCCCGCTAGCGCGTGGTTCTGAAAGCACAGTTTTCCGAACCGGGCGCTGCCACCACCGCCCATGTTTTGGAAAGTTCCTAATGTCGCGATCGTTTGTCTGCTCTTGATGGCAGGTATGAACCTGCCTGCGCAGACCTTCGAAATCAGTCCGCAGAACCCTCCTCCAAACAAATCGAAAACCAAGACTGCCGAAAAACCGGAGGCTTCTCCCAAGGCTTCTGCCGCCCCGAGTTCCCAAGGTGGTATCGGCTGGGGCTCTGGAATTGAAACAGCGCGTGGAGCGCGCGCGGCTCAAGAAGCGATCAAACGCGGCGACTATAACGCGGCAGTGGAATACGCCACTCGCGCGGCCAATTCCGCACCTCACGATGCCAACCTGTGGTTTGGATTAGGCTACGCCGCCCGTTTGGCAGGCCGGTACCAGGTTTCCGTTGATGCATATCAGCGCGGATTACAAAACGCGCCTTCGTCTATCAAGGGAATGTCGGGACTAGCCCAGACGTACGCGCGCATGGGCCATGCCGCTGAGGCCCAGGATCTTCTCAAGAAGGTGATCGCGTCGAATCCGAAAAGCGTGCTGGACCTTCAGCTTGCCGGCGAGCTCGCATTGAGCTCCGATCCAAATGCTGCTCTGGACTTGCTCAAGCGAGCTGAAAATCTGCAGGCATCAGCTCGTGGTGAACTCCTGATCGCCCGCGCTTATCAGCGTCTCAACAAACCGGCCGAAGCCAAGCAGTACCTCGACCGTGCTCAGAGCCGTGCGCCAAATGATCCCAATGTTTTGAGAGCGGTTGCGGCATCATTCCGAGAGGCTCATGACTACGATCAAGCCATCGCCACTCTGCAGAAAGCCGTAGCGAATACCAAGGTGCCGGGAGCTATTGCCGACCTGGCGTACACGTACCAGTTGGCAGGGAAAAAGAAGCTGGCAGCGGACACCTATGCACGTGCTGCCTCAAAGGCCCCGGGGGATAACAACATTCAACTGAGTGCAGCGCAAGCCATGGTCAATGTCAACGACTTTGATAAGGCTGATGGGTTCCTGAAGCGCGCTGAAGGCCTGAATCCCAATCACTACCGCCTCCATGCTATCCGGGGGCAGATTGCCGGCCTGCTCAACAAGAACGAAGACGCTATCCGGGAATACAAGTTGGCGTTCGATCACCTTCCGCCCGAAGGCGTTCCTGAAGGTCCACTATATTCCATACAGCTTCGCTTGAGCTTATTCGAGCTGTACAGAGCTACGCAGCAACAAGCGTTGGCAACAGAGCAGCTTGATGCGGCGCGCACCCAAATCGGCCAGATCAGTGGAGTGGATGACGCGAGCCGTCCTGAATTCTTCCGGCTGCGGTCGGTTATCGAAGCCAATTCAAATGACTACGCTGCTGCCGAGAAGGACATACAGCAGGCACAGGCTCTCGATCCAAACAGCGTCAACATCATACTGAATTACGCCAATCTCCTGTGGAAGATGGAGCGGAAGCAGGAAGCAGCGCAGATGTACACCAAGGCGCTCGGCGTGGATCCGAACAACCACGCGGGTCTGACGGCGATGGGCTATCTCAGCCGGGAGATCGCTGACGCTAAGACAGCGGAGAAATACTTTATCAGGCTGGTAAAGCTTTACCCGAACGACTATGTGCCCTATCTAGCACTGGGCGACTTGTACACGTCCGACAAGCAATACGCGGATGCGCAAAAGAACTACGAGAAAGCGCACGAGCTTGCCCCGAACAATCCAGCAGCGGTTTCTGGAGGCATTAACGCAGCTCTGCAGGCGAAGGCCCTTCCGGTTGCAAAAAACTGGATCGATCGCGCTTCAACCAATGCGGCGCTAATTGAGAATCCGCAAGTCATGCGCGAACATGAACGCTACCTGACGTTGACAGGGAAGTACGAGGAATCTGCTGCCTTGGGTTACAAGGTTCTGGAGAAACTTCCGAACGACCCCGAGGCGCCGGTTTATCTGGCATACGATCTGCTCTTCTTGGGTCGTCACGAGGAGGCATTCGCCGTCGTCCAGAAGTATGAGCCGATTCTTCCGAAAGACAAGGATTTGCGTCTGGTCGCTGGCTATGTGCACGCTCACTTCAATCAGCTGCCGGAAGCGGTCGACGACTTTACGCATGCGATCGAGCTTGCCCCTGGTGTCCCCACGTCGTACATGAACCGGGGATTTGTTCTGAACGATATGAAGCAAGCGAGTCGGGCCACGAAAGACTTCGAGACCGCAATTAAGCTTCGCCCTCAATATGGCGAGGCGCATCTTGGCCTGGCATATGCACACCTGCAACTGCACCGTTCCAAGCCGGCCCTGAACGAGATCGAGACTGCGGCTCAGATCATGGGTGAATCGAACGGTACCCACTTGGCACGCGCGGAAGCTTATCGTCAGCAGTTGCGTTTCCGCCAAGCCGAGACGGAGTACCGGGCCGCTCTCAAGTTCTCTCCGAACAACCCAAAGACGCACATCGCGCTGGCGACAACTTTGTATCGGTTGCATCGTTACGACGAATCGATCAAAGAGCTACAGGCGACACTTGCCTTGTCGCCTGACGATCCGATGATCTACGCGCAGATGGCCCGCGCTTACGCAGAGATGGGCCAGAGGGAAGACACTTACAGAGTCATCGCCTTGGCGGAAAAGAGCGGCGAAAACAGCCAGGTTCTACTCCTTACCGGTTCTGCACTTCTGACACTGGGGGACGAGCAAGCCGCCATGACCCGCTACAGCCGGGCTTTGGAGGCTCCGGATTCTGACCGCGTTGAGACAAGGTTAGCCATCGCGAGGCTCTTCGCGCGCCAAGGAAAGCGCAGTGAAGCGCAACAGCAGGTGAGCCTCGCCCTCGCAGAAGCTCGTGTCGGAGATGCCGGTCAATTGACCCCTGAAAATCTGGTCGAAGCCGCGAGCGTCCTGATGTCGATCCAGGAGTTCGACCTGGCGAAGCAGTACTACGCCCGGGCTCAAACAGCAGGGGCCGACGACCAGTTGGTTGCTGTGGGTATGTCGAACGCTTACTTGGCTCTCGGTGAAACGCGTAACGCTGGACAATTGCTCCGCAGCCTAGGCCCCGACAGCGAGGACAACTACGACTACCTCGTGGCCATGTCGAACGTCTATCGCCAGCAGCAAGAAAACACCCAGGCTCTCTCCAGTCTGGCACGTGCAAATCGCCTTGTCGAAGGAAACGATTCTTCCGAGCGAACCGAGCTATTCCTGGCATCCCAGGAGGGCCGCCAGATTAACGAAAAGTTCAGCATCATACCGCAGGCGACTTTCGGCCCGATCTTCGAAGACATCAACATTTACATGCTGGATGCCAAGCTGCGCGGCATCACGGATCCTTCGTTGCTTCCGCCCCCCCGTTCCTCCTATGAGAGTATCGCGGGTGCCCGATACCGGGTTCATCTTTCGGGCTGGCCTGCGATTACTGGATTGGTCGAGGAAAGGAACGCCCGAGGTTCTATCTCCATTCCTAGCGAACTGCTTATTCAGGATAGGAACACTTACGACACCATCTTCAATGGTGGTATCAATCCTGTGCTCCACTTCGGTAACAACAGCATCGTGTTTACGCCGGGTGTTCAGTTCACGATTCGCCGCGATAGCGCCGATCCCCGAGACTTGAACCAGAACCTGTTTCGCCAGTACCTCTATGCGAACAGCAATTCGTTCTTCAACTGGGTAAGCTTCTCCGGGACCTTAATGCGCGAGGCTGGTCCCTTTACTGACAAAGACCTGCATTCACGGGACCTGGCGGCGAAGCTGGAGTTTGTCGTGGGCCGCCCCTGGGGTAAAACTGCCCTGATCACGGGCTACGAAGCGCGCGACGTGTTGTTCAGGCCGCTGATTCGAGAGTATTTCACCACCAGCACCTATGCCGGCATCCAGCGAAAGTTTGGCGACAAAGTGCGCGCCTCCATCATTGGCGAGTATGCGCGCTCGTGGAGGGTCCAGGACAACGAGTTCGCCCTCGCCCAGGCTATTCGTCCCGGGTTCAATTTCGAGTACATGCCTAACATGCATTGGACGGTACAGGCTTCGGGCGCCTGGTCGCAGGGGGAGGGATTCCACGATTACGACAACATACACAACCAGCTTCTCATTTCCTACGTCAGATCAGTGCAACGGCCGCTGAACGACGGTATGGGAGAGGTTCCAGTCTCCTATCCAATGCGATTCTCCTTCGGCGTCGAGCAACAGACGTTCTATAGCTTTGCGGGAGGTAGCAAGACCAAGGTTATGCCGGTGATAAGACTAACGCTGTTCTAGACCATGTTGATGTTTGCGTTGCTTCCCCCATGCCAACGCACTCGTGGATACGCAACACGATTGACGACACAAATGCAGGAGAATGGTGCCGTAACTCGGGTATCAGACGCTGTAAGGGAAAGTGTGCTACGTATCTGCGGCCAGGGAAGTACGGGCGCGCTTCGTGTCCGTGTTCTCAGCGGAAGCATGACCATGTTGCTGAGTTCCGGATTCGTCGGAGCCATCAATCTGGTTTACAACCTCGCCATCGCCCACGGCTTGGGTGCGATTGGCTTCGGGCACGCCAGCGCAATTTACACGGTGCTGATGTTATTGTCCTCCGTTACCCTATCCTTCCAGATACTCTGTTCTAAGTTCGTAGCCAAGAATGAGACGTTGCCGGCGAAGATTGCGATTTACCGTTATCTCCATCGCCGATCGTGGATATTTGCGACAGGAATTACGGCGACTCTGCTAATCAGCAGCCCCCTCATCTCCACGTATTTGAATCTTCCAAGCAGCAACTACATTCTGCTACTTGCCTTAGGAATCCTGTTCTACATTCCTCTTGGCGTTCGACGCGGGTTGATGCAAGGGACGTTTGACTTTCCGCACCTGGCGTTCAACTTCGCGCTGGAGGCGGTTGTTAAGCTTGCGGGAGCACTCCTGCTGATCCAACTGGGATTCTCGGTCGCGGGAGTCATTGCAGCAGTCACGGTTTCGATCATCCTAGCCTATTTCGTGGCCCGACCCGGCCCAGAGCTTGCTACTCCTGAGGAACCGGTCATGACCGGGTCTTTCCTGGAAGGCCTCCAAGCGTCCGTGTTTTTTGTGGGCCAGGTCATCATCAACAACCTGGACATTATTCTTGTAAAGCACTTCTTCGACGCGACGCAAGCCGGTGTTTATGCTGCGGTCGCGCTCGTAGGAAGAATCATTTACATCCTGTCGTGGTCTGTCGTAAACGGGATGTTTCCTTTTTCCGCCGAATCTCGGTCCCAGGAGCATGAAGGCCGTACGGTTCTGACGACCGCTCTCTTGATGGTCGTCCTGATTACAACCTTATTCACTCTAGCTGCCTGGCTTGCTCCGCAATCTTTTTGGCACACAGTCTTAGGAAAAGGATTTCCCCTTAACGACTCGAATCCGTACTCATCCTTGCTGGTACTCTACGCGGCAACCACCGGCATTTATTCCTTGAGTGTCGTCCTGATGAGCTATGAGATCGCGCGCCGAATCGGTCATGTCAGCTGGTTGCAACTGGGCTTCAGTGCCGCAATCGTCGGAGGCATTTATCTAATCCATGGCACGTTGCGCGATGTGATTACAGTGCAACTTGTGTTGATGGTATTGCTGTTAGTAACCGTGTCGATCCCGTTCATCCGCTCCGAACGGATCATTACGCAGCGTGTCGCAACCCGGGTACTGGCCGGAGGCGGCATGCATCGAATTCGCCTAGTGAAGGAAGATGAGGTCATTTCCGAGTTCCTTCGCAGCGAGTTTTACCATCCCGAATTCGATGATTACCGCGAACACTTCCGCGATATGGTCGAACGCCCAGATCTCGACAGCCCACGAGAGAACGAGTTGCGACGTGCTCTTCTGTTTCTACGGCGCGGACGCCTCTGGCGGGAACTGCCTACGGACACAGAATGGTGGCAGGTGGAATTGCAGCCGGCTGATTATCGCCGTCTCAGAGTCTTTCCACGCAATCACTGGCGCAGCTTTGCCAAGGAAACTTTCTATTTAGCCGAAATGATCGAAGGGATTCGTCGTCGTGTCGAAAGCGACCAAACCGATCGTTTCTCGAGAAAATTGAGCTCGCTTCGGGAAGAGTTCGCTCAGGATTCGACGCCCGCGAGCTCTGTCCTGTTGATTGGAATCGACGAGGAAGGACCACTGACCATCATTGAAGGCAATCACCGCATGGCTGCGGCAAGTCTTATCTCCCCGGGCGACGTCTTGGGCAGATTCCAGTTCCTGGTAGGCTTCTCCCCGCGTATGACCGAGTGCTGCTGGTACCAGACTGACTTATCGACACTCTTGCGCTACGCTCGCCACTTCGCCACCTACTTCCTGAACGATCACAAGGATGTGATCGAAAGAGCGGTCAGCGAGGAAAAGATCTCGTCCGACAATTCAGTGGGGGCGGCGTAGTTCTGGCTCTCGTTCCTGTCCTTTCTACTCTTTGTCCGGGTCTGTCTTTGGTGCAGCCGGCTGGACACTGCGCGCAACGTATTGATTGCCGTCGAAAACCGCAGAGATTCCAACTTCACTGCCCTGGCGCAAGCCCCGCAGCGTCCCTTGCGGCAGGCCTTCGAAGTGAATCGTATAGTTCTTTCCGTCGTTGTTGTTATCGATAGCGATGATTCGGGCCGAGAGATCAAGGAACGTGATCTTGCCAAAGAAGGAAAATGCCATCCCGGGGAGCGCAAGAACAGAGATCTCTCGCACCGTTCCATACCGATCCTGTTGCGGTCCGAAAGTGAGGGATACCAGGGTTCCAGGCTTGAGGTCCGTGACTGCTCGCGTCTGGTCGCCGACTTTCACCACGGTTGAGGGTGTTAGCCGAAATCGAAGCGGCTGTTGCGAAAGTTCATCTCGGACAGTCAGCAACTGCGCCTGGCCGTCGTAGTCGACGATCTGTCCAAGTCCTTCGCCACTTGGAGTGGCAGCCTGGATCCAGATGGTCTTTGCAAAGACCTGTGTCCCATTGAGCATGGTGTCTAGGTAGACACGGTCTCCGGCCCGAAGGTCATGCTGCTTGGCGGCGGCTCCGTTGCGCAGAAAGTTTGTTCGCACGTCGAACGCAACGTGCATCTTCTTGCCGCTCCCAAACGGTTGGATGGTCATTTTGTCTTGCACTTGATCAAGCTTGGTGACAGTACCGCCAATCAACGTTACGCGGTCGTGGGGCAACGGCGGAAAATCGAGCAAGGGGTCATACGCTGGCTTCGCAGCCGGCTGCCCGGTCGCCGCGGCCTGCGCGGCGGGTGGGTTCGCCCCTGGTGCGGGGGCAGGTTGTGTTTGCGCGGCCATGTAGCCAGCAAGGACAAGAGGGAGCGCAATTTGCATTAACTGAGAGACACGGTTCATCGCGGCTTTTGGATGCCATTTGAGACGGCAGGGTAGGCCAAAGTTGCTGGAATTTAGTGTCTCACTGAGGCAAACGCGAACAGCTGGATGACATCCAAGCACTGAACTTGGGTTATCTTCGGAGGCGTTCCGCAGAATGAAAAGGGCATGGTTTTCAGTGGTTTTGCTGTTGGCCCTGGCTCCCGTAGGCTGGGCAGGGGACCTTAAGATCACGCTGCCGAAGCGAACCCACGCTACACCGGTCCAAAACCTCAACCGTGAGGGCGTTGAAGCCATCAAGAAGAACCAGATCCGAAAGGCCGAGAAACTCTTCTACAAAGCATACTTGATTGATCCAGACGATCCTTTCACCTTGAACAATCTGGGGTATATCTCCGAAGTGCAGGGGAAGGTTGAGCGGGCACAGCGATATTACCAGCTGGCCTCCCGTCAAAACTCGGAGACGACAGTCGACAAAGCGAGTATCGAAGCTCTGAAGGGGCATCCTCTCACCGAGGTTACTGGTTCCTACGCAAGCCGAGACCTGCGCGTCAATCGTGGCAATGTCGAAGCGATGAGTCTGCTCAATCAGGGACGCGTACAGGAAGGCGAAGATGTGTTGCGGCGAACGCTGGCTACGGATCCCAAGAATCCGTTTACTCTGAACAACCTTGGCTACGCCATGGAAGGGCAAGGGGACTTGGATTCTGCCCTCCACTATTACCAGCAAGTGGCCAATATGCATTCGTCAGAGAAAGTGGTCGTCGCGATTGATCCCCGTTGGCGCGGGAAGGGCATCAGCGACGTTGCGGCAAATAACGTTCGTGCATTGCGAAGGCGGATTGAAACCGAGCAGAGTGACGCTGCAAAAGTGGCTCGTCTCAATCTGCAGGGAGTCTCGGCCCTGAATCACAATGAACCCCAACAAGCCCGCACGTTCTTCGAGCAAGCCTATCGAATTGATCCTGGAAACGCTTTCGCACTAAACAACATGGGATACGTCTCTGAGATGGAAGGCGATCAGGAAACGGCTGACGAGTTATACGCCGCCGCCAAGCTAGCGGATGGTTCGGGAACGAAAGTGGCGATAGCCAGCCAGCGCTCGGGCGTCGGATTAGCTCTCAATCAATTAGCCGCCAGCAACCAGGAAGGTGCCGAATCGAACCTCGAAGCTAAGAGGGAAGCAAAACAACGCGAAAAAGGCCCTATTCAACTCAAGACTCGTGATAACAAGCCTGTGCCGGAACCCGCAGCTCCCCTTCCGCAGAGTCCGCCTCAACAGTAGCGATTTCCGTTCTTTTCGTACTACTCCCTCTTGGTTTACCACGACTGATTACCCTACTTTGACCGAGCGGACCCAACCACATACGTGAGTATCTGCCAGGACTGTCCACAAGTGCTAAGGCTTTGGTCCCGTTGCCGGTTCCCTTAGAGGCAGCTACTCTGCCCTCGTAAGCCCAAAAATTTAGATACTTTTGCCGCGGCTGGCTACTCAGGCCGTCGCGCTGAGTGCATTTACTGCTTCGACGAAAGAAAGAACTTAGCTATCGCACTGACTGGTGAGAAGACCTGCTGCACAGCAGAGCAGGAGCCAAGGTCGAGGAATTCGAAAAGCTAAGTTCCTGCACGACGCAAAATCTCCAAAGTTCTCGTGTGTATTCGACATCAGTCGGTAGGACTGATGGGGGCTCTACGCTGACTAGGCGCACCCAAGTCGCATTGGGACGTGCACTTCATCGCAGCGCCCATGCCAGGCACGGTCATGCCACAGCCGTCCCGGCGCTGCAATCCTCTCGGGTTCCCAGAATTTCCAGGGATTTGGAAGGGCCCAGCGATGTGCCCCTCCGCCGGGAGCCGAGATGCGAGCAGCGCTTTTTGCCTTCATAACGATTACACTCATCTCCGTCACTCTGCACGGACAAGAAATCAAGATCATCCCCACAACAACTCTGAGCGCCGAGACTTTCAACAACACCAGCGCGGCTGACACATTCGTGTCTCAGACCAACGGCAATATGGGAGCCTCGAATGTTAGTAAGGTCGATATTCACTCGCTCCTCTATCCAGGTGCGAATACGAAGGTGATTGCACACTTCATGCCTTGGTTCGGGCAAAAGATCCACATGAATGTTGGCTACAACTCGCAGGACCCTGCTCAGATTCATCGTCAAATCACCGACATGATCAGCCGCGGAGTGAATGGAATCATCATTGATTGGTACGGATCAAAGGATTATTCAGACGTTACTGCCAAGCGGGTTATGGCCGAGATCGAACAGCATCCCGGGTTTACCTTTGCGATTATGGTGGACAAAGGGGCCTTGACGCTAAGTGCGTGCGATGGATGCACTCCGCAGCAGACGCTGATTCAGCAAGTGCAGTATGTAGAACAGACCTATATCCCCTCTCCTGCATACATGCAGATCGGCGGGCGTCCTATGATCACAAACTTCGATATCGATCTGCATTTCGACATCGACTGGGACGCTGTACAGGCCCAAACCAGCACGAACCCGGCTTTCATTTTTCAGCATGCGAAGGGCTTCACCCACGCGGTGACGTCCGGCAGCTATTCCTGGGTGACTACAACCACCAACGATTTCGGCATGAGTTATTTGGACAAGTTTTACAAAGCTGGCCTGGCAGCTCCTCAAGAGGAGACGTTTGGTGCTGCCTACAAGGGATTCAACGACACCTTGGCTTCCTGGGGCCTTGACCGCATCATGACACAACAATGCGGGCAAACCTGGTTGGAGACATTTACGAAACTCAACAGCTACTACAGCGACGGCACACCCTTGCCCGAACTTCAGCTGGTTACTTGGAATGATTACGAGGAAGGAACGGAGATCGAGTCCGGCATCGATAACTGCGTGACAATCTCCAGCAGCCTGTCAGACAAGACCCTGCAATGGACCATCTCAGGTGAGGAGAGCACCATTGACCACTATGTCGTATATATCAGTACCGATGGTCAAAATTTGATGAGTCTTGCTGTTCCGGGCGTGGGTTCGCGGAGTCTCAACCTGGCGAACTATGCCCTCGAAACAGGCACTTATACGCTGTACGTTCAGGCGGCCGGCAAACCGACGCTAAAGAATCAGATGTCAGGACCTGTACAGTACACAGTAGACGGTGAGACGGAAAATCCACCACCACCTCCGGCAGAGAAGGCGACGATTACGTTGGGCGCTAGTCCATCCGCGATGAACGCGACGTTGACCAAACCAGGAATTTCCACTGTAACAGTGACCCCGGTTTCGGGATCATTCTCCAGCGCTGTCGCTCTCTCCTGCACCGGGCTGCCCAAAGATTTCTCCTGCCTCTTTGCACCCCCGGTCGTCACTCCAGGAAGTAACGCCGCGAATTCGACCCTTACCATTTCCGGGCCGGGTACCCTCAGGGCCGATATGACGCATATCCCAGGCCGATTCCGACCCGGGCTGAACGTGCTCGTCGCGACCTTCAGCATAATGGGACTTGCCATTTCCGGAGTCTTTTCCAAGGCGCAAGTGAGACGAAGAAGTGTTTGGGCTATCGCCTTCGTACTGATCGGCATTCTGACTGCTTGCGGCGGCGGATTGAGCAACGTCAGCAAGCTTGATCAGCCGGAGAGTCCAGTTGGAATCTTCAACGTTACGATCCATGGTGACGCCGGGGATGCCCATGTCACTACTCCCGTTACCCTGACTGTGAACTAGCGGGAGCTTGGTATCGCTACTCGACGTTGAAATCGCCATCTGCGCGAGATGTCTTCGTGTGGTTGCGCGCAATAGCTTCCCTCGCATCGGCAACCAATGCGGAAGGCGGCGCAAACGTGACACCGACAGGAGCACGTTCAGGTGACGCTGGAGATCAAATGTTCGCAGGTACTGGCGGATGATCTCCGGCATACTCATGCGTAACGCCGCTGAGAAATTCTGGATGCTCATTTCCAGTTGACGCTCGGGGCTTTGGAGGAATTCCACAATGCTCTCGGCCATGCCTTGCACGTCACCGGTCTTGAAAAATTGGATGGCCAATCCCTCTTCCGTCGCGAGTTGCTGAAAGTCAGGGATGTCAGACGCAATCATGGGCACGCCATACGCGCATGCCAGGTGAGCGACACCACTTGAGCCGGCCGAGGACGTGTACGGCATGACAGCAACGCTCGTACTTTGAAAGAGATCGCTGATAGCCTCTTCTTCAACGTATCCGGCAAATCTGATATGCGGGCGTCCCTGGCATTTGTCAGCCACTGACTGCAGATAGCCAGGCGCCTTCGGATGATCGGTTCCAGCAACGACAAGTTGAACATTCGGGATTCTACTGGCCACGATGTCAAATGCCTCGATCATCGGCTCCAATCGTTTGTATGTGCCCCATTTTCCGAAGGCAAGAATGCGATGCTCAGGATTTCCTCGCCGTGAGAAATCCGGATATTCAGGGCGTCCCGAAAGGATTCCATGGCGCCGTACGTGAACCGAACCACGGCGGTACTTCTCGCGGATGAGGCTTCGGTAGGCAGGCAGGAGCACAGAAATGGAATTTGCAAATAGCAGGATCTGTGTCGCTACAAAGCCTGCTGCCTTGTACAGAAAAGGAAATCGAATGCCTGCATCTTTGAGATCTACAGTCTCCATCAATTGATGGAGGGTTACGTGTGTGTAGAATCCCGCAGCCCGCACCGTCGCCGGGGTTCCGATTCCGACAAACGCTGGCAACGGTTTGCCGCCAAAGCTGGCGAAACCCAGGTTGAACCAGACCACGTCCGGTTGCAGTGCCCGAATGCAGCGAATGAGGCGGACAGGATTGCGAAGGCTATTGAATTTCCAACAGCGGACGACCGAGAACCCCTCGAGCTCCGGCTCAGGGCCGGAATAATCGTCTGCCAGAATGGTCAATTCCAGCCCGGGCCTCAACTGTAGCTCGCGTGCGATGTGAAATCCGTATTCGTTGAGCGCTTCCCGGCTCGGTGGAAACGCGGTCACCAGGCATATCTTCATTGGTGTCCGGACCCGAAGATAGCCTCACGCGAGAGCTTCCCCAGAAGAGAAAAATAGTGAAGCGCAACCTTAAAGTCCGCCTTGCTTCTGCCCGAGTGCCGAGTGGCGAACTGAAACGGAATCTCCGCTGCCTTCTTAATTCTTCCCTTAACCAGGATCTCCAACAGGATCTTGAACCCGTACGGCTGCAAATCGAGCCCTTCAATCGAGGACCGTCGGACGATGAAAAAGCCCGACAATGGATCTTTGATTGAAACACCCTTCTTCTTTTGAAGCGGCATTGTGACCAGGGTGCTACACCGTGACACTAAATGGCGGAAAGCATTCCAGTCACCCACGGTCCCATTCGACGCATAGCGGCTTGCTACCGCTATGTCGTTGTCCTCGCCGATTGCTTTGAGCAGGGAAGGCAAAGTCTCAGGTGGATGTTGAAGGTCGGCATCAATCACACCAAGCAGGTTGGCATCGGTGTTCTTCCACCCGTGAATGACCGCGCCTGCCAGGCCACGTTGTCCGACTCGCACCAGCAGGCGGATTCTGGAGTCGCTTTCTGCGTAGCGTCGCACGAGCTCAGCAGTTCCATCCTTGCTGTCATCGTCCACTACGATCAACTCGTACGCAATTCCGACCGTTGCCAGCGAGTTCTGAATACGATCGATGAGCGTGGGGATGTTACCCGCCTCATTGAGGGTAGGAATAACTAGGCCTAACTTGTTTTGTGCCCAGGGCGACTGCATAGACGGGTCCCTCATTGTTCCCTTTGGATGAGCAACCCCGTCCGCGCGTTGGTTACGTTCTCTACTCACATGGCCACGTTTTATCGGCGGCAAACCATTGCCACCAAAGAAATTGCTTCTACACGCCTACGTGCCACGGGAGTTCTCCGAAAGAGTGGCGAGCAGGCCTGCATCATCTTTCTGCGGCTCAAATTTTTCGAGAGATTTGAGTTCCGATGATCCCGGCGCACTCCTCAGACATCCCGTAACGGCATCCGATGTCGCTTCCTGAGACAAAGGGTCGATTAAGATCAATCCCGCGAGCGTGGATAGCCGCACATACGCAGCGCGGTATCTGTGCATGAATTCCAATGGGTATTCCGGTTTTCGCCCTCGCGCTTCCTCCGGGACCGCGTCCAGCACGAACGGTAAATCCGGACGAGGAACTACCTTTAGGATCATTCGGGCGTAGGCTCGCGCCCACGACCTCTCAAGAGGCAACGTTGCGAGTTGATCGTAAATGTAGCGATCGAAGATGATGACGCCGGCGAAACGTTTTTGAGTACGCCTGATGATTCGCCGTAGCATCATTGCGTCGACGGAATAAAGAAACGTGCGCGCTACAACCAGATACCAAGCACTCGCATTCTTGTCATTGCGCCGTACCGGTTGGGTCGGCGTTCCAACACGTCCGTCGCTCTTAAGGAATTTGATACTGAAGTTGGCGCGCATCCGTGCGAACGCTGCGACGTGATCCCAGAACGCAAGCTGCAATACGGGAACCCCCGCAGCCGCAAGGTCGGCGCAGAGAATCTGGATCTGCGTACTTTTGCCGGCGCCATCCATGCCGGAAAAGCTGATTAAGAAGGGCTCGGGCGTATCACTAGGCAACAACGTCGTCGTCACTGGGGCTCTCGGCGATAAAAAAATTAGAAGCCTAAATCGTACAAAATTGTTTCGGACTCGCTACTAACGCGCGCCCGGTGGGGTCGACGAGCTGCCCCTTGACAATGCGTAAACTGTGCCTAGCGCCACTCCAGCGCCGGCGATCAATCCCAGCTTTATAACGAAGGAACGAACCTGCCGTTGCTTCGCGGGCGCGATCGCAGCACCGGCTGGCCGGGAAGCAGTGCTGCCGCTGATGGTGCCGGCGGGAGCTGCTGCCGTTCCCGTGGGCTCACTTGGCTCTTGCTCTTGGGCAGCCTTTTCGGCTGCTTCTTGCTTCGCGCGCGTTGTATCAGGACTCTCCGGTAGCTGCGTGCCGGTTTCCCGGCTGCCATTGAGCAGATCTTGAGATGCCTTGTCTTCCTGCTCCTGGCGCTGCTCAGCGGAGCCCTGAGCCGGTGCGGACGAAGGCTGCTGTGGGCTTGCTGTGTTCCCACCTTGCGTCGCATCCGGTGTTGTCTGCTGCGGACTAGCTGTAGTTCCAGGTTGCGTCGTAGTGGGTGTTGCCTGGTCCGCTGGAGAGGCCTGTTGGGCAAGCATAGTAGCGGGCTCCACTACGCCGGATAGCGCAAGAGCCAGCAGCATACCTAGAAAACGAGAAGATGTTTCACTCATAATCACCTTCCTCAGTCGAGCTCGAATACCCGATTACGCAGCACTATGCTGGCGTACGGATTCACGAGCAGGCAGATCGACAGACGGTGCCTCGAAGTAGGGCAGTGCTTCGGCTCCTTCGGGGAACATAGCAAAAATACGATCCATCCGAGTCAATTCCAGAACTGTCGCGGCCTGGGGAGATAGCCCGGCGAGCCGCACCACGCCATCGTGTTTCGCAACTTGAAGGATGCAGCGCAGAAATAGATCCAGTGCAGCCGCATCGATCTTCTCTACTTCGGAGAGGTCGACAACCACACAGGGCTGATCCGCTGCGAGCTCCGACTTGATCTTGCTGGCGAAATTGCGCGCTTCTCGAATATCAAGATACTTGGCGACTTTTAATTGAGTCATAATTTGAAAATTCATTCCCGAGTCCCCATTGCACCACAAGGTCCCCGATCGTTCGGGCCGGCGGTCTCATCCCAGCCAGCGGTTTGAAACCATAGATGCGACCTTTGATACGCGAGATGAAATCCTCGCCGTCGAAAGTGTTCGCACCGGACGAAGAAAGCGCGTTGTAGCATTCGTGATCTGCCTTCGCGAGGCCAGGGTGTTTGCGATCAGGCGCCGATCACCGAATGCAACTTCTATGTTTCGGGTTAACGAGAAAAGCCTGGCGCCCGACACCAGTGCATTTCCGACATGTAGGCCCATCCCGATGTAGGTTCCGGGGAATACGGTGCAGTTCTCGATCGTGCTGCCACAGTCGATCTCACACCCTTCCTCGATCGCACTCGATCCACTGATAACGCACGAAGCTCCCACTCGCGCATCGGCGCCGATGTACGCCGGAGCATCGATGAGAGCGAGTTCGTCGACAACAGCATCGTCACCGAGCCAGACACCAGGGCTCACTTCTTGCCCCAGGGGCCGGAGTTCACAGACACTACGGAGTGAGTCGTTTACCAACTTTCGGAAATCCTCAGGCTCACTCAAATTGTTCACGTACGCGCGACAGCGAAAGCGAGCGCGTTGTGATAGCAACGTACTGAAACGGCTCCGGTAAGACGTATGACCTCCGCGCAAGCTGTCTGCCTCTACTAAGACAATGTCGAGTGGCCCTGTATTCCCGTAAGCCTGGGTTATCGGAGTCGCGCGCTCGCGATGGAAACGCACAAACTCGTCAACATTAATTTCAACGTATGGCCCCAGCCGGACAAGCAACAGCAGTTCAATGCCGTGATGCAGGTATTGCGAGACCACACTGTCCCATGCCGACCAGAAGTTTCCGCCTAATACAAATTGATCGATCGCGGCAACCTTGCCTCTCGCACCCTCAGAGATAACGGATACCTGATCGATCCCTGATGCACGAAGCCGCTTTACAACGCGGTTTAATACCGTTTCGCCTAATACTTCACCGAAGGCCGCGGGTGTATCGAACAGCAGTTGCGAATTGCGAGCAGGCGTAGGTCCTGCTGTTCGGACCGACATGGGGAACTTGGGCTCCCCCATGTGTCCGCCACCCGCAATCGTTACGATGGCACCGATGTACACTGGTTCTTCCTACCTGCAACCGCGAAATCGTAGGATCTTCTCAATACGACTTCGTCGGCACTATGCGGCTGATTCGGCCAAGTGAATTGAACGGGAACCAAACGAGGGCAACAATGCTGCTGTTCCGGCCGCCATCTCCTCGTCCATCTGGTGTTCCCACTTCTTCATCAACAGCTCCGAACGCAACTCTTCGCGCACGACACGCGCCGATCGCCGTGTCGGACGGACTGGAACTTCTTCCTCGCTGACTTGAGCCGAATTGCGGGCGTGGCCGAGAAGTTCACGGATACGGAGTTTTGCCTTGTGGAGCTGCGATTTGGAATTGCCGACAGAGCAGTCGAGCAGTTGAGCGATTTCCTGGTGCTCATAGCCTTCGACTTCGTGGAGGAGGAAGATGGTGCGATAGCCGGCAGGTAACTCGCGTATAGCGCGAGTCAGAGCGATGCGATCGACTGAGCCGCTCAAGCGGTCATCCTGGCTTCCATACTCACGCCGAATGAGCCGCGCATCCTGATTGTAAGGTTCATCGAGGGAAATCTGGCGGAGTGCTTTCTTTCTGAAATGCATGAGCACTGTGTTTACTGCGATGCGGTACAGCCACGTCGATAACGCGGAATCTCCACGAAACGTAGCCAGCTTGCGGAACACCTGTAAGAAGGCATCTTGAGTTAAATCTTCGGCCTCCGCGGTGTTGTTAGTCATACGCAAGCACACCGAATAGATTCTCGGCTTGTGCGCATAGAACAACGAAGCAAATGCGTCTGCATCGCCTTTTTGAGCACGCTGAACCAGGTCCAGATCGGATTCCATCTTTGCGGTGGTGTTGGGTTCGCTCACTTGCATCTCCTTTCAAGGCTCGCCGATGACATGTACGAGAGTAGAGTCCGACCCCCAAACGGTCCATCCGGTGCACTCTGTAGGCAATTCAATTCTTTGCTGTACCGTATTGATGAGAAAGAATATGCGCAAAAGACGCGCATCTGTTGCAACCCCACATCTAGCGTTCCGGCATTCTCTGAATGCACTTGTGTGTGTGGAAAATCTCATGAGAGCTAACTCGAAAGTACTAAGACTTTCCGCGTCGCATACAGGGAACTCTGGATTGCTCGGCGTACTCGCTCGTGCGAGCGAGGTCTCTAGTGTGATGCACTTTGAATGACGGGTGATCCGTAACGGGCGAAGTGACAAGTACGGGTGCCAGGACGCATCGAACGAAACGAAAGAATCATCCGATGCTACAGAAATTCCTTAGATGAACTACAGCGTCAGTGGGATTGGTGTTTGCGAACGTAGCTCTTATTCTCTTGGTCATGAAAGTTGCCCTCTATCAGACCCACCATCATGGCAGGCGCCGATTCAGCATATGCTGATCGGCTCCTGCTCCTCGCCTCTGGCTGCAGTTTGAGGTTTCCTGATAGAGGGGTTTTCCGACGCTCTCCCAAATTTCAGCCATTCGTTCCACATAGGTTTCTGCAATCGCGGTTCGAAACAATCGCTGGTTCAAGAGAGGTCAAAATGAAGATTGAATCCTTAGAAGACCTTTATTTGGAGCAGTTGCAACTACTGCTGGACGCCGAGACGCAGGTAGCGAGTGTTTTACCTGAAATGCTGGAAGCATGTACTTCTGAGGAGCTTCGCGACGCACTTGAGGAACAGCTTGAGACCGCCCAGGAGCAGGCGGCGCGGTTAGAGAAAGTCCTTGCTCGTGCCACCGTGCAGGGCATTGCGGCTCGGCAAACATGCACTGGAATGGAAGGCCTGGTCAGAGAAGCGAGGCAACAGATAACAAGAGCCATGTCTTCAGATGTGCGTAATGCAGCAATACTTGCTGCGGTGCGGCGGCTCGAGCATTACGAAATTGCCGCCTATGGCACGGCCCGGACGTATGCAACTTTGCTGAACGATACAGAGAGTGCCACATTACTGGAACAGACTTTGGAAGAGGAAAAAGATGCCGATCGAACCCTCACGGAAGTCGCCGAACAGGTCAACGCCGACCTTCTTAGTCGTGGTGATCTGCCTAGCGTGGTCGTGACCGAAGGCATCGAAGAAGCGGTTTAGCTAGCCATCGGAGAATTTATGCCTGACGTTGCAAAGAAGGTCGAAAAAAAGAAGAAGGACGAGAAGGCGGAACGCGAAGAACATCTGGACAAGACTTTGGAAGATTCCTATCCGGCCAGCGATCCGCCTTCCAGCATTCCAGACCCGGCGTTTGATCCGGGCTCTCCTGCTGGCAAAGGAGATGGTTCCTAACTACTCCAACCCAGCTTGCACCACGTGTACGATGTTGTTGCGCACGGCATAGAGCACGAGATCGCTCACCGAATGGAGCTGGAGCTTGCGCATGATATTCGATCGGTGTGTCTCCGCTGTCTTCACGCTGAGACCTAGTGCCACAGCGACTTCCTTCGTACTCTTTCCCTCGGCCAGCAACTGTACGATTTCACGTTCCCTCGGCGTTAGACGACTTCGCCCAACGGTAGGAACGGCCGTGGGTGTACCACCTTTGAGATATCCTTCCAGTACCATTGCGGCAACTTTTGAGGTGAAATAGGTCTTATCACGTCTAAGCGCCTCGACTGCTGCCACCAGATCCCGAGCCGCATCCGACTTCAGTAAGAACCCTCGGGCTCCTGCGTTCAGAACTTCTCTGACCACCTGGTCGGAATCGTGAAGGGTCAAGATCAGCACCCGCGCCTGGGGATTGAGCTTCAGGATTTGCCGAGTCGCCTCCAGCCCGTTCAAGCTTGGCATCCCGATGTCTAGAATGACCACATCTGGTCTAAGCTGCGTCGCCTTATCGACCGCGTCCCGGCCATCCCCTGCTTCGCCGCAAACTTCCCAGTCCGGTTGCGCCTGAAGCAGTGCCACCAGACCTTTGCGAACTACTTCATGATCGTCTGCTACCAAAATGCGGAATGCAGCCAAGTCTCACCTCCACGAACTCAAGACCCCTGTCTCGAACTGTAAGCTAAAGTCAGAGTGGAATTCTGCACACTTTTAGGAAGCACTGTTATTGCCAAACCGCAAATACCCTAAATCTACGAGAAACACTCAAAGGGAACGCATTCGCATGGTAATAATTACCTGGGTTTATCGCGTTAGCAATTGTGAGGACGCCGAAACTCCTCGGGAGAACGCTCCGAAGGGCCTTGCGACCTCTCTGACGCGAACTCCAGTGGTACTAATCTTAACCCTTTTACCGGTTCCAGCAACAAAGTCATGCTCGACGCACACTGTCCGCACAGCCAGAACTGCGCAGTTTGACGTTCCGGCTTCTCGTCAAACGGTGCACTCGTATCGTCGCTGGCCGAGACAGAAATCGACACAATTTCGAACTGGTAGAGTCGCCCCTCCGCAAAAGAATGCAAGGGCGCATAACAATTAGGGTTTGCGCAATAAGCCAACACTCTTTGTCACCTCGCACGGAGCATCGATCCGCTACGCTTACACGTCTCCCTAAGACAGAAGAATGCCTGTTGAGGATACCCTCGGGATATTCCTCAAACCAATACAGTATCGACTGTATTTTCTGGTCGAAAGCGTTGGTTCGAATCAAGCTTGATCATCCGGTTCCTTGGATGCCTAAAACCCCGGCCAGGCAAATCAACTCCTCGACTCACCTATCTGATAGGGCGAATCCAAGCAAGTCATCCGGAAGGGAAACTCGTGCCGGAACGAAAATCCTGGGCGGCACTCCGAAAATGATGAGGTTGCCTAAACATGGTTAGGATTCAACGTGGTTCGACAACTGCGGGTTCCGCCACTAGGAAGAGCCCGCGTCCTGCCGCAGCAGGCGAACATCAATCCCCAATTGCTCTGCCTTCTTATAAAGGTGGCTGCGCTCAAGCCCAAGCGCCTTGGCGGCGTTGGTTACGTGATTGTTCGAACGCTTGAGTTCGGCCAGGATGACCTCGCGCTCGAACTGCATTACGCGGTCAGCGAGGCTACCTTCCCCAATGACGAGCCGCGAAGCATCACCCTGAGTGCTTGGCAACGCTAACCTCACTACCGACAAGTCAACTTTTCCGTCTGGAGCCATGAGCATCATTCGCTCAACAGCGTTTCTGAGCTCACGAACATTTCCTGGCCATGCATACCCTTGCATGGCTTTGATGGCGTCATCTTCAAATAGAATGGGTTTCCAATTGTTCTGTGCGCACACCTGATTCGAAAAATGTTGCACCAGTGCGGGAATGTCTTCCTTACGTTCGCGCAATGGCGGCAATGTAATCGGAAACACAAAGATTCGGTGAAAAAGATCCTGTCGAAATTTTCCTTCGCGCACCAGCGCTTCCAGGTTCCTATGCGTCGCCACTATCACTCTGACATCCACGCGAAGCGGCTTCTCGCCACCAATGCGTTCTACTTCGCCCCCTTCCAGGACTCGAAGGAGCTTTGCCTGCATGTTGAGGGGCATGTCTCCGATTTCATCAAGGAAGATCGTTCCATGGTCGGCCTGCTCGAATTTGCCGGTATGCCTGCCGCTGGCGCCGGTGAATGAGCCTTTCTCGTGTCCGAATAACTCCGATTCGATGAGTTCCGCAGGAACTGCGGCGCAATTCAGGGCAATGAAGGGCCCACCAGACCGCAGACTTCGCTCATGCAGTGTTCTAGCAATCAATTCCTTCCCCGTGCCAGTTTCTCCAAGGATGCACACCCTGGTTTCGCTTGCCGCCACTCGCTCGACCTGTGCCATGATCTTGCGCATCTGGTCTCCGGTCCATACCATTTCCTGTTTGCCGAGGCGCTGCCGGAGTTGCAGATTTTCTGCCTGCAGTCTCTGTAGTCGTAGAGTGTTTTCCAGCGTCAGTAGTAATTTTTCTGTTGAAATCGGCTTTTCCAGGAAGTCGAGAGCCCCCAGCTTTGTAGCCTTGACTGCCATTTCAATGTGCGCTTGTCCGGACATCATAACCACAGGCGTGCGCACTCCATGCGACTTGATGTCTTCCAGGAGTGTAAGTCCATCCTTCCCGGGCATCACAACGTCGGAAAGGATCAGATCGAACGTTTGGCTCTGCGCTAGTTCCAACGCTTTACTAGGGTTGTCGCAAACCGTAGCTTCGTGGCCCGCCAGTCGGAATGCGCGCGATAACGACGCCAGCGTGTTGGCTTCGTCGTCGACGATCAACAATCGTGCTTTATGCGCCACTTTCGCCCCTCATTGAATAGTTGGAACCGCTTGCGTTCTCTCTAGGGAGCTTTTCCAAACCATCCGGCACGTCGATGATAAATGTAGCGCCCTGCCCAGGCTCGCTTTGCACGGTGACCTTGCCTCCGTGATCACTTACTACCGATTGCACGATAGCAAGCCCGAGGCCAGTACCGTGCTTTTTCGTCGTGTAATAAGGAGTGAAGAGCTGCAAGCGCTCCTGAGACGTCAGCCCTTGGCCGGTATCCGATATCGTTATCATTGCGCGACCTCGATCCTGTCGCGTGCTGACGCGAAGCGTTCCACCCGTTGGCATCGCATCGATCGCATTCAGGACGAGATTCGAGACCGCCCGGTGAAGCATATCGGGATCTGCTGCAATCGTGTGGACGTTCGCTGTTAGCTCCACACGGCATTCGATCGAGCCAGCAGCAAATTGCGCCTGAAACAGCCGCATGACGTTTTCTACAAGCTCATTGATGTCCACGCTTTGATACTGCGGCTTGGGCATCTTCGAAAACTCGCTAAATCGCGAAACAATCGCCTTCAAGTTTGCGATCTCAGCCAGCAGCGTAGAGGCACTTTCTCGGAACACTTCGTCAAATTCTTCCGGACTCAGCTCCCGCGCCCTTACCAGGTTCTCAACCGTGAGCTGCAGGGGAAAAAGCGGGTTCTTGAGTTCGTGTGCCAAGCGCCGCGCGACATCACGCCAAGCTGCGACACGCTCACTCTGCACGAGTAGTTCTCGCTTCTCAAGTATCTCGCGAGTCATACGGTTAAATGTATCTGCCAGCTCACCGATTTCGTCGGCTGAATGCACTTCGACTTGTGTGTTCAGATTGCCTTCCGCAACCTCACGGGCAGCTGCCGCCAACTGTTCGACAGGTTGTGTGACGCGGGCAGCAACCCAGCTGCTGAACAGAATCGCGAGAAGTATGCCCGAGCCGGCGACGATCATCGCCGCGAGCTGAATCCTTTGTGAGAATTCGACGTATGGCCGCCGCGAATTTCCGATCAGCAGCACGGCAAGAAGCTCACCTCTGTGCCCGCTGAGTGGAATAGCGTATATGTCCTCATCATCGACGGAATCGGAGGACCAGTGTACGCGCTGTGTGATTTCCTGCCGATCGATCTGAACGTGGCGAACGACGCCTTCCAGTGCCTCCCCTCTTGCTACCTCACCTGAACTATCGATCAGAAGTTCTCGCGAGAACTCCGGGGTCAGATTCTGATACAGAATGGTTCGCACACCGGCAGGCACCTCAAGACTCGCGATGAAGCTCCTGTCGATTCGCCTTCCTCCGATTACATAGAGCACCGCACTTCCAGCCTCCACTCTGCGAATCGCAGAGAGGCTAAGAGCACTGCCGTCTGGTAAACCTTCTCGCCGCAAGAACGATTGATTTGTTTCCGGCCCGGTAGTAGGAACATCGTTCTCCTTGTATCCAAACTTGGCCGGCCACTGGGCAGAAGAAATAATTGTGCCATCAGCATCCGCAAACTCGAGGAAGTCCAGTTGCTGGGTGTCAGCGATGTCTTTCGCATCTCCAACGAACTGTGCGTAATCGCGAGATGAAGTGCTTGCGGCCGCAGCCATCCGAGCGCTCGAATCGTTCCGCGCTATGTTTGTGACTTTATTCATGACTTCATCGCCACGGCGCTTGAATTCCCTCCGGAATTGCGCGATCAAGGCCTCGGTTTGCTGCTCATTCAGACGTTCGAATGCTCGACGTGTAGTCGTTAGTACGATCCACGTAACCGTCAACACACATAGAAAGACGGTTGCCGAAAAAGCGAGTAGTAACTTGCGGCGCAGGGTCACGGCCGGCTCGTCCCCAGCCACACATCGGCAAGGCCTAGGCCGCCGTCCCATTGCGAACTCCAACCGTGGACGTTTCCCGCCAGCGCGTGATTCGCTGGCACATGCAGGAGTGGAATGATCCGTCTCGACTCGAGCAGCGCTTTCTCCATCTGGTACGCGTCTTCGGTGGAAGCGCCTGTAAGTTTGGGCATCGGTAGGCCAAGTTGTCGAGCGACATCGTCAAGCGCGACGTGTGTGTCAGGCGACGTTATAAGGATGCGTTCCAGACGAATGTCGGGATTCGGCGTCATCGAGGTCTGAAGCCGCAGTCCTGCGTCTTGTGCATTTAGCGCAATCCGTTCCGCCAGCAAACGGGATGAAGGATCCGTACCGTTGTACCCCAAACTCCAGGCCGTGACTAAGTGAACCTCATCCCGGAGTTCACGTGCACGACGTAGGTCGTACGACGGAGCAAAAAGAAATGCGTATCCACTCTGCCAGTTTGGCAGGATGCTGCCTGCTGGCGTTCCGTCTCCTTGCAGAATGACGCTGGCGAGGGCTTTTCGATCGACGCTGAGCGCTAGGGCTTCCCGCAACTTCTGCTCATCCTCGCTAGGGTTGCCGTTCCGAAATACCAGGCATAGGAGTTGGTTCGTCCACGAACTAACAGTAGCGCGTCCCTCGGATGTCGTCCGCTGAGACTGCCCAGGCGCAAGGTCGATCAAGTCGACTTTTCCTAAATCGAGGGAGATCGTCTGTTCCCGGAGGTTTCGGTTCAAGTCGACATCGATCTCATCAAGAAACGGACGCCCCTTCCAGTAGTCTTCGCGTGCCTTAAGTATCAGATGCTTTCCCGGTTGCCAAGAAGACAGGGTAAAAGGTCCCGAGCCGAGCAATCGTCCGCTGTCTCGCTGAACAATGGAATTGCGGGTCAGGGCAATCTGCATAGGTAATTGTGGACATGCTGAGCTGACTTCGATTGTGATGCCGTCGTCGGAAGCCACAAGTCTCCAGTCTGGATTGACGCTGCGCAGCGAGGCGGTTGCGATTTGTGGCGTCAGGATGGTTCCATCCGAGAGGCGAACGTTGTTCCTCAGGGTGAAAGACCACCGCTGGTATCCGGAGTCTGAACGCCACGTACTCGCCAATCCGGGTGCCGGATTTCCTCGTCCATCCAGCCTTACAAGCGTGTCAAAAAGCAGGTGAGAGATTTCATCAAGTGCCACCGGGTCGGCGGAATTCGCATCGGCTGGATCAAGCGACACAAGGGCAGCTTGCATATTTACGCGTAGCGTCCCGCCATAGCGAGGACGAGTTCCCCCCAGGCATGGCGCCACTTGAATCAAACTACTGAATACAACTAACGCTGAGACGAAACGCCTCATATCCTCCCGTCCGCCCATCTCGCGAAACTGCGAATGCCGTCGTTCCATCTGTAGCAGTCCAAAGACTCGTGACACTGCCTTCGAAGTCAACTGATAGGGTTGCTGGAGATGCTGCGCGATCTGCAATTTCATATGCACGAATTGAATCGGAGTTGCTGCTCCTCGTCGAGGCGAGCACCTGCCAACCGGTGCCGCACGAACTCCGGATGCTCGTCAATTCGTCGCCCCAACCGGCGGCTTGCGTTACCTGATCGCTGACTCCATCGAGCATGTGAATCTTGCCATCCGTGGCTGCGAAAAGCCAAAGTATGTAACCCGCTCGCGGAAGACCTGCCGCAGAATAAAAGGACGGCACTGTGCTTTGTTTCCCGATCCCCGGCACTAGCACCCCAGTAAAGAAGTTTCGCGTTGACGCGTAGAACCCGTTTAGGTTGAGTAAGTCATTTCCCAAAGGCCATGAGTCGTCGCTCTCGCGGCAGTTGAGTGTGACCGGGGTCCGGTTGCCACTCTGGCAGAACACGCCGGGCAGGTAAGCGTCGAAAAGATGATCTTTTCGCGTAACCAGACGCCCACGCACGTCGCGCGGCCAAGGATGGACATGTGTGATGATCATGGCATCCTGCTGCTCCCACCCTGAGCCTTGATAACGATAGAGCACGACTTGATCGGGCTCGAGAACGATCATATGCGGAGGATTGCCATCGAGGACCGCAATGTCGAGCATCGGCGCCGCCTGCGTCCACAGCAGAGTCCTGTGTAATGTGATCGTGCCGGTTTGGAGCGTCGGCGATGCCGAATCATGCCTTGGCATCGATACCATTTCAATAGCTGTGGGATTGTTGCCGACTTGGATCGCGGCGATCCAGATATAGGTAGCCAAGTTCTCCGAAAGCGTAACGCGTATCGTCGCTGCAGCCTGGTCCTGATTCACGAATCTCAATCCGTGGGAAGCCAATTGACTGAGTAACTGCCGCCGGATCTCATCACTTTGGTTATTATCGAGCGAAGATTTGTTTTCCAACTCAATCGAGACGGCTCCCGGGCCTGTGACGGATGCAATCTTGGCAGCCAGTTGTTCCGTCCCTGGACTCCGGTTGTTCGCAGCCAGCGTGTTTTCAAGTGCGAAGAAGAGGAAAAAGAGGAGTATGCAAAACGCAGTCCGACCCACCTTTGGCTTGAAAACCAGCATTTTTCGAGATGGCGAATTATAACCGTTGCCCATAACCTTCTTCGTGTTACCGGCGTACTCGGAACCAAGGGAGGCTATATGTAACAGCTGTGCAAGGTAGCGCTATTTCTGCGGCAACTCGTCCGATTCTTCTGCCTGACTCGCATGATTCGAAACATTCATACTTCGGAGCACATCGTTGGCAAAAAAGAACTTGCCATCTGCCGGAACCATCATGATTTGCAACTTGTCCGAAAGCCGCTCGGCGACAATCTTGTTGATCAATAGCGGATTCTGTTTGAGTATGACGCCCTCACCTCGCAGACGTTCCGCATCTGCGGCAGCCGTAACTCGTATGCGGTCCGCTTCGGCATCCGCAAGCAGTTTTCGCCGTTCCATCTCGGCCTTGCTGTCGATGACCTTGGCTTCAGCCATGGCTTCCGCGTTCTTCACTGTCGCTTCCTTGCGTGCCTCTGCCTCCAGGCGTGATTGTTGAATCTGCTTTTCCTTCAAGGGTAGTGTGTACTTCATCGCGTCCGCTTCGGCCTTGGCTTGAAGTACTCGCACATCAGCCTGTCCTTCCGCCTGCTTCACTTCGCGCACCTTTTCACTTTCCGCATCCAGTTCGGAAATTTTGACCTGCTTCTGGTGGAGTTCTGTCTCCACAGCCATACGGTCATTTTCCTGTTCCTTGAGCAGAAGGCTTTCGAGCCCCTTGGCGTACTCAGGTGGAAGTTGAATATCGCGCAACATGACCTCCTTTACGATGATCCCGTCTGCAGCCAGCTTCTGAGTAATGACACCGGCGGCGCGGCGGCGGACTTCCTCTCTCTTGGTGGAGAAAACCTCGCGCACCGTATAGTTCGGGGCCAGTTCGCGCCAGGCACTGGCGATGATCGGAGGCACAATCTCTTTCTCGACTGGTTGTGGCAGGTTGCTTTGAATGTAGTCCAGGTGATTGGGATCAAGCCGGTATCGTACTGTGATAAACAATCCCAACGTCAGCCCCTCTTTCGCCTGCACATTGAGAGCTTGCGGTTTGCCCCCACTTTTATCGCTGCCTGGATCTCCAGTCGTGAATAACTGGTCACGGGCGTCGAAAAGAACGACATTCTCCGCAAGTGGAACCAGCAAGTGAGCTCCCGGATACAGGGTTCCTGCCACCGTTCCCTTGGTTTGGCTGACTCTCACTCCTGCCATCCCGCTGGGAATGATGACAATCGATAAAGCTAGAAGGATCGGACCCCACGCCAAGAGTGCTAGGGCCACGGTGGCACGGAAGCGGATGCGAGGTTCCGGCAGTTGCGTCGTGGCCGTCGCCAATGCCTGTCGGTATCGAATCTGTAAATAAAGATCGTAGGCCAGGATTCCCACAGCTGTGAGAATCATCCCGACGCCGGCCGTCATCAGCAATTGCCGAAGGAATGTCATAGTAACCTCCTGCGCCTCTCAGAGTTTCTGCTCCGGTTTGACTGCGATCGGGTGAGCTTTCAGGATGGCGCCGAACAATTTTCCGAAGATCAACTCTTCGGCGAGAAGAGCAATAGCCAACGAGAAAACCATTCCCGCCACCACCGCGAGTGCTGTCATAGCAAGCTGCATGAAGCCTCCAAGGCCGTCAGCCTTAGCTTTTGCAGTTGACCGACCTCTCCGAACCTTGTTGAAAACGAAAGGCTTTGGGGCTATTCGACGGTTAAGGGGTGTATCCAGCCGGCAACACCGTGTCATGGTTGACACGCTATGCCAATGGGCAGGCCGAACTGGGAGACGTATCGTTTCTTCTAAGAACGAAGGTTTTTCTGGGGATAAACAACCCGGCTCCGCCGATGGGATCGGCTTGTGTGGGGTTTATGAAAAGAGCCGGGCAATCATCATCGCTATCAGACCGCTTACTAGTGGCATCAAGTTACCCCGCTTTTGTTTTCCTTGATGTGACCGTTGTCACGTCGTGAAGTGACGCTCGCACCCATACAATTTCTTATCTCACCCAGCAGTTGTGAGGACGTGCACTTGCCAACGTATGCGGGTGATATCCGTCACGGCATATTGATCGCTGCGCTGAGTATCCTGTGTAGGCCACAAACCTACAGGGGGAACATTTCATGGCGTACGTGATTGTCGACTCGTGCATCAAAGACCAGCTTTGCGCGGATGTTTGTCCGACTGACTGCATTCATCCCAAGAAAGACGAACCTGACTTCGAAGAGGCCAAGCAGATGTACGTGGATCCTGCGGGATGCATCGACTGCGGAGCCTGCGTGCCAGTCTGCACCTCAGACTCGATCTATGCTCTCGATGACCTTCCGGAAGATAAGAAGCAATTCGCCGATATGAACGCTGCTTTTTACGGCAACTGAGTCGATTGCCTATCTAGGTCATCTTGGTCTGATTTGGGTGCGGGATTATGGTCTCTCGGGCGAAGTGCCTAACCCATGAGAAGTGACGGAGCCCCCAGCATCTGCGCAGCGATCAGGGCTGGTCGTGAGAGGGAAACCAGCCCCGATGCTGCGGGCCTCCAAGCCTACACGTTGCGGAACGTGCGTCAGACCTGCCGGCCTATAGCGCAAAGTTCAAGTTCTTCCTCAGATTCCTCATTTTGCGATACGGCTCCGGGACCTCTTTCAAGTGCACTGACCAGCGCCTCCAAAATGCTGGCCAGCGAGTGAGGACTGTCCCGCAATATCCGTTGCATACTCTCGCGGTGAACTGACAGTTCGCCGAGAGCTTGCAGCCCGGTGGTATCTACGTCATCTGCATCGTCGGGAAGCGACGGAAGGAAGGCGGCCAATTCAGCAGCTGCCAGCGGCGTTGACACACGAGCAAACGGAAAAGCAACGCTGCCGGTGATCATCCAGTGCACAACCAGTTCTTGCACGTGTGTTGAGCAGCACAAATGTTGTACGCCAGCTTGTGCGGCAAGGTGGTCATCCCAGTCCAGAACTTTCAAGGTGTCCCGCCAGCGGTTTGCCACGACAAGGAACCACTGTTCATAGCGTGTTGCTTCTCTACCACAAATGGCACAGGCGGATATCAACTTGGTTTCCACGACTGGCTCCTACCAAAACAAACTAAGGGTTAACCGCCTCAACTAGGTCCAGCGTACGATCGGCATCTTCGAAGCTCAGAGTCCTGACAGTTTTTCGACCGACCGCGCCAGGCAAGGGAACCGTGATCATCCCGCATCCTTTTTCGAACGCGAGGGTAAGAAAGGACGAGCACTCCGCGCACAGCCAGTAGTGTTCAATCCGATTCATGCGGCGCCCGCCTCGTGCTGCACGCCCTGAAGGAAGCTCGGGGGAAGAGAAGTACTCGGTTTCGACTTGGAAGAGCTTGCCTTCGCTTAGGCGGCGAAATGAGTTGGAGCAGGTACTGTTGGCACACTTCTGAAGCATGCTTGTCATCCTCAACGCGCAACCGTCAGATTCCGCAAGTTCCGGAATGTTGCACGTAGCCGCCCAAAATCCCTCCTTCAGCCTGCACAGGAAAACCACTGATGTTCTTGGTTGAGGGTGCTCCGGCCTGTTCTGGAGGGCAAAGCACACCGTTCCTGTCCGCCGACCCTTAGTCAAACCTGCCGAATCACCGTCAGTACGCGGTGTGCAGTGCCGGCCCCCCAACGGTTCCAGAAACGGGCCACGCAGACAGGCAGAGCTGGCCCTGATTCTTGAGGAGCGCTGTTCTTGTGCCTTCAGTCACATCTACCAGTGATAACCCGCACAGATGCTCGTACTAGGGAGAAGCGAAGATACAGAGTCGCAGCTCATCTCCGCGAGGACAACTATGAAAAAAATCATCATTCTCGGTGCGGCTGGCAGGGATTTCCATAATTTTAATGTTGTATTTCGCAACAATCCTGACTACCAGGTGATCGCCTTTACAGCTACACAAATCCCCGATATTGCCGGCCGCCGATACCCGTCCGAATTAGCCGGTCCTCTCTATCCTGACGGCATTCTCATTCTTGACGAAAAAGAGATGGAGTCACTCATTGCGGAGCATGATCTGGACGCTGTCGTTTTTTCTTACAGCGATATTTCTCATGCAAACTTGATGCATATTGCGTCCCGCGCACTGGCTGCCGGAGCCGACTTCTTGTTGCTGGGCACCGAACACACGCAGCTGAAATCGTCAGTGCCTGTCGTCTCCATATGTGCGGTGCGAACCGGTTGTGGTAAGAGCCCGCTCTCACGCATGGTTGCTTCGCAGTTGCTGAAACTTGGCGTGAAGCCTGTAGTAATTCGTCACCCCATGCCATACGGCAACTTGGCTGCACAAGCTGTTCAGCGGTTTGGCACCCTCGAAGACCTCGACCGGCACGAGTGCACGATAGAAGAGCGCGAGGAGTATGAACCTCATCTCCGCCGCGGCACAGTTGTCTATGCCGGAGTTGACTACGAGCGCATCCTCCGCCAGGCCGAAAAAGAAGCCGACGTAATCTTATGGGATGGAGGTAACAACGACACTCCGTTCTACGCCTCGGATCTTGAAATTGTCGTGGTCGACCCGCATCGTCCCGGACATGAACTGGCCTATTTCCCCGGAGAGGTAAACCTCCGCCGCGCACAGATCGTCGTCATCAACAAGGTCGACACGGCTTCTCTCGAGAACCTTCAG
>Ga0066903_100000177_pt1 | contig 34085 bp, 32 predicted proteins | sample PanSoiMetaGPlot1_FD_67491 | JGI IMG/M metagenome (GOLD analysis project Ga0066903, IMG submission 67491) | Tropical forest soil microbial communities from Panama analyzed to predict greenhouse gas emissions - Panama Soil - Plot 1 (version 2) | ecosystem: Environmental > Terrestrial > Soil >... | reverse complement strand
TCGTTAGAGATCCATCGTTAGAGATCCATGAGTTCAATTGATTCCATTGTTGCCCGTCTGACGGCACTGCACCCCAAACGCATCGATTTGTCGCTTGCGCGACTGCAGCGCCTGCTTGCGGTGCTTAATCATCCCGAAAAAGTGTTGCCTCCGGTGATTCATGTCGCCGGTACCAATGGCAAAGGTTCGACGGTCGCCTTCCTGCGCGCAATTCTCGAGGCAGCAGGAAAGCGCGTGCACGTCTACACCTCGCCTCATCTGGTTCGCTTCAATGAGCGCTTCCGAATCGGTGCGCCGGAAGGCGGCAAGCTCGTTTCGGACAACGAACTCGTTGCGACGCTGGAAGAATGTGAGCAGATGAATGCGGGCGCGCCCATTACGGTTTTTGAGATCACGACCGCGGTCGGTCTTGTGCTGTTTGCCCGCCATGCTGCGGATGTGTTGCTATTGGAGGTCGGCCTCGGCGGCCGTCTCGACGCGACAAATGTGATCGACAATCCTTTGGGTACGATTATCACGCGCATTTCAATCGATCACACCGATTTTCTGGGGGATTCGCTTGAGAAGATTGCAACGGAAAAGGCCGGCATACTCAAGCGTGGCGCACCCGCGATCATCGCCGCGCAATCGCGTGATGCATTGGCGGTGATCGAAAGACAGGCTGCCAGACTCGGCGTGCCATTGAGGATTGCCGGAGAGCATTGGACCGCGACCGAAGAGCGTGGGCGCCTGGTCTATCAGGACGAAACGGGATTGCTCGATTTGCCGCCCCCAAAGCTCTACGGGCGCCACCAGTATGAGAACGCTGGCTTGGCAATTGCTGCCCTGCGCGCGCTGAAAAAATTCACGATTCCACCTCCTGCATATGACGCTGGCATGGTCAAAGCCGACTGGCCGGCGCGGCTGCATCGTCTGGCACAAGGCCGGCTGGTCGATCTCGCTCCGGCGGGCAGCGAATTGTGGCTCGACGGTGGTCACAATCCGGATGGAGGCCGAGCGATCGCGGCGGCACTTGCCGACCTTGAGGAGCGCGTGTCGAGGCCGCTCGTGTTGATCGTTGGGATGCTGGCGAGCAAGGATTGCGAAGGGTTCTTGAAGAATTTCGCTGGGCTCGCGCGCCGAATGATTGCGGTGCCAGTACCCAATGTCGAAAAGGGGCGGAGCGCCGCGACGGTAGCCGATACCGCTCGGGCGATCGGCCTCTCTGCGACAAGTCGCGAGAGCCTGACTGAAGCACTTGACGCCGCGAGCAAGCTCGCCCTTGATCCGCCACCGCGGATCCTGATTACCGGTTCTCTGTATCTTGCCGGCGAAGTATTGCGCGAGAACGGCACGCTGCCGCAGTAGCAATCATCCCAACAACTTCATCACGTCCACTTTCTTCTGCCGCAATTGGCCCATCGTGCACTGTCGCGGCGCTTTATCAGGCCGCCACCGCAGAAGGCGCGTGCCATGGCGGAATCGTCCTCCGCTGAAGTGATTGTAGCTAACCTCGACCACCAATGTCGGTTTAAGCGGTTGCCATTCGGTCGAGCGTTTAGTTGACCAGCGGCTCGGCCCTCCGGGCTTGTCACCGGTAAACCCGGGGGATGCGATCAGCCCTTCGAGCTTCGTCGTAAGCGCCTTTTTCTCTTCGTTCTTGAGGGATGAGGCGAAGCCCACGTGATTGAGCAACCCGCGGTCGTCATAAAGCCCAAGCAACAGCGAGCCGACGGTCTTCTTGCCCTCATTATAGCGAAAACCGCCGACTACGCAGTCGGCTGACCGGAGATTCTTGATTTTCAGCATGCCGCGGCGACTTCCGGATTCGTAAGGGAGATCACCGCGTTTGGCGATGATTCCATCGAGAGTCGCTCCGACTTGCTTGAGCCATTTCCTTGCCTCGGTAATTTTGATGGTCACGGGCGAAAGCCGGATCGATTTGTGTCCAGGCAGATATTTGCGCGCAAAGCTTTCGAGCAACTTCCGTCGGGCGGTCAGCGGGTCCTTGGTGAAAATCCTGCGGTCAAGCAACAACAAATCGAACACGATCAGCAGTGCCGGTGTTTCGCTCGCAAGGCGGCGCACGCGGCTCGGCGCCGGATGGATGCGCTGCAGAAGGTCGTCAAAGGAGAACGTCCGTCCTTGCGGCACGACAATTTCGCCGTCGAGCACGAAGCGTGTGGTTTTGATCGAGGCAACCGCCGCAACCAGCTCGGGAAAATACCGGGTCAGCGATTGGCCAGACTTGGATTGCAGATCGACTTTGCCGCCATCGCGAAATACGAGGCAGCGAAAGCCGTCCCATTTCGGCTCATACTGCCAGTCCTTGCCCTTCGGGATTTCGTCCACGGACAGGGCTTCCATTGGCGGAAAGGGTCGGGGCAGAGCGATGGTCATCGAACACCTAACGCAAAACGGCCGGCTTTTGACCGGCCGTTCGCGGAGCTTTTGTTAGTATTCAGACCGCAGCGCTGATCCACTGGTGCAGCTTCTGCTTGGGTGCGGCACCGACCTGACGCGAGGCGATTTCGCCATTCTTGAACAGCATCAGCGTCGGGATCGACATAATCCCGTATTTGGCGGCGGTGTTTGGATTCTCATCAACGTTCAGCTTGACGATCTTGACCTTATCGCCGAGCTGGCCTGCAATCTCTTCAAGAGCCGGCGCGATCATGCGGCAGGGGCCGCACCACTCCGCCCAGAAATCCACCACCACCGGTCCGGCAGATTTTAAAACATCCGATTCAAAACTGGCGTCTGAAACTTTGCCGACCGTCATGACAGTTACCTCATGTGCTGCGCGGAGAGAATCGCTCCACTAATCTTGCGAAGGTTGGAAACTATGAACGCGATCCGGCACCGTCAAGGCGCTCTCGCAGTGACGTGATGGGCCAAAGCGAACTCCAGAGCCTCCTCGGAAACCTCCATCAGATCAGGGGTTTCGGTCCAGATCAGCGCCGCTCGCACTGGACGGTCGGGATACAGTTTTGCGAGCACCGCACGGTAGAGTGCGAGCTGCCGTACGTAAGGCGGTGATACCTCTTTGATTCGCCGGGGAGGCAGCCGATCGCTCTTGAAATCCCCGATCAGCACTGCCTTTGGCGTGACCGATAGGCGGTCGACCTGGGCGGAGATGGACACCAGCTCGCCGCTGCCCAAGATGATCCTTCCGACAATGGGGACCTCAGCGCGGCTACCCGGAGCAAAAAGCTCACTGAAGCGAGTGTCGGCGAGCACCCGCATCACCTCATCGGCCAACTTGGTACGCTCCTCGATCGCAAGTGTGTTGGCGGTTCGGCGAAGATAGTCTTCGGCCGCCTTGCGGCGCCTTTCGGAGGGAATATCCGGCAGCGACTGCAACAGACGGTGTGTAAGCCTGCCGCGCAGACGTGCCGTCTCGTGCTCGCCGCCGTTGCTGGTACCATGGGGCGCGTCGTCGGCCGTGTCAGATGGCCGAAGGATTGTCGCAGTGGGTGGCGAAAATGGTACGTCCGTCATGAGCCACGATGGCAAGGCCGTCTGCTTCTTCGGCTCGCGCGAGACTGCATGAGTCAACGTCCGGGCACCCTTTCGGAAATACCAGATCTTCCCCTCGCTGTTGACGGTTTCCTCGGAGAGCGGCTGGAGTGCATTGAGCACAAGCTCGTGCCAGCAACCTTCGGGCGGCTTGATGATGCCCTTGGCGCCGCAAACCACCAGTCGCTCCTCGGCGCGCGTCAGCGCGACATACAAAAGACGGTGGTATTCGTCGCGTGCTGCTTCGAGCGCTCGCGCGCGCGCCGCCACCATCGGGCCGGTATCCTTGTCCTTGGCGGCACCCCAGATCAGCGCAGTCGCACCAGGGGGGGCATTTGCGATCGGTACAGTGAGGAGGCGCGGCGGATGCGCGCCCTCCGGTCGCGTCGTCGTGTGATCGATGAGAATGACGTTCTTTGCTTCAAGTCCCTTGGCGCCGTGCACCGTCATCACGCGCACTTCGTCGCGTGCCATTTCCATGTCGCGCTTGACTTCGCTCTGCGCCACTCTGATCCAGTTGATGAAACCCTGGAGCGACGGTGTTTCGCGCTGCTCGTAGGACAGAGCCAGATTGAGAAATTCATCGAGTGGATCGGAAGCTTCAGTGCCGAGCCGGGCCAAAATCTTTGCGCGGCCTTGGCCCGCGCCCAACACATGCGCGTAGAACGCAAACGGCGACAATGCCCGGGCCTTTTGTGCCATTGCGTCAAGCACGGATGACGCTGCGTCGAAGGTGGGATCTTCGTTAGCCTTGGTGCGCAGAACCGATCGCAGCGGGCCTTTGCGCTGACAGGCGAGGGTGTAAAGCTTTTCCTCGTCAAAATCGAAGAGAGGGCTCTTTAAGACCGTCGCCAGCGCCAGATCGTCGTCCGGTAGCAGCAACGCATCGCCGAGCACTAGCAGGTCCATGATGGCGATGTGCTCGGTCAGCACGAGCCGATCGGCGCCGGCTACCTCGATCTGCGCCTGCTTGAGTGCGCGAATGACTGCCTCGAACATCGGTCCGCGCTGGCGCACCAGGATCAAGACCTCGCGCGGTCGCGTGCCCTGCGCGATCCAGCCATTTACAGTGCGAGCAATTTTGGCGGCGAGCTTGACTGACGGGCTGGTCTCGCCGGTGGTATCGAACGGTGCGTCCCAGCCTTCCTTGCCGGTATCTTGCTCGTCGGGTTCGATCAGTTCCCAGATTTCAACTTCGCCGGGCAACGCGTCCGGCAAAGGTTGATGCATCGTCCAGGTCGCGTCGGCCGTGAGGCCTTGGAACGCAGCCGGATGTCTAAACACGGCATCGACGGCATCGAGCACGCCGACGGCCGATCGGAATGAGTAGTCGAGCTTTTCGGCCGCGAACGTGACTTCACTCGCCTTGTGCAGCGCCCGGAAGTGGCTCCGCATCTCGGCGAACTTGTGAGGCACCGCGCCCTGAAACGAGAAGATCGATTGCTTTTCGTCGCCGACGGCGAACAAAGTGCGACGCACATTGTCGCGCGACCCACCTGGAAGGAATTCGGCGACGAGAATCTTGACGATCTCCCATTGTTTGTCGCTGGTGTCCTGTGCCTCATCGACCAGCACATGGTTGATCCCGAGGTCGAGCTTATAGAGCACCCAGGCGGCCGCCGTGCTCTTGGTTGAAGCATCGCGAAGCAGCGTGAGCGTTTTGTCTATCAGGTCTTCATAATCGAGGAGGCCGCGGCGGTCTTTTTCCGCGCGATAGCGCTCGATCACTGCAGCCGCGACGGTGATCAGTGCGGCGCTCCGGTCGCGTGCACGCAGGGCAAATTCGCGCGCCACTAGTTTGCACACTCGGTCCTGTTCGGCGAGCAGCCGACTGTTCCACTCCGGATTGGCTTTGGCGAAATTCGCCGTGAGTATATTTTTGCGTTTTTCGAACTTGGTTGTGCAAAATACCTGCAGGTAATTTTCAATACGCTCGCGGCCGGTCGCCGAGCGCGCCGCTACCAAAAGGCTGGCAAGATCCCTGTCGGTTCTTTTGTCGCTGGTTGCAAGAAACTCCATCAGCGTCGGCCATTCCGTTTGCGGAATGAGGGCTGCAGAGAGGTACTCATCTTCAACTGCGCCAATGGTATCACCCGGCATAAGCCCGAAAGTTTGTGACAATTCATCGATTGCCTGTCGGACGCCGCCGGCGCGTGCAGTCCAATCCGTAATTAGATCGCGCTTGCCGATCGTTTCTGCGATCACTTCCTTGAACGTTATGTCGGCCGCGGCAGCAATAGCGGCAGCAAGCGCCTTGCCCAGCGCACCGTCCGGCTCCGTGGCGCCCTCCAGCAGCACTTCCAGCGTCAATTCATTGAGCAGTTCAGCATTGGCGGGCTCATCGAGAACTTCGAAGCGCGCCGCCACGTCTGCTTCAAAGGGAAACTGGTGGAGCAGCCGCGTGCAGAACGCATGGATCGTCTGGACCTTCAACCCGCCTGGTGTTTCCAGCGCATTGGCGAAGAGACGCCGGGCGATGGCGCGCTGCGTCGCATCGGGGGTCCTGCCGGTAGCGATTTTGATCTTCTCGTCGAGGGCGGCATCATCAAGGGCAGTCCATTCCGCAAGCGTGTCGAAGACTCGGGTCGCCATGATTGCAGCGGCGGCCTTGGTGAACGTGATGCAGAGGATCTTGGCAGGGTCTTCGCCGCGCAGCAGCAGGTTGATCACGCGCTGCACTAGCACGTGCGTCTTGCCGGAGCCGGCATTAGCCGAGACAAAAACTGAGCGCTCGGGATCGGCCGCGGCCGCCTGGCTCGCCTTGGCGGCCCCCGGAATTTCTCGGGCGGTGCTCACCATTCGTCCTCGCTTTCGCCGCCCGAGGCCGCCCATTCCTTAACACGCGCGAGATGGTCGTACTCGCCGTACTGCTTCTTCCACATCGGGTGGACGAGCGAACGGTAGGGCTCGCCCGCGACCAGGAATTTTTCGGCGATGCCGGTGAGCCTTTGTAACGCAATATCGGCGCAGCTGTCGGGCGTGCCGTCGATGATTTTGATGTTCTTGAGTTCGCCCGCCGGATCGCCACCCCTCAACCGAACGTAGCTGATCTCGGCCACCGAACCACCTGGAATCCCGGGGAAACCGCCATTGCGCAGTATGGCCGCTTCGAGCGTGAGCTGGGGCGCAAGCCCGCTGCGCACCTGCGGCTCGGTTGGTGGTTGCCCGGTCTTATAATCGAGGATGGCGTAACTGCCGTTGGTCCGCCGCTCGATACGGTCGGCGCGGGCATTGAGGATGAACCGAACTTTACCGAGAGAAATTGGATGCTTCCCTGACAACTCCGCGAAAATTTTGTCTGCGCCGCTGCGACGCTTCCGCTCCCAACCTTCGAACCATTTGGCAATGCGTTGGAAGCGGGTCCACCAGAACGCGCGAGCTTCCTCATAGTCTTGCAGAGGCGCGAAATGTTTCTCGCCAATTCCAATAAACTCGCGCGCGACGTTCGCGGGCAGGGCATCAGCGAATGTCTTTGTGAATTCGCCGATCGCCTCGTGAATGAAGGCGCCGCGATCGGCCGCGCCGGGCGGAGTGTCGATGGCCTCAAGCGGAAACAGCCGCAGCACATGTTTGGCGTAGATTGTGTAGGGATCGCGGAGCCAGTTCTCAATATCGGTGACGCTTAACTGCGTTGGCCGCACTTCCAGCGGTGGCGCCGGCTGTGGCCGCAACACGGGCGAGACCTTGGCGGGGTGATCAAGAGCGCGCGCATAGCCTATATAGACTGCACCGCGCGCGAGCGCCTCATTCCAGCGCTTTTCACCCGCAACCGCCGCGAGACGCTGGACGAAGCGCGAATTCACCGTCGGAGCGCCTGCTTGTTTGACGGCGCGGGTCAGGATGACCTCGCGCGCGCCTAACCCTTGAGCAAAATCGTGTGCCGACAGGCCGATGCGCAGCTCCGGCAGGTTGAGACCAAGCTCGAGTCGCATCGGGCGGCTTAGCCATGGATCGTTCCGGGCATCGGGAGGCCAAGTGCCCTCGTTAAGGCCGCCAAGGACAATCCGGTCCACGTTTTGCAAGCGCGCTTCCAGCAAACCGAAAATGCGCACGCGGGGATTGCCGGTTTCGGCTCGGCGTTCGGCGCGTCCCGACAAGAGCAGGTGGAAGACTTCGGGATAGTCGGTAGGCGCGAGCTCGAGCGTGTGCGAGGTCGGGCTTTCAAGGATGGTTTCGAAAGCGCGCTGCAATTGCAAGCCATCAGTGCCGGAATAGGCGGTAACCGTTTTTCCATCGTTTGCGAGCGCCTCCAGCGCTTTGGCATGTGCCTGTGCAAACACGAAAAGGCTAAGCGGCCTGTTGGCGAGCGTTTCCAGCGAGGAAAGAGCTCGGCCGAGTTTTTCGACCAATTGCACCGCCGCATCGAGGTCGGCCGGCAACACCGCGCCGCGCGGATCATTGTGGTGTAGTTCGTGTCGCGACGTCTTGAAAGTCGCAAGCGCATGCGCGAGGCCAGCCGAGCCACGACGCGGACGCGGGCCACGCAGCACCGCGCGTTCGAGTGCTGCGATTGCACGGTCATGGGCACCAGCCTTGGCGCCCAGCCGTGATAGTGAATGTTTAAGCAGCGCCAGCACGGGGGCTGGCTCAAGTCCGCCGAGCGACGCCTTGGCGACTAGGCGCGCAAAGATCCCGGCAGGCGTATCAGCGAGCGCATCGCCTCCCGAGTCGTCGACATCAACCTGCCAGCGTGCCAGAGCGGCCACAACGCGCCGGGCTAGAGCGCGGTCGGGTGTTACCAGTGCGCAGATCTTACCCGGCGTCTCGACCGTTTCGCGCAGGGAAACAGCGATCGCCAGCGCTTCCTCTTCCCCGTTGGCGGCCTCGATCACGCTCACATTGGCCAGGCTCCGGTCGACGGCGGCGATGAAATCCGGGTCTTTGAAACGCGTTTGCCAACGATCGGTAGTGATTGCCGGCCGCATCGTTTCCGATACGAGCATCTCGCGTCCGTGCTCGGCTGGTTTGGCAAGTTGCTTTACGGCGTGGCGGGCAATTCCCATGCGTGCAAGCAAAGCCTGCATGGCGAATTGCGGATGCACAGCTACGGGCGCGCCTTTTTCATCTTTGCTGCCTGCAATACTGCACCAGGATCCTTCGTCGAGATCCATATCCAGGCCGGGCAAAACGACCGCACCTTGCGGGAGCTGTGCAATTGCTGCGAGTAGTCTTGCCGTGGCGGGCATTGAGCCGGTTGACCCGGCGGCGACTACCGGCTGGTTGCCGCTTGCCAGTCGCCTCAACTCGGCATCGATAAGACGATCGCGTCGCGCAGCGGCATCGATCTCGCCTCTTTCCGCAAGACGCGCCGGCCAATAGCTGTGCGCGATCCTGAGGAAATCCAGGGTAAATTGCCAGTATTTGTCGAACTGGTCCGGCACCAAGTTATCGAGCCGCTTCCAGTCCACCTCACGGGTGACGACGTCGTCAATCAGTCGGGCGAGATCATCCGCGAGTGCCAGTGCCGCTGCTGGTGTGTTGGCGATCAGCGGTGCGCCGAGTTCCGGACGGATCGCCGCAGCCCAGCGTACGATCAGCTGCGTGAGCAGGAGCTTTCGCTCGAGTTTTCCGATCGCGGGCGGAAGTGAAAGTGCATTCGCGGCGAGCTCGCCCGTCGCAGCCTCCGCGAAAATGATTTCATCCTCGTCGAGATCGCCGAGCGCAACGATGCGGGGCAGAATAACTGCCTGTCCGTCGAAAGCGGCGAGGAAAGCGTCGCGCGCCATCCGGCACGCTCGTCGCGTCGGCAGATAGAGCGTGGCGCGCGCAAGCTCAAGCGGATCGTGCGAAGCCGGGAAGCTATCGACCAGACGGCCATCACGAAATGCATCGATCAACACCGGAAGAAAGGGAGCTGAAGCGGGGATATTGAAGACGTTGGGACCGGTTGCCATCGGCAGAGCATACAAAAGAGTTCAGGTGGTACTTGCTCTGATCGCGGCTTCCGCCTGAGCGATCGCCTCGGGTGTGCCGACATGCATCCAAACGCCCTCCATCCGCATACCGTGCAACCGCCCCGACCGCGCCGCGCGGTCAAAGAGGGTTGTCAGCGCCAGTTCCCCCGGCGGCGCGTCAGTGAAGAGCGCAGGCGACAAGATGGCGGCACCAGCATAGACGAAGGGGAGAACCTCGTGCTCGGCGCGCTTGCGCAGGGTCCCATCCGGGGTCATCGCGAAATCCCCGCGCCCAGAATAGCCGATGCTTCCGGCGGTGGGTGCAAGCAATAAAAGCGCGTCCATTGTGGCCGGATCGAAGACATCGACGAGCCGCGCAAGGTTTGGACGGACGCCATCGATCCAGATGGTGTCGGAGTTTATGTGGAAGAAGGGTGCGCCTCCGAGGTCCGGCAGAGCTTTCCTGACGCCACCTCCAGTGCCCAGCAGCAGGCCGCGTTCATCGGAAATGATAATCTGCGGATGCTTCCGATGCGTGAGATGCTGCTGCATCTGGTCCGCGAAATGGTGCACATTGACCACCGCACGCTTAACTCCGACCTCCGCGAGCCGGTCGAGCACGTGGTCGATGAGCGGCTTGCCGGCTACCTTCACCAGTGGCTTCGGGATTGCATCGGTGAGCGGACGCATACGCGTGCCCAGTCCCGCCGCCAGAACCATCGCGCGGCGCGGAATTGTCCGTGTTAATGAAGCGTCCATTCATCAAACCTTTAATGGCGGCACGTTGGTCCGATACCACGCCGCAAGCGGGGCCAGCGCGGGATGCGCCAGCGACCGCTGCAAGTACGCCCAAATACGCGGGAGATGACGAAGATATTGCGGCTTGTGGTCTCGCCGTTCAAGCCGGGTGAAGATGCCGAGAATCTTGGAAGCGCGTTGCGCGGCGAGTGTTGCGTAAGCGCGTGCAAAAGTTGCTGCATCGAAGGCGGAATCGGCAGATCGGCGAGCGCGGGTGTATCGCGAAAGCAGGCTGATCTCCATCGTTTCCGGTATGTCAACGCGCGCGTCCTGGAGCAGTGAGGCGACGTCATAGGCTGCCGGCCCTATCAAAGCATCCTGGAAATCGAGCAGACCCACCTGGGCAGTTCCCTCGCGCTCAGGCAACCAGAGGAGATTGGGCGAATGGAAATCACGCAACACCCAGGTTTGATCGCCAATTGTCATCGGCAGTAAGGCGTCCCGCCAGAGGGCGCGATAGGCATCGCGTTTGGAGTCGGAAACTCTTGCTTCGAGCTTGGGGAGATACCAGTCGATCAGCAACTCCACCTCGATCAGCAACGCGTCCATATCGTACCGAGGCAGCCGGTAGTTGACACCTGGCTCGACCGGCAGCAGATCCGGCAATGTCTCTCGGTGCAATTCGGCTAGCAGGTCCGCCGCCGCCTCATAGCGAGCATGAATTGGAACCGGCGGGTCTCCGCCGACAACCAGTTCCTCGCCAAGATCTTCGATCACCAGAAGCCCGGCCTCGCGGTCGGAAGCGAATATTGCCGGGGCCGAGAATCCGCGGCCGCGCAGTGCAAACGCCATGGCGAGGAATGGAGTCACATTTTCCGCCAAGTGCGCGATCGCGCTATACGGCTTCCCGCCACGCACTGGAGGTCCATCCGGGCGCTTTGGCGAATTCATCAGGATATAAGTTGCGCCATCGCGATTGAGCCGCTCGTAGGCTCGTGTTGAAGCATCGCCTTGGATCCGGCGGCGATGGGCACGGCCGAAGTCGGCACTTTCAAGAAACCGGCGGATCGTCAGGATGCGCTCAGCTCGCGAAGCGAACTTGCCGTAACCGGTAACACGCACGCTGCGCGCACCGGGGCCGCTCCGCGGCTCCAGCGTCAATGCAATGTCGAGCCGATCGGCGGGCAGGAAGCCGGACGCACGATCCGGCCATTCCACAAGCGTCACCGCACCCGCCGGAGCATCATCACCGAAGCCGAGCTCTCTGAGCTCAGCCGATCCTGCCAGACGATAAAGGTCGGTGTGCACGAGGGTGAAGCGCGGCAGCGTGTAGGTCTGCGTCAAAGTGAAGGTGGGACTCGGGACCTCAACTGCCTCGTCGTCGGCGAGGTATCGGATCAGGGCCCTGGCGAATGTCGTCTTGCCTGCGCCGAGATCGCCCGACAACGTGATCATATCGCCGGGCTCAATGACCGCGGCGACATCCGTCATCAGGGAATATGTGGCGGCTTCATCAGGGAGGGTTGCCGTAAAGCTGTAGTCGCCGGAGACGGTCGGGCGCATCGAATCATCCGTTGCAAATCTACTACTTATAAACGGATGACGCGGGCCCGCGCCAGAATTTGCAGGCGTAATACCGACGTGCAAAACCGCTTTACGCAGCTGTCTGTTTCGCAATGTGCTCGACCGGGAACAGGCAAGTGACCGTTGTGCCCTGACCCGGAGTGGAATCGATCGTAACTGTTCCGCCGTGCAATTCAACGAAGGAGCGCACGAGCGAGAGGCCGAGGCCCGGCCCGCGATGCTGAGAGCCCTTGGAATCGGTCTCAAACCAGTCGAATACCTTGTCCTTTGCCTCGGGCGGGATTCCGGGGCCGTGATCGGTTACGCTGAAGATCACGGCGTTTGTACGCCGCTCGGCAATCAACGTCACCGTTTCGCCGGCAGGCGAGAAACCGACAGCGTTTGAAAGCAAATTGAACAAGATCTGGCGCAATCGCCGCTCGTCGGCGATGAAGCTCCCGATATTGATCGGCGCGCGGATGTCGAGTCTGATGCGATTCTTGACCAGTCGATCCTGGACCCCTTCCGATGCCGCTTCCATGCTGGCGCGGATGTCGACATCGCCCAGATTGAGCGTCATTGCACCGGCGTCAATCGTAGCCAGATCGAGGATATTATTGATGAGCGCCAACAATGCGTTCGTGGAGGCTGTGATGTATCCGAGATACTCGTCCTGCTTTTGCGTCAGCGAACCAAAAGCTGGATCGCCGAGCAAATTCGCGAAGCCAATGATGTTGGTGAGAGGAGAGCGTAGTTCGTATGAAACGTGATGCACGAAATCAATTTTGATCGAGTCGGCAGCTTCGAGCGCCTCGTTGCGCTCGCGGAGCGCTCGCTCGACGTTCACGGTGTCAGTCCTGTCCTGGAACGTGACAAGGGTGGCGCCGTCGGGCAGCGGCATGGTGGTGAGATCAAGCACCGCACCATCACGGCGCTCGATGCGAGCACTGATCGGTTCCCGGTTGTCGATTGCGGTGACCGAGGCCTTAAGAGCCCGCCAAACCTTATTGTCGTCGTGCAAAGCCTGGCACCATGCGGTCACCGATTCGACATGCGGGCGCTCATCCAGCGCATCATGCGATAGCTTCCACATCCGCTGGAATGCCGGATTGTGGAGGCGGACACGGCCGTCGCTGCCGAACACTGCGACGGCTTCCGCCAGGTGATCAAGGGTTTCGCTCTGAACTTTGATGAGCGCATCGTAACGGCGATACATGTCCAGGCGTTCAGTGACGTCGTCATAGAGATACGTCACTCCCCCTTCGGGGTTGGGCGTCGTGACGACCCGCAGCGTGCGACCGTCAGGCAAATGCCACATGTGCTCCTTCGGCTCGACAGCGCGATACGCGTCGTACAACTGCTGTCTCCATTGGCGGAAATCGTGTTCTTCGGGAAGCTTGCGTTTGCTGCGCAAGGTATCAAGGAGAGCCGCATCGGTGGGGGTCTGGTCGAGAAAGCCTGTGTCAAGTTCGAACAGCGAGCGAAACGCGGCGTTGTAGAAGGTCAATTTCCGGTCGACATTGAATACGGCAACACCTGTAGCAAGTTGATCGAGCACGCGGCGATGCGCTTCGATCATGCGCCCGAGTTCTGAGCGCATGGCTTCTACGTCTGTGCGATCAATCGCTATACCCGAACTGCCGGCACCGCCCGGTGCATCAATGACTTCGAAGATGTGGCGTGCGCCCGCTACGATCGCCGGTAGTCGACCCACGAATGTTTCGCCAGCGTTGCGCGCGCGTGCGGCATCGGCGCGGGCGGGTTGGTCGAGCAGCTCCAGCCGGCGCGCCACGGCATCCATGGTGTCCTGGGCTTCCACGGCGCGCGCATAAGCCGAATTGACGAAAACAAGCTTGCCGGCACTGTCGCGCATCCAGACGGGTGCCGGCAGAGACTCGAATAACGTCTTCATGATTTCGACGTCGCTCAATAGCTGATCGTGCCGGGCAGCTAAATCGAGCAATTCCTGCTCAATGCCGCTCACGTCGCGCAGCCGCAGGACGGCGCGACCGCCAATGGCGCGACCTTCAGCCTCTATTGGGCGTCCGGCGCGAGTGGTGAACGCCAATACGAAACCGCGGCCGTTACGACGCAGATTGTCCAACGCCTGCTCAATACGACGTGCGGCTGTGGCTTCGAGCCAGGTGCCGAACGCAAGAACCCGCTCTGGTATGTTGCCCGGCGCCACAATCGAAACGTCGCCAAATATTTCGGGCTGTTCGGAATTCGCCGCCCAGGTCACCAGAATTTGCGCTTCTGACAACAACAGCGCCTTGAGGCGGTCTACATCCGCCTGCAGTGAGCCAATTTCGTCGCGGGCATTGGCTTCCGCGTAATCGGCAAACCGACGCAGCCGCAACACGATGACTGTCGCGAACAAGCCCAGACCCAGCAAGGCAAGAACAAGCGTCAACAGGGTGATTTCTTGGCCACGAAGTGCCGCGGTGGCGCGGTGCACTGCTTCGAGCGCTGTCGCGCCAAGGCGAACTTCGGCGCGAGCGGTCGAGCCGGGCAGGATAACAAAGTTTGCGATGAGAAAGGCGTCGAGGAATCCGCCTCGCCACGGACGAGAACGCAGCCTCTCGTTCGCCGTCCGGATTGTCTCCGGCATTCAGGCTTGCCCCAGGGATGCTTGGGCGGCGTCCGCCACGCCGACCCCGCGAATCGGTCGACTCTACCCCTAAGGCGATTCAGGCCGAAAGAGTCCAGATCGTGAACGGCCGTCAGGCAGACTGCGTTTTAAGCTGCTTCGGCGCCGCGGCACACTTGATCATGTCGTCAACATTGATTCGGCCAAGAGCGACAGAAACCGTACGTTCAGTTTCGGCCAGCGCTGGCCGCACGACGTCATCGACCAGCTTGGAGCCGGCGAACGGCAGTGGATGAACGTCTTCGGCAGTGGTCGCTGCTCGCAGAATATCGTTAGCCGAAATGCGATTTCTGTCGCGGGCCAGCTCATAGCCCCCATGCGGTCCTCGGATTCCCTTCAGGATACCATCACGCACCAGAGCCTGCAGGACCGGCTCGAGATGCCGGGGCGGAAGCCGATGGCGGGCAGCCAATGCTCTAGCCGATACCGGACGCGAATTGGCATTGAGCGCGACGTCGATAACAGCAGCAATAGCAAGTACACCCTTCCGGGATACCAAAGTCATCAGCGCACCGCTCACGGTAGCAGCAGGTGAGTGGTAATATGCTACGCCAACTTTAGCCGTCGTCCAGCCACAAATGTGAAGAAATTAATCAACTTCCGGTTGAACCAAATCCGCCTCTCCCGCGTCTGGTATTGTCCAGTGATGCGACTTCCAACGTACGTACCCGCACAATCGGCGCGATCACCATTTGCGCGATGCGCATGCCTCTGGTGATTGTCACTGGCTCCTCGCCAAGATTGATCAGCAGAACCTGGATCTCGCCGCGGTAGTCGGCGTCGATGGTGCCCGGTGTGTTGAGCACGGTCAGTCCGTGACGCGCCGCAAGACCGGAGCGTGGTCGCACTTGGGCTTCATATCCATCGGTCAGAGCGATCGCGATCCCGGTGGGAACGAGTGCGCGGGCTCCAGGCGTGATTGTGACCGGTGCAGCTGGAGGCACGGCAGCTACGAGATCGAGACCGGCGGCCGACGCGCTTTGATAGGATGGCAGCGGCAAGTCCTTGCCGTGCGGCAGGCGCATGACCCCAACTTCGATATCGTTCACGTTTTGCTTCCTGCGAGCACATCCGCGATGCGCGCGATCAACATGGTGGCCACCTCGTCCTTGCTCTGCGTCGGCCACGCTTCGACGCTTGAGGCGCGTACGAGGGTAATGCTGTTACGATCTCCGCCCATCACGCCGGACTGCGCTGAGACATCGTTCGCCAGAATCCAGTCGCAGCCTTTCTTGGCAAGCTTTGTCTTTGCATTTGTGAGCACATTTTCCGTCTCCGCAGCAAAGCCGATGACGAGTTTTGGCCGCTGGGTTTTTCGCTTGGCGATCGTGCCAAGAATGTCGGGATTTTCGACAAGAGAAAACTCTGGCGCCGTCTTGTCCGCCTGCTTCTTGAGCTTCTGGTTGCCGGCATTTGCAACGCGCCAGTCGGCGACAGCAGCGGCAAAAATAGCGACATCAACTGGCAGCGCGTCTTCAACGGATCGCAGCATTTCCCGCGCTGTTTCAACCTTGATTACTGTCACGCCTGGCGGGTCGGGCAGATTGACTGGGCCGCTGACGAGTGTGACGTCGGCGCCGGCAGCGGTTGCAGCAACAGCGATGGCGTGTCCCTGCTTGCCGGATGACCGGTTGGCGATGTAACGGACCGGGTCGATCGGTTCATGTGTTGGACCGGATGTGATCAGAACGCGGCAACCGCGCAGCGCACGAGAATTTTCAGCTTCCAACAGCTTTTCGACCGCGGTCGCGATTTCAAGCGGTTCCGCCATCCGGCCAAGCCCGCGTTCGCCTGACTCCGCCATCTCGCCTTCGTTCGGACCAATCAAGGCGATGCCGTCAGCAACAAGCCGGGCTCGGTTACGCTGCGTTGCTTTGTTTGACCACATGTGCGGATTCATCGCCGGGGCCAGCAGAATTTTTGCAGTCGTTGCCAGGAGCACCGCCGTCGCAAGGTCGTCGGCACGACCGCCGGCCATTTTTGCCATCAGATCGGCAGTTGCCGGCGCAACAACGATGACATCGGTCTCTCGTGCGAGGCGAATGTGTCCGACATCAAATTCTCCGGCCAGATCGAACAGATCGTCGAACGCGCGCTCGCCGACCAGCGCACTTACGGACAATGGCGTCACGAATTGCTCGGCGGCTTTCGTCAGGATGCAGCGCACGGCAATACTGCGTTCTCTCAACCGGCGAATGAGGTCGAGTGATTTGTAAGCGGCAATGCCACCGCCGATCACCAGCAGTACGCGCTTGGTGCTCGCCGGCACCGCGGCGGGGCGGCGGTTCGCCGGGGGCGACAGCGGCTCAATCTGGTCAAGCGCTGCAAGCCCCGTCTCTTCCGCCGCCGCCTTGAGGATTGTTCGCACCTCATCCTCGACCGAGCGGCCGCTTTTCGCCGCCCGCAAGCGCAGCAACTTCTTGAGCTTCTCGTCAAGCTGGCGGACTGTTAACGAGGCCATGGAAATCCTCGACAATTAAATAGCTTAGCTCAGAAACGATTGCGATGCAATCATTGCAATCACTCCGCATCGGATGTTGCCGTTGACGCGGACAGGCGTGTGCTGTATTTAACCTATCAGTTATTTAACTATATGGCTAAATAAATGGCAACAGATCGCCTCAGCTCGACGTTCGCGGCTCTTGCCGACCCCACGCGGCGCGCGATCCTCGCGCGGCTTGCGCTCGGTGAAACCTCCGTACTCAGGCTCGCCGAGCCGTTCGACATGAGTCTGCCTGCAATCTCCAAGCATCTGAAAGTGTTGGAGCGGGCAGGCCTCATTACGCGCACGCGCGATGCGCAAATGCGCCCCTGTCGCATCGACGTACGGGCACTCAAGGAGGCCGATGATTGGCTCGAGGAATATCGCCGGCTCTGGGAAGAGCGGCTCGATCGGCTCGGCGACTACCTCAGAACGCTTCAGGCAAAGGGGAACGAAGACAGGCAAGACAAACGGGAGAAGCAACGTGGCCGTAAAAAATAGTATCGACCTCGAACACGATCCGCGCTCAATCATCGGTACGCGCGTTCTCGACGCGCCCCGTGATCTGGTCTTCGCGGTGTGGACCGACCCAAAGCACCTCGCCAAATGGTGGGGGCCGAATGGCTTCACGACCACAACCCACGTTTTTGACTTCCGGCCTGGCGGTGTGTGGCGCTTCGTCATGCACGGTCCGGACGGCCGCGACTATCAGAACCGCATTACGTTTCAGGAAATCGTTGAGCCAGAGCGTATCGTCTACCGTCACGGGGGCGGCGATGATGTTGAACCGGTACAGTTTATGCAGACGGTTACCTTCCAGGATCTGGGGAACGGTCAAACTCTTCTGACCTGGCATGGCACCTTCCCATCTGCGGAAGAGCGTTCACGGGTCATCAGGGAATACGGAGCCGACAAAGGCTTGGTGCAAACCATGGCTCGGCTCGATGATTATGTCGTCACGATGGCATCCACCTGGAATGCTTAAATGGCCGCATGTTCAGGAGAGCGCTCGCAATGCGGCGCGCAGCTCATCGGGACGATAGCCGCTTACCGATCGATCGATTGCTGCGTGAGATTCTTGCCAAAGTGGAAACGCTTTGGCGAGCAATGCGCGACCTGCCGTAGTGATAGCCAGACGGCGACTGCGCTTGTCCTTCTTGTCGACCGAAACCTTTACCAATCCGCGGCGTTCAAGAAGTTTGAGGGCCGCGGTCAGCGTAGTGCGGTCCATGGCAAGCAGATCAGCGACGCTGCCAATGGTTGGCGGTTCCGGCCGGTTCAACGACATCAACAACGAAAATTGTCCATGGGTGAGGTCGAGCGGACGGAACACATCGTCGAAGCGTCGCGCCAACCCGCGCGCGGCGCGTTGCACGTGCAGGCACAGGCAGTTGTCTCTCACCAGGTGCGTGGCGGCGAGAGGTAATTCCCGGCGGGTTGACATGAGTGAGATTACGTTGATATCAACTTATTTGTCAATGACCGGAACCCGAAGGAGGATGAGTTATGCAAGTTCAGTCGTACCTGTTTTTTGATGGCCGTTGCGATGAGGCGATTGAGTTCTACAAAAAGACACTTGGTGCCGAAGTCGGCATGCTGATGCGGTGGAAGGACAGCCCTGAAAAGGCGATGTGCACGCCAGAAAACGGAAACAAAGTGATGCATGCGTCGCTCAAGATCGGTGAGACCAGGGTCATGGCGTCCGACGGGCGCAACACTGGCAAACCCAAGTTCGACGGTTTTGCACTCTCGGTGGATGCCAAGGACGAAGCCGATGCTGACCGGCTCTTCAACGCGCTTTCCGCGGGCGGAAACGTCATCATGCCGCTCGGCAAGACATTCTTTTCGCCCCGTTTCGGAATGACGCAGGACAAATTTGGCGTCAACTGGATGGTTATCGTCGAGCACGAGTAACCCACGGGAGGGACGGATGCAGACGATGGCTCAGATAAACGAGGTGTCAAATATGGTGCTCTGGACCGGGCGCAGCCTCGTCGTCGCATTCATGCTTCTGGACGGCGCCATGAAACTGGTGCCGTTGCCAGTGTAGTCCGAAATCTAAATCGACAATTGACTAGGAGCTCCTATGGTCACAACGAAAAGCCCGAATTTTGTCATCTCCCGAGTGCTCGACGCTCCGCGCGAGCTGGTGTGGAAGTGCTTTACCGATCCGGAGCGCATGAAGCACTGGTGGGGACCAAAGGGCTTCACCGTCATTGCTTCGAAGATGGATCTGCGCGTGGGCGGCACTTACCACTATGGCATGAAAGCGCCGAATGGTTCACCGATGTGGGGCAAGTTTACCTATCGAGAGGTCGTGCCGCCGGAGCGGTTGGTCTTCATCAACTCGTTCTCGGATGAGAGCGGTGGAGTTACCCGCCATCCCGGCGGGCCCACCTGGCCGTTGGAAATGCTCTCGACATTCACCTTCGAGGAAGTTCCCGGCGGCAAGACCAAATTCACTGTCAGCTGGGCTCCGCACAATGCAACCGCGGAAGAGGAGAGAACGTTCGACGAGGGACGCAACAGCATGACACAAGGCTGGACCGGCACTCTCGAACAACTCGAAGCTTATCTCACAAAGTCCAGTTAACCCCGATTGACTGCGCGTATGGAGGAGAAAGCCGTGCCAATCACTAAGCAAAAGATCACGCCATGCCTGTGGTTCGATATGGAGGCGGAAGAAGCAGCGAAGTTCTATTGCTCTATCTTCGGGAACTCCAAGATCGGAAAGATCAGCCGCTATCCCAAGGCTGGACAGGAAATTCACCACAAGCCGCCAGGTTCGGTGATGGTTGTCGAATTCGAAATCGACGGGCAGACATTCACCGCCCTGAATGGCGGTCCGAACTTCAAGTTCAACGAATCAATCTCTTTGCAGATACGCTGCGACACGCAGGCCGAGGTTGATTATTTCTGGAGCAAACTCACGCAGGGCGGCGAAGAAGGCCCGTGCGGCTGGCTGAAGGATAAATATGGCCTGTCGTGGCAGGTCGTGCCGGCGGCCATACCGAAGATGATGACCGATCCGGATCCAACGAAATCCGAGCGTGTCATGAACGCATTCCTGAAAATGAAGAAGCTCGACATTGCGGCGATCGAGCGCGCGTATGAGGGACAGCCACAATGACCGCCACGGCAAGAACAGCGCCGTTCGGTGAGGCGAGCGTCACCTTAACTCGCGTATTCGATGCGCCGCGCGCGCTGGTGTGGAAGGCCTGGACCGATCCAGAGATGATGGCACAGTGGTTCGGACCCCGCGGATTCACTAATCCGGTTTGCGAGCTTGATGTGCGGGTCGGGGGCAGGCTGTACATCGTCATGCGCGGACCGGACGGCAACGACTATCCAATGAAGGGCGTGTTCCGCGAGATATCGGTGCCCGAACGCCTGGTGTTCACAAACATCGCGATCGACAAAGAGGGCAACCATTTGCTTGAGGGCGAGACCACCGTCACCTTTTTGGAGAAGGGCGGCCAGACCGCACTCACCCTAGAGACTCATGCCGCTGGACTCGTGCCGATCGCTCCGCGGATGCTTGGCGGCATGGAGGCAGGTTGGACCCAGAGCATCGATAAGCTGGAGGAGTTGGTCGAGCGCTGAAGCGCCTGTTCGTCTGTTCAGGACCGATCCAGTACCGCGTGACGAGCGGTTGATGGCCTCGTCCTTACATCAGCATCCAGGCGATCCAAAAAAGCAACGCGGCAATCACCCATAGTGCGAGGGACGTCCAGCGGTTGCGGCGCGCCTCGGCCGCGCCGATGGCAGAAACGGTGTCGGGCGAAAGCACCAAGCCATCGCGCGTGATCTCGTCGAACTGGTCGAGCAGCGTTCCCGCGCGTGTGAGCAAACCCGGCACCTGTCCCAAGAAACGGCCAATTTCGCCGGCGCCTTCGACTGCGTCCTCGAGCCGGCCAACGGGGCCCAGGTTGCGCGCGATCCATTCGCGAACCACGGGGTCCGCCGTGCTCCACATATCGAGTTTGGGATCGAGCGCACGGGCCACGCCTTCCACCACGACCATGGTCTTCTGCAACAACAGCAATTCGGGTCGCGTGCGCATGTCGAAAAGGCCGGTCACTTCGAACAGCAGCATTAGAAGCTTCGCCATCGAGATATCTTCGGCCGTTCGATTGTGGATTGGCTCGCCGATGGCACGAATGGCCTGGGCGAAGCTTTCGACCGAATGATGTCGCGGCACGTAGCCGGCATCGAAATGAACCTGCGCGGTCCGGTGATAGTCGCGGGTGATGAAGCCGAGCAGGATTTCGGCGAGAAATTGCCTTTCCTTCGGTCCGAGCCGTCCCATGATGCCGAAGTCTACGGCCACCAGGTGGCCGTCACTGTCGACGAACAGGTTACCGGGGTGCATGTCGGCATGAAAAAAGCCGTCGCGCAAGGCGTGACGCAGAAAGCTTTGAATAACCTTGCGTCCGAGATCCGGCAGATCGAAGCCTTTCGCCAACAGCGCACCATGGTCGTTGAGACGAGCACCGTCGATCCATTCCAGCGTCAATACTTCGCGTGCCGTGCGGTCCCAATCCACCATCGGCACACGGAAGTCAGCGTCCCCGCGCGTATTCTCAGCCATCTCAGACGCCGCAGCTGCTTCAAGGCGGAAGTCCATTTCGATTGCAACGGAGCGCGCGAGGGTTGAGACGACTTCGATGAAACGGAGCCTTTGCGCTTCTGCAGAAAAGGTTTCCGCCGTGCGCGCGGCAAAGAACAAGGCGTCAAGATCTGACTTGAAACGGCGTTCGATGCCGGGCCGGAGAATCTTTACTGCGACCGGCTTGCGCGCACCGTCCACTTCGACTTCTGCACGATGCACCTGCGCGATCGACGCCGCAGCCACGGCCGGCCCAAAGCTCGCGTAGACCGCGGATAGCGGTTTATCAAATGCCAGTGCGACCGCTGCCTCTGCTTCGCTTTGCGCGAATGGCGCCATCTTGTCCTGCAAGCTTTCGAGATCGCGGGCGATCGTCGCTCCGACCACGTCGGGACGCGTGGCGAGAAACTGACCGAGCTTGACGTAGGTGGGGCCAAGCCTGGTCAATGCTGCAGATAACCTGCTTTCACCGCTTTTGGCGCCCGGCCGCTCAATGAGCCGGGCCAGCGCGATTGCGGTCTTGGCCGGCAACGGCAGCGGCCGTGTATCGACCAGCGCAAAAACGCCTTCGCGCGCGAACACGAAGCCAGCGCGCGCGAGGCGGAACGAATGAGAGATGGCAGCGATCACAAACGCCAGCCTGAATGAAGCGCGACCACGCCACCGGTCATGGGCGTGAATGATACACGACGGAATCCGGCGGATCCGAGCATCACCGCGAAGAGTTTAGGCCTGGGAAACTTCCGGATAGATTCAACCAGATATTGGTACGCCTCATGGTCGCCTGTTACGGCGTCGCCAATGCGCGGAATTATCTGGAAAGAATAAAGTTCGTAAAGCGCATCGAGGCCTGGCACGTCGACTGCGGAAAATTCCAGAGACAGGAATCGGCCGCCGACCTTGAGCACGCGATAGGCCTGAGCAAGGGCCTGCTCGATGCGCGGCACGTTGCGGATACCGAAGGCGATGGTCACGCAATCGAAGCTGCGATCGGGATAGTCGAGATCCTCGGCGTTGCCCTGCTCGAAGCCGACGACGCCATCAAGGCCGCGCTCGGCTGCGCGCTCTCGGCCTACTGCCAACATGTCGCCATTGATGTCACAGACGGTGACGCGTGTTCCCGCGCCGCCTGCCCGCGCAATACGAAATGCGACATCACCGGTGCCGCCGGCGAGGTCGAGCACGGCAAATTCACGTGCATTTCTCGGTGGATTGATCGCTGTCACCAATGCGTCTTTCCACGCCCGGTGCAGCCCCCCCGACATCAGGTCGTTCATCAGGTCGTAACGGCGCGCGACCGAGCGAAATACGTTGTCCACGCGGTCTTGCTTGTCGGCAAGCGGAACGGTCTCGTAGCCGAAATGGGTGTCGCGGCCTCGAGGCATGGCCAATAGTCCTTTTCGGGCAGGACCATAGCGCGGGTGGCCTAGGCGCGCTATCTGTCAACGCGGGAGCGGTTAATCAATGCCCGAACTGCCGGAAGTCGAAACCGTGCGCCGTGGCCTGGCGCCGGTAATGGAGGGCCAACGCTTTGCGAAGGTCGAGGTGCGGCGCGGCGATCTGCGCTGGCCGCTGCCCAAAGGCTTTGCCCAGAAGCTGCACGCCAAAATGGTGGAGGGGCTGGGCCGCCGCGCAAAATACCTGCTGGCGGATCTCTCGTCAGGCGATGTCCTGCTGATGCATCTCGGCATGTCCGGCTCATTTCGCGTCGGCAAGGACAGCGCGCCTGGAAAATATTATCACGAGCGCTCAAAGAGCATCGCGCATGACCATGTGATCTTTCACATGTCGAATGGCGCCACGGTGACGTTTAACGATCCGCGCCGATTCGGTTCAATGAAACTCGTGCCACGCGCCAATCTCGATGCCGAGCCTTTGCTGCGCTCGCTCGGTCCGGAACCACTGGGAAATGAGTTTGATGCGGTGATGCTCGCAAAAGCCTGCTGGGGCAAAAAAACATCTCTTAAAGCGGCGCTGAGCGATCAACGCGTTGTTGCGGGCCTCGGCAATATCTATGTCTGCGAAGCACTGTTTCGTGCACGGCTTTCACCCAAACGGCAGGCCTCTACTGTTGCAGACCGCCACGGTCAGCCCAACGAGCGCGCCGAAAGGCTAGTCGTCGCAATTAAGGCAGTTCTCTTGGACGCCATCGAGGCCGGGGGCTCGTCACTACGGGATCATCGCCGGGCCGATGGATCACTGGGCGATTTCCAGCACAATTTCCAGGTCTACGATCGCGAAGGTCAGCCCTGCCCTTCGTGCAAGGGCTCGATCAAGCGCATCGTGCAGGCCGGCCGGTCGACCTTCTATTGCCCCTCATGCCAGAAGTAGGCCACGTTACATGCCGTGAATGGCGGGGCAGATGACATGCTGAAGCGTGGCCTGATCGCATTGACGCTTGCAGCCATGGCGGCGGCTGCTGCGGCTGCGGAATATCCGGACCATCCGGTCCGCTTCGTCGTTCCACAAGCTGCAGGCAGCGCCACTGATACCGTTGCCCGCATTCTGGCGGCTGAGCTGACAAAGGAATTTGGTCAGCAGGTTGTCGTCGACGATCGCCCGGGAGGTGCGCTCACGATTGGGCTTGATCTGGTGGCGAAGTCACCACCCGACGGCTACACGATCGGGATGGGCCCCATCGGTGCGCTCGCCATAACCCGGCACATGGTGGCGAAGCTGCCATACAACATTGAGCGCGATTTTCAGCCAATCGCACTTGTTGCGCGCGGACATCTGCTGCTGGCGGTCTCGCCGAAGCTGCCGGTCCATTCGGTGAAGGAGCTGATTGACTACGCCAAGAAGAATCCTGGGAAGCTGACAAATGCTTCTTCCAGCAATGGTTCGCCGGGTCACGTCGGCGGAGAATTGTTCAAATACATGACCGCAACCGAGATTGTGCATGTGCCCTACCGCGGCGGTGCGCCCGCAATCACCGATCTAATTGCCGGACATGTCGACGTTATGTTTGAAAGCTTGCAATCGATCGCGCCCTTTGCGCGCGATGGCAAAGTACGGGCGCTGGGTGTCAGCGGGGCCGCACGCTCGCCGGCATTTCCGGAGCTTCCGACAATTGCGGAAGCCGGCGTTCCAGGCTACTTGGCGCCAACCTGGACCGGCGTGATCGCGCCCGCAGGAGTGCCCCGGCCGATCGTAGACAAACTCAACGCAGCCATTAACAAGGCCCTCGTTTCCGAAGCATTCAAGGAGAAATTTGCCAAGATCGGCGACGAACCGGCTGGCGGGACGCCGGAGGAGTTTGCCCAGACGATCAAGGTCGATTCGGCAAAATGGGAAGAAGTCGTGCGGCGCTCCGGCGCGAGGCTCGACTAATTCAGGGAACTGTCCATGACCTACCAGAATATTCTTGTCGAAACGCGAGGCCGGGTCGGTCTCATTCGTCTTAATCGCCCGCAAGCGCTTAACGCGCTCAACAAGGCCCTGATGGCCGAGCTTACCCAAGCGATCGAAGCATTCGATGCCGATGAAAAGATCGGTTGCATGCTCATCGCAGGCAGCGACAAGGCTTTCGCCGCCGGCGCTGATATCAAAGAAATGGCGGACAAGTCATTTATTGATGCCTATCTTGGTGATTTCGTCTCAAACTGGAACGCCGCCGCGCATTCGCGCAAGCCGATCGTTGCAGCGGTCGCCGGTTTTGCGCTTGGCGGCGGCTGCGAGCTGGCGATGCAATGTGACATCGTCATTGCCGCGGATACCGCCAAGTTCGGCCAACCCGAAATCAAGCTGGGGGTCGTTCCGGGGATTGGAGGTACGCAGCGGCTTGCGCTTGCAGTCGGCAAGGCCAAAGCCATGGATTTGATTTTGACCGGGCGGATGATGGATGCAGCAGAAGCCGAAAAATCCGGCCTCGTGGCGCGCGTGGTTCCAGCTGCGAGCCTGATGGACGAGGCGATGAAAGTCGCCGAAACCGTTGCCAATATGTCATTGCCGGCTGTGCTGGCGGCCAAGGAAGCCGTCAATCGCGCGTTCGAAAGCGGTCTCTCGGAGGGTATAGCCTTCGAGCGGCGTATTTTTCATTCACTGTTCGCGACGGACGATCAGAAGGAAGGAATGAAGGCCTTTATTGAGAAGCGGACGCCGAAATGGAAAAACAGATAGCTATTTCCGCACGCAAATAATTCTGACGACAGCCGTCTTGGCGTCGCCGCCCTCCGTCACCGCGGTAATGTTATTTGCGGTGAGAAAATCCCGGATCGCCGCAACAGTGACGAGTCGCACTGGCTGCGAGACCGACTCGGTGCTGGCCAGCACGAAGTTCTGCATCTGCATCATGCCGAGGAATTGTCCCTGCGCGCCGATCGCCGCCGCGCCAGAAAAGCCCGCCATTGGCACAGCCTGACGTAGTTCGATGGCGTTGCTTTCGGCGAGCCGCGCCTTGATCTCGGTCAGTCTCCTCGCGCCGTTTTGCTCCTTCGGATCAGGTATCCCGACCAAGGTCACGTCACCTTTTTTGGACATGTCAGCCGTGAGCGCAATCGGGGACAGCTTGAGCGGTCCATAGATACGCAGCAGAGCGAGACCGCGATCTTTGTCGTCGGCAATCCGATCGGCGTCGCCAAGACCTTCGGCAATGATAACCTGGCAGCCGGAAGCAAGCTTGCGATCGGTAATAATATGACCCTGCTCACTCACAATCAGACCGTTGCCGTATTCGACCGATTTCGCCATGGCCGCGAAGGGCGAGCTGCTACGCTCGGGAAATGGAGCAAAAGCGCTTACCATTGCCGCGGTCACCGGCTCGACAATCGTTTCCATCATCTGGTCAAACATCAATGTAAAGCCGCGGATTTCGCCGTCGCGCGCATACGCTCGGACCGAGAACTTCTTAAGACCTTGCATGCCGCCAATGAAGAAACTGTCGTCGCGCAACGCGCTCGATTCGACTTTACGCGTGGACGGCTCTTTCTTTTGTAGCTCGAAGAGCGCAGCAAGCTTGATCTCTGAACCCTTGATGCGGAACGTCTCGACCTGAACATCACCGTGCGGGGACGAATAGCGGGTTCCGCGCGCAGCCTCGCGCACTTGCGTCACCAGTTTGGCAGGCAGGCCAAGGCGAACGCCTGTTGATGGATCGGTCACGATGGTCCAGCCGAACTCGTCCTCGTGGTTTTTGGCAGCCGCGAGCAGATTGGCGCGTTCTGTGGGGGAGAGGGATCCGGTAACCTTCGCTTTTGCGCGTTTCTGAAAATTCTTCACTGCGGAAAGAAATGGATCTTCGCTGCCGGTCGAACCGGTGTAGTCGCCCGACCACAACAGTGCCGACTGGATTTTAAGCCTTTCGTTGTCGGACATGCCGGCAGCCGTCTCGGCTGCACTGGGATCGACCTGCGGCGCAGTAACCTTTGCAGCGACAGCAATGCGCGTGGCGACTTTTGGCGCGGTGCGCTTCTGCTTCAAATGCTTGTGTGTGGGCTTTGTTTTTTCGGAGAGCTGTGCGCGTGCCGGCACAATGCCAGGCGATTCTTGCGCCAGTGCCGGGACGACGCCGAGCAAAAGCGCGAGCATCACAGTGGAGCCACCCAAGCGCATTGTTAACGCTGCCCCGATTCATTTTTGCGGTCACCTTAGCCGATAGAGGCGAGTGCGCAAGTCTGGGACGGGACTTCTCCCAAAGTCGTTATGCAACTCTCGCCGGCGATCGCGTAGCATTTTGCCACTTACGGCGGCTTTGGCCCAGTTCCCATCTTTTTACTTCCTGCGCTAGGTTAACCTTGATGCTCGATAATGAAGAACTCGAACGCTATGCCCGTCACATCGTGCTGCGCGAAGTGGGCGGTCCGGGCCAGGCCAAATTGAAGGCCGCGCGTGTCCTCGTCGTCGGTGCCGGCGGGCTCGGCACACCGGTCTTGCTTTACCTCGCTGCTGCCGGGGTTGGCACGCTCGGCATCGTCGATGACGATGATGTGTCGCTGTCAAACTTGCAGCGCCAGGTAATCTTCACGACCGAGGACATTGGTAAGCCAAAGGTCGAGCGGGCCGGGAGCGCAGTGAAACGACTCAATCCGCACGTCAATGTCGAGCAGCATCGCGTAAGGCTGAACGCCGAAAACGCGCTCGATCTGATACCACGGTACGACATTGTGGCCGACGGGTCCGATAATTTTTCGACGCGCTACCTTGTCTCCGACGCCTGCTATTTTGCCCGAAAACCGCTTGTCACCGCTGCGTTGGGTACTTTCGATGGTTCACTCACGACGATTCGTGCGCATGAAGCGCAGCCGGATGGGGCGCCCAACCCGACCTATCGATGCCTGTTCCCGGATGCGCCGCCGGAAGGCACCATACCTGCCTGCGCCGAAGCTGGAATTCTCGGCGCCTTGCCCGGGGTGCTGGGCTCGCTTATGGCGCTCGAACTCATTCGCGAGATCGTCAGCTTCGGCGAGGGTCTGGTTGGCCGCATTCTAATGGTTGATGCCCGCTCGATGCGATTTGAAACGCTGACCTACGCGTGGGATCACAACAACCCGCTGACCGGTCAGCGACCGACGATCAGGGATTTGTCGGTCCATCGATAAGGTCAGGACGCGTGCTTCGCGTCGACTGGGATTTAAGCGTGCGCGGACCTTTGGTCACAACATCGAGGGCAGTACGCGATCCGGCGGCCGATGGCCGTCCATGAAGGTCCTGATATTGATGATGACCTTTTCACCCATATCGATGCGGCCTTCAATCGTTGCCGAACCCGTATGCGGCAGCAGAACAACCTTGCCCGTGCGCGCAAGTTTGACCAGTTTTGGATTGACCGCAGGTTCGTGCTCGAAGACGTCGAGCCCGGCGCCGGCAATTTCACCGGACTCGATCAGGCGAGCAAGGGCGTTCTCGTCGATAACCTCGCCGCGCGACGTATTGACGATGTAGGCCTCCGGCCGCAGCATCTTGAGACGGCGGGCCGAAAGAAGATGATAGGTCGCCGGCGTGTGCGGGCAGTTCACCGACACAATGTCCATGCGCGCCAGCATCTGGTCGAGGCTTTCCCAATAAGTGGCGTCGACTTCTTCTTCGATCTTCGGCGCGACGCGTCGACGATTGTGATAATGGATCTGTAGGCCAAATGCGCGCGCCCGACGTGCAACGGCCTGGCCAATGCGCCCCATACCGATGATGCCAAGACGCTTGCCCCAAATGCGATGACCGAGCATCCAGGTCGGTGACCAGCCGGTCCAATCTTTGTCGGTGGTCAGGACGTTCGATCCTTCCACCAGCCGGCGTGGCACTGCGAGGATCAGCGCCATGGTCATGTCGGCAGTGTCTTCCGTCAGCACGCCCGGCGTATTGGTAACAGTAATACCGCGTTGAACAGCGGTCGCGACGTCGATGTTGTCGACGCCGTTTCCGAAATTCGCGATGAGCTTGAGCTGATCGCCCGATTTGCTGAGCACCGAGGCGTCTATCCGGTCAGTGACGGTTGGGACAAGAACGTCAGCGGTTTTTACCGCCTCGGCCAGTTGACTCTGCGACATCGGCTTGTCGTCGGGATTGAGGCGGGTATCAAAAAGTTCCCGCATGCGCAGCTCGACGGCATCGGGCAGCTTACGCGTCACTATGACCAGGGGTTTCTTGCTTTTCGCCATCGACCCTCGAACCCGCCGACCGGCGTACGATACCGCCAGGCAGCGCAGATTTAGCCGTCATTAACCCTGCTCGCCCACACTGTGCGTTGGACGAATTTGCTCTTTTTCCTACCAGATGGCAGTGACAACACAAAGCTTCCGCTCCGCGCTCGGTGGTCTCGCGTTCGCGGCCACTATCCTGGCAATGGCTCCGGCCTGGGCTGCCGGGGACGGGCCCACGGGCTCCATAACCGGCTCGGTAAGTGGCCTGCCAATTCCACGTTTCGTGAGCCTCAAGTCAGACCGCGTCAATGCCAGGTCCGGCCCAAACAAGGATCAGGACGTGCGCTGGGTCTATACCCACATGGGCATGCCGGTCGAGATTACCGCTGAGTTCGAAAATTGGCGTCGCATTCGCGACTGGGAAGGCGCGGAATGTTGGGTTTACCATTCGCTACTGTCAGGCAGGCGTATGGCCGTGGTGGTTCCAAAGACGAAAGATGAGCTGGTCCCGCTTTTCGAGGGTGCAGACGTCGGATCCGCAGTGTCAGCGCGATTACAGTCCGGGGTGCTCGGCGCGCTCAAATCTTGCGACGGTAACTGGTGCCAGTTCAGCGGTAAAGGCTTCGACGGATATATCCGCCAGGAGCGATTATGGGGCGCCTATCCGAACGAGAAGGTGCAGTGATCGTGGCCGATGTGAGATGCCCGGCACAAGCCGGGCATGACAAACGCGAGAGCTGATCTGGAAAATCCGCTAGCGCTTTCTCCGCAGGCGCACGACAACATCAACTCGTGCGATCTCGAAGCCTTCCGGCGGGGTCGGCGTTTTTCCCACCGCCACTTCCGCATCCGGAATATCAAACACCTGATCCTCGCCCTCGACGAAGAAGTGATGATGCGCCGTCACGTTGGTGTCGAAATAGGCCTTGGAGCCGTCGACTGCGACCTGCCGCAGGAGCCCAACCTCGGTAAATTGATGCAACGTGTTGTAGATGGTCGCGAGCGACACCGGTACCTTGGCGCGCGTTGCCTCCTCGTAAAGCATTTCGGCCGTAAGATGACGGTCGCCTTTTCCAAAAAGAATCCATCCCAGAGCCATACGTTGGCGCGTTGGGCGCAAACCAACCTGGCGCAACATGGCCTTGACGTCGTGCCATGGACAACCCGTAAGAGCCGACCGATCGGTTAAACGCTCGGTATTGGTTCTCGTTGTCGGTATTACCAAGGTACGCGTCAGGGTCATTTCATTTCACGCCCAAAAGGCCCGCCCGCGCGCGGGCTGGCGAAAAACCGTTTCATTTGCAACATATACGCAATTGACCGTGCAGATGCAACCGCCTCGCAACAGAAGGAAAGGCCGATTGTCGCGGATTTCCTTCATAATCCCGTGGTATGGCCATCTTTGCCCGCTAGCTTTGGTGTGTTACCAACTTGGGCATGGGAATTCAGCATGGGAATTCAGCCAAGCCATCAGCTTGGGAATGCAACGCTTATGGACATGCGCCGGCATAGCTTCGAGTACGAAGACTTGCTTGCGTGCGGCCGTGGCGAACTATTTGGCGCCGGCAACGCACAGTTGCCGTTGCCTCCGATGCTGATGTTCGACCGCATCGCCGAAATCAGTGAGGAGGGCGGCGAGCATGGCAAAGGAATGATCCGTGCTGAGCTCGACGTGAAGCCGGACCTCTGGTTCTTCCTCTGTCATTTCAAGGGTGATCCAGTAATGCCGGGCTGCCTTGGTCTGGATGCCCTGTGGCAGCTCGTTGGCTTCTTCCTTGGCTGGTTGGGAGCGTCCGGCAAAGGTAGGGCACTTGGCTTGGGCGAGCTAAAGTTTTCCGGACAGGTGTTGCCGACAGTCAAGAAAGTTATCTACGGCATCGATATCAAGCGGGTCATGCGCTCGAAGCTGGTGTTGGGTATTGCCGATGGTTGGCTTTCGGCGGATGGCAATGTGATTTACCGCGCCAGCGATCTCAAAGTTGGCCTGTTCAAGCAGGACGAGGCGTTACAGCCTAGCGGCGCTTGAACTCGGCGGAGGATCTTGGAGAACTGCCTCGGCCGGTCAATCTGTGGCCCAATCAATAGCAACTACGGCAAAGGTTTAAGGATAATACGACTATGCGACGGGTCGTCGTCACCGGAATGGGCATCGTCTCATCCATCGGAAACAACACACAGGAAGTATTGGCGAGTTTGCGTGAGGCGAAATCCGGAATCGTCCGCGCCGACAAATATGCGGAGCTGGGCTTTCGCTGCCAGGTGCACGGCGCCCCGCGGCTCGATGTCGAGGAAATGGTCGACCGTCGTGCCCTGCGGTTTCTCGGGGGCGGCGCAGCTTGGAATCATGTGGCGATGGAGCAGGCGATCCGCGATTCCGGCGTCGAGGAAGGCGATATTTCCAACGAGCGTTCCGGCATCGTAATGGGCTCCGGCGGCCCGTCCTGCCGAGCCATCATCGAAGCGGCGGACACCGCGCGCAGCAGGGGCCCCAAGCGTGTCGGTCCCTTCGCGGTGCCAAAAGCGATGTCTTCGACCGCGTCGGCGACGCTCGCTACTTGGTTCAAGATAAAAGGCGTGAACTATTCGATTTCGTCGGCATGCGCAACCTCCAACCACTGTATTGGAAATGCTGCCGAGTTAATCCAATGGGGCAAGCAGGACCTGGTTTTTGCCGGCGGGTGCGAGGAACTGGACTGGTCGCTATCGGTTCTGTTCGACGCCATGGGCGCGATGTCATCGAAATACAACGACACGCCGCAAAAAGCTTCGCGCGCCTACGATCGGGATCGCGACGGCTTTGTGATTGCCGGTGGCGCGGGCGTGTTGGTGCTGGAAGAACTCGAACGCGCCAAAGCCCGCGGTGCCAAGATCTATGCCGAGGTTGCCGGTTACGGCGCGACATCAGACGGCTATGACATGGTGGCTCCGTCCGGCGAGGGCGCTGTGCGCTGCATGAAAATGGCACTTGAAGATGTCAAAGCGCCGGTCGACTACATAAACCCGCATGCCACCTCGACGCCGATCGGCGACGTCAAAGAAATCGAAGCGATTCGCGAAGTATTCGGCGCGAAATGCCCGCCGATCTCAGCAACGAAGTCGCTCACCGGCCATTCGCTCGGCGCGACCGGTGTGCAGGAGGCAATCTATTCGTTGCTCATGATGCAGAGCGGCTTTATTTGCGAAAGTGCCAATATCGAGAATCTCGACCCCGCCTTTGCCGACATGCCGATCGTACGTGAGCGTCAGGACAGTGCGACGCTCGGCTGCGTATTGTCGAATTCATTTGGTTTCGGCGGAACCAATGCGTCAGTTGTGTTCAAACGGCTGGATTTATGACCACCCTGTTTACGGGCTTGCGAGTGTCGTTCCGCCGCCCCCCGTCATCGGATTGTCGTCTGTACGCCATACACGGTTTCTTGGCGCGCCGACCGATTCGGCTGAGGGCATCGCATGAACAAGCCTGTTCGTCCGCCGATCCTTCACTCCCTTCCGCCCGGGGCGACGGTCATGGCTGAGCAAATCGCTCCGCGGGGCAACCTGATGCATGGCAAGCGCGGCTTAGTCATGGGGGTTGCCAACGATCATTCGATTGCCTGGGGTATCGCGCAAATGCTGGCGTCACACGGCGCGCAACTCGCTTTCACCTACCAGGGCGATGCGCTGGCAAAGCGTGTAAAACCTCTCGCCGAGCAAGCCGGTTCGTCTTTTGTGATGCCTTGCGACGTTGAGGACATCGCTTCGGTCGACTCAGTGTTCAATGCGATCAGGCAGCAATGGGGCACGATGGATTTTCTCGTGCATGCCGTCGCCTTCTCCGACAAGAACGAATTGAAAGGCCGCTATGCCGACTCCACGCGGGAGAACTTCATTCGCACAATGGTGATCTCCTGTTATGCGTTTACCGAGGCGGCCAAGCGTGCTTCCGCGCTGATGCCGAATGGCGGTGCCATGATAACACTGACCTACAATGGCGGACTTCGCGCAATGCCAAACTACAACGTAATGGGGGTGGCGAAGGCAGCGCTCGAGGCTTCGGTTCGCTATCTCGCCGTCGATCTCGGCGCGCAGAAGATTCGCGTGAATGCGATCTCAGCCGGGCCGATTCGCACGCTTGCCGGTGCCGGCATTACCGATGCGCGATACATGTTTGCGTTTCAGCAGAAGTATTCTCCGCTCGGCCGCGGGGTGACGCTTGAAGAACTCGGCGGCGCGGGACTTTACCTCCTGTCCGATCTTTCAAGCGGCGTCACCGGGGAGATCCATTTCGTCGACTCCGGATATAACATCATCGCAATGCCGCAACCCGACGCCCTCAAGGCAAGCGGCGCGCAGGAAAACGGCGAATAAACACAAAAATCGTGGACTTTTGCTGCGATGCCAGCCTCTGGCCGGTTGCTCTTGGCGACCGGTTGTTGGAGCATCTCGCCAAGAATTTGATTCTGGTTGGAGCATAGGGAGATTTCAAAGCATGCAGCGGGATTTGGCAGCTGAGTTTGTCGGAACGTTTGCGCTCGTCAGCGCCGTATGCGGCTCGGCGCTGTTTTCGGCGCCCTCGGTGGGTTTGGTGGCCGTCGCTTTCGCAGTCGGGCTATCAGTCCTGGCGATGGCCTTTGCGGTCGGCCATATTTCGGGTGCGCACTTCAATCCAGCGGTGACCTGCGGTCTCGTTGCCGCAGGACGCTTCGCGCGGGAGAAGGCGCCTGGCTATATCGCCATGCAATTGCTTGGCGGTGTTGCGGCCGCTGCGATCTTCTATGTCGTGCTTCAGGGCGGTCCGGCGGGTGCGAAAATCAACACCTTCGTGGAAATTTCCAATATGTATGGCGGCAATGGTTTTTCCATGGGCGCGGTGTTCTTGACCGAAACTGTAATTACGGCACTTTTTCTTGTCGTAATCGTCGGTGCGACCTCGGATCGTGCGCCGCCCGGCTTTGCGCCAATCGCGATCGGCCTTGCCTTGACGATGTTCCACCTGGTCGCGATCCCGGTATCCAATGCCTCGCTGAATCCGGCTCGCTCGACGGCGACCGCAATCTTCGGCGGGTGGCAGACCATCCAGGAACTATGGCTGTTCTGG